>Ga0209344_10000899_pt1 | contig 44430 bp, 40 predicted proteins | sample Cruoilmetagenom6_FD_187293 | JGI IMG/M metagenome (GOLD analysis project Ga0209344, IMG submission 187293) | Oil polluted marine microbial communities from Coal Oil Point, Santa Barbara, California, USA - Santa Barbara Oil Seep Sample 6 (SPAdes)... | ecosystem: Environmental > Aquatic > Marine... | reverse complement strand
GAATCGCGCCGCCCCATTTACACCCCAAAACGTTACAGAAACTGGTTTGGCCAGTTGCTGGAGCATTCGCCCTATTGTGAACGCGACATCCGCAAGCCGCAAGAGTTGGAAACTCGTGATGAAAAAGGGGAGTTTTTGGTAAAGGTGAAAAAACAGGACGATATTTTTGATATGGTTTACGCCACCCATCCTTTTGATGTTGTGGGTTATGACGGGTACAACTTTCCGTACGCCTTTTCAATCCACGATTTTGAACCAATCACCGGAAGAATCCACCAACCGCCGCCAGTGCACCAAACTTTTGAAACAGATGCCATGGTTATCTGTAGTTTTGTGCCTAGGCTGTATGATTATCACCCGTTGAGTATTCCGGCGCCTTACAACCACAGCAATATAGATAGCGATGAGGTGTTATATTACGTAGATGGCGATTTTATGAGTAGGAATGATATTGAAGCAGGACAAATCACGCTTCACCCTGCCGGTATTGTCCATGGCCCGCATCCCGGCGCCGCGGAAAGAAGTATTGGTAAAACGGAAACAGAAGAACTGGCCGTTATGGTTGATACGTTTAAACCATTACAGGTTACCGAAGATGGTTTAAAACTTTCGGATGGTACGTATTACCAGAGTTGGTTGGAGGAATGAGTTGGCAGTCGCAGTTGCAGTAAGCAGTAGATTGTGGTCTTTGCGTTCTCTGCGCCTTTGCGGTTAAATGAATTTGAAAACTATTTTCATTATAAATGAAGCTATTCTATCTAAAATATTCTGAGTTAAATTAATAAGATTATTGAAAACTTAAATTATGAGCAAAGAAGTAAAATCAGTCGATTACGGACTGGAAAAAATATTTGAGGGCGCAGAAGATTTTCTGCCCTTATTGGGCACCGATTATGTAGAATTCTACGTGGGCAATGCTAAACAGTCTGCACATTTCTATAAAACCGCCTTTGGTTTTCAATCATACGCCTATAAAGGTCTGGAAACCGGCTCGCGCGATTCTGTAAGTTATGTACTGAAGCAGGATAAAATCAAGCTTGTTTTAACAACGCCTTTAAATAGTAAATCACCCATTAATGACCATATTGTTAAACATGGCGATGGCGTAAAGGTTATTGCCTTATGGGTAGATGATGCTACGAGTGCTTTTGAGGAAACCACCAAGCGTGGCGCAAAACCCTACTTGGAACCCACTGTTGAAAAAGACGAGCACGGTGAAGTAGTGCGCAGCGGGATATACACCTACGGCGAAACAGTACATATGTTTGTGGAACGCAAAAACTACAAAGGAACATTTTTACCAGGTTTCCGCGAATGGAAAAGCGATTATAACCCAACCCCTACAGGCTTGAAATATATAGATCACATGGTAGGCAACGTGGGCTGGGGCCAAATGAACAAATGGGTAAAATGGTACGAGGATGTAATGGGCTTTGTGAATTTCCTTTCGTTTGACGATAAGCAGATCCATACAGAGTATTCGGCGCTGATGAGCAAGGTGATGAGCAATGGCAACGGGCGAATAAAATTTCCTATAAACGAGCCGGCCAAAGGAATAAAGAAATCACAGATAGAGGAATATTTGGATTTTTATGAAGACTCCGGTGTACAGCATTTAGCTGTTGCAACCGATGATATCATTAAAACCGTCAGCCAGCTGAAGGAGCGCGGAGTAGAATTTTTACCACCCCCACCCCAAGCTTACTACGATGATATTCCGCGCAGGTTGGGAGACCATATGAAAATGATGAAAGAAGACATTAATGAGCTGAAAAAACTTTCCATCATGATAGATGCCGATGAGGAGGGCTATCTGCTCCAGATATTTACCAAACCCGTGGAAGATAGGCCCACACTTTTCTTTGAAATCATACAGCGTATGGGCGCCAAAGGTTTTGGGGCCGGAAACTTTAAGGCACTCTTTGAATCTATCGAGCGCGAACAGGCACAGAGAGGGACTTTATAAAATGTAACATTATATAAACCCCATCGTCTTAAAGAAGGTGGGGTTTTTATTTTTTTGGAACGGTAGTTGTATTTTTAAAAACCATAAATCCCTAAGTCTTATTTATGAAAAAGCTATTTGCGCTTTTAATTCTTTTTGGAAACATCCTTTTTCTCCCTGCACAAGAACGGGCTTACGGCGATGGCGAATATTTCAAATTCCGTGTCCATTACGGTTTTGTTACCGCAGGGTATGCAACTTTAAAAGTGAAAAGCGCCACGATAAAAGGCAAGGATGTCTTCCACGTGCGGGGTTATGGCGAAACGGTCGGGGTCTCAAAATGGTTTTTTAAGGTTGAGGACGACTATCAATCCTATATTGACAAAGAGAAAGACATTCCCTACAAGTTTATTAGGAAAATTGACGAAGGCGGCTACACCAAGGATATTGAAATAGACTTTAACCACAACACCAAAAAAGCAACTGTAAACGATAAAAAACACAATGAAACCACGGTCTTTTCGTTCCCAGAAGATACGCAAGACATGATTTCGGCTTTTTATTACCTTCGGAACCAATTGGACACCGAAAATATAAAAACAGGCGACGTGGTAGAGATGAACATGTTCTTCGACAAAGAAAATTACAAATTCAGGTTAAAATTCCTTGGAAAAGAAGTTTTAGATACTAATTTTGGGCGCGTCCGAACTCTGATTTTTAGGCCTTATGTACAATCTGGCCGTGTTTTTAAGGAAAAGGAAAGCCTAACAGTCTGGATAAGTGATGATAACAACAAAATTCCACTGCTCGTAAAGGCAGATTTGGCGGTGGGGTCGCTTAAGGCAACCCTAACCGAATTCAAAGGATTGCAACATTCTTTTAAAATATTAGTTGACTAAGAATAAATAATACCGAAAATTCCCCAGCATTGAAGAAACTAATTTTAGCCGTATTCACCCTTACCCTGCTCACTACCGCCTGCCAAAAACCCAAAGATGAAATAATCGAACCCGAGACGGTAGTAGATCCAATAATCGAGCAATATGGTTACATTCTCAATGATTTTAACGTAATACGAGATACCATCCGCAAAGGCGACACCTTTGGCGACATACTTTTTGCCAATGGCGTGCCACAGGAAAAAATTATGGAAGTGGCCACTAAATTTCGTGATAGCTTCGATGTAAGAAAAATAGTGGTTGGAAAACCCTATGTGCTACTAAATTCCAAAGATTCCCTCAACAATACACAAGTTTTTATTTATGAAACCAATAAAGTAGATTTTGCGGTAGTAGATTTTAGGGATACACTTTCCATATTCAACAGTCAAAAGCCTGTCCGTTATGAAGATAGAACAGCGTCTGGTGTTATTACCAGTTCGCTTTCCGCAACTATGGAAGAACAGAATTTAAGCCCTTATATGACGGATCAATTGGCAAATATCTATGCATGGACCATCAATTTTTTTAAGCTCCAGCCTGGCGATCGCTTTAAGGTTATTTACACTGAAAAGTTTATTGATGACACCATTCCTGGTGGACTTAAGGAAATTAAGGCCGCTTATTTTGAGCATAGAGGCAAACCGCTATATGCCTTTAAATTTTCTTCAGATTCTTTAGGAAAACTTTCAGGCTATTACGATGAAAATGCCAATAACTTAAAGCGTGCTTTTTTAAAAGCTCCCGTAAAATTCAGTAGAATCTCTTCTAGGTACAATTTAAATAGAAGAATAAAATATTACGGATTTAAACTTCGTCCGCACCGCGGAACTGATTTTGCTGCTCCTGTGGGAACCCCTATTTTGGCTACTGCAGATGGTGTGGTGACCAAGTCTGAGCGCCGTGGCGGTAATGGAAATTATGTAAAAATAAGGCATAATGGCACCTATGAAACACAATATCTTCATATGAAAGCCCGAAACGTAAAAGTTGGGCAACACGTGAGCCAAGGAGATGTAATTGGCTGGATTGGTATGACTGGAAACACCAGTGGTCCACACGTATGTTACCGTTTCTGGAAAAATGGAAAAGAAGTAGATCCTTTTAAGGAAGATACCCCTTTTTCGCAGCCCTTACCGAAAGAATTGCATGAGCAATATTTCGCAAATCTGCTTCCGATGAAGGAAGAATTGGACTGCATCATGTTTTAATTTTTTCATTCGCTTAACATGTTAATAACATTGTTATTAACTAACTCTCATTTTATCAGACATTTAGGCTCTAAATTTTAACTTTAATCCTAAGTATTTCTCTTAAAGATTTCTTAATCAATTTTATTGGCGGATAATTATTTAAGATTGTACTTTTGCCGAAATTTTAAACCTAAATCCAAATTCATGAGAAAGTTTCTATTTCTTGTTTTTTTATTGGGCGGCTTTTCCGCTTTTGCACAAACAACGGTTACCGGTACGGTAATCGATTCTGAATCAAACGACCCCTTGGCTGGTGCCAACGTTGTTGAAACTGGTACTACTAACGGTGCCATTACCGATTTCGACGGAAATTTCACACTGCAAACTTCCGCTGCAACGGGTACACTTACCATCTCTTACATTGGGTACACAATTGAAAAAGTTCCTTTTAAAACTGTAAATGGAGCTGCAAATTTAGGTACCGTTAAAATTACGGTAGATTCTGATGCCCTTGAAGAAGTAGTTATTGTAGGAAAAGGAATTATAGATATGGCAAAGGATCGTCAAACTCCAATTGCCGTTTCAACTATTTCCGCTGCTGAAATTCAAGCTAAGGCTGTTGGTAACGTTGAATTTCCAGAGGCAGTGAAAAGCACACCGAGTGTTTATGTTTCTAACCAAGCTGGAGGTTTTGGTGATTCGCAAATGTTCTTGCGTGGTTTTGACCAAACAAATACCGCTTTCCTATTAAATGGACAACCAATCAACGGTATGGAAGACGGAAAAATGTATTGGTCTAACTGGTCAGGTATGAGTGATGTAGCTAATGCAGTTCAGGTTCAACGTGGTTTGGGCTCTTCAAAATTGGCAATTTCGTCAGTTGGGGGAACTGTAAACATCGTTTCTCGTGCCGCTGGAAGAAAAGAAGGCGGTTTTGCTCGTTTTATGACTGGTAATGACAGTTACTTTAAAGGAACTTTAAGCTACGATTCTGGATTGAAAGGAAAATGGGCTTATTCCATTATGTTCGATCATTGGCAAGCACACCGTAAATATTCTGACGGAACCGCCGGTCAAGGCCAAAACTACTTTATTGGAGTTGGTTATGTGCCAAATGATACTCACTCTTTCAACTTCTTGTTGACTGGTGCACCACAATGGCACGATCAGAATTTCTCAGATTCTTTGGAAGATTATGACCAATACGGAAAACGCTATAACGCCAATTCGGGATTCTACAACGGGGAGCGATATACTTTTAGAAGAAATTACTACCACAAACCTATTATAAACCTTAACTGGGACTGGAATATAAGTGATAGAACCAACTTGTCATCAGTGCTTTACGCATCATTTGGACGTGGTGGTGGAACAGGCCCTGCTGGAAGCTCAAGAAATATTATACGTGATGCAAACGGTGAGGTAGATTTTGACGCCATCGAAGAGAGCAATATTGAAGGAGCTGAAAATGGAATTGGAAGCTACAGCGGCGGCTCACTTGCGCGCAGAATGTCTGTAAACAACCACAACTGGTACGGTTTTCTTTCAAACCTTGAGAGCAACCTAAACGATAATTTTACACTGAACATAGGTGTTGACACGCGTTTCTATAAAGGAAGCCACTGGTACCAATTGAATGACCTATTGGGACTTCAGGGATACGCAGATAATTTTGGTTACGATGGTCAAAGAGACAGTGATTACGTAATAAGTGAAACCTTTGAAGCAAATCCATGGGCAGCGTTGTTTAATGGAGCAGATGAAGCGCAACGATTCAACTTTGACTATTCGGAATACATAAACTACATAGGTGGTTTTGGACAAGCCGAGTATAAAACCGAAAAGTTCTCAGCCTTTATCCAAGGTGCTGTTTCTACACAAAGCTACCAAAGAGAGGGCCGGGCACAAGGAACCGAAGTTGAAGGCGTAAACGGTCTTGGAAAATCTGACAAGGTTAACAAACTTGGATACAACATAAAAGGTGGAATGGGCTATACGTTTATTGAAAACAATACCATTTTTGCCAATGCCGGGTACTATTCAAGACAACCATTTTTAGATAATATTTTTGATGATATTAGAAACTCAAACTATATCCTTGAAGGAGATAACGAAATTGAAAATGAAGAAATTTTAGGAGTTGAAGTAGGTTATAGAATTCGTTCAGGTAGATTCTCATTGGATCTGAATGGATATTATACCTCTTGGGGTAACAGATTCCTTAGAGGAGGATTTATTGAAGCAGATCCTAACTCCTCAAACCCTGTTGAGCAAGTAGACCGTTACCAGAAGTTTACTGATATTACCCAAGTTCATAAAGGCTTTGAATTTGAAGGAAAATACCGTTATTCAAGTGCCTTTATGTTCAGAGCTTTCGGAAGTATCGGTAATTGGAAATACGATGGAAAAACACCTTTCCAAACCAGAGATAATGAAACCAATGCATTGTTGGAAGAAGGTTCAGTTAACTTGAGCGGAACAAAAGTGGGTAATGCTCCACAAACTTCTTTCGGCTTTGGCTTTAAATACAATGTTATAGGTGGTCTTACAGTAGATGCCGATTACAATATCTATACCGACCTTTATGGGTTTGTTGATGCTGGAGATGTTATTGATGCATCCTTAGCTGGAGATGTTTACCAGGCAGAGCGTTTGCCCGCATACAGTTTGCTTGATGCTGGGATCACTTACAAATTCAATTTTGGAGGTCAAGACCTTACTGTTAGAGCAAACTGCTACAACGCTACAAACGAGATGTATTTGAGCCAAGCAGATTCTTACGGTTACTTCTATGGTAACGGAAGAACTTGGAACGCTAGCATACGTTACGACTTCTAATAGATATTAAATTTATTAATAAAATGCCCCAATTTTTTGGGGCATTTTTTTTATTTATAAACCTTATCTTTGATGCACTTCAAAAACACTCACATATGTACACAACAATTCAATTTATTCATTCTTACTGGGCTTATCTAGTACTTCTCATTATTTTGCTTGCAACCATCAATGCACTGGCAGGATTTTTCTCGAAACGGGAATACGGGGCCAAAGACTTTAGAATTTCACTCTTCGCGCTTATTGTTACGCACATCCAATTACTAATTGGATTGGTGCTTTATTTTGTTTCACCTTTGGGATTACAAAATATTACCAGTTCGGGAATGGGCGTTGTAATGAAAGATTCCACCGCTCGGCTGTATGCAGTGGAGCATCCTTTGATTATGATTTTGACCGTAGTTTTTATAACCATAGGTTATTCAAAACATAAAAAGAAACTGCTTTCCAGCGGCAAATTTAAAACCTTGGCAATTTTCTATACCATTGCATTGGTTTTAATGTTAAGCAGGATTCCGTGGAACGATTGGTTCTAAAAGAAAATATATTTTCAAAAAAAAATCCTGTTGAGCTATTTTTCAGCAGGATTTTTTTGTTTGAATAAAGAGGGTTGTTCTACCCTAATTTTTCTCCTTAATAAGATAAATAAATACAGGAAAATGATCGCTGTAACCACCCGTATATCCATTCACAAAACTCCGGAACGGATAACCTTTGTACTGTCCGCGCGGAGTGGCCAAATAGCTTTTATTGAAAATTCCAGCTTTGTAAAAGCGATAGCTTGAATAATCTTTTTTTGCTAATTCAGTAGAAATTATGATTTGGTCAAATAGGTTCCAACCGTCCCGATAGGCCAAGGTGCCCAATCCTTTTTTAAACATATCCTCCATTGGATTATACAGCTCTTTTATTTTCATGTCATCACGTTCACTTTTGGCTTTTAAAATCTCTTTAACGCTTTCATTGGTGGGGTCATCATTTAGATCGCCCATAGTGATAATTTTTGCATACGGATCTTCACTGAATAATGAATCCATTATTTGTTTGTTAAGTTCTGCGGCTTTTATACGCTTGGGCCTGCTTCGTGCTTCGCCGCCACTTCGCGAGGGCCAGTGGTTAACGATCACGTGAATTTTCTCGCCATCCAGCATCCCGCTGACCAATAATTGATCTCTGGTATAAATGCGCTTGCTGCGGTCTTGATCGTCATAGATTACAAGTTCGTAGGCCTTGTAATTGGTAGGTGTAAAAAGTTTTTTCTGGTATAACATTGCAACATCAATCCCACGGCGGTCAGGACTGTCAAAATGGACAATACCGTAATCTTTTTTAACCAAGGATTCCTGGTTTAAAAGATCTTCGAGTACACGCCGATTTTCTATTTCGCTAACGCCAATGATTGCTGGAGAGGTTCCTGTAACATCTTCGCCTATTTCTGAAATTACCCTTGCCATATTAGCCAATTTTGCCTCATAAATCTCCTGGGTCCAATGATCTTTCCCTTCCGGGGTACGGTCGTCGTCAAAAATAAGTGGGTCGTCTTCATAGTCAAAAAGGTTTTCAACGTTGTAAAAGGCGATAGTGTTTACTTTGTATTGCTTTTCATTTTGCCCAAAGGATGCGGTAAATGTTAGCAGTGTTAAGGTGAAAAACCAAATGGGTAATTTCATAGTGATGTTTAAATATTATGTTTGCGTAAAGTTTTATTCATTAATGAGGCCAAAAGTAGTTATTTCATTTAAAAAATTTATTTTTGCACCCTATTTTAAAGATATCTTAATATTAAAACTTTAAATTTTAGAATGAACAGATTCATTTTTACTTTCATGGTTTTCTTTTCGGGATTTTCAATGTTTGCCCAAGAAACCGTTATTACTGGTAGAGTGCTAGACACCAACTCCAGTGAACCAATACCAGACGTAGAAGTCAGTATTTTAAACAGTATTTTCAGCACAACTACAGATGCTGAAGGAATTTTTTCTTTTTCACAACAAAGCCTTCCGCAGGGAGAACAAGTTTTGGTATTGTCAAAATCAGGTTATGTTTCATTGCGTATTCCTGTAACTATACAGCCCAATACACCCGTAGCTCTAGAATCAATCTTGATGGAAGTAGATCTATCTGCCGTTGAAGCTCAAATTGGAGTTATCAGTCTTTCCGACAACGAACTGGACGAAGACGAGGGAACCTCTTACAATGTTTCAGGCTTGCTTCAGGCTTCAAGAGATGTTTTCTTGAATGCGGCTTCGTATGATTTTAGCGCAACTTTTTTCAGACCACGAGGCTACGATTCTGAAGATGGAAAAGTACTTATTAACGGTTTGGAGATGAACAAACTTTACAACGGAAGACCGCAATGGTCCAATTGGGGCGGACTTAACGATGCGCAGCGCAACCAGATGTTTTCTATGGGAATTTCGGCCAACGAATATAATTTTGGTCATCTTGCGGGCACAACAAATATAATAATGAGAGCTTCCCAATATCGCAAGGGTGGCCGCATTTCTTATGCCACAAGCAACAGAAGTTACCGAGGAAGAGTTATGGGCTCCTACAATAGCGGCCTGCTGCCTAGTGGATGGGCCTATTCTGTATTGATAGCGAGACGCTTTGGGGAAGAAGGCTTTAATGACGGTACTTTATATGACGCCAATTCATTTTTTGCTTCAGTAGAAAAAAGATTGAACGATGCCCACAGCCTTAACCTTACAGCATTTTATACGCCCAACCGAAGAGGAAAATCATCACCAAATACCCAAGAAGTTTATGATCTTAAGGGAACCCGATACAATGCATATTGGGGAGAACAGGACGGTGAAATTCGCAACTCACGTATCAGGGAAATAGAAGAACCTGTTGTTATGCTGAACCATTTCTGGGATATTTCAGAAAAAACACAACTTAATACCAATGTGGGCTACCAATTTGGTAAAACCGGTAACAGCCGTTTAGGTTACGACAATGCGCCCAACCCAGACCCTACCTATTACCAAAAATTACCAAGTTACTTTTTGGCAGACCCAACGGGTACAAACTATGAAGGAGCCTACCAAGCTTATTCAAACTTTGTGAATGACGGGCAAATAGACTGGCAGGATATTTACGAAACAAATATTTTTTATGGTGGTACTTCACGGTACTATTTGTATGAAGACAGAAACGATGACAAACAACTTTCAGCAAATACTATTTTGAACTCGCAGTTGACTGATAACATTGCTTTGACCGCTTCTTTTAATTATAGAAACCTTAACTCAAGCAATTTTGCCAATATGATAGATTTACTTGGTGGCAATGGTTATTTGGATGTGGATACCTTCAACTTTGGCGATGAATCACAAAGCGATTTGAACAACCCAGACCGCGTGGTGGGGGAAGGAGATAAATTCAAATATAATTTTGAGCTTGACGCCACGGACTATCACGGGTTTGTGCAAGGCCAGTTCAGCTATTCCAAAGTAGATTTTTACTTGGCAGGAAAGTTAGGAAAAACCACATACCAAAGAAACGGATTGTACCGCAATGGAAACTTCCCCGACAATTCTTTTGGCCAAAGTGAAGCATTGGATTTTACAACCTACGGCGGAAAAGCTGGGGCTACCTATAAAATTTCTGGAAGACACATTTTGGAAGTAAACGGTGCTTATTTTACTGATGCGCCTTCGCTTAGAAATTCCTTTTCAAACTCGCGCCAGAACAACAATACCGTTATTGGTTTAACAGAAGAAAAAAATATAAGTATAGACGGAAGCTATATTTTCCGTTCTCCAATCGTGAAAGCACGTTTAACGGGTTACTACACTTTAATGCAGGATGCTTCTGAAATTTCCTTCTATTATGCCGACGGTATTTCAGTTCCCGGAATCAATTCAACCACAGCTTTTGTGCAAGAGGTTTTGACTGATATTGACAAAAGAAACGTAGGAGCAGAGTTTGGTATAGAAGCCCAAGTTACTCCCACTATCAAGTTAAAAGGTGCTGCTGCATACGGCCAAAATACTTATGACAATAACCCAAATTTATATATAACCTCTGATGATTTTGACAATGTGGTAAACTTTGGAAAGTCATATTTGGAAAACTATAAAGTTGCAGGTGGCCCTCAGCAAGCCTACCAAATAGGATTTGAATACCGCGATCCAGACTTCTGGTGGTTCGGTGCTACAACCAACTATTTCAATAATGCTTATATAGACGTTTCGCCACTTACAAGAACCTCAAACTTTTATTTGGATACAGACGGACTTCCTTTTAACGATTACGACCCAGCGGTAGCGAGGGAATTGTTAAAACAGGAAAAGTTTGACGACTATATGTTGGTAAACGTTGTAGGTGGAAAGTCATGGAAAATAAAAGATTATTTTGTTGGCTTCTTTGCAAGTATCAACAATATTTTCGACGAAAAATACAAAACTGGTGGTTTTGAACAGGGAAGGAGCGCAAATTACAGAACCCTTTCTGAAGACACCGCAAACGACACCCGTGTATTTGGACCAAAATACTGGTACGGCTACGGAACAACTTATTACCTAAACCTTTACGTTCGATTTTAATTAAGAAAAAAAGAATTAATTTTATAAATATGAAAAGAATACTGAACATCAAACTTATACCTTTCCTATTTTTCTTAGGAATGATTGCTACTTCCTGTGTGCAGGATGATGATTATAATGTGCCGGAGATTAACGTGGAAGAACCAAACGTTGACGTAAACACCACCATTACCGCAGTTAAAGAAATGTATGGCGGTTTTGAACCTGTAAAAGTTGAAGCAGGGCCCGATTCTACAGAGCCGCTATATATTGAAGCTTATGTAGTTTCCAGCGACGAGTCTGGCAATTACTACAAGCAACTTATCATTCAGGATAAACCTGAAAATCCAACAGCAGGTCTATCTATCTCTACAAATGCAACTGACCTTTACACTAAATATGGTCCTGGCCGTAAAATCTACTTCCGCGTTGACGGATTGTATATTGGCGAATATGCTGGTTTACCCACCATCGGTACTCAGGATGGTGATGAGGTTGGCCGGATAGAGATTGAAGATTTTGAAAGCCGCATCATGCGTTCTACTGAAAATGTAGAATTAGTTCCTACCGTTATAGGGGTTGCAGAAGCATCAAACCCAGCAAGATTGAATACACTAGTTAAGTTTGAAGGTGTTCAATTTCCTGACGGTGTAGCAGGTATTGAAGCATACGGAAACCTAAACAATACTTTTGGTGTAAACAGAACAGTAGAAAACTGTGATGGACAGACCGTATTGCTTAGAACCAGTGGCTTTGCAGATTTCAAAAATATGACACTACCCGAAGGCAATGGTACCCTTACTGCTGTTTTGAGTATTTTCAATAGCGATTACCAATTGTTTATTCGCGATACAGATGATGTGCAGATGGACGGAGAGCGTTGCAGTAATGGTGGGCCTGGCGATGCTTTGGAATTGCCTTTTTCAGAAAACTTTGAAGGACAAACTGCCGGTACTGGCATGAATGTAAATATTTCAGGATGGACAAATGTAAACGTAAATGGCGGCACCCGTCTTTACGAAGTGCGTGAGTACGATTCAAACAAATATGCGCAGACCTCTGCATACAACTCAAACGAAAACCCCTATGAAGTGTGGTTAGTTACCCCAGGGCTTATTTTGCCTAGCGGCTCCGCTCCAACCCTTACTTTTGAAACCAATGATGGTTTTAATAACGGCGCTGCGCTTACAGTGAAAATTTCAACTGATTTTGCAGGGGATGTTACAACAGCAACTTGGACAAACTTGAATGCAACCATTTCCAGTGGAAACACAAGCGGTTATGGTGATGAGTTTACCCCTTCGGGCGACGTGGACCTTTCGGCCTATGCCGGACAGGTGGTCTATATTGCCTACCAATACGAAGGTGCATCAAACGGAACCACGACTACGTACCAAATAGACAATATTTCCGTAGTGGAATAACCCTTTGGGAAATGCCCCTGCAAGGTTTTTAAAACCTATTAGGTCTTATAAAATGATGAAACCGCTTCCTTTGGGGGCGGTTTTTTTATTTCCTTTAAAGAAAGTCCACGGCAGCCCAGTCAGGAAAGATGCTTATCCGAGGGATAAAACCTAATGTGCCGTCGGTAATTTATTGAGCTATATTTTCAAAAAATAGCGCAATATTTTTATGAGTATAGCGCAATAAATTGTCCAAGGGAAGTTATTTAATGTCACCCACAAGGTTTTAGGGGAATTTGAAGTCTGGCTTATTTAATTTACTCAACTGTTAATTGTATTTAGGTAAATAAAAAGACAATAGCTTCACTACACTACGTATCGCTTTTTATCACGAGCATCAATTAGTTGTTCTGTTAAAGCGGCGATCTTTCACAAACCTCCCGCCTTTCAATTTACCCAAAAAGAAAACCCCCACAACATTCCGCAATGGAAATATGCAGGGGTTTTTTCTGGTTGGTTACCAGTTTATATATAAAACAACTATTGCTTTACGATAATAAATTCTGAACGTCTGTTCTGTTGGTGTTGTGCTTCTGTACAGTTAGGGGCACAGGCTACTGCGGGACGACTTTCGCCAAAACCTTGCCCGCTAATTCTGTCTTTCGCAATTCCTTTTGAAATTACATATTGTACAGTACTGCGCACACGTCTTTCAGAAAGGTCCATATTGTAGGCATCGCTACCGCGGTTGTCGGTATGGCCTTCCACTTTTATTACCATATCTGGGTTTTTCTTCATCAATTCTACCAGCTTGTCAAGTTCAAAAGCAGCCTGCGGCTTAATGTTATGCTTGTCAAAGTCGAAGAGGATCGGGTTCAGTTTTACCATTTCGCCTTCCACGATCTGGTCAATGGGTCGCAGGGCAATACGTACGTTCTTCTCACCACTACGCTGTGCAGCAATAGTTTCGGCATTGCTTTCATACCCATCCATAAAAGCCTGGACTACGTGCGCTTGGTTGCAGGCAGCGGCTAAGGTTCCCTTACCATTGGCATCTGTATTTTGGCTTTTCAATTTATTCTCCCTGTTGTCAAAAAGATCCAGTCTTGCGTTAGGCAAGGCCTCTCCGGTTTCGGAATCAACAACCATTACAAGAAGTTCGCAGGACTGCATTTTCTGTATTTTGTAAATGTCATCGCTGCCCTTACCCCCTTTTCTGTTAGATGATACGTAACCTTCCTCGGTTGCTGGATAATATACAAATGCGAAATCGTCGTCGCTACTGTTTACGCCCAGACCCAAATTTCTCACTTCTCCAAAACCATCGCCGTTGGCCGCTGCGGCAAAAACATCGAGTCCGCCCATACCCAAGTGCGCATCGCTACTAAAATAAAGGGTGCCATTGAAATCTACATAAGGAAAACCTTCCTTGCCTTCGGTGTTGATATTGTCACCAAGGTTTACGGGCGTGCCGAAAGTACCGTCTTTTGAAATGGATACTTTATAAATATCTGCCTGGCCTTTGCCACCGGGACGGTCGCTTGTAAAGTAAAGCGTGCTACCGTCTGGGCTTAGTGCAGGGTGGCTGGTGGAATACTCGCGGTCGTTAAAAGGCACTGGCTTAATATCCTTCCACTCGCCGTTTACGTTTTCGGCGTAGTAGATGTTCAGCTCGTTGATGCCCTCTTCGCTCTTTTTATACTTGCCGTTGTAGTAATCGTTTCGGTCAAAATACATGCGCTTGCCGTCTGCGGTAATGGCTACGGTGCTCTCATGGTATTTGGTGTTTACGTCTCCCTTCAAAAGCGATTCGCCCTTAACCATTCCACCTACCAGGGAAGCCTTGTAAATGTCCAAAAACGGTTCTTCGTTCCAGCCGTACTTTTTGCGGGAAGTATTTCTCGCAGAAGTAAAATAGAAATCGCTGCCCACCACGGTACCTCCAAAATCGGAGTACTTTGAGTTAAGGGCGTCTAGGTTTGTGGCCGAATATTTCTGGGCGTTTTCGTCAATAATTTCCGGTAGATAGTCTGGGTTTTTCATAAACGCTACCGCTCTGGAATCGTTCGGTTTCATTTCGGCAAACTGCTTCATATAGGTATTGTAATCGGCAAACTTGCCGTTCGCCTTTAACGATTGGGCATAGTTATAGACCGTTTCGGCATCTACATCTTTACGTTTTACCACGCGTTTGTAATAGGTTTCAGCCTTTTTGGTATCGTTAATAAAGTAATAGCTATTGCCCAGGCGGGTAAACACGTAGGTGCTGCCCTCGCCCTTTTTCAGCAATTTCTGATAGGCCTCTGCGGCATCGGTATATTGCAGGCGGTCGTAATACTGATCGGCCTTTTTTGTTTTACTGTTTTGTGCGAAAGCCATTGTGCTGCTTACCGCAATGAGTAAAAGGATTGTATATATCTTGTTCATCTTAAATGAAATTTGTTTGGTTATTAGAAGAATCTTGGTGAACGTAAAACGCGCGGCTTAAAGAACAGGTCGAAGGTCAGCACTACTTCGTGTGAGGCCGGGCCCACTGTTTTAAGGTCGGAGGTTACGTGGTCATAAGCATAGCCCACGCGGATGTTTGGGGTAATCTGGAACCCAACCAAGCCGCTAAACGAATCGTCCAATCTGTAGGATGCTCCAAGTTCAAATTTATCATAGAACAGCGCGTTCAGGTTTCCATCGTAGGAAACGGGAGCGTCAAAGGCAGATTTCACCATCACGGAAGGCTTCAACTTAAAGTTATCCGAAACTTGGAAGACATATCCTGCGGTGGCGAAGTAATGGTTGGTCTCGGAACCGTACTTGATTCCGTTTTCATCAAGGTGAACGGATTTCAGCATATTTGGAACCGAAAATCCTACGTAAAACTTATCGCCGTACAGAAAAGCACCTGCCCCGATATTTGGGTAGGTGTTATTTATGTCTTCTGAAAAGAAAGGGTCATTTGGATCCTGAAGTTCCAGACCGCTTAGGCCCACCTCGTGAAAGGTGGCCCCGGCTTTTAGACCCAAGGCAAGTTTTACGGTGCTGCCCAATTGCAAGGTATAGGAGAAATCTGCATACACATTGGTCTCGCTTACGGGACCCAACTCGTCTTTTATGGCGGAAAGACCCAGGCCTATTTTATCACTAATGGGCGAATGTGCCGAAAAGGTGAAGGTAACTGGGTTATCGTCCATTCCCGACCACTGGTTTCTGTAAAGGGCGGTGAGTGAAAGACTTTCCTTGGAGCCCGCATAGGCTGGGTTCACCACGTTCATATTGTACATGTACTGGGTGTATTGGGGGTCCTGCTGCGCTTGTGTTTCCTGAAAGAGCAACCCTGCCATCAATACAATTAGGATATATATATGTTTTTTCATTTTTATCTATTTGGTAGTTAAAAAGTATTTAATGGTTTTTAGTTAGCCTCTTGGTTAAGATAGATCCAGCCTGTGGCCTGTGAGCCATAAACCGCATCATTTCCGGCAAGGTCAATTACGTAGAAATACGTCCCGGTAGGAAGGTCTTCACCATCATTGGTTTGGCCTCTCCATTGGTTTGTGTAATTGTTTTGCTCAAAAACCAGGGTTCCCAATCTATTAAAGATTTGAAGCTTACTGATTCCAGTTCTATCATTTAGGAATGTAAGGTCAAGTGTATCATTAAAACCATCGCCATTTGGAGAAAGTCCTTCAGATATTATGCAGTTTCCAACTTCATACAAAGTAACATCTACTGAGTCTGTACCAGAGCATCCACCAACAGAAATTACAACTTCAAAGGTTTGGGTGCCAAAAGTACCGGTCTCCAAAGAAAACTCTAGGGTTTTGTTAGTTTCACCGGCAATTATATCTCCATTTAAGAACCATTGGAATGTTGCGTCTTCTTCATCAGTTGTTGCGGTTAAAACCTGAAGTTCGTTAGGACATGTTTTGAAGTCTTCATCAAGAGTTACTTCAAGGTCGTCTCTAAAGGAAACTGTTACGCTATCAGATGCTGAACAGCTCCCTACGGTTGCAGTTACGGTATATGTTCCTACTTCGGTAATTATTAAAGTAGAATTTGTTTCATCAGGAATAATGTTACCATCAAGGCTCCATTGGTAAGTTGCTTCAGGATTTTGAACTGTAAGCATTGCTTCTAATTGAACTTGAGATTCAAAACAGGTTTGGAAGTCATCATTTACAGTTACTTCAATATTGCCCAACCCAACAACAATGGTATCTGTGGCAGTACAGGAATTAACAGTAGCCGTAACCACATATGTTCCAGGCTCAGTTATATTAAGTGTTTGGTTGGTTTCTCCGGCAATTACTATTCCGTCTAGGCTCCATTCGAAGGTTGCTGTAGCTGGGTCAAAATCTATAGCTTCAGCAGTAAGAGTTTCGGGAATTTCAAAACAAGAAGTAAAATCATCTCCTAATGCAACATTGAGTGTTTGTGAAGAAATGGTTACTTCATCTGTTGCCAAACATCCATTTGCAGAAACATTTACGCTATATACGCCATACTGGGTAGCATTGAGGGTTGGATTTGTTTCTCCTGCCAGCACAACCCCGTCCAAACTCCATTCATAGGTAGCATCAGTAGGGTCATAGTTAGACGGAGAAGCATCTAAAATTATAGGGTCAAAGAAACAGGTTTCAATATTGTCCCCAAGCTCTATTAAAGGAAGTTCATTAAAGTTTATAACTACGGAAGCAGAAATTGTACAAGTACCTATGGTAACATCTACAGAATATGTTCCAGAAGTGGTAACAGTAATAGTCTGTGTGGTTTCACCAGTATTCCAAAGAAATGTAGCATCAGTTGGATCTCCTCCAGTGATTTCGGCAGTAATATCATAGCTTTCTGCATCACAAAGTTCCTGATCCCCGCCTAGATCTACTGTAAAGGAACCTATTCTTGTTACCGTAATTTCATCCGTTTCCGTAATAACATCTCCATTACAGTTTGTGTAAACTGCTTGGGCGGTGTAGGTAGTTGATTGATCTGTTGGACACACATTTATAGTTGTATCGGTACCAATAACAGTCCCCATAGAATCAAGCCAAGAAAAAGCAACGTTTGATGCGCCATTGGGCGTAAACCGCCAAGCTTCGTTGGTAGCAGCCCAATCGCTTGTATTTCGTCCAGGAGCGGTATAACCTACAGTACCGTTTTGGTTTTGTATTCCCAAAACAGCATTTCCATCATTCCAGGTACAGCCGCTTGGTCTGTCCTGAACATATACTTCCACTACATTGGTAGTTTCGTATATAACGATTTGTGAAGTAAGTGAGAGATTTGGGCAGGCTGATCCAAAATATGGAATATTGGGAAAGTTAACTACCATGGTCCGGCAAGGAGATTCCCCAAAAACAGCCCAGTTTATAATGCCTGAACCTTGCACCGATGGATCAACATCCATATATGGGCCAAAGATTGTAGTTAAAAATAAGTTGGGACTTGGAATAGGGTCATCAAAGGACCAATCACAAAAATCCCCTGGCTGATTGTTTGCCAAGTCGAAAGAAACTACTGCATTAGATCCGATAACCATCTCCGTATAGGTTTCACCAAAAAAACAGAAATCAAAAGGTAATTGGATAGCATCAGACCAAATATCATCTGTATTCACTGAAACAGGAGTTCCCCCCGTAAACGGGAAAGGAGGATCATATGTAATTGAAGAAACTTCATAACTGGTAGTTTCACCAGTGTCTAAAAAACTTGCGGTAAGGTCGGTACAGGGTTCGCCACACTCAAGCACAATGTCTTCTCCCGCATACACGTTAGGGCATCCAGGCCCTTGCGAATATGCAGAAAAGGATATGGCTAAAAGACTAAAAAAAGCAAGTAAGTTTTTTTTAAAGTTGACTTTAAAGAAATGATGGCAACTTTGTAAATAGAGAGGTAATTTTTTATTCATAAAGTTTTTGTTGGTTGTTATTAAATGGCATTAAGCGTTAACTTTTTTTTAACAGCGAAATATATGAATTTTCTAAGAAATTCCTTTTCATTTTTCTCAGTTTGAATAAAAAAAGTCATTAATTACAATCATAAAATGGTCATAAGGAACATAGAGGTCTCAACATGTGTTTTGTACATTTGTGGAAATATTAATTCTTAAATAAATTGTAACTTAAGAATCGATAACAACTACAACTTAGAGTATTACATAGTATGATTGAACCAACGGATATATCTTATGAAAAAGCAGTTTTAATCGGATTGATAACCCAGTATCAAGACGAAGAAAAATCTAACGAATATCTGGACGAACTTGAGTTTTTGGCATATACGGCAGGTGGCGAAGTGCTTAAACGCTTCACCCAAAAAATGGATGTGCCCAATCCAAAGACTTTTATTGGGACCGGAAAATTGGAAGAGGTAAAAAATTTTGTGGACGCGCACGAAGTGGGCGTTGCAATATTTGATGATGAACTTTCGCCCGCACAACAAAAAAATATTGAAAGAATATTACAGTGCAAAATAATAGACCGTACAAATTTAATTTTGGACATATTCGCACAGCGTGCACAAACCAGTTATGCCCGAACACAAGTAGAACTTGCGCAATACCAGTATTTACTTCCTAGACTGGCAGGTATGTGGACTCACTTGGAACGCCAGCGTGGGGGTATCGGGATGCGAGGTCCGGGAGAAACGGAAATTGAAACAGACAGACGTATTGTGCGCGACCGTATTGCTTTACTGAAAGATAAATTAAAGAAAATAGACCGCCAAATGGAAGTGCAGCGTGGCAATCGCGGCTCCTTGGTACGCGTGGCACTTATTGGTTACACAAATGTTGGCAAATCTACCCTGATGAACGTGATAAGTAAAAGTGATGTCTTTGCCGAAGATAAACTCTTTGCAACCCTCGATACCACGGTTCGGAAAGTGGTTATAGGCAACCTTCCCTTTTTGTTGACAGATACCGTTGGGTTCATTAGAAAATTGCCCACGCAACTTGTGGAATCCTTCAAAAGTACTTTAGATGAAGTACGAGAGGCAGATTTACTGCTGCACGTAGTAGATATCAGCCATCCATCCTTTGAACACCATATAGATTCCGTAGATAAAATCTTGGAGGAAATAGGCAGCGCAGACAAACCTACCATTATGGTTTTCAATAAAATTGATGCTTATGAAGCGGAAGAGATTGAAGACGACGATTTGATGACCGAAAAAACCAAGGCACATTATACTTTGGAAGAATGGAAACAAACCTGGATGTCTAAAGTAAATGGCGACGCCATATTTATATCCGCATTGAACAAGGAAAACTTCAGCGAATTTCGAAAGTTGGTTTACGATAAAGTGAAGGAAATTCACACCACTCGCTTTCCCTACAACAACTTTTTGTATGACGAATATACTGAAGAAGATTAAAAAAAATTTCAAATAAGAACAAAAAAAAGCGGCCAAGAATTAAAACTTGGCCGCTTTTTATTTTTATACATTCTATCGTCTAAAAGCCATAGGTTAAACCAACGCCCAAAGCTTCACGAATCTGGAAACCTTGTACTGCATTGTCATCATATATAGCTTGAAAAGTAACATTTGATGAGATGTATTTATTCACCTTCATCACTAGATTAAGAGTGTAATCTATATCTACGTTTTGTGGATCTTCAAGATAATTTGAATAAAGGTTCAATATATTTTCTACAGATATATTTGCCATTACATCAAATTTTGCATATCCAGAAAGAGAAGCGCCAAATTCAAAACGGCTAGTTTCATTGGCATCAACCCCAAAATATTTATTTTCGTTGTACGCGTCCAAAGCTCCGGGAACTGATTCATCTACAGCGGTAAAATCTTTATCTACCAAAATGAATTTAGCCGTTGCCGGAGAAATATTCACGTAGAGATTATCGCTTTTTTTCCAAAGCAGACCTGGGCCAAACTGTATGTAGGCTGGAGACAAAATATGTGTTGTTTCGGTACGGTAGCCTTCATCTTCAGGGTTCAGGTCAGTATTAAACTCATAGCCTTTCGCAAACTGGGTCTTAAAGTTAAAAAACAAAGAATAGTACCAGTTGCTTTCTTTTAACTGCTGCCCTAAAATAGAGTTCAATTCCAAACGATCGTTCGTTTTTCGGGAATACTTATCATCCTTGTTTTTGGTAAGGCCATATTCGCCTATCAAGCGGTTATTCCAGCTAAGTTTGTCATGTTTATAATTGAAATCATAAGTGAGAGAAAGATTTCCCGAATAATTGGATGTTCCACCACCTGTCCATTCATGGTTGAAAGCTGCTTGGTTGAACAATAGCGAAAGATTTCCCGCACGGGTCCATCCATTGGGGATGGTGTCTTTTGCATTTTCATCTTGTGCTACTATTGCCATAGGTATAGTGAACACAACAGCAAGGAGTAAAAGTTTTTTCATTTTTAAAATAATTTTAATTTTTGCAAAAGTACTTACTCTTTTGAATATGTGGTAAAAACAGCACTAAAAACAGTGCCTTTTTTGTGAATTCTTACGGTAAATTTTAAAATTTCCTACTTTCTTTTAAAAAGCGGCACAGATGAGCAAGCTTCGCCATACATTATGCTTTTTGCGACTGGCTGTAGTTTTTGTGCCAAAAGTACATAGGCATTCTGTGGAATAGGTTTATGGGCACAACCTTTTATAATTACAGGTTTATTCCTGTATTCAGAAATATCAATGTTTTGGAGTATTTCCGTAAAGAGAACGCTTTCCAATTCATCTAAGCTTCCAACGGTAACCTTTTTTGCAAAAGGAGCTAAATGAAGTGATAAAAGAATGTATGCCCAGCCTGGAACAATGGCATCGGTACTGCAAAAAAGAGCAACATATTTATCTTGGTAATCGCTCCAATCGTGTTCCTTGGCTTGTTCACGAAATTCACTTTCGCGAAGTACAATACCTTCCAACAACCATTGCGAAATATCAAAAGCGATCCTTTCACCTTGCGGATAGATTGCCTCAAGGTCAAAAGTTGCCAATTTGCTATTCGCTACACGGTTTACTATTTCTTTCACAGAAAAAGATATTAAATTTTTGGGTTATTTGTCACTGCCAACTGCAACTGAATACGGAACACTTTTTTAAAGCATCCCTAGCTCTAGCTTTGCTTCTTCGCTCATCAGTTCCTGTGTCCACGGCGGGTCGAAAGTTATTTCTACCTCTGCATCTTTTATCATTTTCATCGACTTTACTTTTTCCTCAACTTCCAGCGGCAAACTTTCTGCTACCGGACAATTGGGAGTGGTGAGTGTCATCAATATTTTCACTTCACGATCCTCATTTATGAATACATCGTAGATTAATCCAAGTTCATAGATATCAACGGGTATTTCGGGGTCATAAATGGTTTTTAGGACGGTTACTATTTTTTCGCCCAGTTCAGCCATGTCTATTTCTGTATCTGCTCCCATTTAATTAATTATTAAGTTGTGTTTGGTATGCCAGGGCATACATTTTCATTTGTTTAATCATAGAGACCAAACCATTTGCCCGTGTAGGTGAAAGGTGTTCTTTCAATCCTATTTCATCAATAAAATCGGTATTGGCATCAAGTATGGCCTGAGGTTTTTGGTTTGAAAAAACGCGTACCAACACGGCAATTATTCCTTTGGTGATGATGGCGTCGCTATCTGCGGTAAAAATAATTTTTCCGTTTTTCATTTCTGAATTAAGCCACACTTTGCTTTGGCAGCCTTTTATCAGTTTATCGTCGGTTTTTAAATTTTCGTCAATCAACGGGAGAGATTTGCCAAGCTCTATCATATATTCATAACGCTGCATCCAGTCGTCAAACATAGAAAACTCGTCGATCAATTCTTCCTGTATTGCTTCAATCGTCATCATTTAATCCAATTATTTTTCATCTTTCTTTGCACTCAAAAGTACACTGCGGTCTGTTTTTGAATAGAAGGTAAGAACCCCATTATCCAAGGCGTACGAACCTGTATTGTTGAGCGCATCTAGAAAATCACGTTCTGTTTTCATAATTTCTTTTTCTGCACAAAATTTTTCGCTTACCGCAAGATCACTAAAATTAATTGTATAGAGATCAATTGTATAATTTCCAAAAACTGAATTACAACCGGTAGTTCCACGGAAGGAATTGTCCAGTGCAGACATTGTAAAAGTTGGGTTAGTAGTATTTACTAATTTCTTACCATTGATTGCTGAAACAGTATAGCTTCCCGTAAGTTGTACGCTGCCCGCAACATCAATCACTTTTTTGGTTTCATCGCAACTGGTAAAGATTATACTGAAAATAAGAATAGATAAAGTGGCAAGTGTTTTCATGTCTTTATATTTTAAAATTGAATACTCAAAGTTCAAGTTTTAACTTTTAGTGATGGTTCAACTTAACATCATTTTAGCTTTTTTTACTGCTGTTACCAAGGCATCCACTTCTTCCAATGTATTGTAAAATGCAAAGGAAGCCCGAACCGTTCCCGGAATTTTATAAAAATCCATAATAGGCTGCGCGCAGTGGTGGCCGGTGCGCACGGCAATGCCCAATTTGTCAACAATGGCACCTATATCGTAGGGATGAATTCCTTCAATGTTGAATGAAACCACAGAGGTTTTATCAGGTCCCGTACCGTAAATTTTTAAACCGTCAATTTTCAAAAGTTTTTCAGTAGCATATTTTAAAAGTTCGTTTTCGTGCTTTTCAATTGCTTCAAAACCGATTGTGTTTAGATAGTCAATAGCTGCTCCAAAAGCAATGCCGCCACAGATATTGGGGGTTCCGGCCTCAAATTTATGCGGCAGTCCGGCATAGGTGGTTTTTTCAAAAGTAACTTCAGCAATCATCTCGCCACCGCCTTGATAGGGCGGGAGTTTGTTGCCCCATTCCTCCTTCATATAAAGAATCCCAACGCCCGTTGGCCCACACATTTTGTGTGCTGAGGTTACGTAGAAATCTACATCGAGTCTTTGAAGATCGGGTTTTATGTGTGAACAGGCTTGTGCGCCGTCAACCAGCACGGCAGCTCCAACTTCGTGTGCTTTTTCAATAATTTCAACAATGGGATTGATAGTTCCCAATGCATTTGAAATGTGGTTTACGAAAACCAGTTTCGTTTTTTTTGAAAGCAATTTTTCATATTCCGAAAAAACCAAAACGCCTTCCTCATTCATCGGAATAACCTTCAAAATGGCTCCGGTTTTTTCGCACAGCATTTGCCACGGCACGATATTGCTGTGGTGTTCCATTGCCGAAACGATTATTTCATCGCTTTTTTTTAGAATTTCAGAAAAACCATTTGCCACCAGATTTATTCCGTGGGTGGTACCCGCCGTGAAAATGATTTCGTAGGCTTCCTTTGCGTTAAAATGAGTTTGAATTTTTTTACGGGCAGACTCATAAGCGTCTGTCGCTTCCTGTGAAAGTGTGTGCACTCCGCGATGGATATTTGCATTGTAATTGCTGTAATAATCCACAATGCAATCAATAACCTGTTGCGGTTTTTGCGACGTTGCCGCGTTGTCCAAATATACCAACGGATAGCCGTTTACCTTTCGGGAAAGGATGGGGAAATCGTTGCGTATTTTTTGGATATCAAAGCTCATAAAAAATAATTTTAAAGCTCAAATCCCAAACTCACCCCAATTTTATTGGCAATAAGCTTATTGATCCGCACTTTCAATTCTGGAATTTTAACACTTTCCAAAACGGTATTCGCAAACGCATACATTAACAAGGCACGAGATTCTTTCAGCCCAATTCCGCGACTGCGAAGGTAGAATAGTGCATCTTCGTCAAACTGACCAATAGTGCAACCGTGCGAGCATTTTACATCGTCGGCAAAAATTTCCAACTGCGGCTTGGCGTTTATCGTGGCTTTATCATCAATCAAAATGTTGTTGTTCTGCTGAAAGGCGTCAATCTTTTGGGCATCTTTCTCAACTATTATCTTTCCGTTGAAAACCCCCGTGGAAGCTTCTGCAAACAGCCCTTTGTAATCTTGGTGGCTTTCGCAGTTTGGTGCTATGTGGTGTACCAATGTGTTGTGGTCTGTATGTTGCTTGCCTTCAAGAATGGTAATTCCTTTCAGTGTAGAATCGCAGTTTTCCCCTTTTTGGAAAAAGTTGAGGTTGTTGCGAACCAATTTTCCGCCAAAGGCGAAAGTATGCACGCGGCAAACCGTATCACGCTGTTGTGAGATGTATGTATTGTCAATCAAAGAAGCGGTGGCTTCGTCGTTTTGAATTTTATAATAATCTACGTAAGCGCGTTTTTCGGCAAAAATCTCGGTAACAGAATTGGTCAAAACCTCATTAGTGGAAAGACTTTGGTGACGTTCAATTATTTGTACGTGCGCATTTTCGCCAACCACTATTAGATTTCTTGGTTGTAAAAAAATTGCCGCTTCATTTCCAGTAGAGAAATTAATTATTTCAATGGGCTTTTCAACTTCTTTATGGGCTGGAATGTGGATGTAAGCACCTTCTTTTGTAAAAGCAGTATTGAGTGCAGTTAGGCTATCGCTCTTTGCGGCCTTGTTGAAATAGGCTTCAATCACGGGCTTGTATTTGCTTTTGTTCAATGCCGCAGACATTAAACAAACATCCAGCGAATCGTGCGTGGTTTCTGAAAGGAACGAATTGTAAACTCCGTCTACAAAAACAAGTTTGTAGGTGTCAATTTCGTGCAGAAAATACTTGCGAACATTTTTTAGCTCAACATTACGCTCTTTATTTGAATAGATGCTGTAATCTGGTTTCAGCAAAGTATTGAGTGATGTGTATTTCCACGCTTCCTCTTTCTTTGTGGGAAACCCTTTTTCTTCAAAAATTTTTATGGCGTTATTACGCACATCGTGCAATGGCGAATCAAACTCCAAATAATCTTCCAGGGCGATGTATGATGATAATAATTTGTCTTTAAAGCTCATGAAAATATTGTTTCAAGTTTCTTGTTTCAGGTTTCAAGTTATTTGTACTTGTTGCCTTTAAATTCATTTTTGTTCAGATATATGATAAAGTTCGCTATTCGTTTACTTAAGTTCAAATATCTATTAACCAAAGAAGATAATTCTTCTTCTGAAATATATTCAGAATCATAAATCCTATATAATTGCGAGCGAGATTCTCCCGCGGAACCTTTTGCGATTGATAGAAATTGTCTGAATTCTAAATTTCCGTCTCTTTCAAACTCTTCGGCTATATTGTCCATTACGGAACCCGATGCGTTTTTTATCTGGTCTCTTAGTTTGTAATCGGTTTTTAGTTCAGTATTTTTTGATAACCAGATTATTTCTTTGGAAAGAAGTCTTGCTTCTTTCCAAATATCTAAATCTTCAAACCTTTCAATTGTGGCCATAAATTTTTGGATTTTATCCAACCAGAAACTTGAAACCAGAAACCAGAAACTATTTTAAACCAATTCCTCTTTAATCCAGTCGTAACCTTTTTTCTCAAGCTCGTAAGCTAGTTCCTTGGTGCCGGATTTTACTATTTTTCCATTCATCAAAACGTGAACAAAATCTGGAACTATATAATCTAACAGACGCTGATAGTGGGTAATTACCACAACCGCATTGTTTTCGCTTTTCAGTTTGTTTACCCCATTGGCAACAATTTTTAAAGCATCAATATCTAGTCCAGAGTCAGTTTCGTCCAAAATAGCAAGCTTTGGTTCAAGCATTGCCATTTGGAAAATTTCATTTCGTTTCTTTTCACCTCCCGAAAACCCTTCATTCAAAGAACGTGAAAGGAATTTGCGGTCAATTTCCAGCATGTCGGCCTTTTCCTTTATCATTTTAAGCATTTCTGAAGCTGGCATATCTTCCTGCCCCTTGGATTTTCTGGTTTCGTTAATGGCCGTTTTTATAAAATTAGTTACAGAAACTCCCGGAATTTCCACAGGATATTGAAAAGAAAGAAAAATTCCTTTATGGGCTCTTTCCTCAGGATCCAATTCTGAAATATCCTCGTTTTCAAATGTAATGTAGCCTCTGCTAACCTCATACTCTTCTTTGCCCGCAACAACCGAGGCCAAGGTACTTTTTCCAGAACCGTTGGGTCCCATTATTGCGTGGACTTCACCTGCTTTTACTTCAAGATTAATACCTTGCAGTATGTCTTTTCCTTCAAGTCCGGCGTGTAAATCTTTTATTTTTAACATCTTAATTATTCTTTGCTGATTCTTCAAATTTTATATCCGCTTCTGAAGGTTTGTCACTAACCCTCATTATTTCTGTTATTGTAATCACTTCTTCCCACTCGCTGTCAGTATCGGTATTTTTTGAAATATTTCCTCTCACAACTACACCCACCATATCAAAATCATTCTTTTTTACATTAGCAACCTGTTGTGAGAGTTTTTCTGACATTTCGTTGCGCTTCACACCATAAATAAAGTTAGTCCCCATTAGCACCAAAGCGCCATTTGAATCGATATAATCTCCTTTATAAGCTTTAACTTCAACATTTTCGGCAGCTGTTTCTTCAACTTCGTGATTTTTTTCTTCAGAATTTTTACAAGAAAGTACTACTGCTAAAAGCATTGACAACAAAACGATTTTTCTCATAGGTTGTATATTTAGTTTTCTACTTAATTTTCCAAGACATAAAGTGTTTAGCCAACTGACCCCTCGAGGCTTATCTCCAATAGTTTTTGTGCTTCAACAGCAAATTCCATTGGCAGTTTATTCAACACTTCTTTACTGAAACCATTTACTATCAGTGCAATGGCCTTTTCAGTATCAATTCCCCGCTGGTTGCAATAGAAAATTTGGTCTTCGCCAATTTTACTGGTCGTAGCCTCGTGTTCTATTTGGGCGGTTTTGTTTTTTGCTTCAATATAGGGGAAGGTGTGCGCGCCACAACTGTTGCCCATCAACAAGGAATCGCACTGGGAAAAATTACGCGCGTTGTCTGCGTTTGGCATAATTTTCACCAAACCGCGATAACTATTCTGTGATTTTCCTGCCGAAATACCTTTTGAAATTATGGTGCTTTTAGTGTTTTTACCAATGTGAATCATCTTTGTGCCAGTATCGGCCTGTTGATAATCGTTAGTTACGGCAATGGAGTAAAATTCCCCGATGGAATTGTCACCCTTAAGTACACAACTTGGGTACTTCCAGGTTACAGCGCTTCCCGTTTCTACTTGGGTCCAGGAAATTTTTGCATTTTTCTCGCAAATACCTCTTTTGGTCACAAAATTGTAAACCCCACCTTTTCCTTCCTTATCGCCCGGAAACCAGTTTTGAACCGTTGAATATTTTATCTCGGCACCGTCCAGGGCAATAAGTTCCACCACGGCGGCGTGCAATTGGTTTTCATCGCGGCTTGGGGCAGTACAGCCTTCCAAATAGCTTACGTAGCTGCCTTCATCGGCAATTACGAGGGTTCTTTCAAACTGTCCGGTTCCGGCCTGGTTAATTCTGAAATAGGTAGAAAGCTCCATCGGGCAGCGAACGCCTTTTGGGATGTAACAAAAGGAACCATCACTAAACACGGCACTGTTAAGGGCGGCGTAAAAATTATCGCGCTGCGGCACTACGGTTCCCAGATATTTTTTTACCAATTCGGGATGTTTGCGAATGGCTTCGGAAATAGAGCAGAAAATAATTCCTTTTTCCGCCAATGTTTTTTGGAAAGTAGTAGCCACGGATACGGAGTCCATAACAATATCTACTGCAACTCCGGCCAATTTCTTTTGCTCGTCCAAAGAAATACCCAGTCTTTTGAAAGTATCCAAAAGCTCAGGATCTACTTCGTCAATACTATTATACTTTGGTTTTTTATTAGGCGCGGAATAATAGGAAATATTTTGAAAATTTGGTTTTTCGTAATGAACGTTTGCCCAATCTGGCTCTACCATTTGCTGCCAATATCGGAAGGACTCCAAACGCCATTCAGTCATCCATTCGGGCTCTTCTTTCTTTTTTGAAATGGCACGAACTACATCTTCGTTTATCCCTATGGGAAAAGTGTCAGATTCTATATCGGTATAGAAACCATATTCGTATTCCTTGGTTTCCAGTTCTTTTTTTAAATCATCTTCAGTATACTTGCTCATCCTCATTTATATTTTAAAGTGAAAAAGATTCTCCGCAGCCACAGGTGCGGTTTGCATTAGGATTCTTAAATACGAATCCTTTTCCATTCAGGCCGCCACTGTATTCAAGTGTAGTGCCAACTAAATATAAAAAGCTTTTTTTGTCTACGGCTATTTTTACATTTTCTTCCTCAAAGAGTTTATCGTCTTCACCTAAATTATGGTCAAATTTCAGCTCATAGCTTAGTCCTGAACACCCGCCACTTTTTACGCCAACGCGTACAAAATCATTTGCAATATTAAAGCCCTCTTCGGCCATCAATTGTGCAATTTTGGTTTTTGCGCTTTCACTTACCTTAATCATATGTAGATTAATTCTAAATTAGACGGCAAATATACATCAATTCGCACTTTTAACCATACGGAAGTAGGATTTTAAAACTATGGCCCCATAGTTTTAAACAATAATTAACACCCCATATTTTTCGGGGTTTTAGATTTGAAATTTACTTCAGAAATTAATTGGGATCCTGAAAATCAGGATTATTGATAAAAGAAGGGTCTGAAAGCGAAAGAAGAAATGCTTTTAAGTCTGCCTTATCAGATTCTGTTAAATGGACTCCACCGCGAGATACAGCTTTCATCAGCGGATCAATGGTCCTGGAATACACAAGGCCTTCGCTATAATGATTTATAACCTCATCCAAAGTTGCAAATCGGCCATCGTGCATATAAGGTGCTGTGTAAGCTAAATTTCGAAGTGATGGTGATTTGAACAGGCCATCGTCATTTGGGTCTCCGGTTACATTGCCCAAGCCTTTGTCGGTAATGATTGCATCGAGGCCGTTATTGTGAAAAATATTGTCTGTCCATAATGGGCTGTTTTCATTACCGTGGCAATGGAAACAATCTCCGCGCGATTCATCCATAAATATTTGAAAGCCGTTCAATTCCTGGGGCGTAAGGCTACCTTCGCCCAAAAGATACTTATCAAAAGGAGAATTAGCTGAAATAAGGGTTCTTTCAAACTGGGCAATAGCCTTTGCGGTTAACTCTTTGGTAATATTGCCGGTTCCAAAAGCTTTGTTGAAAAGTTCGGGGTATTCCGCATCGCTTTGTAAACTCGACACGGCATTTTGCCAAGTATTGTGCATTTCTATGGGGTTGGTAACAGGTTCCAAGGCTTGTGCCTCAAGGCTGGAAGCACGGCCATCCCAGAAAAATTTATTTTTTGTGTTCCAAGCCGTATTGAAGATAGGCATAGAATTTCTTGTGCCTTCCAAGCCATCTATTCCTATACTGAAACGATCGGTATCGGTAAAGGAATTAGCAGGTTGGTGGCAAGAAGCACAGGCTTGTGTTCCATCACCGGAAAGTATGGGGTCGAAAAATAATTTACGGCCCAAAGCAACACCTTCTACAGTTTGCGGGTTGTCAGAGGGTACCGTTGGGGGAGGTAGCAAGCGGTCAAAAATAGGAGGAACGGTCAGTGGTTTCGGAGTGGGTATATAATCTTCATTGGGATCTGCAGGATCTGGATCGCTTGATGAACAAGCAATAAACAAGCTCATGGCTAAAATTCCAAAGAATACTCGAAACAATTTCATGGACCGTTCCTTCAATTTTTTTAAATTATTGTGTTATAGCACCAATGCTGAAAACGGTTGCGCCGTTTCTTTGCATATCTTTTTGGGCTAGATAATTCATCATTAAATTAACACTTCTGTCGTTAAGATCCCAAGTTAAAGGATTTTTGTACCATTCTGAAATATCCATTGCTATTTCTATGGTTACATCGCCAGAAATGGTAAAGTTTTGGTCAAAATCAAAACTGATGAAGTTTTGTTCAAAAACACCTTCACTTACCCTCGCAGTACCGTTGTGAAAATTATAGGGCTGTGATGTGCCGTTTGAGTCGTCAAAATTACCATCCATCTGCATAAAGTGATACCCTCCGCCCAGCATGGTTGGCCAATTCCAATCAGCAGCATTTAAATCTGGATAAGCTCCATTTACGTTATCCTCTTCATTAAAACCATAAACAAATGAAATACCCGTATAATCACCAGTAGCTACTGATTCTGAAGGGTTAAAACTCAACGAACCTGCATCGGCAAGATCAATTAATTGGTAACCATCAAAAGAAACAGTCGTGCCATCTGCTTTATGAAGCTCTACCCGTGAAATTAAATACCGAAGTCTATCAATAGAAACATAATTTCCTGCGGCATTTTCATAAACTCCTGAGGTATAATTGGATGGGGTAATCTCAGTTACTCCCCAGTTTTGGGTAAAGTTAAAAGATACGGCAGCAGTTACCGGAATGTTATTGCCATCATCATCGTTACTACAGCCAATTGCAGCAAATGCTATAGCTAATAAAAAAACTATTTTTTTCATAGGTTAAAAAAAGGGATTTGTATATTGTTAATATTATTTTATTCTAATCATTAAAAAATCTTTGGAGCCTTTGTTTGAAGGTATATCCAAATCATTGCTTTCACTGTTGCCTACCACTAAAATCTTATTGTCAGAAGTCTCAATAGCTTCTGACGCAAAATCAAGGTTTGAGCCTCCTATACTTTTTTGAAACCTCATAGCTCCATTTCCGTCAACAACAAATACCCAAACGTCATTTACGCCATTGTTGGTTTGTAGATCTCCATCTGCACTTCGGCTATGACCTGAGAGTATATAATCTCCATTGTTGCGTTGCACAATGCTGTGGGCAGTATCAAATTGGGAACCGCCAAAAGATTTTTGCCAGATTTTACTTCCGTTATCGTCAAACTTTACCATCCAAGCATCCGCATTTCCTCGTGGGGAGGTTACATCTTGGTCTGAGCTTCTAGAGTCGCCAACCATTATATAGTTGCCGTCATTGGTTTTTATGGAAGCATAGGAGTTATCGATCTCGTCTCCTCCAAAAGATTTGGTCCAAACCAAATCGCCATCAGCCGTTAGGCGTACCGCCCAGTAATCATAACTTCCTTTAGGGTCAGTTTTGTCAAAATCCTCACTTTCGGAGGTGCCGGTCATTAAAAAACCGCCATCTGCAGTTTCAAGGGCATCATAGCTACGGTCGTTATTGGTTCCGCCAAAATAACGTCTCCATTCCTTGGTGCCATCAGCAGCTAGTTTAATTCCCCAAAACTCACCAACGCCGTGCATGGTACCTCTTTGGAAATCATTTCCAGCGCCGCCACTTGCTGAAACATCAAAAAAACCTGTTATAAAATATCCGCCGTCTGAGGTTTGAAAGGCCTTGAAAGCTTGATCACTGCCTGAAAAACCAAAATTTTCTTCCCATAAAATGGTGCCAGCATTATCAACCTTTACCACCCAATAGTCCTGAAAACCTTCGTTGCCGTTAACATCGCCATCGTTGCTGGTAGTGTAACCGGATAATAAGTATCCTCCGTCATTGGTTTTTGTAATTCTGGAAGCGTTTTCATCATCACTGCCGCCATATGTTTTGCTCCAGATTATATCTCCGGTTTTGGAAAGTTTTAGCAACCAAAAATCGCTATCGGAGCCGGAACGGTCAGTAATATCACCATCGGTGCTTCGGGTGGTTCCTAAAACTAAATAGCTTCCATCTGCAGCTTCAACAACTGAGACTGCTTCATCTATTCCGCTTCCGCCATAGGTTTTTACCAGTTCTACTTCACCATTTATTTCGGGTTCAGGTCCCGGGCCGTCATCTTTTCCGCAGGAAAAAAATAATAATGAAAACGAAAGCAGAATTGGGAGCGCTTTAAGGTTTGGGGTATTAATATTTAACATATTGGGGATAACAGTTTTTTTAGTCTATTAATAATCGTTTTGTTGTAGTTGAATTTATTTTCATCACATACATTCCCGATTGAAGGTTAGAAACGTTTATGTTTTCGGAAAGACTTTCAGTGAAATTTAAATCCATTATCTTTTGCCCCAATACGTTAAAAATTTCTACTTGTGCTATAGGCTCTGTTTTTGATGTAACGGTAACAATCTCCGTTGTCGGGTTTGGAGCAACTGCGAAGTTTGAAATTGAATTGTCGTTAACTCCCAAAAGATGATCTCTAACCACAAATAGTCCACGGTCAATATCGCTAATTACAATACTGCCACTGGCAAAGTATGGGTAAACACTCCAAGCCCCATCAAAACGGGCTGAATTACTGGTTGGATAAGTGTCAAAAAATTTGGTCTCCACCATATTTTGGTTCTCGATATCGCTAATATCAAAAACTCGCAATCCTGCACGGTAGCTGGATAAATAGAATTCATTTCCTTTTACATAACCGTTATGGTCTATTGCAGCTACATCTGCTTCATATTCAAAATGAACCACAGGGTTGTCCAGGTCGCTCAGGTCAAAGATTATGGTTCTGGTATTAAATCCAAAATTAGACTCGTCCAATTCGTCACCAATCATAAAATAACGTTGGTCTTCTGTTAACCAGCCTTGGTGAGTGTAATCTACACTTCCGTAAAAACCGTTTGATATAGGTATAGGGTTATTTTTATTGGTTACGTCAACAATTGAAATTCTGTCTTCATTACTGCCGAAAAATATTTCGCGTCCTGTATAATCTGAATCTGGGCCGTTATAAATAACAACTTGAGCGTCATGGCAATAATTATCGCCGCTAAACCCGCCAGCTGCAACAGGATTTACTGGGTCTTGAATATTCACAAAATGTGGCCCTCCGCCAAAAGTACTTGTTCCAACAGCAAAAGCATACCCGGTTTCTTCATTAATAACAATATTGTGGCAATGTCCAAAGCCGTCGTAATGGGCATCTTCCGTAAATGTTTCTGGAGCATTGGTCACATTGCGCAGGCGCGTTAAATCAAAAACCTGCATTCCGTGCCCCCCAGCTTCACTTACTATGAAAGCGTGGTCGTTATAAACTTTTATATCTCTCCATGTACTTGAATCTGTATGGGTTGGAAGTTTACCAAGGTATATTGGGTTCACGGGGTCTGTGATATCCACAAAGGCAGTACCGTTGCCCAAGCCCATCAATGCATATTCTTTTCCATCTAGGGGGTCGGTCCATCCCCAAGAATCATTTCCTCTGTCAGTGCCAAAAGTATTAAGGCTTATGCGAGATAAAAGGTCTAAGCCGTTGCAGGGGTATTGTCCGGCCATACCATTTTCACAAGGTGTTTGTGCGAAAGAATAAGTTGCAATCAAAAAAGCTAGAATTGGTAATATTTTTTTCATTTGGATATAATATAAGGTTTAAAAGCGGCTAAATGTAAACATATTATCCCCTTTTCTACAAACGTAAAAGGTTAAATATTAGTATTGTGATTTTATAGCAATGTTTCATTTGGCTTTTTTATTGGTTATTGAAGCAGTATTTTTGCCAAAACCCTAATAGAATTGATCCATGTTTGAGAACAAAGACAACTCCACTACTAATATTGAAAATTTAGGAGAATTTGGCTTGATTGACCATCTTACCAAAAACTTCAATATAAAGCAAAAGTCCACTGTCAAAGGTGTTGGCGATGATGCTGCTGTAATCTCTTGTGATTCAAAAAAAGAAATGGTAGTAACCACAGACTTACTACTAGAAGGAGTACATTTTGATTTAAGCTACGTTCCATTAAAACATTTGGGGTACAAGGCTGTGGTCGTTAACCTTTCAGATGTTTATGCCATGAATGCAGAACCATCACAAATTACCGTTAGCGTGGCGGTTTCCAATAGATTTCCTGTAGAAGCCTTGGAAGAACTATATGCAGGTATTCAAGCGGCAGCCAAAATATATAATATTGATCTAGTGGGCGGCGATACCACCTCATCAACTACTGGGTTGCTTATAAGTATCACTGCCCTAGGAACTGTAAATAAAGGCGACGCCGTTTATAGAAGTGGTGCAAAAGAAAATGACCTATTGGTTGTAACTGGTGACCTTGGCGCTGCTTATATGGGGCTCCAAGTTTTGGAACGCGAAAAGGAAGTTTTTAAGGTGAATCCCAACTCGCAACCCGATTTGGAACCATATTCGTATTTAGTGGAGCGGCAGTTAAAACCAGAGGCCCGAAAGGATATTCCTGCCTTATTGAAAGAATTAGGCGTAAAGCCTACTGCAATGATTGATATTAGCGATGGCTTGTCTTCAGAAATATTACATATCTGCAACAACTCAAAAGTCGGGTGTAATTTGTATGAAGATAAAATCCCATTGGATCCTCAGGTTATTTCAGCCTGTGAGGAATTTAATCTCGATAGCACTACAATAGCGTTGAGCGGAGGGGAAGACTATGAATTACTTTTCACAATTAATACTGAGGATTTTCCGAAAATAAAGGAAAATCCGCATTTAACTGTAATAGGACACATTACCGATGAAAAGGAAGGAGTGCATTTAATTAGCCGCGCAGACTCAAAAATACCATTGATTGCACGTGGTTGGAATGCCTTGAAAAATAAAGATTAAGTTTTAAAATAAGTCACTATAAACCTTGTTCCCTAATTTAAAGGGAACAGAATCTTGAGGAAAGTGAAATATTTCTAATGGATGGAAAGTTTTTTCTTTTTTATGAAAAATGAAGATAAACACTCATTCACTTCACGTTGTTTGCGGGTAAGTAGCTCAAATTTACCAGAATAGCTGTTCGAAACCTCTTTCCCGCAACAGACACATTTATATTCATTAATGTGATTGGTAATTTTGCGGGTTACGATGTAATCATGGCCAAATGCAGTGCATATAAGGCTCAAAATTGGAGGTCGGCTTTGGGGCGTAACTTTATCCATCTTTGTTAATTTAATTGGGGTTAATTTCCCAATATTAACATTTTTTTAGATAAAGCGCAAATTTTATCCGATAAAATGTAAATATTTCGCAACAGAATCACCATTTTCTATCAAACTCATATGGCCGCCTTCAATAATTTTTACTGAAGCATCAGATAGCTCTGCCAGCTTTTCTGTTTCTAAAAATGGTAAAATTGGATCTTCTTTTGCCAATATCACATGTTTGTCTTTTCTGAAATTTTTTAAAACAGTAGTTCTGTCTTTTCTATCGCACATTCCTTTAATGGCGGCTTTTATTCCTTCCACGGGAAAAGAAAACGCTTCATTTTTCAAAGTTTCAATTTCCTTTGAAAATTTTTCACGGGAGCTTTCAGCAAAGAGATTTCCAATGGCCATACTTATGTAAGCCTGCGGGTTTTGGTCTATAACCTTCAATGCCCGGGTGCGATTTTCTTTTCTTTCTTCGGAATCTGCGGCGGGTGTTGAATTTAAAAGAATTATTTTCTCTACTTTTTCTGAAAATAATTCGGCATAGGCCAAGGTAACATAACCACCCATGGAGTGGCCTAAAAAGCTTGCTGACGAAATTTGTAGCTTTTGGAGTATTTCATCCACCAATTCTGCCATCAATTCCATAGTATGGATTTCAGCAATAACGCCGCTCTTTCCGTGACCGGGAAAGTCCATTGTGATTACAAGGTTATTTTTTGACAACTGCGGAATCAAGGGTTTCCACATGGTGGCACTTTCCAAAAAACCGTGAAGTAAAACAATAGCAGGGCCATTTCCGAAGGTTTCGTAATGGATAGGAATATTTTTATAATGAAAAGTCATGCGATGAAAAGCTAATTAAACCTACTTTTTATAGGCTTTGGAATTCGATTTAACAATAAGATAAATTACGCTTCCAATTACAATAGGAAAAAACAGATAGTCGGCAATTTCAGGCTTATCGTTGTATGAACTGGCTAATCCCAATAAAATAAGAGCCAAGCCCATAAAAACCATGACATTTCTTAAAAGCGTAGCTACTTTTTCAATATTAACTTTTTCCTTATCAGCCTCGCTCATGGTATTATAACCGGCAATTAAGAAATATAATTTGAAATGTTTTACAACAACTCCAACTATAATTAGAAAAACGCCAATAAAAAGATTTGATACTTCCATAAGTCCTGCTGGCCTCAAAAAGACCTAACAGTTTTTCTCTTTCACTGTAGTTCGTAGAAAGAAGGAAAATCTATTAGGTCTAAAGTTTTGATTCTTGGTTCTCGGCTTCTATTTATTCATTATTTCTTCAATCTCTTCCGCTTCTATCGGTATGTTGCCCATTAAGTTAAAGGGTTCGCCTTTTTTCTGGATAACTACATCATCTTCCAAACGGACTCCAAAACCTTCCTCTGGAATATAGATTCCCGGTTCCACGGTAAATACCATGTTCTCGGTCATCTTTTCCCAAAGAATTCCATAATCGTGTGTATCCAGGCCTATGTGGTGGCTGGTGCCGTGCATAAAGTATTTTTTGTAGGCAGGCCAGTTTGGGTCTTCGTTTTTTACATCGGCTTTGTCCAGAAGCTTTAGGTCCAAGAGGGCTTTGGTCATCAGTTTGCCCACTTCTTCGTGATACTCCTTCCAGTAATTGCCGGGGACCAGCATTTTTGTGGCATCGTCCTTAACTTTTTTCACAGCATCATAAACCTCGCGCTGGCGTTTGCTAAACTTTCCGCTTACGGGAATGGTACGTGTCATATCACTGGAGTAGTTTGCATATTCGGCACCCACGTCCAAAAGAAGCAAATCGCCTTTTTTGCACTGTTGGTTGTTTTCGATGTAATGTAGCACGTTGGCGCTATTTCCACTTGCTATGATGGGCGTATAAGCAAAACCGCGGGAACGGTTTCTTAAAAACTCGTGCATAAGCTCCGCCTCAATTTCATATTCCCACACACCGGGTTTTACGAAGTTCAGGAGTCTTCTAAAACCTTTTTCGGTGATGTTGCAGGCTTGCTGCATTAGGTCTATTTCAATTTTGTCCTTTACGGAACGCAAGCGTTGTAAAATTGGATTACTGCGTTCCCAACTGTGTGCCGGAAACTTCTCCTTTGTTTTTTGGATGAAACGGTCTTCGCGTGTCTCGGTTTCCACGCTCTGGCGGTAATGCTCGTTGGTGTTAAAATAAACACGTTCGGCTTGGGTCATTACTTCAAAGAAAATCTTGTCGAACTCCTTCAGCCAGTAAATGGATCTTATTCCGCTTATCTCAGTAGCTTTTTCCTTGGTAAGTTTTTCGCCTTCCCAAACGGCAATATGGTCGTTGGTTTCTCGCACAAAAAGCATTTCGCGGTGGTCCTTGTTTGGCGCGTCTGGAAAAAGAACAAGCATGGTTTCCTCTTGGTCTGCACCCGTTAAGTAAAAAATATCACGTGCCTGCTGAAAGGGCATGGTGCTGTCTGCACCTATTGGAAAAATATCGTTACTGTTAAAGACCGCCACACTCTTTGGCTTCATCTGGGCCATAAAGTTTTTGCGGTTTTTTATAAAGAGTTTGTTGGAGATTTGATCGTATTTCATCGTATTGTTTTATGAATTTCTTCAAAATTAAATATTATAAAGTTATCCAAGCGCGGGAAAGGGTTAAAAGTGTACTAATTGTGTTGCCTGTTTCGTAACACTATTCCACTTTATAAATGGTTTGTGTAGAAACAAATTCAATCCCATCAATTCTGGCCTCGTATGTGTAATTGTCTTCTTCGGTCGAAATAATACTTACCTTAAGTGCTTTGTCTTTATAAAAAGCTACACCTTCAGGATTTCCTTCAATCATTTGTAGTTCATATTCACAGGGGCTGGTCCATTTCACCCTATAGGTGGATTGTTGATTTATACCGTCTATTTTTTCAACTTGAATAGAATCATTTCTGGTAATGGTGCAGGCAAAGTTGATTGCGGGATCACTCATTTTAAATGTTCCGTTCTTGAATTTCTCACAATTTTCTTGTGCTGTAATTGAAAAAAATGAATTGAGTAAAGCGAAAAATAAAAGGTGTTTCATTTTATATTTTTTAGGGTTGATTTATTGAGAGTATTCTTTAAGCCATATATCAAAAGCTTCAACTTTTTTGGTATTTGCATCCAGCCAGGCTGTAGCGTCTTCATTTCCGCTTTGCGAAATGTACATACAATAGGTTTCCAAATGGTCGCTGTTTGCAACATCATAAAAAAAGGGTACGTAAAAATTCCAATAAAGACCCGTTTGTTTTTTGTCTTTTAATTCACCCAATATTTTAAAGAAGGAGTCGGTGTTTTCCACAAAGAGTTCTTCAGAAGTTTTATCTGAATTTTCGGGCAAAAGATTGGTGGCTCCCATAAGGCCAAGCATTAAACCAGCGGCAGAAAATGGGTTGTCATCTTCACTCATGGAGACATTAATAGTGATGGCGTTATCTTTGTCTTGGGTTACATTTCCGCCAAAATTTTTACGAAGGAATGTATAGGCATCCAAAGAACGGGCAGAGTCAGGTTCTAAAAATAAAAAATAATGATTGGCCAGTAACGACTGAACCGTGTTGCCCTTTGCGTACTCAATGTTTGCCAGCATCCAATGGCTGCTGCCATGATTTGGATTGTTTTCTATGGCTTTAATAACATTTTCTTTGGCCTTGTCCATTTGGTTCAGTTTGTAGTGGTTTAATGCCAGATTGTAATATAACAGATATTCGTTTGGATATTTGCGAATGGCTTTTTCAAAAAGCTTGATGGACTCTTTCACTTTTCCCATCATATCCAGGGCTGAGCCTTTTACAAGATAGGCGCTTATTACATTGTCTTCTTTTTTGTCAATTACAATATCTGCACGTGCTATGGAATTTTCATAATCCTTTTTTTTAAAATAGCTCAGCGCCATTTCATAGTTCACCACTGTAGATTGTGGATCAAGGATCAGCGCTTTTTTATAGGCGTCCAGTGCTTTGTCATAATCACCATTGTCGTGGTGCGCTATGCCTTCCTCTATAAAAATATTTATGTTGTTTTGGGCATTTAGCTGAATTGTGAATAGTGTAGCTAACAGTAAGATGTATATATTTTTCATAGGTATTTGAATTTATTGTTTTGTTCTGGAATGGCCTATTTTAGTTTCTAAAAATGCAATAATTTTTTCAAAGTCTGTTTCTTCTAATTCTGTTTTGCTAATAGTGTAGGATGGAGAAGTATGATAATTTAAATATAGTAACAGGGTATTTTCAATAATGCTGAAACTTTCAAAACCGGACCATTTTATTTTTATGTCGTGTATATAATCCCTAACCGCAAAATATTCATCATTAAATTCCCAAACTGTATTTATAGCAACTTCTTTTTGTTTGCCAATTTCTGAAGTTACCATATTAAAATAAGTTCGCTTACGGGTTCTATAAAAGTTATAAAACTCAAAGTAATTTATTAGATAATGAAGCCCTAAGCCCAAAAAGAGAAATCCTAAATAATTTTCAAGAAAAATTTGAAAAACTCCGAAAAGTAAAGAAGGAATACCCCAATAAAGCCTGCGTTTGTTCTTTTTCAAATTTGTTTTCCATGCCAAATTAAAAGCAAGGTTCATTTGGTCTGAATAGATTTTTTCGTGAAAGGGAAGTTCGAAAGTCAAGGGGTGATAAAGTTAGGAATCGTTATTTGCTTTGGCAATTCAATCTTTTTTATTCTATTTTTAAAAACCCAATTTACATTATAAATAACCAATCTGCCAAATAGAAATCCCTTAAAAAAACGAAGATTGATATCGCATTTTGATATCAAAACTTTCTAATCATTTTATAAAAAGGCGAGAACAAGAAATTACGTTGGTTTTATGTATATATGGGGTTTTAATTGTTATAAGGATCCATAATTCCAATGGGTTTATATCCTTGTTCTTTTGTCAATTGTTTTTTATTAAAACTTCCACTGAATTCATTGGAATAAATAGTCAGGTTGTCGTTGATAAAAAGTTGAAATCTAAAAGTGCCTTCAATTTTTCCATTCAAGCAGGGTGCTGAAAATTCCCAGTATTCATTTGGTTTAATAAAAACGCTATGATAACTGTTGCCGCACCAACTACTGGGTAAGTATTCAACATCTCTCCATTCGTTTTTATAAAAAACTTGTCTTTTTAAATATAACCTGCTGTCTTGAGCAGGTAATTCAGTTATTGAATCAGATTTATTGATAATAAAAATTTTAAAACCTGAAATTCCATTTTTAAATTCGGTCTTCAAATCTGTTTTTACAATTAGTTCCAATTCATTTGATTTGGAATATTCAGATATTTCTGGTGTTAGCTTTTTAGGTTTGTTCTTGTCTTCGTAAAATCCGCCAAGAGCGGTTGAGTCAATTTGACTTGTTCCGGCATAGAAGTATCCTCGTAATTTGAATTTTACATTTAGGCACTCTTGCCCATATGATACTTGCATAATTAATATTCCAATAGTAAAGAGAATTTTTATTTTCATAAGTAAATATTTTAATTCAAACTTATAGCATTATGACTTTTTGTTCAAAGTGATTTTAGTAAAGGGAGTCTTTCAGTGAGTGAAAGCGTCATTATTGAACATAATTTCTTGTAGACACAAAATAGTGGATAAAACAAGTAGTTTCATTTAGAGTTGGCAAAGGCATTTTTACTTTTTAATAACAGTTTTCTCTTTCATACTTGCCGTTAGACCATCTAAAATGTAAAAACTCCTGCCCATTTTAAAAAATATATAATACTAAATGTAAAGACGAGACTGTATAAAATTGCGGCCTGCCAGTATGCCAATCTTGTTGGCCAATGTTGCAACATTTTTATGCCATATTTCTTTTTCATATATCCACGGGTAAGGAGCCAAAAAAAAATAAGCACTAAAAAAAGCGCTATTGCCAGTATCCAGATTTTAATAATTTTGTGCTGCTTTTACTCGTTTCCTGTTTTAAAAGTAATGAGGTATGCTTTTAAGGGAAGACTGTTTGTAGTTCTAAAGTTATTTGAAATCAGTATTTGATATTCCTTATTGGGTTCCAGCGCCACCGGGAGGGTCCACGATTTATTGTCAGCAGACCAATATCTACCTTCAATAGTGCCTTTTGGGAATGCATCCTGTCCTAAATCGCCAAAATCAACTCCCGTGTTCAGTCCGTTTAAGGGTTCCGAAAAGCTTATGGTTATTTCCTTTAGCTTTGGGCTTACATCTTGACTATGGTTCTTAAACTGCTTAATTGCCGTTACTGTAGGGCGTTTGTTTTCGAATGCTTCGTAAAGTTCTTCCAAGGGTGCCGAAAAATAGTTTGCCTTTTTAATAAAATCCTCAACCTCGACTTCATTGGCATAATCCAATTCAATCATTGTTTTAATGGCTTTGGCCTTGTTCTGGGCTTGGTTGTAGTAATTTTCACAAATCTGGTACCCTACGTAATAGCCCAGATCTCTCATTCCAAATTCGTTTGGGGCATTGCCGTCCAGCCATTTGTATAGATTGTTGGGGTAGAACATTTCTTGCTCAAATACATCTTTAATTCTTTTGGCATTTGCTTTTCCAAATTCAATCTGGGGGTTGGGCGATGCAACTCCAAGAGCTTTGGCAGCTACAAATTCTGCAACTCCTTCATAAAGAACCAATGAAAGTATATTGAACACCCTGGGGTTTTGTTGTGTGTGGACATACTCATGGGTATTTAAAATTACCAGATCGTCTTTAGGGTTGGTTTTAAAATGTGCCTTTAAATGTGATAGGTTTTCTGGAAATTCATTTGTTTCCGTGGTGCTGTCTGCCATAGATATTTCAGAACCTATTAGTACCAAACTATCCATTGTGGTTCCCCCGGTGCGAAAAGCACCTACGGTAAAGTAGATTTTAGCGGGCTTTAATTGGGGATAAAGTTCCTTTAATTTTGCTATACCAGCTTCCAGTTCTGAGCCCTTTTCACTAGCTTCCAAGGTATTTTTCCGAATGGACTTCCAAAATTTAGGGTAGTTGTTAATGGACTGTATATAATCCTGCGCTGTATAGCTTCTTGCCTGTCTAATTTTTTTTAAGCCCACGGTTCCCTTTTGAAAATATAAACTGTCAAGATATTTTTCTTGTAAAATGGAATCTTGGGTAGTAGTGATTTTATCGTAGGCTTTCCAAAAATTTGTTATATCGCCCGTAAAGATGTTTGGGTTTTGTTTCTTTACTTGACAACTTGTGAAAATGGACAGCAAAGTTATTAACGGCAGTAGTTTATTCATGCTAGTGGTTTTGACTTTTACAACTGTCTAAGCTATTTATGATTTACCGCTTAACCATACAAATATGCAACAAAGTAGGCGAGAACAAGCAATTAATTATAGCATCAATGAAAAAGCAGTAAGTCCAGTATCTTTAAAGTATTCTAAAACAATAAGATATGAAAACAGAACCCACTGCCCAACCAAATTTATACATTGGCATCGACATTCACAAGCGAGGCTGGAAAGTTCATTGCGCCTCCGATCTATTTAGCGGCAAGTCAAAATCGCTCGTAAACTATTGAACAGAAGTTTTGCAGTTTATAACTTATAATCATACAGATGCCGGTGACCGCGCTTGGACGATGGATCACATATAGGATGCGGAGCAAGTTATATGGTATTGAAATAGAGATAATCCTATCGGAATTATCAACATTCCAACACCCCAAAATCATCATTATGAGATAATTAAAATAAAAATATTATTTTTGAAGAACGGGATTAGTGCTTTTCATAGGATACATTGTTGGCAGTAGGTTTTTATTCATTCAACATTCTGTTTTTTAAGAAGTCATTCTCAAATTCAATTATTACTTTTTCTCTGTATTTCATATGTGACAGGACACTTATCAATGGTAAATCTTTATACATATAATTTAGATAGTCGAATTTCTTTCCTTCTCGGTTTTGGATGTAGTTTGTATTTAATTCCGAACGGACTCTGTTTGTTAAATTCTCATTGTCAATCAATTTCAAAATTTCAGTTCTGTAGCTTTCCAATTTAGTGATGAATTCAGTTGCCTTTTCATTATATTTTTCTCCATTGAAGAAAAAATCGTTTATCAATTCTTTATTTGAGAGTTCTCCATTGTAATCAGTTGGCTCTTCTATTTTATTAATTAGTTCTGAATAAGTATTGTCTAAATATTTAAGATATTCGGTAGTTAAGCTATGATATAACTGCGCAGATTTGTCATTTATCAAAGAGTCATTTGATATGTTTTCTGCAATTTGGTCTTTGAGCATTCCGCTTGAATGAACAAATTCTTCAATCATTAATCCATACATTGAATATGATTCATTCTCTTGCTTACAAGCAGATATTATTATCAATAAAAATAGTAGTGTGATTTTTTTCATAAAGTTTGTTCAACTTACTGCCAACGTTTATGTATATGAGCTGTGGCGTGTCTCGGCACTAACCTTTCCAGATAAAAAATGGCTTTGGGAAATCCGTAGGATTTTCCAAGTGAGGACTGACCTAGCCATAGCTTATATACGGTGTGCCTGTTGCACAACCACCTCTTCAAATATAGCAAAAGGCTTGTATAAAATTGAGAAGTTTATTAATTTCATGCCTATGCAAGGCAAGAAAAACTATCAGGAAAAACTCTTCACAAGCTTTAAGCTAAGTGACAGGGTTTCAAAAGAAAATTTTTACCGACGGCTAAAAGAAGTTCTAGACCTGGACTTTCTTTACCCGCTCACCAATAAGTTCTATGGACAAAGCGGGCAAAAAAGCATAGACCCCGTGGTCTTTTTTAAGATATGCCTGGTGGGCTATCTGGAAAACATAACCACAGACCGTGGCCTAATGGATCACTGCAGTATGCGCATGGACA
>Ga0209344_10000897_pt1 | contig 44492 bp, 27 predicted proteins | sample Cruoilmetagenom6_FD_187293 | JGI IMG/M metagenome (GOLD analysis project Ga0209344, IMG submission 187293) | Oil polluted marine microbial communities from Coal Oil Point, Santa Barbara, California, USA - Santa Barbara Oil Seep Sample 6 (SPAdes)... | ecosystem: Environmental > Aquatic > Marine... | reverse complement strand
CCAACACAGTATTAATGCGGCACAACAATTTAAGCAAAAGAAAGAATGTACTAGTTGCGAAGGGTAATTAGTATTGTTTATATATAAGTGTTAATTAAAAGCCATCTCTAAATGAGATGGCTTTTTTGTTTGGTTTAAAGAAGGTACGCTAGCTCAAAATAGAAGAATATAGGTTTAGTATCATGTTAGTGGTAACGTGATAACCTTTGTTTTGTCCTATAGGATTACTTTTAAAAGAAGAACGATATAGTCCTAAAAAAAAACCATCTCAATCGAGATGGTTTTTTGTGTTATAAACTAATTGTTTATTAGAAATCTATTCCTCTTCTACGTCTTCTTCGGCAATTACAGCAGGTTTTATACTACTATCATGTGCACCGTGATATTCTTCTAATAAATTCATCGTAGCGTTTAGTAGATCTTTTGTTTCTAATAATAGTCCGAAATACAATGTGGTGTTTTTCGGGCTAGATTCTTCCGTACGTGTACGAGCAACTTGTGCTTGAATCTTTTGTTTTACTAAATCGTATACTTCTGTCTTTTCATTTAAAATCGCTCCAATTCTTTCAAAAGAACCAGAATCGAAAGCATCTTTAATATCATTAAATAACACTTCTACTTTGTCATCTACTTGTTTCAATTCTTTAATCTGATTGAATTTAAGTTTCTTATGATTGTTGTTAATGTGTTTATGACTTACTCTAGAAATGTATTCTAAAGACTGCGTCATATCTTGTAAATAACCTAAAATGTTTATGTAGAAGTTACTTGCTCCAATACTAGATTCGTCTAAGTTTTTAATGAAATAGAAGATGTTATCTCTAAGTTCATCTACTTCATCGGAAAGCTTAATAACTTGTTTTTTATTCTTTTTAAGTAATGCTAAATCTTGTTTTGCAAGCCCTTTAACCGCATTAGTATATATTCTGTTTCCACGTTTTACAACACTTGCAATATTACTTGCACTTTCGTGTATTACGCCTTGTACAGAACTACTTTCCGCTTTTGTTAAGGTGTCTTCTGCTTTTTCTTCTTTACTCTTTTTATTGTGTGCGATATAGTTTCTTAGTAGTAAACCAAAAGCAGCTACCAATAATAAAGGAAACATTACGTGTAGGTTTAAGTTTAGTAAGTAAGCAACTAAAGCAGCAGCAACAAAGGCACTAAAAGCGGTAAAGAACCAACCTCCAATTACATTTAGAACACCAGCTACTCTATATACAGCGCTTTCTGCTCCCCAAGCTCTATCTGCCAAAGAGGTTCCCATAGCAACCATAAAAGTTACGTATGTTGTAGAAAGTGGTAGTTTGTAAGAAGTTGCTAAAGATATTAATACAGCAGCAACCATTAGGTTTACAGCAGCACGAACCATATCAAAAGCTGGTAATTCATGCACCTTGTCTTTCGATATTTTTATAACTGGAACTTCAAATTGTTTGTCAATTTTTGCTTGCCATGTTTCTGGTAGTATATAAGAAGACATTTGAGACATTCCTATTGCTACTCTTACAAATCCACGAGATAAAAAGTTAGGTTGAAAACGTTCTTTAGTTGCGCTTTGACTAGATAAGTCTAAAGATGTTTTTACAACATTTTTGGATTTTGTTGAAAACCATAAGGTTAATACCATGATCATTCCTGCTACAAAAAGAAGCAAGTTGTTTGTTGGTACTTTTTCTGCCAATACATCCATAGGAAAAGCATCTGCAGCTAAACCAGAAGCAGTCCATTCTGTAAATGCATTATAAGCAGCAATTGGCACACCAATAAAGTTTACTAAATCATTACCTGCAAAAGCTAATGCTAAAGCAAAAGTACCTACGATTATAATCAGTTTATAAATGTTTGTTTTAAATAAGGTAATAGCAGCAAAAGATAATACAGACCAAATAACAGAACTTACTATTATAATGTAGAACACCTGGTGTTCCAAAAAGTCTTTCATGGTGTCTCCACCTAAAAGTTCAAAAGATTGGTTTGCATACGAAGTACCTTTTAAACCTTTCATGAAGATAAAATAAGTAATTGCAGTAAGTGCTAATCCGCCAAATAATGCGCCAACCCAATTTGCTTTCTTTTCAAAATTATAAGATAATAATAGTCTAGAAAACCATTGAACTAATGCACCTATGGAAAATGCGACGACGACCGAGAGGATAATTCCGAATATAATTTGGGAGGCTTTAGAGGTGTTTATGTAATTTACTACATCATCAAAACTACCACCATCATGACCAATTTTTATTAAAGCCATGGCAACAGCAGCTCCTAATAACTCAAATACAATGGATACCGTAGTTGAGGTTGGCATCCCAATAGTATTAAAGAAATCTAATAGTAGAATATCGGTTATCATTACTGCCATGAAAATAATCATGATTTCATTAAACATAAACTCGCCAGGATTAAAAATTCCTTTACGAGCAACTTCCATCATTCCACTAGAAAACACTGCTCCAACAGCAACTCCTAAACTAGCAACAATCATGACGGTTTTAAAAGAAATCGCTTTAGAACCGATTGCTGAGTTTAAAAAGTTTACAGCGTCATTACTTACTCCTACTACTAAATCGGCAACCGCCAAAATAGCAAGAGCAATAATCATATATAAATATATATTTTCCATAATTTAATTTAAAATTGTTTGCAAATATCTTTAGTCTTCTTGACTAATATGTTACCTAATTGTTATGTTTTAAAAATGTATATCAAATTGTAATCGGTACATTAATTCATTGTTTCCATGGGTTACTTCTAAATGGCTAATGTCTGTTTGTACTTTTAATTTATGCCCTATAATATATTTAGAAACACCAACGGTATATTGACTCTGGTTAGCATTTCCTGTTAGTTTGTCCCAATCGATATTGGTATATCTTCCAGAAACTTCCCAATCTTTTTTGAGTAAATATCCTGCTTGTAAGTTGATTGCACTACCAATTTGAACGGCATCTATATTGCCATCTTCATTAGTAAATAATACATCATCTGCATTTCTATCTGCATATTCGGCCATAAAAGAAATGCCTTTGTATTTAAACATGGCATCTACGTATAAAGTAGAAATATTGGTCTCATGAAAAATGCCGTCTTCATTTACCATGTAAGCACCTTGATTACTTCTCGTTTTTACAGCGTTGTTATTAAAATCATAACTAACACCTACAGCTAATTTTGGGGTTGGTTCGCGTTTTAAATCACTTCCTTTATAATCTCCTTTGCTTGCAAAATTCCCGAAAGGTAAAAATTCTATACGACCAGTATATTGATGACCACCAAGATTACCAGAAGTAATGTTTCTTCCTTCTCCTTGTGAAATAGCAAGTGCTTCTTTGATGATAAAGCGGTCTGTAATGTTAAAGTGATGTCTTAATTGAATACCTAAATCTCGATCTATGTTAAATCTACTATTTAGTAGTGAACGATCTACTTGTTGCAGATTCGCAGAAGAAATAACGCGCTCTCTATTTCCTGGTAATTTTGTTTGTCCGAACCAAAGCACGAAGTTTTCATGAAAATTCCATTTAATAACGGCATCCAAAATATATCTTGGTGCATTGCTCGTATATTGAGAAGCTCCAGAAATATCTCTATTCGATAAACCTAGTTCTAGTTTGTATTTTAGTTTTGGGCTATAGGCAAATCCGTCAAACTTTAATCTAGCACGGCGCACTAAAAAGTTAGCTTCGTTTGCTTGGCCATCTTCCCAGTTAGAGATTGCTAAAAATTGCATTCTAGCGCCAATTTTCATGGTGAATGTACTATCTTTTCCTACAAGATTAAATAAACCATTCCCAAATTTAGGAGCTGGTGTTTCTTGCGCTTGTATTGCTGTAATGGAAAAAATAAATAATACAATACCTGTAAAATTTAGTTTCATTAATTAGTTTTTGTCGCTGCAAAGAACTTAAATAAAACTCAAATGGATGTTTCTAAATCGTTAAATATGAAGCACAAAAAGGCTGCTTTGGCCAAAAGCAGCCTATAGAATTCATGATAATTTAGTCGACAAAAACTAATAGATTATATGAAATACTTGTAATGCATTTTAAAATACAAGCAAATATCTACTTTAAACGTCATGTTAGTATTACCTCAATATTAACTAATTATTAATAAAATTGGTAATTAATAAAGTGTAAAACACACAATATTAATTAGTTACAGGTTTAATGTTAATTTAATGTTACGTAAATGTTGCTTAATTGTCAAGTAATACCTATATTTGAAGTATTAACAATTTAAAACCCATAATAATGAAGAAGCAATTTATTTTGTTTTTAGCTTTAATGATTTCAGTGGTTTCTTTTGCACAACAAGAGAGAACATTAAAACTTAATGAGGAAACCAGCTTAATTGAAGTAACATACTATCATGACAATGGCGTAGTGAGTCAAACAGGATTCTATACAGCAGATGGTAAACTTCAAGGCGAATGGTTAAGTTTTGATACAAAAGGCGACAAAACAGTTTCGGCGAATTATGATAATGGGAAAAAAGTCGGCAAGTGGTTTTATTGGAATGATAAAACTTTAAAAGAAGTAGATTATACAAACAATGCAATTGCAAATGTGAGTGAATGGACAAATAAAACGTCTATTGCATCACGACAATAATAGCATGTAAGAAAACATAAAAAAGCATCCTAATTATAGGATGCTTTTTTTGTTTTAGACTAATTCAATAATTTATTCCACAGTCCAAGATGCTCCCCAAGTAGCATAATCTGTTCCTGTAGCGTTTCCGTTTCCAGAAATAAATTCAGCTTCTGTAAAGATTTCAGCAGTGTCATTTTTCATGTTTAAAGTAACATCTGTAAAAGTAACATCTGTAACACTTAAATCGCCGCTAATAACTCCAGCTCCTGTTGGGCTATCTCCAGCATCTCCATCTAAATCAAAACCTTCTTCAAAACCTTGAATTAAAACATTGTTGAATATTCCTTGTGTTCCTGCTCTTAAACGAATTGCTTCGTTTCCAGTTGCAGAACCTAATCCTATAATCGTTAAGTTAGTTACTGTAGGTTTAGAAAAATAACCAGCAGCATTACTAAAATCGGTGTTAAAACCATCTGCTTCAATACCTTTATCGTGATCTGCTCCATGCTTAACATAGGCGTTTGTAATAGTTCCTGTGTAACCTTCTGTCCAGTCAATAGAATCATCTTGTGCATTTACTACAGAAACATAACTAGCGTTTACTGTTCCTCCAAAAAATTCGATACCATCATCTTTACCTTCAAAAGCTTGAATGTATTCTACCGAAGTACCACTACCAACACCATAGAAAGAGAATCCGTTGTTTTCCGATTGCCCATCTGCAGCACCACCAGAATATTCTACACGTACATAACGTAAGCTTCCAGAATTATCTGTAGCATCTGTTCCTCCAAATGGTAAACTTGCAATTTCTGAAGTAGAAGTTGAAGTACCAGTTACAGAGTTAATAGGCGCTTTTCCTAAAAGAATTAATCCTCCCCAATCTCCAGCACTTGGTGCAGCAGCATCTGATGTCATTACAATAGGACTATCTGCAGTTCCATTCGCAATAATTTGAGCACCTTGAGAAATAGCAATATATACATTTGCTCCAGCTGCTAAAGCTTCAAGCGTCATACCTGCAGGAATAGTTAATGTAGTTCCTGATGCCATGATTAAAGAACCGTTTACTTTATAACAACTGTTTGCGTCTAAAGTTAAATCTTCTACATAGGTTCCAGAAAGAAAGATACAATCGTCACTTGGTGTTTCTCCACCAGAATTGTTGTTTACGGTACTGTTGTCATTGATTACGATATCTGAAGTATCATCTGTAGTACAAGAGAAAAGCACTGTTATAATTGCTAATCCTAAAATTAAATAATTTTTCATTGTTTCAAGTTTAATTAAATTCGTTTTGATTTTATAGTTGTGATTAAAATTTATATTTAAGTTGTAATCCTAGATCCATTCCTCTTTTATAGTCTGTAACACCTTTACCATTTGCAGAGTTTACAGAAATGTCACCTAATGTTGTTTCTCTGTAATAATCGATGTTCGCATTTAAAAGGTTTTTTGCGCTTAGATTAATTTCTAGCTTGTCATTTACTTTGTTTTTCCAGATGAAGTCTAAAGTTGGAACGCCTTTTTCAATAACATTTCCTAATTGTCCAGATCCTAAAGCATCTATTCGGTTAGAGAAATAAGAGAATACTAAGTTTGCTGTTGGTTTGTAGTTTCCAAAAGTTGGCGAATAATTAATATCTGCATTAAGTATTAATGGAGAAGCTCCTTGCAATGCTTCTTCGCTTTCTGTAAAACTTACATCGTAAAATGCACCATCTATATTCTCGTATAAATCTTGTGTGGTGTGCATGTATGTAGCATTAAAACCGGCAGAAAGCTTGGTGTCTTCATCTTCATTTGTAATCAGGTTTTTTCTTATTTCAACTTCTAGACCATATACATTTGCTTTGTCTCCAGTTCTAAAATAACGTTGTGTACCAGTGGCATCCGCACCAACTACTAAGTTTACAGGATCTTTAATCTCTTTGGTGAAAGCGGCTACAGATAGTATTTCATTTTTGCTGAAAAACCATTCGTATTTTAAATCGATGTTTAATATTTTAGAATATCCTTTTTCTAATAAATCAGGATTACCACCAATTCTAGTAGAAATATCTTCGTAAACAAAAGGAGCAACTTCTTTAAATTCCGGAATAGAAACCGTCTGACTAGCAGAAAAACGCAGGTTCGCATCTTCCGTTAATGCATATTTTACATTTAGCGTAGGAAGTACAAAAGTTTCTTTAGAGGTTATTTCGCTATTTCCTAAGTTTCCTAAATTGATAACATTAAAAGCAATTTTTTGTTCAAAAGATTCTAAACGTACACCAGGAACAAATAGCCATTTTTCGCCAGATTTAATTTCGGCATCTACATAACCAGCATAAACATTAAGATTTCCGGTGTATGTGTTTTCATATAATCCAGGTCGGTTTACATTAGATACGTTAGGGATTGGGTTAATTACCTGTATTTCGTAAATACCATCATCGCCATCGTTTAGATTTAAATTATCTAGCGTGAATACACTATCTAAATTATTTACATCGGTAATGCCATAGCCAGAGTCTAAAATATCATAACCATAACGAATGTTGTTAAACGTTCTCTCTTTACTTCTTCCGTTATATCCTACGTTGATTTTTACATTATCATTAGCATTGTATGCTAGGTTGATTCTTCCGTTGTATTCATTATCTTCAATATTTTGAAAATAACGTTGGTTATCAAAAACCACATTGCTGTAAAATGCTGGGTTGGTATTAGTATCATTGTCTAATGCTAAGTGATAGTTTTCTATACTCACACGTTTTCTGTCTGGTTGCTTAGAAAAAACATAGTTATAACCAAATCCCCAATCCACATCGAATTTCCCTGAAGTATGTTCTCCTAATAATTGGTTCACGTACATTTGCGTTTGGTCAAATTGTACATTCATTTGGTAAAAACCTTCGTCTGTGTTTAGAATAGCGTCACGACTTCTACCTTTTCCGTCAATACCAAAATAGCCAACTTTATCCGAAGAGTTATTAATAAATAAGGAGTTGTATTTAATGCTATTATCACTATCTATTTTGTAGTTAATAGAAGCCATTGCTGTAGTAGTTGTACCATATTCGTATTCTTCGGCATTATCTATAAACGCTTTCTTTTCTGTTAATGTGTAATCTACTGCAGAACCTTTTCTGTATTCGTAGGAATTTTCAAAAGATGCAGTTGCAAAAAGACTTAGTCTAGAGTCGTTTTTAAAAGTAAAAGACTTTCCTGCAGAAGCACCATAACCAATATTCATTGGCGTACCAGCATTTTCAGGATCCACACCATGCGATAAAACTACTGCAAAAGGATTATGGTCATATCTACCATAGTAACCAAAATAACCAGGTCCTTCACTTCTTACAAAGTCTTTATCTATTGCGTTTGTATTAAACCCGGTGGAAACATAAGCGTCAAAGAAGCCATTTCCTTTGTAGTCTTTCGAGCTGATATCCACATTACCAGCAGAAAAATCTCCATAATACTTAGAAGAATATGCTTTACTAATCGATACGTTTTCTATAACGTCGGAAGAAAACAAATTCAAATCAATATTCTTTTTATTTACATCGTTAGACGGAAGCGATAGACCATTCATGGTGGTGTTTAAATATCTATCTCCTAAACCACGCACGTAAACATTACTTGATCCTTCTTGTTTAGAAACTCCAGAGATTTTAGCAACAGCTCCAGCGGCATCACTAACTCCTTTTCTAGATAGTTCTTCGGCACCAATACTTTGTTTTATTTCTACTGCCTTTTTTTGTTCTAGTAATAAAGCGGTTTCACTTTCTCTTTTGGTAGTGGTAGTAATTACAACTTCATCTAAAGAAGCTGCGCTTGCTCCCATGGTTACATCTACGTTAGTCACTTTACTTGCTATAATTTCTACTGCAATTTCCTGTGTTTCATAACCAACAAAGCTGTAAATAATCGTGTAGCTTCCAGGAGATAAATCGTTTAAAATATAAAGACCATCCATGTCAGAGGTTGTTCCGGTAGATGTGCCTTTAATGATTACGTTTGCAAAAGGAAGAGGTTCATTGTTATATTCCTTATCCATTAATTTTCCTGCTAAAGAACCAGTAGATTGTGCAAAGGTTGCTAAAGAAGTAAATAGTGTTAATGCTAATATAAATTTTCTCATTACTTGTTTTAATTTCTTGAGGCAAAGAAACTCCAACTATGTAAAGTTGGTGTTAAGTACAGGTTAAACAAGCGTAATAAAACGGTTAGCTTAATGTTATGAGATTTGCATATTATTTTTATTTGGAAATAATTTCTTAACACTAAAAATGTATCTTGCAAAAGAATAAATATATAAGATGAACTGGGAACAATTACTCTCTTTAAAGCGCTTTGGCGACACCAATAAAAGATTAAGAAAAGAACAAGACGAAACACGTTTGGGCTTTGAAGTAGATTACGATCGTGTAATATTTTCTTCAGAGTTTAGAAGTCTTCAGGATAAAACACAAGTAATACCGCTTTCGCAAACCGATTTTGTACACACACGCTTAACACATAGTTTAGAGGTTAGTGTTGTGGCGAGATCCTTAGGTAGACAAGTAGGGAAGAAGTTACTAGAGAAATACCCGCATTTACAAAATATTCATGGTTACCAAGCAAATGATTTTGGTGCAATAGTAGCGTCTGCAGCGCTTGCACATGATATAGGTAATCCGCCATTTGGACATTCTGGAGAAAAAGCGATAGGGGAATTCTTTAAAACTGGAGAAGGGAAACAATATAAGGCGCAGCTTTCGGCAAAAGAATATCAAGATTTATGTGATTTTGAAGGAAATGCAAACGGTTTTAAAATAGTTACCGAGAATAGAGAAGGACGCCAAGGCGGTTTGCGTTTAAGTTACGCAACACTTGGTGCTTTTATGAAATATCCAAAGGAGTCTCTTCCTAAAAAACCTACCAAACATATTGCAGATAAGAAGTATGGCTTTTTTCAAAGTGAAAAAGATGCGTTTTTAGATGTAGCAAATGAGCTTGGTCTAATTAGTAGAAGTAAAACAGATATAAGCTTTTCACGTCATCCATTAGCTTTTCTTGTAGAAGCAGCAGATGATATTTGTTATACTATTATTGATTTTGAAGACGGAATAAACTTAGGACTAATTCAAGAAGAATACGCTTTAGAATATCTTATTAATTTGGTTAGAGAAACCATAAATACCAAAAAATACAACCAACTAAGTAATACGCAAGATAGAGTTAGTTATTTAAGAGCATTGGCAATTAATACGCTTATTAATGAAGCTGTAGCTATCTTTATTGCGAATGAAGAAGCGATATTAAAAGATGAATTTAAGATTGCTTTATTAGATAAAAGTAAATACGAAGCGCAAATCAATGATATTATTAAGATCAGTGTCGATAATGTATACCAATCTAAAGAAGTCGTAGATAAAGAGATTTCAGGATATCAAGTGTTAAATACATTGCTAAGTGTTTATACAAATGCGATTAATAATAATTATAACGAGACACCAACGAATTACGATAAATTAGTGCTTAAAAGATTGCCTAAAACGATCGATATAAATGAGGCTAATTTGTACTTAAGATTGTTGAGTGTATGTAATTATGTTTCCCTGCTTTCAGACAGCAAAGCCATTATGGGATATAAGAAAATCAAGGGTTTAAGCTTTAACATATAAGATTTTTTTATATCTCTCTAGTTTTGTTATATTTGCTACTCTACTATAAAAAATAAATTATGAAAAAGATTACCTATCTATTGAGTGTTTTTTTTGTTTTCTTTTTGGTTGGATGTAATTCTAATCAAGAATCCAAAAAAGATGTTACACAATTAAAAGAATTACATGCTGAGAATTTAGCGAAGAGCCCTTTTACAGAGCAGCTTAAGTTAAGTAAAAAAGAAAGAAAGCAGCACAGATTAACACCTAATAAGTATAATGAGGAAATGTGGGAGTTAACCATGAATCCAGAATTAGGAAGACCAACTCCAGAAAAAGTTGCGCAACTTCAAAAAGATTTATTAGAGCAAAGAAGAAATGAATTTGTAGCTGGCAGAGTTCCTGGTGATGCAATGGATAATGGATGGATTTCTCGTGGGCCTAGTAATGTAGGAGGTAGAACTCGTGGTTTAATGTTTGACCCTAATGACGCATCGCACAACACAGTATTTGCTGGTGGTGTAAGTGGTGGTTTATGGAGAAACTCTAATATCACTGTTGGAAACAATGCATGGGAGCGTTTAAATATCCCAGAAAATTTAGCAGTATCTGTTATTACCTATGACCCTAATAATACCCAAACTTTTTATCTAGGTACGGGAGAATCTTATGTAGGTCATACAGACGGAGCTATAAACGGTGATGGTGTTTGGAAATCAACAGATGGTGGTGTTACATGGGCACAAATATTTGGAGGAAGTACTGGAGATAGTTATTTTGTTTCTGCTTCTAATATTACCGTAAATTCACCAGCAAGTATTGCGGATGATTATCAATCGTATCCAACAACTGCTTTCGGACCAGAAATAACGAATGTAGTTACCGGAGATTTAATTTTAGCAAATGATGCTGCTGCTGCTGCACCAGTAGAAGGTTGTAATGCTTTTGGATCAAGTGCTTTAGGGAAAATAGCTTTAATACGTAGAGGGAATTGTAACTTTACTCAAAAGATAAAACATGCACAAGATAATGGTGCAATAGGTGCTATTATGATGAACAATGTTCCTGGAGAACCAGTACCAATGGGAGGAGCAGATGCAACAATAACTATTCCTTCTGTAATGATTTCTCAGGCAGATGGAGATCTATTAGAAGCCGCTTTAGCTTCTGGTACTATTAACGTGTCTCTAAACCCAGCTGTTGGAGATTTTACAGCTATTGTAGTTCCTGGTGTACAGCATATTAATGATATTATTGTAGCGCAAAATGGAGACGTATATGTAGCAGCAGGAGAAGCTGTTTATAGTTCTTCAAATGCGGGTACAACAATTGGTGGAGATGCATATGGATTGTATAAATCTTCAGATGATGGTGCGAACTGGTCAGAGGTAAACGTACCTTTAACTGCAGATGGACATAAACACGAACCTAATGATTTGGATTATGATGCTGCTGGTACCATTTGGATGTCTACTACTGCCAATTCTCTTTATGGAGATGGAGGTGGAATTATTTTTTCTTCCATAGATAATGGTACAACTTTTACACAAGCTTATGAAGTGCCAGATGGAGTTAGAACTCAAATAGTAGCTTCTAAACTTAATGCAGGAAAAGTTTATGTGTTAGCAGAAACTGCCGATGGCGTAACCGTTAAGTATACAGATTCTTCTTTTTCTTCAGTGGTAAATAAAGGGTTGCCTAATGATGCCGACGGTAATATTACCGGAAGGGATTTTACAAGAGGTCAAGCTTTTTATGATTTAACTATAGCCTTAGACCCTAGTGATGATGATATATTATATGCAGGAGGAATAGATTTATTTAAAAGTACAAATGGAGCTACTTCATGGAATCAGATTTCACATTGGTATGGAGGTTTTGGTTTCCAAGAGGTACATGCAGATCAACATGCTGTTGCCTTTGCACCAGGAGATTCGGATAAAATAATATTTGGTAATGATGGTGGAGTGTATTACACTAGTGATGCAGGAACAGTTATTCAAGGTAGAAATAAAGGTTTTGTAACCTCACAGTTTTATACTGTAGGTGTTGGACCAACAACTGCTTTTACAACAGGAGACTATTTTGCAGGTGGTTTACAAGATAATGGAACACAATTATTTGAAAATGCAAACCCAATAGGAACTAGTGGTGCAACGGAAGCACAAGGAGGAGATGGAGCATACACATTTTTTGACCAAGATGGTACAGATAGATATTTTATTGCAAATTATGTTTATAATGGTAGTATAAACCTGTATAGTTATGATGATCCAGGTAAAACTATTAATAGTGAAAGTGATAGCAACGGTTCTTTTATTAATCCGCAAGCATTAGATTCTAATTTAGATATTTTATATTCTAATTATTCTGCAACAGAGATTATTATTAAAAGATATGCAGGTATTAAGTATGACCAAAATTTAATTAAAACCGATTTAACAGATGCAACAGAGTTAACAGCTAGACCAACTGCATTAACAGTTTCTCCTTATACTACTACCTCTTCTAAATTACTGGTAGGTACTGTTTTAGGAGATGTAATTTTAGTTGAAAATGCGAATACTAGCCCAACTTGGACGAATTTAGATGGAAATGTATTAGTTGGTAGTGTGTCTGATTTAGAATTTGGACAATCGGAACAAGAGATTTTTGTAACCATACATAATTATGGTGTAAATAACGTTTGGTACACTAGTGATGGAGGTAACACATGGGAAGCTAAAGATGGTAACTTACCAGATTTACCTGTAAAAACAATTTTACAAAACCCATTAAGATTAGAAGAGGTGATTATTGGTACAGAACTAGGAGTTTGGTTTACTAATAATTTTTCAGATGCTTCTCCTACTTGGACACAAGCTTATAATGGTATGAGTAATGTTAAAGTTTTAGATTTAGATTTAAGAGATGATAATATGGTTTTTGCCGCTACTCATGGTCGTGGTATTTTCTCAGGGTTATTTACTCCAGATGCTTTAAGTATTGATGAAAATACAGCAAATGCATTTAGTATTTATCCAAACCCTTCAAACGGTACGATAAACATTAAAGTATCTCAAGATTATGGGAAAGCTTTAGCGACTATATTTGATATGAATGGTAGAAAAGTATTCTCTTCAGAATTATCTTTAAACCAACAGTCTACAATTAAAGCGAATAATCTAGCTACAGGAATGTATGTATTAAAAATTCAAGGTGCTAATTTCTCTCATTCAGAAAAATTAATCATCAAGAAATAATAATAGACACACTATTATATAAAAAAATGCCACTTTTTAAGTGGCATTTTTTGTGTAATAAAGTAAAATTTAAGTAGTTGTAATCCTACATTTTCGATATGAACAATTGAAAAAGAAGTATTTTACGGATATAAATTGTATTTAAACGATGTTTTTAGTAAATTTACTATTCTCTTGCAGGGATATTTAATAAAATTGTTTCTTGGAACAATACTAAAAAATATATCATGAAAAAAAACCTACTAGGAGCAATCGTCATTTTCTTTGTGACTTTTGCATGTTTATTGGTTATTAATGAAGTGTCAAGTAATAATGCTTCAGAAGTAGAAAATGAACAATACTACGTTACTGACTAACGTATTGCCTTTATTGTTTTAACGATGCTTTCCGCATTTAATGCCGCTAAGCCTTGTAGTTCCAAAGTGCTTCCATGTTCTATAAAGTGATCTGGAATTCCTAATACCGTTATATTATTTTTATAGTTGTTTTTTGCTGCAAACTCTAAGACAGCACTTCCAAATCCTCCTTTTACGGCGCCATCTTCTATGGTAATAATATTTTTATAGGTATTGCATATGAAATGTAATTGCGCTTCGTCTATAGGCTTAATAAAACGCATGTCGTAATGTGCAACTTGAATTTCTTTATCTATTAAGTTAATTGCTTCTGTTATATTAACAGACGTGGTTCCTACACTTAAAATAGCGATGTCTTTTCCTTCTTTTAAACAAATGCTTTTACCAATTTCGATTTCAGAAAATGGTTGTTTCCAATCTATTATTTCACCTCTTCCTCTAGGATAACGAATTGCAATGGGTAAATCTAAACCTAGTTGCGCGGTGTATAGTATGTTGCGCAATTCTATTTCGTTTCTCGGTGCAAAAATAATAAGGTTTGGGATGCATCTTAAATATGCTAAATCAAAAACACCATGATGTGTTGCGCCATCTTCACCAACCAAACCTGCACGATCTAAACAGAAAATGACAGGTAGTTTTTGCAAAGCGACATCATGTATTACTTGGTCGTAAGCGCGTTGTAAAAACGTAGAATAGATATTGCAAAAAGGAATATAGCCTTGTGTTGCCATTCCTGCAGCTAATGTTACTGCATGTTGTTCTGCTATGCCAACATCTAAAGCACGATCTGGGAACTCTTGCATCATAAATTTTAAAGAACTTCCTGTAGGCATTGCTGGTGTTATACCAATTATTTTTTCATTTTTTCTGGCAAGTTCTACTATCGTATACCCAAAAACATCTTGAAATTTTGGTGGCTGAATTTGGGAGCTCTTCGCATATAAATCTCCAGTTGCCGCATTAAATTTTCCCGGCGCATGATACGTTACTTGGTTTTCTTCGGCTTGTTTTAAGCCTTTTCCCTTTGTGGTAATTACATGCAGGAACTTTGGACCTTTTACTTTTTTAAGACGTTCTAGCTCTAAAATTAAAGCGGGTAAATCATGGCCGTCTATTGGTCCGGAATAATTAAAGTTTAGGGCTTCGAATATATTGTCTTGCTTTTGTGTTCCTTTTTTAACATTGGTCAGGTATTGTTTTAATGCCCCAACGCTAGGGTCAATACCAATAGCATTATCATTTAGAATAACTAATAAATTGGCATCGGTAACTCCAGCGTGATTTAAGCCTTCAAAAGCCATTCCGCTGGCAATAGAAGCATCTCCAATCACAGCAATGTGCTGTTTGTCTATTTCTCCTTTTAATTGTGAAACTAAAGCCATTCCTAAGGCCGCAGAAATAGATGTGGAAGAATGACCGACACCAAAAGTATCATATACGCTTTCTTCTCGTTTAGGAAATCCAGAAATACCACCAAGTTGTCGGTTGGTTTCAAAAGTGTTTTTTCTTCCAGTAAGTAATTTGTGCACGTAGGCTTGATGCCCAACATCCCAAACCAATAAGTCTTCGGGAGTATGAAATACATAATGCAAAGCAATAGTAAGTTCTACAACGCCCAGACTTGCACCTAAATGGCCTTCTTTGGTAGCAACGATATTAATTATAAAGGCACGTAATTCTTTAGCGAGTTCAGGTAATTGTTCTTGCTTTAAAAGACGTAAATCTTTTGGGTAATTGATATGGTCTAACATCTTATTCATGGAGTACAAATGTAATATTTGAAAATGATACTAATACTAATATCATTTGAAATTGTACTTTTACAATAATTATTAATTCTTGAAATTATAGCTATGATTACACCTTTTGATGATACGTATTATATGAAGAAAGCACTGCAAGAAGCAGAAGCTGCTTTAGAAAAAGGAGAAGTTCCTGTTGGGGCAATTATTGTTGTAGAAGATCGAATTATTGCACGAGCACATAATTTAACCGAAATGCTAAATGATGTAACAGCACATGCAGAAATGCAAGCGATTACAGCGGCAGCTAATTTTTTAGGAGGAAAGTATCTTAAAAACTGTACTTTGTATGTTACGTTAGAGCCTTGCCAAATGTGTGCTGGTGCTTTGTATTGGAGTCAGATTTCTAAAATAGTCTATGGCGCAACAGATGACCATCGAGGTTGTGGTGTCATGGGAACGAAATTACATCCGAAAACAAAAATAGAAGGTGGTGTTTTAGCAGAAGAAGCTTCTGCAATTATGAAGCGTTTTTTTGTTGAAAAACGGAATTTGAATTAATGTAATTATTATTTGTTTTTCACCAACATTTTAAAGCTATGTTATTGGTAAAAACAATGACAAAGACTAAAGGAATGAAATTTAGTTGGTATATGCATTAGCGATAGAAACGGCATCCTTTTCAAGAAGCTTTGATAAACAAGTAATAAAACTTCAGGATTATCTTACTATAAAAGAGATTCTATTAGAAATATGGTACTGCTTCGCCGAAAAGATATAGTGGATAGCGCGACGCTTTGTAGTTTTTACGGAAAAGGGTAATGCCCAAATTATAGCTTTCGTTTATCTCCTTCTTGATCTCGCATTTTATCTAAATTCTCTTTAGTAAGCATATAATCTTTAAGGTTTTTGTTTTTCCAAGTGTGATAAGTGAATAACGGAAAGAAAAGTAAGAAAAGACCTAAAACGCCGAATCCGATTAGTTTTTCAGAATAGTCTACCTCTAAAAAGTAACCAGCAATAATACTAGAAATACAAGCGGTAAATAAAAGGTATAGAAAATATTTCATGTGTCTGGTTTTATTTTTTTAAGGGGAATATACTCGTTTTTGTTATTGCGTAAAATTAATTAATTCCCGTCTATATGCTGTGAGTAATTTGGATTTTGATACAAAACCACAGTATTTTCCGTTTTTAATAACTGGTAAATTCCATGCTCCCGAATTTTGAAATTTTTTCATTACTATTTTCATGGAATCTTTTTCGTACATGATATAATCTGGCGGATTGTGCATATAGGTTTCCACGCTAGTTATTTCATATAAATCTTGATCAAACATGACGGTTCTAATATCATCTAAGAGAATAATACCAACCAATCTGCTTTCTTGGTCGACCACAGGAAATAGGTTTCTGTTCGATTTGGAAACGACTTTATGAAGCATATCACCCAGAGACATTTCTGGTTGTACTTTGATGAAATCTTTTTCTATAACACTATCTAATTGCATAAGTGTTAAAACACTGTGGTCTTTATCGTGTGTTAATAAATCGCCTCTTTCTGCTAGTTCGCGGGTATAAATAGTATGCTCCATATAATTTTTGGTAATCATATAAGAGATGGCAACAGTTATCATTAGTGGTAAAAATAAAACATAGCCACCAGTAATTTCGGCAATTAAAAATATAGCGGTTAATGGCGCATGAATTACACCAGCTATTAAGCCGGCCATACCAATTAAGGTAAAGTTAGATTCGGATACTTGATGCCCAAGTCCGATGTTGTTAATTATTTTAGCGACTACGTTTCCTAAAGCGCTTCCCATTACCATGGTTGGTACAATAACTCCACCAACGCCACCAGCAGCAAAAGTGGTGGTCATTGCTATTGCTTTAAAAATGGTAAAGCCAATAAGTAATATAATCACGACCCAAATATTATCAATGTATTTGTCAAATGGATTGGAGCCAAGTGCGTGTAAATAGTTGCCTTCAAACAAATCTTTAGTAAAACTTAAACCCTCACCGTAAAGTGGTGGAATAAAATAAAGCATAATACCAATGGAGATACCTCCAACTAGAAGCTTAATAAATTTTGTTTTAAACCGATCGAAAAAAGTATAAATAGCAAAATACATTTTAGTGAAATAAATGGATGCTATTCCTGTTCCTAGTCCTAAAATCATGTAGAAAGCAGTGTCGTTTATGGTAAATTTATCGGTAACGTTAAAGTTGAAAAGCAACTCGTCTCCTAAAAAGAAATAGGAGGTTAGCACAGACGATATAGATGCAATTAATAGAGGTAATAAAGAAGCAAATGTAAGATCTAAACTAAATACTTCTACTGCAAATACGATTGCTGCAATAGGAGATTTAAACATAGATGCCATTGCTCCAGCTGTTGCACATGCAATAAGTAGCGTTCTTGTTTTTTTATCAATATGAAGAATTCTACTTAAATTAGAACTCAATGCCGAACCAGAAGTTATTGCTGGCCCAAGTAGTCCTACAGATCCACCAAAACCAACGGTTAATGGTGCTGCAATTAAGGGATGATAAATAAGCTTGTAAGACAGAAGTCCTTTTTGCCTTAATAAGGAATATAATAAGGAGGGAATAGCTCGTTTTATAAAAGATGGAACCGATGGTTTCATCTCTTTTTTAGAAACATATTTTTTAAAAATATAGACTAATAACAATCCGATAACTGGTAATATAAAGTACAGTTGGTTTTCGGAAGAAATAATCCCTTTTTCTAAAATAGACTGGATAGTAAATGTGATGTTTTTTAAAATGATTGCAGCAACACCAGTTAATAAGCCAACAACAACACTTAATATATATACAAAGTTTTCTTGGGAGATGTATTTGTATCTCCAAATTAAAATTCGTTTTATAATTTGTTGCTTTGGCATAGATTAAAGCTACTAAAAAATCCTGCATAAAGCAGGATTTTTATTTTTATGATTTTAAGTTTAGTTTTAAACTTAGTTCTGTTAGTTGTTCATCATCAATTGGGGCAGGAGCATCTATCATGACATCGCGACCAGAATTGTTTTTCGGGAATGCAATAAAGTCTCTAATGGTTTCTTGTCCGCCAAGAATAGCAACCAATCTATCTAGTCCAAAAGCAAGTCCGCCATGTGGAGGAGCGCCATATTCGAAGGCATCCATTAAAAAGCCAAATTGTGCTTTAGCTTCTTCTTCAGAAAAACCTAAATGCTTTAACATGATTGCTTGTGTTTTCTTATCGTGAATTCTAATCGATCCACCACCAATTTCGTTTCCGTTTAAAACCAAATCATATGCATTGGCTTTTACTTCTCCAGGATTGGTATCTAATAATTCTATTTGTCCAGGTTTTGGAGATGTAAATGGATGATGCATCGCGTGGTAATTCCCCGTTTCTTCATCTAGTTCTAATAATGGGAAATCCATTACCCAAAGTGGTGCAAATACTTTTGGGTCACGTAAACCTAAACGAGTTGCTAACTCCATACGTAAGGCGCTTAATTGTGCTCTTACTTTGTTAGTGTCGCCGGATAATACACAAACTAGGTCGCCAGGTTTTGCTCCTGTAATTTCGGCCCATTTTGCTAAATCTTCTTGATTGTAAAATTTATCTACAGACGATTTGAATGTTCCATCGTCGTTACATCTAGAATAAATCATTCCTGAAGCCCCCACTTGTGGACGCTTTACCCAATCAATAATTTTATCTATTTCTTTTCTTGTATATGTATTTCCGCCAGGAACAGCAATTCCTACTACTAGTTCTGCGCTATTAAAAACACCAAAATCTTTATGTTGTGCTACTGCGTTAAGCTCGCCAAATTCCATTCCAAAACGAATGTCTGGTTTATCATTTCCGTATAAACGCATCGCATCATCGTAAAGAATTCTTGGAAATTTCTCTATTTCAACACCGTTTACTTCTTTTAATAAATGACGTGTTAATCCTTCGAAAACATTTAAAATATCTTCTTGGTCAATAAATGCCATTTCGCAATCTATCTGAGTGAATTCTGGTTGTCTATCTGCGCGTAAGTCTTCGTCTCTAAAACATTTTACAATTTGGAAATACTTATCCATACCACCAATCATAAGTAGTTGCTTAAAGGTTTGAGGAGATTGTGGAAGTGCGTAAAATTGTCCTTCATTCATTCTACTTGGTACCACAAAATCACGAGCACCTTCTGGAGTAGATTTAATTAAATATGGTGTTTCTACTTCTATAAATCCTTCGTTAGATAAAAAGTTACGTACTGCTTGTGTTACTTTTGCTCTAAAAATTAGATTGTTCTTTACTGGATTACGTCGAATATCTAAGTAACGATATTTCATACGTAATTCTTCACCTCCATCGGTTTCATCTTCAATAGTAAATGGAGGAACTAAAGCTTCATTTAAGATATTTAGCTCAGAAACTAAAATCTCAATGTCTCCAGTAGCCATTTTTGGGTTTTTAGATGTGCGCTCTATTACGGTTCCTTTTACTTGAATAACAAACTCACGACCTAGTTTTTGTGCTTGCTCTAACATCGCTTTAGAAGTGCGTTCTTCATCAAACACTAATTGCGTTATTCCGTATCTATCTCGTAAATCTACCCAAGCAATAAATCCTTTATCTCTCGATTTTTGAACCCAACCTGCAAGAGTTACTTCTGTATTTATATGTGATGCATTTAACTCACCACAATTATGACTTCTATACATAAAATTTTATTTGAAGTGCAAATTTAACATTTATATTGTGACTTTAATTAGTATTGTAAAAACTAATTTTAATGAAGTGTAGTGTGGGGTATTTTGTGTTTTTATTATTATATGCTCATAAAAAGTAGTTAAAATTTAAATATTTAACAATTTTGTTGTTTTTTTGTTTAAACAATCTAAATTAAAAGTTATGGTAAAAAACTTCTTTATGGTGCTGTTTCTATTATTAGGGACTTCACATTTTATGAGTGCACAACAAGTAACAGGGAGCGTTTCGGACGATTCGGGTCCGATACCAGGAGCCTCTGTTGTTGTAAAGGGAACCACAAATGGTACAACCACAGATTTTGATGGTAATTATACCATTGATGCCAATAGTGGAGATGTTTTAGTATATTCTTATGTTGGTTATGAAGAACAAGAAGCTACGGTTAGTGGAAGTGTTATGAATATAACGCTGCAGTCTGGAGTTTCATTAGATGAAGTTATTCTAGTGGGGAACAGAGCAAAACCAAGGTCTATTCTAGATTCTCCTGTGCCAATTGATAATATTGGTGTTGCCGAATTAAAGAATACAGGACAACCTACGGTAGATAAGATGTTAACGTATAAAGTACCGTCTTTTAACTCTACAACGCAATCCATTTCAGATGGTACTGCTCATTTTGATCCAGCAGATTTACGTGGATTAGGACCAAGTAGAACCTTAGTTTTAATTAATGGAAAACGTAAAAACCAAAGTGCTTTAGTATATATTAATGATACTCCTGGTAAAGGGGAAGTTGGTGTAGATTTAAAAAGTGTGCCAGCTGCAGCTATTGAGCGTATCGAGGTTTTAAGAGATGGAGCATCTGCGCAATATGGTTCGGATGCAATTGCAGGAGTAATAAACATGGTCTTAAAAAAAGACGTAGAGTTTACTACAGTAAGTGCAAAAGCGGGAGTAACAACAGAAGGTGATGGTTTTAACTTTGGAGTAGACTTAAATACTTCTATTGGTTTAGGGGTAGAAGGAAGCTATTTGAACTTTACTCTTGGTTACTACGAACAAGAAAAAACGAATCGTGCTGGTACGCCAGGAAAAGATGATTTATTTGGTGTTGCTGCAAATGATCCAACATTTGGACCTTGGTTAGCAGCGAATCCAGATTTAGGGATGAATGTTGGGCAACCGGAAATGAAAATAATGGATATTTTTGTTAATGCCGGAGTTCCAATTGGGGATAAAGGAGCAGAATTCTATACTTTTGGAGGATTGACATACAGAACAGGAAAAAGTTTTGCGCTATACCGTACGCCTTACTGGGTTACCGATCCACATAATTTATTACATGAGTCAGGAACAGAGTATCAAGGTTTTCAGCCTACATTTGAAACAGATATTAGAGACAATAATTTTACTGCAGGATTTAAATGGGATTTACTTGGGTTTAAAGTAGATTTAAGTGGAACTTATGGTAGAAACGCAGTAAATTATGAAGTTGGTAATACTTTAAATATCGATTTAGGAGCGAATAGTCCAACGACTTTTGATGTTGGAGCATATACTTTTAGTAATACACTTGCTAATTTAGACTTAAGTAGAGAGATTGGAAAGTTTGTAGTTTCTTTTGGAGCAGAAGTAAAAGGAGAGCGTTTTACTGCTAAAGCAGGAGATGGCGCATCTTATTATAATCCGTCAGGATCTGGAGGAGCACAGTCTTTTCCAGGATTACAACCTAGTAATGCAGTAAATGCAACTAGAGATAATTATGGTGTTTATGGAGCTATTGATTGGGAACCAACCGAAAAACTTTTAATTGGTGGTGCTGTTCGTTATGAAGACTTTAGTGATTTTGGAGATAATACATCATGGAAATTAAATGGTCGTTATTCTTTAGGAGAAAAAGGAGCTATAAGAGCATCTTATGGTACAGGTTTTAGAGCGCCTTCATTACATCAAATTTATTTAAGTAATGTACAAACGCTAGTTTCTGGTGGTTCTATTTCTAATCAAGGTACTTTTAATAATGTAGATCCTATTATTAGAGAAGGTTTAGGTGTGCCGCAATTAACAGCAGAAACTTCTAAAAATATTTCTGCAGGAGTTACATTCAAGCCTTTAAATAATTTATCTCTTTCTCTAGATTTTTACAATGTGAAAGTGGATAATAGAGTACTATTTACCAATGAAATTGGTTTTGATAGTAATACAGCAGATACAAATCCAGTAGAGCAAATACTTATAGATAATTCTATTACTAGTTTAAAATTCTTTGTTAATGCTGTAAATACAAATACTACAGGAGTAGATTTAGTAGCAAACTATAGAAATATAGAATTAGGTAATGGTAAATTAGGTGCAACATTAGCAGCGAATTTTAATAATACAGATATTGATGGAAAAATTGATACTCCTGCATTATTAGCAGCAAATGATTATGTAATCTTTGATAGAAAAGAACAAGCTAGAATTCTTTCTTCTAGACCTAAAACAAAAGTATTGTTAGGTTTTGATTATGAATTGAACAAATGGAATTTCGCATTAAATAACACGTATTTTGGAGAAGTAACATGGCAACATGCTACAGATGAAAGTAAAGATCAAACATTTGCTGGAAAAGTGATTACCGATTTAATTGTTGGTTATGCGTTTAGTGATCGTCTTTCGGCTTCCTTAGCTGTTACTAACTTATTCGATGTATATCCAGATGAAATAGAAACAGGGGGAGATGTTGTTACAGATCTTGGAGGTAGATTTAAATACCCTTGGGAGGTAAATCAATTTGGAACTAATGGAACAACTATTAGTGGTGGATTGAATTTTAAATTCTAATCTTTTCCTATAGATCACTGTCTTAAAATAAAAGGACAGAATAGAATAAAACTAAAACCAGAGAAGTTCGCTTCTCTGGTTTTTTTGTTATGCATAGGTTTGGTGTTTTTTATGTTTAATCAGGTTTTGAATTATTTGTTTAAATACGTAATTTTTTAACAAAAAATAAATACATTTTTTAAATAATGATGGTATAAATTGAAAATAACTTAAATAATTAGTATTTTTTGTTGTTACTTAGTAAGAACTAATAAAAAAACAAAAATTATGATTAAAAACTACTTAATGGCAATGATGCTTTTTTTTGGAGCTTCTCAAATCATTGCACAACAGCAAATTACCGGAAATGTTTCGGATGATACTGGGCCAATCCCAGGAGCTTCTGTTATTGTGAAAGGAACCACAACAGGAACCACAACAGATTTTGATGGGAATTACACAATTGAAGCTAACAATGGTGCTACATTATTGTTCTCTTATGTAGGTTATGATGAGAAAGAAGTTATTGTAACAGGAAATGTAATGAATGTGACTTTAGTCTCAGGAGTTGCTTTAGATGAAGTTGTACTCGTTGGGTCTAGAAGAGCAGGAAGGACTGTTTTAGATTCTCCTGTGCCAATTGATGTGATAGATGTTCAGGAAATAGCATCGCTTGGAGCGCAAACAACAGTTAATGAAATTTTAAATTATGTTGCGCCTTCCTTTACATCTAATGCGCAAACAGTTTCTGATGGTACAGATCATGTTGATCCTGCTTCGTTAAGAGGTTTAGGTCCAGATCAAGTATTAGTATTGATTAATGGAAAAAGACGTCACAAATCTTCTTTAGTAAATGTAAATGGTACCGTTGGTACTGGAACAGTAGGTACAGATATGAATTCTATTCCTTCTTCTGCAATTGCTAAAATAGAGGTATTGCGTGATGGTGCTGCGGCACAATATGGATCAGATGCTATTGCTGGTGTAATCAATATTGTATTGAAAAAAGCTACCAATGAATTAACTTTAAATGTAAATACTGGAGCAAATTTTAGTCAGCATGCCGAACAATATGATGAAGGTGGTGTAGATGGTGAAAAGTTTCAAATAGACGCCAACTACGGTGTAGATTTAGGTAAAAATGGTGGTTATATCAATTTTACAGGTTCTTTAGAAAATAGAGGAGCTACAAATAGAAGTGGTTCTATGGGGCAACCAATATATACGATGTTTGATATTGCTGCTAGAAAGTTAGGTTATGATCAAGCTTATAATATGAATCCTAGTGCTTTAGCGAATTATGTTGCAGGTTTAGATCCTTCTTTACAAGCCGTTTATGATCAAGGTGTCGCAAATGGAGATTCTTATTTAGATATAATCGCATCAGATGGTGCTACTTTTAGTGGAGATACATCAAATCCTGCTCCAATATCAGAATATGAATTAGCGCAAAGAGGCCTTACTCGTGATGATTTTAGAATGAAAGTTGGGCAATCTAAACTTCGTGGTGGAAAATTCATGATGAACATGGAGTTACCATTAGATGATAATGGATCGACACTGTACTCTTTTGGAGGTATTAGTTTTAGAGATGGTTTAGGTGCCGGGTTTTATAGAAGACCTGCGTATACAGATGGTAGAGGAAATCAAGAAGCATTACCAAACGGTTTTTTACCACATATAGCATCTAAAATTATTGATAAGTCTTTTGCTGCAGGGATTAAAGGTAAGATTGGCGATTGGGATGTAGATTTTTCTAATACCTACGGAACAAATAGTTTCGATTTTACGATTGAAAACACTGTGAATGCAACTTTGGGTACCTCTTCTCCTAGAGAGTTTGAAGCAGGAGGTTTCTCTTTTGCTCAAAACACTACTAATTTAGATCTTTCTAAATTTTATGAAGATACTTTTTCCGGATTTAACGTTGCTTTTGGTGCGGAATATAGAGTGGAAAATTATCAGTTGTTAGCTGGCGAAGAAGCTTCTTGGGCAAGTTATGATCTTAATGGTCAAATTGTAACAGGAAGTACACCGGATGCAGATTTAGTTACTAGTTATTTTGGAAACGTTGTTCCGGGTGGAGCGCAAGTTTTTCCAGGATACAGACCAGGAAATGAAGTAAATCAAAATAGAAATAGTTATGCTGGTTATTTGGATTTAGAAGCAGATATTAGTGAAGCATTTTTAATAAGTACCGCTTTTAGATATGAAAATTATAATGACTTTGGAGATACCTTCAACTGGAAATTAGCTTCTAAATATAAGTTTTCTGATAATTTTGCAGTACGAGCTGCATATAGTACTGGTTTTAGAGCTCCAGATTTACATCAAATTTATTTTAACGCAACAGCAACGCAGTTTGTTGGAGGAATACCAATTGAACAAGGTACTTTTTCTAATAATAGTAGATTGGCGCAGTTGTTAGAAATACCTAGCTTAAAGGAGGAAACTTCTAAAAACTTCAGTTTAGGTTTTACAGCTAAATTACCAGACTTAGGTTTAAAATTCACAATTGATGGTTATATCGTAAATGTGGAGGATAGAGTTGGTTTAACAAAAAGCTATAGCCCAATAGATGATAATAACGATAGTGTTATAGATGAAAATGACGAGTCACAACAAGCATTTGATAATGCAGCGGCTACTGCGGCTAAGTTTTTTACCAATGGTTTTGATTTAGATAATAAAGGAGTAGATGTGGTTGTTGCACATAATATGTCTTTAGGAGAAGGTAACTTAACAAATAATCTTTCTGCTACTTTTAGAAAAGTAGAAGTGAAAAATGTTAGAGAAATTCTTGGTGAAGAAATTTTAGACGAAACCTTAAAAGGATATATCGAAGATGCTATGCCAAGTACTAAAGTAAATTTAACCAATACATACAAACGTGAAAAATGGAGTGTGATGCTTCGTAATGTATACTTTGGTTCGGTAAACGATCCAGACTTTAGAGGTACTGCTACGCCTGTAGAATATGGTGCTAAAATTGTAACCGATTTAACAGCTTCTTATAACTTAATGGAAAACTTAAGAGTTACTGCGGGAGCAAACAATCTATTTGATGTGTATCCAGACGAAGTGCCTTTTGAAGGATCACAGTATGGAGACCAATTTATTTTCTCTAGAAGAACTTCACAATTCGGATTTAATGGTCGTTATGTGTTTGCTAGATTAACTTTCACTTTAAAATAAAAAAATATGAAAAATATAAAATCAATTTATAAACTATTCGTTCTGCTTGCTGTCGTGTTTATGGTAAGTTGTGATGATAGTGATGACATGAATGATGTTGTAACTAGTACAACAACAATAGAAGGAAACTCCGTTTTTATCGAGACAGATGATGCCAGTGCAGGGATCTTTACCTTAACAGGGCTAAATACTGCAGACCAAATAAATGTAGCGGTTAATAATGCGGTTACTACAGATTTAACTCCTGGGTTTACGGTGTATAATTATGCAGATAATTCTATGGCTGTATTAGGAACAGATTACACTATTAGTGTAACAGATATTACAGCAGGAAGTATGAGTAGTACTACGCAAATTACTTTTTTAACCGACGGAATCTATGAAGTTGTTTTAGATGGTTCTTCAGATGCTTCTATAGATGCTGCTGGGAATAGTAGGTTTTTCTCAACAGACTCCGGAAGCTATAGAGCTGTATTAACATGGACAGATGCAGCTGTGAATTTAGATATGGATATAGATTTAATGACAGAAACTTGGGGATGGGGTTTTGTAACATTCGACTCGAGCAGCTCTAGTACTGCTGTAGATTTATCAGAAACAGTAGAGTTATTAAACATCACAGGACAAGGTAATTTAGCTTTGTGGTTTTGGGGAAACAATAATACCGCTGTAGATTATAAAATTCAGCTTTTTGATATTGAAACAGCGCAACAAATTGGAGGTGATTATTTAGGTACTTTTCCGGCTGCAACAAATGCTTGGAGATTATGGTTTACTTTAGGGGCAGATGGAGATGGAAACTCTTCTGTTATTGAAGTGTTTGAAGAAGATCCAGCACTTTAATACAGTACAAATATCTTATTAAAATAAAAAAATCCGAAGCATGTGCTTCGGATTTTTTGTTTCTTCTATAGTCTGTTTTCTATTCTTCTGTAACGACAACTGTTGTATTTCCTCTATTTCGTAGCCACATTTTAAATCTTGTAACTAAGTAGAATAAAATAGGTACTACAATTAGTGTTAAGAAAGTCGCAACAAATAGACCGTAAATTACGGTCCAAGCTAATGGTCCCCAGAACACTACGTTGTCTCCTCCCATATAGATATGCGGATTAAACTCACTAAATAAAGTAAAGAAGTTAATGTTTAAACCAATAGCTAAAGGAATTAAACCAAGTATAGTTGTAATTGCGGTTAATAATACAGGTCGTAAACGTGCTTTTCCTGCTTTAACAATACTTTCAAATAAATCATCTTCTTCTAAGTAATCCTCTTTACCTAGATTTAAATCATTCTTTCTTCTGTCAATTAATAGTTGTGCATAATCGAGTAGTACCACACCGTTATTTACAACAATTCCTGCTAGTGATATAATACCAACCATAGTCATCATAATAACAAATGCACTTCCCGTAATAACAATTCCACCAAATACGCCAATAAAACTCAAGAAAATAGCCAACATAATAATTGTTGGTTTTGAAATAGAATTAAATTGAAAAATTAAAATAAAGAAAATTAATCCTAATCCAGTAAAGAATGCACCAACCAAGAAAGTCATTTGCTTGTTCTGTTCTTCAATCTGACCCGTATAATCTATCTTAACATTTTCAGGTAAACCTTCATAGTTTTTCATTTCATTTTGCACTTGTGCTACAATAACACCAGCGTCGGTAAAACCAGGAGAAAGCGCGGAATAAACAGTAACGACACGTTTAGTGTCTTTATGCTTAATAGCGTTGAAACCAGAATTGTTTTCATATTTTGTTACCGCAGAAACAGGAACGCTTTTTAACTGTCCAGTATTATCTCTAAAGGTTATATTTTGATTAAATAATGCGCTTGTGTTATATCTAATGTCTTCATTAAAACGAACATAAATATCAAAATCATCACCATCTTCTTTATAAATTCCAGCCTTAGAACCAAAAATAGAATTACGTAATTGTTGTCCTACTTGTGATGCGCTAACACCTAATTCTCCTGCTTTTTCACGATCTACAACAACACGCATGGTTGGCTTGTCTTTGTTCACGTTAATTTTAAGTTCATCAATACCAGGAATATTTTTGGTATTAATAAATTCACGCATGTTTTCTGCTACAGCAATTAGCTCATTATAGTCATCTCCTTCAATTTCAATGTTAATTGGTGATCCAGCTGGTGGTCCGTTAACATCTTTTTCTACCGAAATTAAAACACCAGGGTAAATACCTACTAAGGAAGATTGTACTTTTTGTCTCAACAACTCACTATCTTCTCCTCTACGGAATTTGTATTCACGCATAGAAGCAGTAATCTTTGCTTTATGTGGCGTTTCTGCTGCAGACCCCATATCTGTTTGGGCATTTCCAGCACCAGCACCAACTTGTGATACAGCACTTTCTACCATAAAATTATGGCCATTGTCCATGTATTTCGCACTGTTTAATACAGTTACAACGTGCTTTTCTATTTCTTTAGTAATCGCATTCGTTTTTTCAATAGCTGTTCCTTCTGGGTATTCGATATAAACAATAATTTGATTCGGTTTATTATCTGGAAAGAATTCTACTTTAGTTCGTTGCGAACCTAGTGAAGCTCCAAAGGCAACAAATGCAAGTATTAGTAAAGTAAAAGTACCAATGGTTAATACATAAGGTTTCCATCCAGAAAGCGCCCAACGTAATTTTTTCTCATACCAACGCTCTAATCTAACCAATGTTTTTGTTTGAAAGTTATTCGCCCATTTACGTATAAACCATCTGTAAAACCAAAGCATGATAGCGGTAAAGATCATTAATGTTCCTAGTCCTCGGTAAGCACCACCAAAAAGTAAAATAAGTACACCTATGATGGCAATAATACTTGTGGTTTTAATAATTTGCTTTAATGGCATGTCTTTATCTTCAATACTCATGAATTGAGAAACTAAAACAGAGTTAAAGAAAATAGCAACAAATAAGGAAGAACCTAAAACTACAGATAATGTAATTGGTAAGATCATCATGAAATCTCCCATGATTCCGGGCCATAAACCTAATGGAATAAATGCTGCAACCGTAGTTGCCGTAGATATGATAATAGGAAAAGCAATCTCACTAATTCCTTTTTTAGCAGCTTCAATTCTGCCCATACCTTCTTCGTCCATCAATCTGTACACGTTTTCTACAACAACAATCCCATTATCTACCAGCATACCAAGCCCCATGATTAATCCAAAAAGAACCATAGTATTCAAACTGTGGCCTAATAAGTTTAATATCATCAAGGACATAAACATAGACATCGGAATTGCAAACCCAACAAAAATGGCATTTTTAAATCCTAAAAAGAACATTAAAACGGTAACTACTAAGATAATTCCGAAAATAATATTGTTTACTAAATCATCTACTTGACCAATGGTTTTAGGCGATTGATCATTAGTAATTGTTACTTCTAAATCCTGCGGAAATATATTGTCTTTAGCTTCTTGAACAATTAATTGTATTTGCTCTGCAGCTGCAACCATGTTTTTACCTGCACGTTTTTTTACGTCCAGCATGACTACTGGTTTTTCAAACTCTCTTGCAAATGTGTTTTTATCTTCTTCTTTAAAAGTAACGGTTGCAATATCTTTAAGATAGATAGCGTTACCATTTTCTGCTTTTACAACAAAGTTGTTCAGTTCGGAAGGTTTTTCTATTTCGCCAATTATTCTAATCGTACGACGTTGTCCGCTTGTAATTAAATTACCTGCAGACATGGTAACATTACCATTTCTTATTGCGCCAATAACATCATTAAAAGTTACATCTGCAGCCATCATTTTATAGATGTCTACGGCAACTTCTACTTCTTTTTCTTGTGCACCACGAATATCTGCTTTTTTAATTTCTTGAATATCTTCAATTTCATCTTGAAGGTATTCCGCAAAATCTTTTAATTTTTCTACAGGATAATCTCCAGAAATATTAATATTAAGAATAGGCATTTCTTCCGAAAGACTTAAATCAAAAACATCTGGTTCTACCTTAGCATCATTAAATGTAGGCCAATCTTCACCAGAAGTTTCGGTATCTATTTCATCTTTAACTTTTTGTTTTGCTTGTTCCACAGTAATGTCTTCATCAAACTCTACTACTACCATCGAGTAGTCTTCCTGTGATGTCGAGGTGATTTCAACCACATTACTAACAGATTTTAGCTTGTCTTCTAAAGGATCTGTTATCAGTTTCTCTATATCTTCAGCAGTATTACCCGGAAAAACAGAGCTTACATATATCTTCGTCTCATTAACTTCTGGAAAATTTTCTCTTGGCATACTGAAAAAAGCAGATACACCAATATAAAATATCACAGCAATAAGCACATACATGGTGGTCTTATTGTTAATAGCCCAAGAGGATAAGCCAAATTCCTTTTCTGTATTTTTTTTCTTTTTTGTCATTATATTTGGCTTAGTAATTAATTACTTTAACAGTTTGACCATCTTTTACACTACGCGCACCTTCTTTAATAAGTTCTGCGTCATTTTCAATACCATCTAAAACTTCAATGACATCGCCTTGTGTTCTACCTGTTTTAATTATAATTTTCTTAGCAACACCTTCTTTGTTTTCGTTTTTGTTATTTACAACGTAAACATATTGTTCGCCTTCTGCATTTTCAGAAATAATACTTTGCGGAATTAATAGCGCTTCTTCGTTGGTGTAGTCGTTAATTTTAAGCTTTACAGTTAAATTAGGTTTTATAGTTTTGTCGGCATTAGGAATAGCAACTTCTATTTTAAATGTACGATTTGCCGGATTAATAAAGTCTCCTGCTTGACGTATAGTCGTTTCTAGAGTTTTACCCAAAATAGGAAACTCGGCAGTTACATTTTTACCTTTTACAACGTTTGCAATGTATGCTTCTGGAACATCCGTTTCAATATACATATCGTCCAGATTGATAATTCTAATTAATTGCGATTGGCCAGCGGCAACAACACTACCTTGCTCTGTAATAACATCATCTATTGTTCCAGAAAAAGGAGCTCTTACGTTTGTTTTACCTAGTTGTTGTTGTAATTGGTTTACTGCTTGTGTCTGTGCATCGTAGTTAGATTTGGCTTGTAAATATTGAATTTCACTTCCTATTTTTTGTTCCCAAAGTCTTTCTTGGCGCTCAAAAGTAGTTTTTGCTAAATCTGCTTGAATTTGTAATTGTGCTACTTGCTGACTTAATCCGCCATCATCAATTTTAGCTAACAATTGCCCTTTGGTTACCTTCTGACCTTCTTTTACGTATATTTTAGTTAAAATTCCGTTGTATTCTGGATAGATAACAATCAGGTTTTTGGTCGTTACATTTCCTTGAATTTCTAATACGTGCTTAAACACTTCGTGTTTTGCTGTGAAAGTGGTTATTAATGGCACTTTTTTAACGGTGTCTAGTTTTGAAATTGCTTCATCTAAGACTTTAATTTTATCGTGAATAATTTTTTGGTCATCCACTAACTCGGTTCTCTTCGTTCTAATTTTTTCTAAATTTTCGGTAGCTAAAATATTTTCTATAGAATTATTCTTTTTCTCACCTCCACAAGAGACAATTAATAGGGTAAGGATAAATAGTGAATATATATTTTTCATTATAAAGTGTTTTCTGGTTGTTTTAGTTTTTTGGTATTTCGTTTAAAACAGTTTCAAGTTCTGCTTTGGTATTTATTACATTTAGCATGGCTTGTAATAATTCTTGCTGTGCTGTATATAGTTGTGTTTGAGCTTGACGTAAATCAAAACTAGAGGAAATACCTTCAAAAAATTTGGTTTGATTTTTTTGTTCAATTCGTTCTGCTAAGTTTAGATTAGAAGTCTTGTTTTCATAATCTTCCATTGCAAATTGGTAATCGCTTTTGGCTGCAGCAATTTGTAATTTTAATTGCTGTTGTGTTTCTGTTAAGTCGTCTTGTGCTTTTTCAAGATTTACTTTTGCTCTTTGTGTAGAAGCGCTTCGCATACCAGAACTAAATATTGGGATGTTTAAGCTAACACCAAATAAAGAAGAACCAAACCATTTTTGGTCGCTATTTGCAAAATGAAACTTTTCATTATATGCGGCATAGCCTCCATTTATAAAAGCATCTAAAGTTGGTAAAGCTTTACTTTTCTCTAGTTTAAGAAGTAACTCTTTTGCTACTTTGTCATTTTCTGCAATTTTGAAGTCTATGTTGTTTTCTACATTTTCATCTGCTTCTAATAGGCTTCTAACCGAATGATAATTCGCTAAACCACTAAGGTTTTCAGTTAATACAGAATCTGTATTAACATCTAGACCAAGTGTGATGTTAAACATTTGGTAGGCTAGTTTCTTAAGTCTTTCGGTGTTTTTTAACTGACTTTCAACTCCAGAAAGGGTGATTTGTAATTGCTCTACACTTTCTTCTTCCTCTAAACCGTTTTCATATATTTTAGTGATTTCGAAAATGTTTTTTTCTAAAACACTAATGTTTCTGTTTAAAACAGAAAGACTTTCTTCTGCTAGTAATACATTTCCGTAGGCATTGATGACAGCTTTACGGACTTCCAAGTCGGTTTTTTCTTTTGCGTTTTTAGATATTTCTAAATACACTTTAGCAGATTGTAGTCCTACTAGATAAGAACCATCAAATAGTTTTTGAGTTAAAGTAGCTGTCGCCGTTGTACTTTGTTTTGTACCAAAATTAACAGGAACAAATGTGCCAGGTGTTCCTCCAGTTAGTTCGGCAGGAAGTAAAGTAACTTGCTGTTTAACCCAGTTCTGGTAATCTACAGATGCGTTTAACTGTGGCAAACCAGATGCTGTGGTTTCCCATTTTTGTAATTCTGCTGCCTTAATATCTCGAACGGCATTTTTTGCTGTTCTATTATTTTCTAAAGCATAATCTATTGCTTCTTGTAAACTAAATTGCGTAGTCGTTTCTTGCGAAAAAACAGCTGTAGTTATTAAGAGTAATAGAAGTGTGATACTTTTTTTCATTGGATTTTATGATTGATTGGTTTTAATAAATTTGTGTAATGTTAGTAGTCCATTTTCATTGCAAATAGCTCTTAAGTGATATTCTAGGTAGCTCTCCATTAGGTAATCCATGGTGAATCTCTCCGAAGGAAAAATATTTTCATCCTTAATTCCTGTCATACCATTAAAGTACATTCTAGAAATAAAATCTACATCTATGTTTTCTCTAAATAAGCCGGTATCTACACCTTTTTGTATACTGTCTTTTACAGATACATACATTTTCTCAAATTGCTTCATTTGTAAACTTTGAAAAATTTGAGGATAGTATTTTTTTAACTGAAACTGTGGGGATGTTTTTTCGTCTTTTAAATAATTCATCACATACATTTTAATGTCGTATAATTCCTCAATCGGATTATGTGATGCCTCACAAATACAATCTATTCCGCCACAAATGTTTTCAAACATATTTGTTGTGGTAGCTTCAATCAGTTTCGTTTTGTTATCAAAATGTTGATATATCGTTTTTTTAGATATGCCTAGTGCGTTAGCTATATCATCCATGGTGACACTCTTAAACCCTAAGGTTAAGAACAATTCGCCAGATTTATGTATAATTTTTTCTCTCATAATTAGATGCAAATGTACGTCAGGAAACTTTAAAAACAAAAAAAGTTTCCACAGTTTTAATGATTTTTTAACATTAACAAAAAGAATGCCTTTATTTTTTTATAATTCTCTTATTTTTGCGGGATGCAAAATATTCCATTTTATCAAGAAACATTTGTTTCCTATTTAGAGAAATTTGTTTCCAAGCGAGAACCAGAATCACTTTATGATCCGATTCATTATATATTACAATTAGGGGGTAAAAGATTACGTCCTGTATTAACTTTAATGACTGCTGATATTTTTAATGGCGATCATAAAAAGGCTTTAGATGCCGCTTTAAGTATTGAGGTGTTCCATAATTTTTCATTAGTACATGATGATATTATGGATGATGCTCCTTTACGAAGAGGAAAAGAAACCGTTCATGAAAAATGGAGTATAAATACAGGTATTCTTTCGGGAGATGCGATGCTTATTTTGGCATATCAGTTTTTTGAAAACTATGAACCAAAGATTTTTCAAGCCCTTGCAAAATTATTTAGTAAAACAGCATTAGAAGTTTGTGAAGGACAACAATATGATATCGATTTTGAAACGCGTGATGATGTTACCATTGCAGAGTATTTAAAAATGATTGAATACAAAACAGCTGTTTTAGTTGGCGCGGCAATGCAAATGGGAGCAATTGTAGCCGAAGCAACAGAAGAAGATCAAAAGACCATTTACCAATTTGGTAAAAATTTAGGGATTGCTTTTCAATTGCAAGATGATTATTTAGACGCTTTTGGGGATCCTGAAACTTTTGGAAAGCAAGTAGGTGGAGATATTATTGAAAATAAAAAAACCTATTTATATTTAAAAGCATTAGAATTTTCTTCGGAAGAAGACCAACAACAATTGCAGCATTTATTTAGCATTAACCCAACAGATACTTCTGATAAAATTGAGGCGGTTAAAGAATTTTTTATAAGCAGTGGTTCTTCGGAAGCTACAAAACAAGCCATTAAAAAATATACAAACCAAGCGTTTTCATTTTTAGATACTTTAAAAGTTTCCGAAGAAAGTAAAAACGAGTTAAAGCAGTTTGGCGAACAATTAATGAATAGAAATGTTTAAATAAATACATATAGTATTTCCACGAAGTTGGAAATCTGTTTTATGAATATACCTACCACTTTTAACGATTTAATTGAAGAAGCAAACAGTCTTTCGCTTTATCAAAAACTAATAAAACAGCTTAATAAAGATTTTCTGTTTGCCAATATTGACTTGGATTTTGATGAAGAAATTCTACCTACAAGTTTGAAATTAATGCTTCATGAAACTGTTTATAAACTGATTCAAGAGAAATTTGCCGAGTATTTAAACCTGCTGTATATCATTGATGTACCAGAAAAGCAAGTAAAAGCATTGAATGGTAATGATACGCTTCAACTTGCAGAAGACGTTTCGTTTTTAATTTTGAAGCGAGAATGGCAAAAGGTCTGGTTTAAAAATAAATATAGTTAGTTTTCCTCTTCATAGAAGGAGCTCGTAGCGATTAAAAATAAACCCTTACAAAAGGTATCCACGCACTTCCATATACACTTTTATCATTATCATATAGTACATCATATCGCATACCGATGGTGAAGTTTTGTGATCGGTAACCTGCACCCAAAAATAAAGCTGGAGACCAATAACTATCGTCTAGATTACTAACGTATTTTGCTTCAAAGTCTCTGTTTACATGTAATTGCTCAAACTCTCCAGAAAGTTGTATTTCAGGAATTGGATTGTATAAACCAATAATTCCTCCACCTAAAATAGTCGATTTATAGAAATTTTTACGTTTGTTGTATGTCGCATTAAGAGTTACACCTAAGGCGAATTGATCATCAAATTGGTAAATAGCACTCGGCGCCAAGGTGCCGCTAAAAAAGCCATCACCAAAACCTAATCCAATGCCACCTCCAATACGTACTTTTTGCCAAAACAAACTTTTTTGATTCTTAGTAATATCTTGTGCTTTTACAGATGTGGCAACAAAACACGAAAAGACTAGAAAAGCAATAATTTTTTTGCGAAAAGAGCTATATTTATTCATAATTGTGTAAAACATTGAATTTTTAATGTTATAAATATACTAAAACTACATCTAATTTTAGTAAAAGTTGTATTTTTGAAGAAATTTTGTTGAAGCTAGATTCTCTCAAAAAAAATAATGGATAAATATTCCTTTTTAAACGCAGCACATACAGCATACTTTGCTGAACTTTACGACCAATATTTAAAAAACCCAGACTCTGTAGAGCCTAGTTGGAGAGCCTTTTTTCAAGGTTACGATTTTGGTTCAGAGACTTTTGGAACAGAAGGGGAAACTGTGGAAGCAGTTGCAACACGAATTCCCGAGAACGTTCAAAAAGAATTTCAGGTGGTAAAGTTAATCGATGGTTATAGAACCAGAGGTCACCTTTTTACAGCAACCAATCCAGTTCGTGCAAGACGACAATATGCACCAACATTAGAAATTGAAAATTTCGGATTATCAGAATCTGATTTAGATACCGTTTTTAATGCAGGAGATATTATTGGTATTGGTGCGCAAACACTTCGTGAAATACGCAAACATTTAGAAGCCATTTACTGTAAATCTATTGGTGTAGAGTATATGTATATTAGAAATCCGGAGCGTATGCAATGGATTCAAAATAAGCTAAATGTTAATGATAATCAACCAAGTTTTTCTGCAGAAGAAAAAAGACATATACTTAAAAAGTTAAATGAGGCAGTTTCTTTTGAAAGTTTTTTACATACCAAATATGTTGGTCAAAAACGTTTTTCTTTAGAAGGTGGAGAATCTTTAATTCCAGCTTTAGATGCATTAATTGAAAAGGCTTCTGGATACGACGTAAAAGAATTTGTAATGGGAATGGCACATCGTGGTCGTTTAAGTACTCTTACAAATATCTTTGGTAAATCTGCAAAAGACATTTTTAGCGAGTTTGATGGTAAAGATTATGAACAAGAAGTTTTTGATGGAGATGTAAAGTATCACTTAGGTTGGACTAGCGATAGAGTTACAGATGCAGGAAAAAAGATAAACTTAAATATAGCACCAAACCCTTCGCACTTAGAAACGGTTGGCGCAGTAGTACAAGGAATAACAAGAGCTAAACAAGACGATAAATACCCAGACAATCCATCACAAGTATTACCTATTATTGTACATGGAGATGCTGCAATTGCAGGGCAAGGCTTGGTGTATGAAATTGTACAAATGGCACAATTAGATGGTTACAAAACAAACGGAACCATTCATATTGTTGTTAATAATCAAATCGGTTTTACAACCAATTATTTAGATGCAAGATCTAGTACCTATTGTACCGATGTTGCCAAAGTAACCTTATCTCCAGTACTTCATGTAAATGCAGATGATGCAGAAGCAGTAGTACATGCGGTTTTATTTGCACTTCATTTTAGAATGAAATTCAAACGTGATGTATTTATCGATTTATTAGGGTATAGAAAATATGGACATAACGAAGGGGATGAGCCTAAGTTTACACAACCTTTATTATATAAAGCAATTGCAAAGCACAGAAATCCTAGAGATCTATATGCCGAAAAGTTAATTGCGGAAGGAGTTATAGATGATACGTATGTTGCTAAATTAGAAGAAGACTATAAAAGTTCTTTAGAAGAAAAATTAGAAGACTCCCGTAAAATCAAGAAGACTGAGATTACACCATTTATGAGTAATGAATGGATAAACTATGGTACTTCAGAAGAAGACGGAATGATGAAATCTGTGGATACGACATATACTACAGAAGAATTAGCAAGAATTACGAAGGTGCTTTCTAACCTTCCGAAGGATAAAAAATTCATTCGTAAAATATCTCGTCTTATCGAATCTAGACAAACCATGTTTGATGAAAATAAATTAGACTGGGCAATGGCAGAACATTTAGCATACGGAACGCTTTTAGAAGAAGGTTACGATGTTAGAATTTCTGGTCAAGATGTAGAAAGAGGTACTTTCTCTCACAGACATGCCGTTGTAAAAGTGGAAGACAGCGAAGAAGAAATCATTTTACACAATAATTTAAGCGATACACAAGGACGCTTTTTTATATACAACTCACTATTATCTGAGTATGGTGTTGTAGGTTTCGATTATGGTTATGCAATGGCAAGTCCAAAAACATTAACCATTTGGGAAGCACAATTTGGAGACTTTAGTAATGGAGCGCAAATTATGTTAGACCAATACATAACCGCAGCAGAAGATAAGTGGAAACTGCAAAACGGTTTAGTTATGTTGTTACCACATGGTTACGAAGGACAAGGAGCAGAGCACTCCTCTGCACGTATGGAGCGTTATCTTCAAATGTGTGCAAAAGATAATATGTTTGTAGTAGATTGTACTACCCCTGCAAATATGTACCATTTGTTGCGTAAACAAATGAAAGCAAATTTCAGAAAACCATTAATTGTATTTACACCAAAAAGTTTATTACGTCACCCATTAGTAGTATCTACTGTAGATGAAATGGCAAACGGAAGTTTCCAAATGCTAATAGATGATGCAAAAGCAAAAGTAGACCAAGTAAAAACGGTGGTTTTTGTAACCGGAAAGTTCTATTATGATTTATTAGAACAGCAAGGTAATTTAGAAAGAAAAGATATTGCTTTAGTACGTATAGAACAGTTATTCCCATTACCAGTAGAAGATATTCGTAAAGTATTAAGTAAATATACAAATGCAGATGATATCGTTTGGGCACAAGAAGAACCAAGAAATATGGGAGCTTACAGTCATATGTTAATGCATTTAGACGAAGCGAAAACTTTTAGAGTAGCAAGTAGAAGACCTTATGGAGCACCAGCAGCTGGTAGTTCTGTACGATCTAAAAAACGTCATCAAGAAGTTATTGATTTCGTATTTGATAAAACAAAAAATAATCAGAGATAATATAAAATAAAATTATAGCGCATGATTTTAGAAATGAAAGTTCCTTCACCAGGAGAATCTATTACAGAAGTAGAAATAGCAACATGGTTAGTTGAAGAAGGTGATTATGTAGAAAAAGACCAAGCTATTGCAGAAGTAGATAGCGATAAAGCAACATTAGAATTGCCTGCTGAAGCTAGCGGAACAATTACTTTTAAAGCAGAAGAAGGAGATGCTGTAGCTGTTGGAGCAGTAGTATGTTTAATAGATACTAGTGCTGCAAAACCAGAAGGTGGAGCTGCACCAAAAGCCGAAGCAAAAGCAGAAGCGCCTAAGGCGGAAGCACCAAAAGCAGAATCTCCTAAAACAGAAACCTATGCAACAGGAACAGCATCTCCTGCAGCAAAAAAGATTTTAGCTGAAAAAGGAATGCAGGCTTCTGCAGTTACAGGAACAGGAAAAGATGGAAGAGTAACTAAGGAAGACGCAGTTCAAGCAGTTCCTTCTATGGGAACACCAACAGGTGGAAATAGAGGTTCTTCTAGAAGTAAAATGTCTATGTTACGAAGAAAAGTAGCAGAACGTTTAGTAGAAGTGAAAAATACGACTGCCATGTTAACTACGTTTAACGAAGTTAATATGACACCTATTTTTGCTTTACGAAATCAATATAAAGAAGACTTTAAAGCAAAGCATGGCGTTGGCTTAGGTTTTATGAGTTTCTTTTCACTTGCAGTAGTAAGAGCATTAGAAATGTATCCTTCTGTGAACTCTATGATAGACGGAAAAGAAATGCTTACCTATGATTTTGTAGATATCTCTATCGCAGTTTCTGGACCAAAAGGACTTATGGTTCCTGTGATTAGAAATGCAGAGAATTTATCATTTAGAGGTATTGAGTCTGAAGTAAAGCGTTTAGCGCTTCGTGCAAGAGATGGTCAAATCACCGTAGATGAAATGACAGGTGGTACATTTACCATTACTAATGGAGGTGTTTTTGGAAGTATGTTATCTACTCCTATTATAAATCCACCACAAAGTGCGATTTTAGGAATGCATAATATTATTGAAAGACCAATTGCTGTTGCTGGTAAAGTAGAAATACACCCAATGATGTATTTAGCATTGTCTTATGATCATAGAATTATTGATGGTAAAGAATCTGTAGGTTTCTTAGTAGCTATTAAAGAAGCATTAGAAAATCCAACAGAATTATTGATGAATAACGATATTAAGAAGGCTTTAGAAATGTAATATTTTTAAAGTATATTAAATAAAAAAGCGCGATATCCCTAAAATCGCGCTTTTTTTTGTTTAAATAACTATAATAAAACTAAAAGAAATTTACATAAATGTTTACTAATATTATTGTAATAACTAGTACAACTAGACCCGCAATAAGTAGTTTGTGTGTGAAATTTAGGTTGTTTTCCATTTCTAGAGTGTTTTCCATTTCTTTCTGAATTTTAACACCTGTAGCACTTTTATGCTACACAGCGTCGAGTTTCCCCTTTATAAGTAATTGATTAATAGCTCTGTAAAGATAAAAAACATAAACCGTAAAAAAAATACGTATTTATACGTATTTTTTTAGAGCACTTTTCTATGTTTTGTCTTCTAAAAAGCATGTAATGCCTTGATTTTGATAGTGTTGTTTTGATTTCGGACTAAAAACAGGAAATGTATAGTTTAGTCGTTGCTAGAGAGAAGTACGAAAATACTGCGTTTTTGTCCGGAAAATGTTAAGGATGGAAGTAAAAGCTTTTTCTTTAAAAAGCGAAAACTCCACATTATAATAATGTAGAGTTTTCATGCAAAAATAATTTTCCCTAAAAACTAATTAATAGCATACCGTAAAGATATGTTATGTTGTCGATATAAAAAATACGTAGTTCTACGTATTTTTCAAGTAGAGCAATGGTTGTAAGGCAAAAAAAAGGCTCTAGCTTAATTAAAACTAGAGCCTTTTACAATTCTCCCTAAAGAACCGATTAATAGCATGGTAAAGGTATAGAATGTTTAGGATATATGAAATACGTACTTCTACGTATTTTTGAAGATGAGAATGGTTGTAAAATAAAAAAAGGCTCTAGCGTAATTAAAACTAGAGCCTTTTACAATTCTCCCTAAAGAACCGATTAATAGCATGGTAAAGATATAGTATGTTTAGGATATATGAAATACGTAGTTCTACGTATTTTTCAGAAGTAATCTGTTTTAAAAATAAAAGGTTCTAGTTTGTACAAACTAGAACCTTTATAGATTCCCTTTAAAAAAAAACCGAATAATAGCAGTGTAAAGGTAAGGGTGTTCTTTAGATAAAAAACACGTAGTTATACCTGTTTTTGTAAGAAGAAGAAATAATATTAAAAAAATAAGGCTCTAGTTTTATCTAAAACTAGAGCCTTTAACAATTCTCCCTAAGAACTGAATTAATAGCAGTGTAAAGGTATATTATGTTATTGATATGTGAAATACGTACCTCTACGTATTTTTTGTTAAAATTTGTCTTTATTTAAATTGGCCCAAATAGATAGAGCGGTTGGTTTATTGTCTAGATTTAGTTTGGCTACTATATTAGAACGATGCTTTTCAATAGTCCTAACAGAAATGAAAAGGGTGTCTGCTATTTGCTGACTAGTCATGTTCTCTGCAATAAAGTGAACAACTCTTCTTTCCGATTTAGTAAGGTTTTCAAGTACACTGGTGTCTGTGGTACATTCTGATTTGTTCAGGTAATCTGCAATTTCTTCGCTAAAGTATGGTTCATCCATTTCTACATGTGCAATACATGTTTCAATTTCTTCAATAGCAAACTCCTTTAAGATATAACCATAAATGCCAAGCGATTTTGCTTTATCAAAAATCTCCTCTTCTTTATCAAAAGTGATTAAGATTATTTTGGTTGCAATATTGTTTTTTTTGCATTTTTCGGCTACTTCTAACCCAGTCATATAAGGCATTCGTATATCTAAAAGCGCAATGTCTGGTTTTTCTTTAACAATAAGATTGTAGGCTGCTTGCCCATCTAGAGCACTTCCTAAGATGTTAAAACCTTTAGAAGTTAAAAAATCTTGAATGCCACGAAGCATTAATGGATGATCGTCTGCTATTATTATAGAGGTGTTCATTAATCAAGAGGGAGTAATAGTTGCTATTACTCGTAAATGTAAGAAATTTGTTTAGTTATTTAGGGCTTTTTTAAGTACAAATATTTCTTTTCGTAATCTATGATCGCTTTTCCTTTTCTTAATATATCTGCACCAATAATACCATCTACTGGTTTTGCATTATGATTTGTAAGCGCAGTATTAACATGGGTAAGGTCAAATAGTATAAGTGCTGTTTTTTCATTTTTCCAACGACCTATTTTTAATTTGTTTTTTTTAGAAATTTGCGTTAACATATTTGTAGCGCCGGCACCAGCAGCTTTAATCTCAGAATCTTTCACCTTAAGACCAAAGCTTTCTGTAGCTTCAAATCCAACACAGGAACTAGAGGCTCCAGTATCTAAAATAAAAAGCCCTTTAATACCGTTTATAGAGGCTTTCACTTCAAAATGATTTGTTTTAGTAAGCTTAAGCTTTATTTTTAAATAGCCTTGTTTTCCTAAAAAATCTTGTAAAGGTTTCATTCGTTTTTTCTGTTTAATTGGAGGAATAAAAATACAAGTAATACTATAGAAAGCAAGCCAATAATGCTATATAATAAGAAAGATGTTTCTGTTTTAGGCGTTACACTGCCATAATAAACAAAAGCACTCCAATAATAAGGTGATTTTTTAATGTTGGTTATTTTGTCATTATTTAAGTATTCTAGTTTTGAAGTGTTATTTGCAATAAATTCAGAATCATACTTATGGTAGTTTTTATAAAACGAAGTCATAATCTGCGAGGTAGACAAATCATTGATTTGCCATAGCGAAAATAAAACGCTATTTGCTCCAGCATATTGAAAACCTCTAGCAATACTTAAAGCGCCTTCGCCTTTTTGTAAAGCACCAACTCCGGTTTCACAAGCACTTAAAACGACTAAATTCACATTCATGTTTAGTCCGTACAATTCGTTAATATTTAAGGTTTCATCATAAAACGCTATACTTGCTGGTTCGTTAAAATCACCACTTTTTGCATGTGTGGATAAATGAAGAATAGCATAGTTAGACGCTTTACTTATAAAACTACTTTTGGTTGCCTGCTCTTTTAAAAGAAGGGCTGTGTCCATAATGTTTTCTATGTTTTCGGCTTCCTCTTTAGAGTATATTAATTCTTGATTAGTATCTTCAAAAACCGGAAATACACCTAGTACTTTTTGGCTTTTTCTTGTGTTTACTTCATTAAGGTATAAAGAAGCATTTGCATTATAAACGAGCTTGTGCTTTTTAACTAGAAATGGCATCCTAGCATAAGAAGTGCTTTCCGTTTTGCTAGTTAATAATGCATCGAACGGAATGAAATTTAATTTGCTATCCGGAATAAGTATCACATTTTCTTTATCTGAAAAACCTTCCAGTAAAAGTGTTTTGTATAGAGAAAAGGCATCTTTTGTAAACTTCGGGATGTCATTGTTTATGGTGGCGCTTTTCTGAAAATAATTAACAAACGTAGAAATCAGGTCCTTTGTTTCTTCCCTTAATGCTATGCGATTAAAACTTGCAGTTTTTCCTGAAAATATAAACTGATAGATATGATGCTTCCCATAGAAATATTCGACTAAAACCGCATTGTCTTTTGTTAGTTTCTCTTTTAACCTTTTAAAATGAATAGTCTCTTCTTTTTTGTAGACCGCATATTTGTTGTCTATGCTAGTATTTAGCGTTTTTAAAGCAATACTAATCGCGTTAAGTTCTTGTCTTAATGTGTTCTTTTCTTCAGCAGAAGCATTATTTATAGGTGTCTTTATTAATTTATTGGTTAGCTGTTCTTCTTGCTTAATCAGCGAATTCTGTTTAAGTAATAAACTGTCTGTTGGATGGAGTTGAAGTAGCGATTTTTTGTTTTTAATATCTTTTAAAATACTTGCTTTCTGACTTTCGGCATAATTAAAAGCACGTTCTGTATAGTTTGCAGTATTGGTTGTTGTTTGTAATTGGTATAAGATATTTAGACATTTTTCACTTCGTACTCTATTGGCATAAAGATTAATAAGTTGTCCTTTTTGGGAAGTAATATTTTTTTCGATCAAAGAAGAAGCATGGAAACTTAAATTGTAATAGGCTAAAGCTTTTTCAGGACTGGTTTGTAATTCGGCTAATAAATCAAAAATATCGATAAAGGTGTTTTCTGGATATAACGCGTCTTTGTTTGGTAGTTTTTTATCTTCTAATCCTGGAAGCAATGTCTTTAAAGCAGCATGTACGTGTTTATTTGCTTGTAACGTGTCTTGCAATAAAAAGTGAAGTTGTCCTTCTTGAAAAGCTAATTTAGCAAAATCTCTAGAAGAGGTTAGGCTTCTTGACTTTTGGTTTATTATTTTATTTAAGTTTTTTTGCGCTACTTTATAGTCTTTGTTTTTTAAAGCTTGTTCGTATTTTAAAGTAATGTCTAATTCGGATTCTTTATTTGAATTTCCGGAAAAAACGCCTTTGTCTATAATGATGATGTCTTTATTTAAAAATAAAGCACTTCTCGATTTTAGGGTTTTTAGTCTTCTTAACTGATAGGGTTTTATGTCTTTAAACTGTAAACCTTTATTTGCTGTTTCATTCGCTAAGGTATAAC
>Ga0209344_10000895_pt1 | contig 44553 bp, 41 predicted proteins | sample Cruoilmetagenom6_FD_187293 | JGI IMG/M metagenome (GOLD analysis project Ga0209344, IMG submission 187293) | Oil polluted marine microbial communities from Coal Oil Point, Santa Barbara, California, USA - Santa Barbara Oil Seep Sample 6 (SPAdes)... | ecosystem: Environmental > Aquatic > Marine... | reverse complement strand
AAAATCGGAGCTATTAGAACAACCCCGATTTTGCTTACTGCAGGAACAGTAGTTATCGGAGCTTTTGTTATTCTTTTCGATCCTATTTTTCAAGGGTTAGCTATCTCGCTAATGGGAGGAACAATAGCTTCAACAGTGCTAACATTGTTAGTAGTGCCATTAGTGTATTACATGATAGAACGTAAAAATCATCCATCAGAAGAGAATAAAATAGAGGAAGATAAAACAAACTAAACTTATAAATTTAATAATATGAAACTACTAATAGTAACCGCCATCGCAGCACATCAGCAAGAGGTGTTAAAGCTTTTTAAAGCCTCAGGAATTGAAGCTTTCAGCAGCTCAGAAATTGACGGGTATAAAAATATATCGTCACTAATTGCAGCTCACAGTTGGTTTCCGAGCCAGCCAGGAGGAAATGAATCTTTATTGTTTTTCTCTTTCTCTGAAGAGGAAAAAGTAAATCAGTTGTTAGAAAAAGTGCAAACTTTTAATGCCGACATTGAGAACTTTAATCCGATAAGAGCTGCGGTTATTGCCATAGAAAAATTTATTTAATCAATTAAAATTTAAAATTATGATTAACAGAATAGTAAGAGGAATAGCCGGAACATTTGTTTTAATAAGTATACTATTAGCAGTATATGTAAACATAAATTGGTTATGGTTTACAGCATTTGTAGGAGTAAATTTGTTACAATCTTCATTTACACAATGGTGTTTAATGGATAAAATACTTGCCAAATTGGGAGTTAAAGCAGAAGGAGATAGTTGTACCAATTGTTAACTAAATATTTGCAACCTAACTAAATTATTTAGTTGGGTTGCTTATTTTTGCTATATGACTGACGGTAAATTATTTTATACTATTGGTGAAGTGGCAAACATGTTTAATGTCAACACGTCCTTAATTCGTTTTTGGGAGAAGGAGTTTGATATTATTAAACCTCAAAAAAACAAAAAAGGTAATCGACTGTTTACTAAAAAAGACATTGATAATTTTCATATTATTTTTCATTTAGTAAAAGAGAAAGGATATACTTTAGAAGGAGCCAAAAACAAACTTAAAAATGGAGCACAACCCTTTCAAGAATCCACCAAAGAAAATCTTGAAGTCATTAAATCACTAGAAAGTGTAAAAGCTTTTTTACTAAGCTTGAAAGAAGAGTTATAATAAAAAACCTCTGAATTATAATTCAGAGGTTTTTTGTGCCCCAGAAAAGGCATTTATCGGACCCAAATATACATAAAGATATATTGTTAATTGAAAATTTTGATAGAGAAATATTACAGGTAGCTTAAATCATCAAAGAACATTTTATTAGCTTCACATAATGGGTTATTATACGTAATTATATTTTATAAAATAAAAGTAATTTTGCTTCTTTATTTTATTTATAATAAAACTATTATGACAGTACCTCAAATAATAAATAACGAAGTTGATTTAAAAGCAGAATTCCCTTTATTAGTAGATAGAGAAATTGACTACATTACAGAAGCAAAAGGATTATTTACAAGTGGTTATTATAGTTATTCATTACTAGCAATATGGAATGGAGCTGTAAACAATTTAAAACGTAAAGTTGAAGCTTATGGTGTTGATTTATGGGCATCTATTGTCAAGGATGAAGCTGGTCGAAAAAAATACGACAAAGATGGGGAAACAATTGCTGAAAGATGGAGTGGCGTTGATGATTTAGTGTTAATCGCTGGGGCAACTAAATTAGGATTATTAAATCCGAAGGCAGGTAAATCACTAGAAATGATAAACTGGATGCGAAATCATGCCTCCCCAGCCCATGACTCTGACCATAGAGTAGAAATGGAGGATGCAATAGGATTGATTCTTTTATTGCAAAAAAACCTTTTTCAACAGCCCTTTCCTGACCCTGGACATTCTGTTTCAGCAATTTTTGACCCAATAAAGAATAAACATCTTTCAGAAGAAGAAATAGGCATATTAAAAGACCAAATAAAATCATATAAAAATCAAGATATTAGAAATGTTTTTGGTTTTTTTATGGACTTGCTTACACAAGGAGAAGACCCTGCTAAGCTAAATATAACAGAGTTATTTCCTGCTGTATGGGAAAAAACAAATGAAGATTTAAGAAAAACATTAGGTTTAAAATATCATGGGTACGTTATCGACCCTGATAGTGATGATAGTCCAGATAAAGGAGCAAAAACAAGAGTTTTTGAACTCTTAATAAAATTAGGAGGGGTTAGTTACATACCTGACGGAACAAGAGCTAGAATATATAGGCGAGCAGCCGAACAACTTGCCGATGCAAAAGATACTAGTTATGGTTGGAGATTGGAAGAATCTGCTAGTCGTAACTTAATGCAATTAGGAATAAGTGTCCCTTCTGTTGTTTTTGAAGAGTTATATCAGGAGATAATATCTGTATGGTGTGGTAATTATTGGGGACGTTCGGATAGCTACTTGACTTTGCAGCCTTTTATGGATTCACTAAACACCGATAACATAAGAACTATAATGAAAATGTTTAGAGAAAATGAAAGAGTAAGGGATGAATTGTCTTTAAGCAAACCTAAACGTAAAGCAATTGATTTATTGAATACATTTAAAGATAAGTTGACTATTGAGGCTCATATACAAGAGTTAAAAGATACTACTAAGAATATTAAAAAAATGTAATTCAGAAATGAAAACCTATATAAAAAAGTTTGACAAGAAAATTGAGGAGTTAATTGAGTTAAATCCTAATGATGATTGTTTGAAAGCCATTGTAGAGTTTAAGAATAAAAAGAAATATGACAGCTTCTACGGGGCATTGGGTGATATGGGTTTTGGAATTGGAGTAGAATATAGGATGGAGCAACTATTAAACAAGAATTACAACTTAATAGGTTACATTCCAAGTATTAAATATACTAATGAAAACCCTTTAAAGCAGGAAGTAGGAATATGCTCATTAATAGATAAAAATAGCCCTTTCACTTCACAATTAAAGGCATACGAATACCTTGCTAAAAAATATGTTTATTTATTAATGAGGATTTCCAATTTAAGAGAATTAGTTTTTACCAATTAATATTGTTTTGACTAAAAACAGAGAACCTATTTACGACATAAATAATGCCTCATTTCTTGAGGAAGATATAGAAATTATATTAGATGAGCTTTCCAATTTGTACGAAGTAACATTTAAACAGGAATCCATAGAAATAATGCCTAAAACAAAAGTTCAGGGGGAAGTAAGTTTGTTCGCTAATACAAATACAATAGTTTTTAATCGTCTAGTCCCAAAATTAAAGAGTTTAACTAAAGATATGTATGCTATTATTGAAGGGATATATAAAGCGAAAAGAGGCGAATTTAAAAAGCTAGAATTAGAAAGCAAATATCATCACCTTAAAGAATTAAGAATTTTTAATAATAAATTGAAACACCATAATAATAGAGAAGCCGAAATTAATTTAACACAATTAGTTATGAATTCAGGAAATGAGAACCTGATAGATTGTTATATTAACTTTAGCTATCTTAAAAGTGGAACTTATGAAGTCTTAAGGTTTACAGATTTAATAGTAGTCTTTTTTACTATTTTGGAAGATGAAGATTTAATCAAAATAAATTAGGTCTTAACTGTTCAACAAAACATCAGGTGTAAACTTTCTTTTTACTCTCCAAATCTGTTTTACTTCTTCAATTTTAACATTTTCAATCTCAAAAGCAAAATCACTCCAAACAAAAAATAATTATCAAACATTAAAAAAGCCGATTTAAAATTAATTTTAAATCGGCTTTTAAAGTACCTGAGGTGGGAATCGAACCCACACTCCGAAGAACACGAGTTTGAGTCGTGCGCGTCTACCAATTCCGCCACTCAGGCATAGTATTCAATACATAAGAACGGGATTGCGAAATTACTCATCAATTTTTAATATCAAACAACTTTTGCTAAATTTTTAAGCGAGTATTCTTCTACTTAAGAATCGATATCAAATAATAAATTCAGAATATACGACATTTAGCGTATTGTTAAAAGTACAAGAGAATCACATTTTTGTTGTCAGAAATTAACTGATAAACAACTATTAATGATTTTAAAGCAACATATTTTATTTTTTAGTTTATTTTCTTTACTTATAAATTGGTCTGTAGCACAAACTAATACTAACGAAGAATATAAGGATTTCCACATGGCTGGCGATAAAAGCTATCGTTCGGGTATGGCTCTTTCTCCCGATGGAAAAACTGTTGCAGTTGCAGGAGCTCAAGGACACCCTCTGTTTATATATGATTGGAAAACCGATAAGATTATTAAACAATTTGAAGTAGGAGGTTGGTCTGCGGGAGCAAAGGTTTATTATTCTTCTAAAGGAACATACTTATTGTTAGAACAAACCTCTGTAGTAAATTTTGCTCCAAACAAGAAAAGAGAACTTGCTTTTGAAATTGTTAATGCAGCAACAGGTGAAGTTGTGCAGAAAGTAGCTAAAGCTCATGCTGTGCAAATTGTGAATAGCGAATTATTTTATATTGTTTTAAGAGGAAATGAAGTTTCCTTACACGAACTACCTTCGGGTAAAAAACTGAATAGTTTTATCGTTGATAATGCTACTCACTCAGTAGCTATTAGCCCTGATGAAAAAACTATAGCCATTTCGCATCGACCTACTTTAGAGCAAGTAAAAAATGCACCTACCATTAGAAATGATAAAAAAGCCAAAAAAGCAATAAAACCAGCTTTAAAATATAGAGAAATGATAAGCCTGTATGATGCTAAAACGTTGCAAAAAATTAAAACTGTTAATGAATTGTACGACATTGTTTATCGACTTCAATTTTCGATTGATGGGAAATTATTATACAATTATTCTATTCCTCATGCTAAGATGCAAACAGCATCAGCAGGAAGGCAGGGATATATTTGCTCTATTCAAATGCCTGATGGAGAGCCAACTAGAGTTTCTTTTATGACGTTAGCCACTTTTGAACCTGACTTTACTGTAAATGAAAGCGGGGCGTTGTTTGGTGTTATGTCAACAGATGGTTTTCCTGAATTAAGGATTTATAACAACCTAAACGGCAGATTACTTTATCGATTTAATATGCGTCAGCGATTGAGCGATGCTTTTAAAAAGAAAATGATGGGAGATAACAGAGCAAGCTTTGTTTTTCTTCCTGACGGAAATATTTTAATGGTAAACGGAAATCAAACTTTATTATGGAAACCACAATAAAATCAATAGTAATAATAGCGTTGTTAATGATCGGGTTAAACAAACAGTCACTTGCACAAAAGAACATTTCATTAAGCGATCCTGATGAGATTACCGAGGCAGCAGTAAAATATTTTGAATATTCACTTAAAGAAGGAGAATTATTTAAGCTCGCAGAAAAACATCAAATTACAGGAGCTTATGAATTTGATGTAACCATAAGAGAACGAGGAGAAGTAGCCTCAGTATTCGTGGTTGATAGAGAAGGCGGTTCATTAGCATTTCAAAACTTAGTAAAAGATGCAGTAATGAAAATGAAGTTAGGCTTTAAAATGCAAAAAGGAAAAAGATATAAAATCAATTATAAATTTCAATTTTAAACTAAATCAATAATTATGAAAAAGTACATTTTATCAGCGTTTATGTTTGTAAGTGTTTGTGCCTTTGCACAAGAAGATATGAGCCTAGTTTGGGAATCCAGATTAGGTCATCAAATACAAAGTTACGGTACAGGAAATGAATCTCGAGGGTACAGCTATGCTGCATCAGATAAAGAAATTACTCTTTTCGATAATAAAAGCGGAAAAGTAATCTATGAGAAAAAATTTAAAGATATTGCTCCACAGCTTAGAAAAATAGATGAAATTATTCCATTGTGGGAATCAAATGCTTTTATCTTTTTTGATAAAAAAATGGGGAAAGATCAGGTAGTTTGTGTAGACATGAAGTCTGCCGATATATTGTGGTCTTCAGAACGTTTTCAATTGTCTGAAAGTTTTGGAAGTGCTTTTGCCGGAAGCCAAAATGAAACCACTTCATTTGCAGAATTGTTTTTGGACGTGCCTGAAGAAGAAGGGTTTTTGGTGACGTTAAAAAAAGAAATGGTTTTTGTTAAAGCTAGAACAGGAGAAGAAATTTGGAGTACTGAAAAATTTAAAGGAATTGTTGGTCAATATGTTTATACAGATGGACATTTAATAGCAGTAAATTTTGTTCCGGGAGGATTGGGAGCTTTATTCACAGGATTTAAAAATCAAATCTCAAAAATTAATTTAAAAAATGGAGAAATAGTTTGGGAACAAAACTATGTAGGTAGAGCAGAAAGAAAAGTAATTACCAAAGAGTTTTTATTTGATTTGGATGTAAAAGGAGATATTGTAGTGCTTAGGTTAAATGGTATTCAAAATTATGATTTAAAGACAGGAGCTAAACTTTGGTCAGCTGCTTTTGATTATACAGCAGATAAAATGGTTGGAGAACCACAAGGGACTAAGAAATTTGGTGTTTATGGAGCTGTTGCTGAACCTGTATTTATTGGTGATGATGTTTATGTATTAGATATGTCGAGCAAAAAATCTCAATATGTAAAAAAATATGATAAAAATACCGGAAAACTATTATGGACATCAGCAGAAATTAAAGGGGCAAGAGCTATCCCTTCAATGGGAGTTTCAGGAGATAAAGTTTTTATTCAAATAGGTGGTGTTGTAGAGGCCCAAGCTTATATAGAAAAAAGAGTTCAAAATAAAGATGGTTCCGTTTCATGGGAGAGAGAAAATAGAGTTTGGTATCCGAATGTGAAGCCTTGGGGAATGCAAGCTTTTAACACAATAGATGGCTCTTTAGCTTGGACGACAGAACGTTTTAAAAAGGGGGTCTCTAACTCTTTTGTAAGTGATGAGAATATTATAGTTTCTAGCGGTAAAGCACTTTATTCTATAAAAATGGCTGATGGAAATGTAAATTATGAAGTGTTGTTAAAAGATGATGGAATTGGTGTGGGAGAAAAACTGGAAGTTTATAAAGATAAAATAGTAGTTATTGCAACAAAAGGAGTTTCGACACACAATATTAGTGACGGAAAACTAGTAGCAAGCAATAAATATAAAAAATCATTTTTAGAAGCTTATGAAGGAGACTTTCTAATCATGAAAACAAATAGAGCTGATATTGCTTGTTTTGATTTAAAAGATTGCTCTTTTAAACAATTTAAAGCTAAAAATGGTTCTGAAATTTCATTAACAGATGATGGGAATTATGTATATGTTTATGAAAAGAAGGATGTAACTAAATTGAATACCAAGTAATAAAAGTATTTTTTTGACCTTTAAAAAGGGTGATGAGTTTGATCTCATCACCCTTTTTTTGTTTTAAACTTTTTTATAAAATAATAATTAGCTAATAATTTGTTTCTTAATCTATTTTTAATAAATTTGCTATGCATACATAGTAAAAATGAAACGAAGCGAAACAGTAGATTATCAGATTAAAGCCACATGGCACGCTGTATTTAAAATGTATAACCAAATTGCAGCAAAATATGATACTACACAAGCAACAGGTTTTGTTTTATTAAGTATTGCTAAAGAAGGAACACCTTCAACTACCATTGCTCCTTTATTGGGGATGGAAGCAACTAGTTTAAGCAGGATTTTAAAAAATTTAGAAACAAAGGGCTTAATCTACAGAAAAAGTGATGAAGTTGATAAACGTAAAGTGCTAATATTTCTAACGCCAGAAGGGGTTGAGAAAAGAAAAATAGCCAAAAAAGTTGTTTCAGGATTTAATAAATTAATTGTAGAAGAAATACCAATAGAGAAATTATCGGTTTTCTTTGAAGTGATGGAAACCATAAATAAAACAGTAGATAAGTATAAAAACGAAAATTTGTAAATGTGAGAATCAGAAAATGTGGGGATTAACTATTAAGCCTCATTAACTTCTAATCTTATAAACTAATTAAAATATGAGAAAAATTAATAAAGTAGCGGTATTGGGTTCGGGAGTAATGGGCTCTAGAATTGCTTGTCATTTTGCTAACATTGGTGTAAAAGTGTTGTTGTTAGATATAGTGCCAAAAGAGGCTGCCGATTCAACAGATAAAAATGCCAGAAATAAAATTGTTAACGATGCATTACAATTTGCACTAAAATCTAATCCATCGCCTATTTACAGCAAATCCTATGTAAGCAGGATTACTACAGGCAATATGGATGATGATATGGCTAAAATTACTAATTGCGACTGGATAATTGAAGTAGTTATTGAGCGATTAGATATCAAAAAACAAGTGTTTGAAAATGTAGAAAAATATAGAAAGCCCGGAACGCTTATTACAACCAATACATCAGGTATTCCAATACACTTAATGTTGGATGGAAGAAGTGAAGATTTTCAACAACATTTTTGTGGAACACATTTTTTCAATCCCCCACGTTATTTAAAATTGTTGGAATTAATTCCTTCGCCAAAAACTTCACCTGAAGTAATGGCATTTTTAGAAGATTATGGTCAGCGATTTTTGGGAAAAACTACAGTAGTTTGTAAAGATACGCCTGCTTTTATTGCCAACAGAATTGGCGTTTATTCTATCATGTCTTTATTTCATACGGTTACTGAAATGGGCTTAACAGTAGAGGAAGTAGATAAGTTGACTGGACCAGTTATTGGCAGACCAAAATCTGCCACTTTCAGAACGTGCGATGTAGTTGGGTTAGATACCTTGGTGCATGTTGCTAATGGAGTGAAAGACAATTGTCCGAATGATGAAGCCAATGCTACTTTTGAAATTCCAAGCTATATCAATAAAATGGTAGAAAATAATTGGTTGGGTTCAAAAACCAAACAAGGATTTTACAAAAAAGTTAAAACGGATGATGGGAAAAGTGAAATTCAAGCACTGAACCTTTCAACGCTTGAATATGCACCATCGCAAAAAGTAAAATTTGCTACGCTGGAAATGACTAAAACCATTGATGATTTAAAGGAAAGAATGAAAGTGCTTATCAACGGACAAGACAAAGCAGGAGAGTTCTATAGAAAATCATTTTTTGGTTTGTTCGCTTATGTTTCTAATAGAATTCCTGAAATTACCGATGCCATTTACAAAATAGATGATGCTCTTTGTGCTGGTTTTGGATGGAGTTTAGGTCCTTTTGCTAATTGGGATGCTGTTGGAGTAGAAAAGGCGGTTGAGGAAATGGAAAAAATGGGCATTACGCCAAATCCATGGGTAAAAGAAATGTTGGCAGCAGGAATTAAATCTTTCTATAAAGTAGAAAAGGGAGCTAAATATTATTACGATATAAACTCTAAAAGTTACCAAATGGTTCCAGGTTCTGATGAAGTATTGTCATTAGAAACATTAAGAGAAGAAAATACCATTTGGAAAAATGCCGGAGCAACTATAATTGATTTAGGAGATGGAATCATTAATTTGGAATTTCATACTAAAATGAATACCATTGGAGCTGAGGTAATAGAAGGCATTAATAAAGCCATTGATTTAGCGGAAGAAAAATACAAAGGATTAGTAATTTATAATGATGGAGATAACTTTTCGGCAGGAGCCAATGTAGGAATGATTTTTATGATGGCAGCCGAACAAGAATACGATGAGCTGAATTTTGCTATTAAAACGTTCCAGGATACCATGATGAGAGTTCGTTATTCTTCAATTCCGGTAATTGTTGCTCCACACAACTTAGCTTTAGGTGGTGGTTGCGAGATGAGTATGCATGCCGATAAAGTAATTGCTCATGCAGAAACCTATATGGGATTAGTAGAATTTGGTGTTGGTGTGATTCCCGGAGGTGGTGGAACAAAAGAATTTGCCCTAAGAGCTTCCGATGAATACAATGACGGCATCCGTTTGAATGTATTAAGAAACCGATTTTTAACTGTTGGACAAGCAAAAGTAGGCACATCTGCCCAAGAAGCTTTTGAATTAGGGTATTTAAGACAAGGTACAGATGAATGGATAGTAAGCAGAAAACATCAATTGAGTTACGCCAAACAAGCGGCACTCAACTTGGCTGAGAAAGGCTACACTAAGCCGCTTCAACGAAAAGACATTAAAGTTTTAGGTAACGAAGGCTTAGGAATTGTTTATGTGGGAGCCAACTCTATGATGTCTGGGAACTACATTTCAGAACACGATCAACTGATTTCAGAAAAATTAGGTTATGTACTCTGTGGAGGAAATTTATCTCAACCAACAGAAGTAAACGAGCAATATTTATTAGATATGGAACGCAAAGCCTTTTTGGAATTATGTCAGCAACGAAAAACACTAGAGCGTTTGCAAAGCATCATTACCACAGGAAAAGTACTTAGAAATTAGATAAGACATAAGATTTAAGGATAGATGAAACATAATTTTAGAGAGTTGAATATTTGGAAGAAATCAATGGAGTTGGCTTTTGATACTTATAATTTAACCCGAAAATTACCTGATGTTGAGAGGTTTTCTTTGGTCAGTCAAATTAATAGAAGTGTAATATCAATACCTTCAAATATTGCTGAAGGAACTGGTCGAAATTCAGAAAAAGAAGTTTGTAGATTTTTAGATATTGCTCTTGGTTCTTCTTACGAATTAGAAACACAATTATTACTTTTATCTACATTGTATGATGAAAATAAAAATCAAACCATTGAATTGATAAATAAATTAAATGAAATACAAAAAATGATTGTAGGCTTTAAAAAGAAAATAAAGGTTTAGTGGTCTTTTATCTTTTTATCTTTCAATCTTAAATCAATAAAATATGAACGCATATATAGTAGCAGGTTACAGAACAGCAGTAGGTAAGGCACCAAGAGGATTATTCAGATTTACAAGACCGGATGATTTAAGTGCCGCTGTGATTAAAAGATTAATGGAAGATTTTCCACAATTAGATAAAGAACGTATTAATGATGTAATAGTAGGTAATGCCACTCCCGAAGCGGAGCAAGGACTAAACATTGGTAGAATGATTTCCATGATGGGGTTAGATTCTGTTAAAGTTCCAGGAATGACGGTAAATAGATACTGTTCATCAGGAATACAAACTATAGCAATAGCTTCAGCACAAATTAATGCGGGTATGGCAGATTGTATTATTGCAGGAGGAGTAGAAACAATGAGTCCAATACCTTTTGGTGGCTGGAGAATAGTTCCAAATGCAAAATACGCTAAATCTAACCCCGATTATTATTGGGGAATGGGATTAACAGCCGAAGCGGTGGCTAAGGACTTTAAAATATCTCGTGAAGAACAAGATGCTTTTGCTTTTGAATCGCATAGAAGAGCATTAAATGCTATAGATACAGGTTTGTTTAAAGAGGATATTGTTCCCATTGAAGTGGAAGAAATTTTTGTGGATGAAAATAACCAACGTCAAACCAAAAAATATACGGTGGATACCGATGAAGGCCCAAGAAGAGGGACAACAGTAGAAGCTTTAGCTAATTTAAAACCGGTTTTTGCACAAGGCGGAAGTGTTACAGCAGGAAACTCATCACAAACATCTGATGGAGCTGCCTTTGTAATGGTGATGTCAGAAAGAATGGTGAAAGAATTAAACATAGAGCCGATTGCTCGATTAGTATCTTACCAAGTGGTTGGTTTAGAACCAAGAATTATGGGAGTTGGTCCGCTAACAGCTATACCGGCAGCTTTGAAACATGCAGGAATGAAACAAGAAGATATTGATTTATTTGAGTTGAATGAGGCTTTTGCATCACAATCGTTAGCGGTAATAAAAGGGTTAGGTTTAGATACCAATAAAGTAAATGTGAATGGAGGGGCTATCGCTTTAGGACATCCACTAGCATGTACAGGAGCAAAATTATCGGTGCAAATGTTTAATGAATTAAAAAGAAGAAAACAAAAATACGGCATGGTAACCATGTGTGTAGGTACAGGGCAAGGAGCAGCAGGAATTTATGAGATGTTGTAATAATGTGAAAATGTGTAGATGTGAGAATTTAAAATGAAAGAATTAAATCCAAATATGCAACACACCTTCACCCCCGCTCAAGAGGGGAAGGCTGCCCACGTTTCCATTATCCCATCTCAATTAACTTATCCATTACGTCTATCTGTACTATGGCAGCATAAAAACAGTTTAGAGGAGTGTAAGTTGGATATTGATGATTTGCCTACCACCTTTCATGTTGGGGCTTTTAAAAATGGAGAAATTGTTTCGATAGGCACTTTTTTACAACAAGAAAACGAAAAATTTGAAGCAACAAATCAATACCGATTAAGAGCTATGGCAAGTTCATCAAAAGTACGCGGTGAAAATTTTGGGAAGCTATTAATTGAATTTGCAATAAAAGAATTAAAAAATAGAAAAGCAGATTTACTTTGGTGCGATGCCCGAAAAGTAGCTCTTGGCTTTTATGAAAAAATGGGCTTTAATGTAATAGGTGATTTTTATGAAATCCCAATAATTGGGCCTCATAAATTGATGTATAAATTGATTGACAATTAGAAATTGGTGGTTTGAAAGCAACAAACAACTATTAACAAATAACAAACATATTATGGAAAACAAAGACACACTAAAAGGCGGAGAATTTTTAATTAAAGAAACAGACGCCAATTCGGTATTTATTCCCGAACAATTTGATGAAGAGCAACAAATGATTGCCTCAACCTGTATGGATTTTGTAGAGCAAGAGATTCTACCAAATATAGAGCGAATAGAAAAAATGGAAGAAGGTTATACACCTTCATTGTTAGAAAAAGCAGGTGAGTTAGGATTATTAGGAATCTCTGTTCCTGAAGAATTAGGCGGCTTTGGAAAAGACTTTGTAACCAGTATGCTTACTACAGAAGTATTGGGTGGAAGCTATTCTTTTGCTGTTTCACTTTCCGCTCATACAGGAATTGGAACTTTGCCCATTTTGTATTATGGTAATGAAGCTCAGAAACAAAAATACATTCCAAAATTAGCTTCTGGCGAATGGAAAGCTGCCTATTGCTTAACAGAACCCGACTCCGGTTCGGATGCTAATTCCGGAAAAACCAAAGCAGTATTGAGTGAAGATGGAAAACATTACATCATAAACGGACAAAAAATGTGGATTACCAATGGTGGTTTTGCAGATGTTTATACCGTTTTTGCAAAAATTGGCGATGATGAAAATCTTTCTGCATTTATAGTAGAGAAAGCATTTGGAGGAATTTCTTTAAACCCTGAAGAAAAGAAAATGGGAATTAAAGGTTCTTCTACTCGTCAGGTATTTTTTAACGATTGCAAAGTGCCTGCAGAAAACTTATTGGGCGAAAGACAAGAAGGCTTTAAAATAGCGTTGAATATTTTGAACATTGGTAGAATAAAATTAGCCGGAGCTGCTATTGGTGGGGCAAAAAGAACCATTACCGAATCAGTAAAATATGCCAATGAGCGTAACCAATTCGGCAGACCAATTGCTAAATATGGAGCTATCAAATACAAGTTAGCCGAACAAGCCATTAGAGTTTATGCTTCGGAAGCAGCTACTTACCGTTGTAGTCAGAACATTGATGATGCCATTAAATCTTTAGTAGATGGAGGAATGGATAAAGAACAGGCTACTTTAGAAGGAATCCGACAGTTTGCAGCCGAAGCAGCTATTTTAAAGGTGCATGGTTCAGAAGCCTTAGATTATGTGGTAGATGAAGGTGTTCAGATTTTTGGTGGCATGGGTTATTCAGCTGAATCACCTGTAGAAAGAGCTTATAGAGATGCTCGTATCAACAGAATTTTTGAGGGAACCAATGAAATTAACCGAATGTTAATTGTGGATATGTTGTTGAAAAAAGCTATGAAAAATGAGTTAGATTTGATGGGGCCGGCACAAGAAGTAGCGAAAGAGTTGATGAGTATTCCTGATTTTGGTGGAACTTCGGGCAATGTATTTGAAGAAGCTCACAAACAAGTAAAAAACTTTAAGAAAGCTATTTTAATGGTTGCAGGAAGTGCAGCTCAAAAATTGATGATGCAATTAGCAAAAGAGCAAGAAATTTTAATGAACATTGCCGATATGGTTATCGAAGCTTATGTTGCAGAATCAGTATTGTTGAGAGTAGAAAAACTAGCTCAGTTGAAAGGTGAAGCTGCTGTGGAAGATCAAATGGCCATGATGCAAGTGTATGTGTATGATGTGGCAGATAAAATCAATAAGTACGGTAAAGATGCCATTATTTCATTTGTTGAAGGCGATGAACAAAAAATGATGTTGACTGGTTTAAAACGTTTTACCAAACAAAATATGTTTAATGTAAAAGAAACCAGAAGAAAGATAGCTGATAAATTGATAGCAGAAAATAAATATTGTTACTAAATTTGTGATTTTTAAAGCTACTTCTTTTGATAAATTTATACATAGAACAAACTCATAAGACTCCTGAAATTGATTTCAATCTTTCTTCTGGAAAATTATCAATTTCAGGAGTATCTGTGCCTGAAAATGCTCATGAGTTTTATTTCCCAGTAATTGAATGGCTTCAAAAAAAAATATCTGAATTTGGTTGTGAAAGCTGCGAGTTAGATTGTAAGATTAGTTATCTTAATACTAGTTCCTTACAGTTTTTAGGAGATATTTTCTTTTTAATAGATAGTTTAAAATCTAAAATTTCTAAAAAAGCAATTAGTATCAATTGGTATTACGATTCTTATGATAGTGATATGAAAGAAACAGGAGCTGATTTTAAAGATGTGGTAGATATTAATTTTAACCTAAAGGAAGTAAAAATTACTTAATCATTTCACTAAATTTATTTTCATCAATAATCTCTACACCTAGCTCTTGGGCTTTTTGTGACTTACTTGGTCCCATATCTTCCCCAGCAACAATATACCTTGTTTTTTTGGAGATAGAGCTACTTACTTTACCACCGTTTCGTTCTATCAGTTCTTTTAATTCATCTCTAGAAAACAAACTGAATTTTCCTGAAACCACAAAGGTTAACCCTTCTAATTTGTTGGTGGTATTAGACAATTGTTCTTCCGAAAGTGAAAACTGCAAGCCTTTTTCTTTTAACTGATTAATGAGTGTTTGATTGGTTTTATTAGCAAAAAACTGAATGATGCTTTCAGCAATTTTATCACCAATTTCATCTGCGGCAATTAATTCTTCTAAAGTAGAGTGGGCAATGTTTCCAATGTTTTTAAAATGCTTGGCTAATTTTTTAGCAACAGTTTCTCCAACATAGCGAATACCAATGGCAAACAGTACTCGCTCAAAAGGAATTTCTTTACTTTTATCTAAACCACTTAAAATGTTTTGTACTTTTTTTTCTTTAAATCCTTCTAATGCTAATAGCTGTTCAAAGGTTAGTTCGTATAAATCAGCACTATTTTTAATTAAGTTTTTATCTACCAATAAATCTATGGTTTCTTCGCCCAAACCATCAATATTCATGGCTTTTCGGCTAATAAAATGGGTGATTTTACCTTTAATTTGTGGTGGACAACCCCATTCGTTCGGACAAAAATGTTTTGCATCTCCTTCAGTTCTTACAAGTGCTGTATTACATTCCGGACAATGGGTAATGTAGGTTACAGGTTCAGAAAAGATATCTCGCTGAGTAGCTTCAATACCTACAATTTTCGGAATAATTTCTCCGCCTTTTTCCACTAAAACAGTATCGTTTATTCTAATGTCTAGTTTTTCAATTTGGTCGGCATTGTGCAACGAAGCTCTTTTTACTGTAGTTCCTGCTAATAATACGGGTTGTAAATTGGCAACAGGTGTAATCGCTCCCGTTCTTCCTACCTGATAGGTTATTTCTAATAATTTTGTTTTGGCTTGCTCGGCTTTAAATTTATAAGCAATTGCCCATTTTGGCGATTTAGCTGTCATGCCTAGCTCTTGCTGTTTATCGTAGTTGTTTACTTTAATAACTACACCATCTATATCAAAATCTAAATCGTGTCGGGCGTTATCCCAATAGTTGATAAACTCAAAAGTTTCATCAATCGACTGGCATTTTGTGATATATTTTTTCTCTGACAGAGGCACTTTAAACCCCCATTCTTTAGCTTTTTCAATAGCTTCCATGTGGGTCGTAAAAGGTAAGTTTTCTCCTAATACAAAATATAAATAAGAATCTAATTTACGTTGTGCTACAATGGTAGAATCTTGCATTTTTATTGTTCCAGAGGCAGTATTTCTGGCATTAGCATAAAGTTGCTCGCCAATTTCTTCTTTTTCTTTGTTAAGTTGTTCGAATGCTTTTTTAGGCATAAATATTTCACCCCTAATTTCAAATTCTTCAGGAAAATCGCCTTTTAATTGCAAAGGAATAGAACGAATGGTCTTTACATTTTCGGTAATGTTATCTCCCTGAACGCCATCACCACGAGTTACCGCCTGAAATAAGTTACCATTTTTATAGGTAATACCAATAGCAACACCATCGTATTTTAATTCGCATACATACTCTATGTTGCCATCTACCAATTTTTTAATTCGATTTTCAAAATCGGCAATTTCTTCTTTGCTGTAACTGTTGCTCAAAGAGAGCATGGGATATTTATGTTTTACTGTTTCAAAATTTTTGGTAATGCTTCCACCAACACGTTTGGTAGGGGAGTTTTCATCGGCAAACTCAGGGAATTGGTTTTCTAGTTGTTGTAATTCTTCTAATAACATATCAAACTCATAATCACTAATGGTTGGATTAGAAAGTACGTAATAATTATAGTTGTGTTGATTAATTGCTGTTGATAAATCTTTTATTTTTTGTTGAGCTTCTTGTTCAGTCATTTTAGTTGAAAAGATGATGAGTTTATAAGCTTGATTTGTTAAAATCAAGCTTAAGTTTCTTTAACTCCGAAATTAAAAAAAATACGTTTATCATTTGGTAATTTTACAAAACTATTTTTTGGATTATGGATGCACTGGAACAAGGAAAAAAACATTTTGAAGAAGAGAATTATAGTGAAGCAGTAAAAAGTCTTACTAATTTTCTGACTAAAAATATAAATCATGCAGATGCATTGTTTTTTAGGGCAATATGCTACCGAAAATTAGGCGATTACAAAAGCTCCATCATAGATTTTACGGCAGTATTAAAAAAATTACCCGAAGAAGCTACCATTTATAGCGAAAGAGGTGTTTCTTACTTTCATAATAAACAAATAGATTTATCTTTAAAAGACATGGATAAAGCGGTGGAATTGGAACCAAACAAAGCTTATCGTTATTCCAGTAGGGCTTTTATTAAAGCTTATAAAGATGTTGAGGGAGCCATTGCAGACTATAAAAAAGCGATAGAAATAGATCCAAAAGATGAAATTTCGTTCAATAATTTAGGATTGCTGGAAGAAAATTCCGGTAGATATAAAGAGGCTCAGGAACACTATAAAAAATCCAATGAAATTATTGGTTATAATCCTGAAAAAAGACAGCAAAAAGATGAACAAGAAGAAATAACACCAACACCTAATGAACAACCTACTTTTGGAAGTGTATTTGCCAGTGTTTTTACCTCTAACGCTGCCCGTAAAGATTTTTGGGATTTTGTAAAAAAGATTTTTGGAAAGGGTTAATTTTTTCTTTCCTGCTCCAATTGCACACTTACGCTATCAATATGTCCGCCAAGGGGAACGTTGAGTTTAGAAACCTTTATTTTTATTTTTTCTATGGTAGGAAATTCAGCAAAAAGAGCATCAATACAACGCTGAGAAACGTGTTCTAAAATTTTAGATGGAATAGCCATTTGAGCTTTAATTATTTGAAAAACGGCTTGATAATTTACAGTATCAAAAATATTATCGGTTTGTGAAGGAGTAGTTAAATCTACATCCAGCTCTACATTTACCAAAAAATTGGTGCCAATAGCCGTTTCTTCTTTAAAACAACCATGATAAGCGTAAATTTTTATCCCTTCAACAAATATTTTTCCCATAGTTTTTTAGTTAAAAGTACTTAGGAGTACTTATGAGTGCCTTGAGTATTTAGGAGTTAACAAACCTTATATTCACACAATTTTAAATCTCTAATTAGCAATTGCTTGTAAACCAACATCTATCCTTCGTAAAGTTTCTTCTTTGCCTAATAAAGCACAAATTTCAAACATAGAAGGTCCCATTCCCATTCCGGTTACCAACACTCTAAAGTTAGGTAGTACTGCTCCAAAACCTAATCCTTTTTCTTCTATAAAGCTTTTAAAAGCTATTTCAATATTAGCTGCATTGAAATCCACAATATTTTCTAATACCGTTCTTAATTCTTTAATGATTTCAGGTGTTTCCGCTTTCCATTTTTTGTTTATGGTTTGCTCGTCATAGTTAGTTGGTGCAACAAATAAGTAATCTTCAGCCAGTAAATCATTGATGAAAACCGCTCTTTCTTTCATTAATCCGCAATATTGTGATAGAAAACTATCACTAGGTATTGCAAAACCTTTTTCTGCTACTAATGGTTTAACAAATGCTGCTAACTCTTCGTTAGATTTATTCCTTAAATATTGAGCGTTAAACCATCTGGTTTTTTCGGGGTCGAATTTTGAACCTGATTTACCTACTTTTTCTAATGAGAAAGCTTGAATTAATTCTTCCATAGAAAAAATTTCTTGCGTAGTGCCGGGGTTCCATCCTAATAATGCCAACATATTGATAAAAGCATCAGGAAAATAACCGCTTTCTTTGTAGCCTGAAGAAATTTCTCCCTCAGGAGATGTCCATTGAATGGGGAAAACAGGAAAGCCTAGTCTGTCGCCATCACGTTTGCTTAATTTACCGTTGCCATCAGGCTTTAAAATTAACGGCAAGTGAGCAAATTGAGGCATTACATCTTCCCAACCTAAATATTGGTATAACAACACGTGCAAAGGACCGGATGGTAACCATTCTTCACCTCTAATTACGTGCGTAATTTTCATTAAATAGTCATCTACAATATTTGCCATGTGGTAAGTAGGCATGCCGTCAGACTTGTACAGCACTTTGTCATCCAAATTAGTTGTTTGTACTATTACCCAACCCCTGATTAAGTCTTTAAATTTTATCTCTTCGTTTCTTGGAATTTTAATTCTCACCACATAAGGCTCGTTGTTGTCCAATCTTTTTTGTACTTCCTCAGCAGAAAGAGAAAGTGAGTTTTTCATGGAATTTCGTGTGTTGATGTTGTACTGTGGAGCAGCAACACCAGCTTTTTTAAGGTTTTCACGCATTTCTTCCAACTCTTCAGGAGTATCAAAAGCGTAATAAGCATGACCCGATGTTAATAACTGATCAACGTATTTTTTATAAATTCCGGCTTCTTTTCTTTCGGACTGACGGTAAGGACCATAGTCTCCACCAACTCCAACACCTTCGTCAATTTTTAAACCGCTCCATTTCAACGCTTCAAGAATGTAATCTTCGGCACCTTTTACATAGCGAGTTTGGTCAGTATCTTCAATACGTAACAAAAAATCGCCACCGTGTTTTTTTGCAAACAAATAGTTATACAATGCTGTTCTAACACCTCCAATATGTAAAGGTCCTGTCGGACTTGGGGCAAATCTTACTCTAACTTTTCTTTCCATAAGGCTAAAATTTAAGGAGCAAAATTAATATTTATAGCGTAAGAAAAGTGTATAAAATAGGATAAAAAAAAGAATGCGTTATTTTGGTGTTAGTGAGATTGGTTATAGTTGGTTTAATAAAGGAAGTAATATAATGTTGTTGTTAGAATAGCAGGTCATTGAAGTTTTTTGAAGAGGAAGTGGTAATTATTTATTTTATATGAGGGTTGTCTAGCGGATGGCATGAAATATAGAAAAAGAAAGTATTACAAATGTTGTAACATTTGTAATACTTTCTTTGAAGTTAATGGTTAAAGTATGCAATCCATTTTGTCTCCTTCAGCTATTAATTGATCATTAGTATATTTTCCTTCATCAATAGCTTTGTCAATGGCATCATTGAATTTGTCTATTTCATTATTTAGTGCGTCATATTCTGCATCAGATAAATGATCTGAATTATCAAGTTGATTGTATAAGTCGCAAAGACAAGTTGCTGCACTAACTAGTTCAGATGCATCACATTTTTTACTATTGCTAGCCTCACCACAAGAAGCTAAGAAGATGGCTACGAAAGAACCTAGGATAATTATTTTTTTCATAACGTATTGATTTTAAGTTTCGACAAATATATCAAAATAAATATAGGATAACTAATTTATTAAACAGGTAAGGTAAGTGTTATAAAATAGAATAATTCATTTTAAACTTTCCAAAAGTTATTTTACTTTTGACGATATATGAACGTAAGTTTCAAATCTATAGAAAAATCAGATTTAGCGGAAGTTACTGCTATTTATAATTATTATGTAGAAAATTCTACAGCGACTTTTCATTTACAAGCTGTTACCGAGCAGGAGATGGAGCAAACACTTTGTTTAGGACATCCTGTTTATCAATCTTTTGTTATTCTATCTGATGATAAAATTGCTGGTTTTTGTTATTTAGGGCAGTTTCGTAAAAAAGAAGCTTACGATATTTCTGTCGAAGTAACCTTATATATAAAGCCAGCATTTACAGGTAAACAAATTGGTGTTGAGGTTTTATCTTTTATGGAAAAAACGGCTAAAAACTTAGGATTAAAAAATCTAATAGGGGTAATTACCTCGGAAAATGTAGGAAGTTTAAAATTATTTGAACGTTGCGGCTATTTTAAATGTGGACATCTTAAAAATATAGGAATTAAATTCGGCAGAGCCTTAGATGTAATTTCTTATCAGAAAGAGATTTAAAAAATATTACAATTATTTTGCTAGGTATTAAAAATAAACTATTTTTGTAAGTGAGCGTTAACTTACAAAAATAAATAATGCATTTTTCAAATAGACAAATACAAATTATTGAAATGGCTACTAACCGTATTGATAAGTACGGTATACAAGAACTTACTATTAAAAATTTAGCTAATGATTTAGAATTGTCAGAGGCAGCATTATATCGCCACTTTTCTAGTAAAAATGAAATTTTAATGGGTATACTTTCTTATTTTATAGTGGGTATGAAAGTAAAAGTAAATACAATTATTTCAAATGAGTTAAAATCTCCTACTGATGTTTTAAAAGAATTATTTAATAATCAGTTAAATACATTTGTTAAAAACCCAGCAATTGTGAGTGTGATATTTTCTGAAGGTATTTTTCAATTTAATAATGATTTGAGTAATAAACTTAATGAAATGATGGATTTAATGCATGTAAATATTAGCGGGGTTATAAAAAAAGGTCAAGAGGATGGGAGTTTTTCAAAAATGTTGAGCCCGAGCGTGACAACAACAATGATTATGGGTAGTATGCGAATGGTGGTGTTAAAATGGAAATTGTCGGGGAATAAATCCAATTTGGTAAAAGATGGACAAACTATGTTGAACGGAATATTAAAAATGCTTAAAAAATGAAAAAGCTACTACACTATATCTTGGTAATTATTCTAACTCTGTTTGGATTATTAACATTATTCTTAAGCTCTTCTGTAGTTTTCGATTGGTTTGGTATTAGGGTTAAAGAAGGAAACTATGTACTATTTGTGGTTTGGGCAAACTTTATAAGTAGTATACTTTATTTGTTTGCTGCAATAGGGTTAATCAAATTAAAAAAATGGACAACCCATTTATTAGGTGTTTCAGTAGCTATTTTAGTAATTGCTTTTTTAGGATTATTAATACACATCAACAATGGTGGAATTTACGAAATCAAAACAGTTGGAGCGATGATTTTTAGAACTTCACTAACTATAGGCTTTACTTTATTATCATATTACATTATTAAAAAAAATAACCATGAAAATTAAATTTATTTTATTCTTAACATTAAATGTATTAATTTTTGGATGCAGTACTTCTTCTGAAAATAAAGTGGAAACTGTTAACCAAGAAAAAACAACAGAAGAAAATCATCATCACGATGAAAATGAAGTCATTGTTCTGAACAATGGGGAAAAATGGATTGTAGTTCCAGAGATGATGGCTTTTATTAAAAACATTGAAAATAGTGTAATTGATTTTTCTACAAAAGAAAATCCATCTTTTGAAGACCATCAGCAATTATCAATACTAATAGAAGACAACTTAGGTAAGTTAACTTCAAATTGCACTATGACAGGACAAGGACATGATGAACTGCATAAATGGTTGTTGCCTTTTTTAGATTTATCTACACAGTATAGTGAATGTGAAAATTTAGAGCAAGCGGAAGAAATCTATCAAATAATTAACGACTCTTTTAAAGAATTGAACACCTATTTTAAATAATCTATAAAAAGTGAGTTTTGGATCAGGGTATAAATAATCAAAAAGTGTCAATTCGAATAAAATTCTGTAAGAATTTTGTGTCGAGAATAACTTTTTGAAGCAAAATTATTTGTTCTCGATACGATTTTCTATAAAAAATCATTCGAACGGATAATAATTTTCATATCTAAAATTCACGTTAAAATAAAACATTAGATCATGGACAGACACAGTTATAACGTTTCCCTAAAGTGGGAAGAAGGAAGAAAAGGAATTATGGAATCACCAGAGCTTCCTACTAAAATTGAAGTAGCAACTCCTCCTGAATTTGAAAAAGGAATTCCAGGTATTTGGTCGCCAGAACATTTATTTACCGCATCGGTTTTAAGTTGTTTTATGACTACTTTTTTAGCCATTGCTGAATATTCAAGCTTAGAATTCGAAAATTTTGACTGCGATGCAGAAGGTATTTTAGATAAAGTAGATGGCAAGTTTTTAATGACCGAAATTAATATTAATGCCAAATTAAAAATTAACGACATCAGCAAAAAAGATAAAGCTGAACGGGTGTTGCATAAATCAGAGGCTGCTTGTTTAATTTCTAATTCAATTAAAACAACCGTTAATTTGAACTGCGAGATAAGTTAATTGAAGTAAATACCAATAAAAATTTTTTACCCTATGAAGTTAGTAAACGCTCACATACAAAAAATCATAATACTTGTTTTTCTGAGTAGCACAAGTATTTTAAACGCCCAAACATGGAGTTTGCAGCAATGTATTGATACTGCTTTAATCCTTAATAAAAATTTACAGATAAGTAGAAACAACCAGCAAATTAGCGAACAAAAAAGAAAAGAAGTTCAGGCGAATTTGATTCCAAAATTGGATGTTAATGGCGAATACAAGTATTTCACAGATTTGCCTTATCAATTAATGCCTTTATCTACATTTAATCCACAAGCACCAGAAGGACAGTTTAAAGAGGCACAATTTGGTGTTCCTCACAACATTAATGCAAACTTGCAATTGAGTGTGCCGTTGTATAATGCACAGTTGTATAGCAACATTACAACGACCAAAATCGCTACAGAAATAAGTAGTTTACAGTATAAAAAAACCGAAGAACAAGTGTTTTTTGAAGTGAGTAATTTGTATTATAACGCTCAAATTCTTCAACATCAAATTTTATTTTTAGACAGCAACATTCAAAACAATAGTGCTTTACTGAAAACAATGAGTTTACTTAAAAGTCAGCTGTTGGCAAAAGAGACGGATGTTACCAAAATTGCTTTGCAACTGCAACAACTCCAAACGCAAAGAGATTTATTAATAAACAAGCACCAACAAGTGTTAAATGGTTTAAAAATAATGGTTGGACTTCCTTTAACCACCAACATTGAAGTAGATCAAAACATCGTTTTTGAAACAAAACCAGACCAAACTTCAACCAATAATGTTGATTTACAATTGGCTCAAACCAAATCTCGTTTATTAAGCAATGAATTAAAATCAATAAAACGCTCTCGATTACCTAGTTTAGCATTGTTTGGAATGTACGGTACAACTGGTTTTGGTTATGATAAACAACCTAACGATTTTTTAAATTTTTACCCCATTAGTTTTGCAGGAATTAAGTTACAATACCCACTTTTTAACGGAACGGTAACCCAACGAAAAATTAACCAAAAAAAATTTGAAATAGATAATGCCGATTTGCAACTAGCCCTGCTCAACGACCAAACTGCTATGCAGACAGAAAACGCCTTAAGTGAAAAGATAATTTCTAAACAAACGGTTGACAATACGCTTAAACAAGTACAATTAGCAGAAAATATTTATAAACAAACCATTTTACAACAAAAGCAAGGTACGGCTAATTTAACTGAAGTGTTAATGGCAGATAATGCCTTAAGAGAAATTCAACAACAATATCTTTCGGCAATTGTGGGCTACTTAAAAGCCGATTTAGAATTAAAAAAATTAACCGGAAATTTTTCAGTAAAACAATAATAACAGAAAGAATATAAACTCATGAAAAAATACATCTACATCATTGCAGGAATTATGATAACTGCTTTAGTCGTTTTTAAATTAGCGAGTAATAAAAACAAATCGGAAGATAGAATTTATCATTACAATAAAGAAGCTCCTATTGAAGTTGAAACGATAACGGTTAAATCAAGTGGCTTAACCACCGAAACTGCTTATGCAGGAACTTTTGAAGCCAATAAAGAAGTAAAAGTTACCGCTGATATCCAAGGAAAAATTAACGAAATGTTGGTGGATTTAGGTTCGGAAGTTAAAAAAGGACAAGCCTTAATTCAGTTAGATAATGCCTTGCTTAAATTACAATTGCAAGCTGCTGAAGTAACGGTTAAGGGCTTAGAAAATGATGTAAATCGTTATACCATTTTAGCTGAAGCTGATGCCATACAAGGTGTGCAATTAGAAAAAGCTACCTTGGGATTGCAATCAGCAAAAATTCAACGAGCTACTTTGTTAGAGCAAATTTCCAAAACCACAATTAAAGCTCCTTTTGATGGTGTAGTTACTATGAAAATGACTGAAACTGGAGCTTTTGCTGCTCCGGGCGTACCGTTGCTGCAACTTACCGAAATTCAACAATTACGCTTTACCATTTTTGTTACCGAAAACGATATTAACTTGTTTAAAGTAAACGAAAGTTATCCAATTGTTCCAGACAATAACAAGGATCAAATTTTACAAGGAAAAATTATTGCAGTTGGAAGTCAGTCTAATCCTGCTGGAAGTTTTCCTGTGCAATTCATAGTAAATAATCCCAACCAAAACCAATTAAAATCTGGCATGTTTGGTAAAGTTCAACTGCAACAGAATATTGCCACAGAAGGTTTGTACATTCCTGTAGTATTAATTCAAGGTGGTGAAGAAAATGCCAGTGTTTATATGGTTAAAAAAAACAAAGCAGTATTGAAAAAAATAACCATTAAATCAAAAATACAAGATAAAGTATTGGTTACCGCTGGCATAAAAGCAGGCGATGTACTGGTTAGCAAAGGATTTATCAATTTGTTTGATGGAGCAAATGTTACAATTAATAAATGATTATTAGGGATGTCATCCTTTGTCACACTGAGCTTGTCGAAGTGTTGTTCAAGGATAGAGAAGTATAAAATAAATTTTAAAAGCATTTTAAAATGAACATTACAGAAATATCAATAAAACGACCATCACTAATTATAGTGCTGTTTAGCGTATTTATTTTATTGGGATATATTGGATTTACCAATTTAAGTTACGAGTTAATGCCCGATTTTAATCAGCCTGTGGTGGTTATAAAAACAGGTTATCCTGGAGCTGAACCCGAAGAGGTAGAAACATCGGTGAGCCGAAAAATTGAAGATGCTTTAGCCAATTTAGAAGGTGTAGATTATTTGGTTACTAAATCGCTTCCTAATGCATCGGTAGTTATTGCCAATCTTAAATATGGTACCGATTTGGATAAAACCATGCAAGATGCTCAACGTTACATCGACAACATCAGTAAAGATTTACCCCAAGATGTAATGAGTCCAGAAATGAGCAAGGTATCGCCAAACGATTTGCCCATCATGTCGATTAGTGCCACAAGCGATATGCCTGCTACCGAGTTTTATCAAAAAATGAAAGACGATTTTTTACCACAAATTCAACAATTAAAAGGCGTTGCAGAAATTACCTTGTTGGGCGGTAAAGAGCGAGAAATTCAAGTAAATATTAACCCCGACAAATTAAAATTGTACAAAGTTTCTATGCTGCAAGTGGTAGAAGCTATCAATCGCTCTGGGTTAGATTTACCATCCGGTAAAGTGCAAACCGACAAAGAACGTAATGCGGTTCGGTTAACCGGAAAATTTAATACGCTTAACGACATCAAAAATGTACAAATAGCGATGCCAGTAATGGGCAGTCCTATTTATGTTAAAGATGTTGCTGATGTGGAGGATAAAACAGTTGAAACCTCTTCTATAAGTCGATATAATGGTAAAACGGGTATTGGTTTACTGCTAAAAAAACAAGGCGATGCCAATGCGGTTGATGTATCAAAACTAATAAAGCAACAATTTGCTAAAATTGAGCAAAACAACCAAGCAAGCAATGTGAAATTTATTATTGCAGATGATAGTACCGACAATACCATTGCGGCAGTAAATTCGGTAGTGTTCGATTTAATTTTAGCCGTTATTTTGGTGTCGTTGGTAATGCTCTTGTTTTTAAGGAGTTTTAGAAATTCGATTATTGTGCTGGTGGCTATTCCTACCTCGTTGGTTACTGCTTTTGCTGTAATGTGGATATTGGGTTACACGCTCAATTTAATGACGCTGTTAGCTATGTCGCTCATTGTCGGGATTTTGGTTGATGATGCTACCGTTGTGCTCGAAAACATTCAACGGCATTTAGATATGGGTAAAGAAAAACGTGCTGCTTCTATGGACGGACGTATGGAAATCGGCTTTTCTGCCTTATCCATCACTTTAGTTGATGTAGTGGTTTTTGTACCTATTTTATTTTTGCAGGTTTTTGTTGCCGATATGCTTAAACAGTTTTCGGTGGTGGTTATTACTTCTACATTAACCAGTTTATTGGTGGGCTTTACCTTAACGCCATGGATGTCTTCACGTATTGGTAAAAAAGAAGATTTACAACCAACCAATTTTTTCAATAAATTTTTATTGTGGTTTGAACGTCAGCTTGAAAAATTTACCAATTGGTATGGAAAACAATTGGAATGGGTGTTGAATCACAAGCTAATTTTTATGGGAATTATTGTCTTAATTTTTGCACTTACAGGAATAATGATGAAACAAAACATTATCGGTAAAGAGTTAATTGCTACGGGCGATCAAGGTAAATTTTTAATGGGATTAGAGTTTGATAAAAGCACTTCCATCGATTACAACAACACCATTTCTACACATATAGAAGACTATATTTTACAGCAAAAAGAAGTGAAAACCTTGTTTAGTAATGTGGGCGGACCAAGTACTGGAATTGGTAGTTTGGGTGTGGGCTCTGCTTACAAAACCGAGTTTACCATTCAGTTGAAAGATAAAAAAGAGATTGATAATATTGCTACTGAAACTTACATGCAACACTTAAGAATTGAATTGCAACAAAAATTTCCGGGTATAAAATATTCTATAGCTGCTTTAGGGTTAATTCCTCGTTCGGCACCAATAGAAATTACCTTGAGTGGAAGCAATAATGAAGAAGTAACCGCAACCGCCAATCAATTAAAAACAATAATAGAAAAAATACCCGGAGCCGATAATGTTAAACTTTCGGTAGAAGCTGGAAGCCCCGAATATCAGGTGATTCCTGACAAAGATAAAATGCAACGTTTGGGATTAAATACTGCCTATGTGGGCATGAGTTTAAGAACTGCTTTTACAGGAAATGATGATGCAACACTTACTGAAAAAGGAGTTGAATATCCTGTACGAATTCAGTTGGCTGATTTTAACCGATTGAGTTATAACGATGTGGAAGATTTAACCATTGGAAATCCTAAAGGAATGCCAATTAGCGTGAGTCAATTTGCTCAAATTAAAAAAAGCAATTCCCCATCGTTGTTGGAGCGTAAAGACCGACAACCAGCTATTACTTTAACTGCCGATGCCATAGGAAGACCATCAGGAACGGTTGCTGATGAAGTAGTTGCCTACGTTAAAGAAAATCCATTACCAGAAGGAATGCAAATGACTTGGGGTAGCGATGTTAAAAGACAAAACGATAGCTTTGGTGCATTAGGTTCTGTTTTGTTGATTTCCTTTTTGCTGATTTATTTAATTATGGTGGCGTTGTACGATAGTTTTGTATATCCTTTTGTGGTATTGTTTTCTATACCCGTTGCGGTAATTGGAGCATTTTTAGCATTAAATTTATCACTCAACCATTTAAGTTTATTTGCTTTGTTAGGGTTGATTATGTTAATGGGATTGGTAACCAAAAATGCCATTTTAATTGTGGATTTTACCAATCAGCTTAAAGCAGAAGGAAAATCATACCAAGAAGCATTAATTATTGCAGGGAAAGAACGGTTACGTCCAATTTTAATGACCACGCTTTCTATGGTTATAGGAATGTTGCCCATTGCTTTGGCAACAGGCTCTGCAGCCGAATGGAAAAATGGTTTGGCATGGGTTATTATTGGTGGATTATTATCCTCTTTAATTCTTACCGTTTATTTAGTTCCAGTGGTGTATTATGCGGTTGATTCTGTTAAAGAAAAATTAACAAAGAGAAAGAATCGATGAAAAAATTAGTGATAATTTTTGCATTAGTTAATGTCGGATTTTTACTGACTTCATTTACTTTTCAAGCTAAAACGTATTCGTTAACAGTTGAGGTAAACCAGTTGAGAAATTCAACAGGGGTAGTTCAATTTGCATTGTATAACAAAGATGGTTCAATACCAGATGAAGATTATAAAAAATACTACAAGATATTAAAGAGTAAAATAGAAAATGGTTCATCAAGGGTTACGTTTCATCAATTACCTGCTGGAAAATATGCCGTAAACATTTTTCACGATGAGAACATGAATGGCAAAATTGAAAAGGGTTTTATTTTACCAGAAGAAGGGATTGGTTTTTCCAATTATTCAAAAATCGGTTTGGGGAACAAACCCAACTTTAAAAAAGCAAGTTTTGTGTTAAATACCGATAAGAAAATAGTAGTAAAAGTTATTTATTTTTAATTAATATTACATAATTTCTCATTGAGCAAATATTTGATATTGAAATGGATCGCGTTTATAATTAATTAACTATTCTGTTGCAAAAGCAATTACATGCCCATCTGCATCGGCAATATAACCTGCTTTATCTCCCCAATCTCTTGACTGTAATGGACTAATTAATTTTGCACCTAGCTGTATTCCTCTTTGGATGTAATCTTCAGCATTTTTTACTTTTAAATACAACTCGCAACGAGGGATTCCATTTCCCATATTAGGATGAGGAGTTGTGTTTCCTAAAATTTTTGCAATGCCGCTTTCAGGCATCAATCCCAATTTAGTACTTTCTGAAAGTTGAAATTCAGTCATACCCGGCACATGTAATGACGGTTTTAGGCTTAATAATTCTTCATAAAAATGTTTGCTTTTTTCTTGGTCGGCAACATAAAGTATAAATTGGGTGTGCATAGTTGTGACAATTTAATTTTAAACCAAATGTAATTTTTTTAACCAATTATTGCAAATATAAAGAGATCCCTGTTTCCGCTTCGCTGCACAGGAATGACAAAAAGATAGGCTTTGTGCGTTGGTAAAGTCCCCCTTCGGGGGATTAGGGGGCTTATCACTTCACCAATACCCTAATTCCTTCTGAATGAGAAGTAAACTCAGGAGCATACATACATTGAATACTTGTAATTCCGTTGGAAAAATCTCCACTCATATTTACCCTTAAAGGATATTCAAACACATACGTTCCTTTGGGCAAATAATCAAAAAAGAAGTTGGTAGCAGCATCTTTGGTACTTTCATAATAACCCAATCCATCCTGATAACTGTATCCGGAGAAAACATTAATAGGCTCAAAACCTGCTGCTCTCATGTCTTTCATGTGCACATATTCCATGTTTCTGTCAACACGCAATTCTATACGTACTTTAATTTTATCACCGGGTTTTAAGGTAGTACCTTCTTTAATCAGTTCTATTACAGGACCTGCATCAGTATTGCGTTGTACAAATAGTTTTTTACTCAATTTTAATGGTGTTTCATGCGTGGTAATTTTGTCTAATTGTTCAAAATATTGCCAATACATGGCTCCCCAAGCTACCCCTTCATCTTTTTTGGTAACAGTAATATTGCCCATTTCGGGTTTAATTTCCGTTTTGCTCCACGAAGTTTTAAAGTAGCCCGTTCCGGCTTCTACTTTTGCATCGTCCATATTTTTAGGATCAATAAGCATGTTTCCTACTTTTATTTCTACCAATTCATCACTTGCCAATAAATCTGTTCCTCTTAATAATAAAGCATAACAAGCTTCGGTAGTGGCTTTGGTAGTTCGCCAATCTTGTGTTTGTTTTTGTTTTAACAACCAAATTTTCATGGCTTCAACACTTTCGGTATCGTTGGTAACTTCATCAAAAGCTTCAATCAATAAGGCTTGAACTTCAATTGGAGCTTGATACCAGTAATAACCGCTAATGTTATCTTTCCAATACATGCCTAGTTCATCGTGTAAAATGGCATTTTCTTTCAACGAAGCTATAATTTTCTGCTCAGTGTGAATGCCTGTTTTTGGCCGACCGTTTCTATGTAAAGCCAACGCTATCATCCCTTGCATGTAGCGACTTTTAGTTAACCAAAAATCATTCGCTTGTTTTAGGTAATAATTATATGCCTCTTTATTGCGGGAGCTGATTTCTACATCCGATAAGAAATAACTTCTAGCATACAAATACTGAATAATTTCATAATTCAAATGGTCTTTGGTCATATCCACTTGGTGTTTTTTCAACCATTCATAATCTTCTCTCACTCGGTTATCTAAATACAACATTGCTTTTTTAACCATGTTCCAAGTTTTGTAATCTTCACGAATGTTTTTTACTCCTAAATGGTCTAAATGTCCCATTCCCGTTACAATGTGTTGGGTAATGTATCTACTTTCTGGCATGCCTTTAAACCAAGTCCAACCACCATTAGAAACTTGCAATTGTTGCAATTTCATTTCTGCTCTACCTAACTCATTACTCATTCTGTTTAAATCAAATAATAAGCCTACACGTTTTTTACGTTCACCTTCATTTTGAGCGTTTAATACCCAAGGTGTTTCTTCCAACAACAAGGCTTTTAACTCCTGATTTTTCTCCAAATTAGATAAAAATGCTTCGGGCGTACTATTTTTCCAGCTTTCAAATACATTTTTAATTTTAGGATTAGAGTTAGCAATGTGTGTAGCAATAGAATTCGCATAAAAGCGACTAAACGTTTGTTCAGCACATTCATAAGGATATTCCATTAAATAAGGCAATGCTTGTATGGCATACCAAGCCGGATTAGAAGTAAACTCTAAGGTTAACCGATGATTTTTCATAGTGCTTGAAGTCCCAGAAGCCAATAATTTATTGAATTTAAAATTGGTTGTACCTTTGCCTCTAACAGGTAGTGGAAGTGATTCGGTTACCAACATTCTGTTGGTTAGTACAGGAATAGCCATTTCTTCCCCATCGGTAAAGTTGCCCGATTTTGCAATAACTTTATAAGTAATAGCTCCATAACCTTCCGGGATAGCAATTTGCCAACTTACAGAGGTGCTTTTACCTTTTTTAGCGGAGAAGGCGTTGGTTTCTTTACTCGTTAGCAATTTATCTGAAATGGGTTTCATAGTAAGTGCATCATAGAAATAAATTTTAGCCTCACCTGTCAAGTCTTTTTCAGAAAGATTAGTGATTTTGGTGCTAAAGGTCATTTTATCGTTTTCTCTGAAAAAACGAGGAGCATTTGGATAAACCATCAGGTCTTTTTGCGTAACTGTTTCTTCGTAAATCATGCCTGTTTTTAAGTCTTTGGTGTGAGCCAATCCCATAAACTTCCATTTGGTTAAGGCTTCAGGAATGGTAAATTTGATGATGATTTCACCTTTTTCGTTGGTTTCTAAATGAGGAAAGAAAAAAGCGGTTTCATTAAAGTTACTTCTGGCTTTAACTTCATCCAAACCACCCGAATTATCTTGCTTTTGCTCCGCCAATTTTTCTCCGGCAGCCAATGTTTGTGAAACAGTTGTTTCATCCATATTTTTATCTTCATAATCTTTACTTGATCTGTTGGGTGATTCAGACCTTTCTTTTTTGGACATTACTTTTCCTTTTGGTGATTTTTCACTTATGGTAACAGCGTCCATCATTACTTCTTCTTCCATTACATCTCCTGTAGCAGAAACGGAATACAAACTGTTCTTATAATAACCATAATTATATCGATAATAGTTAAATCCAAACCAATTGAGTTGATCGTAATAAATGGCTTTTTGATTATATAAATACGGATTCCATTCTTTGGCTAACAATTGAGCATTTTTATCGCTAAAACCATTGTTATTTTGCCAATAACGCTGACTGTAATCGTAGTGATGCACATTTAATCCCCAATAATTCGGACGAAAAGCATCCAATGAAGCATCATATAAAGCTGCGACCATTTCAGCAGCTACTTTTTCGCCTTTTTTACCTTTAATTTTTAGTTTCCATACCTCTTCTTGTCCGGGTAGTAATTTGTTTCTAAAAGTTTCAAATTCAATATCCAATTGTTTGTTAGTATGCGGAACAGTTACCGTAGAAGTATAGCTAAAATTTCTGCTGTGTTTAACAAAAGTGAAATGTACATGAAAATTACCTCTGTATTTTTCCAAAATAGGAATGATAATTTTTTTCTGTTCTTTATTAAGTTTTAATCGCTCTTTGGCAACAATTTGTCCTTTGTGTTCTATTTCATACAATATATCCACTCCCTTGGCTGCGGTAGCTAATAAAAATACGGCATTTTCTCCGGGCTCTCCTATGGCTTTAACAGGTGTAAACCAACCAATATCGTTGGTAGAAGGATGTTTTTCATTTTCTCCAAAAACATTGAAATACTTAATTTCTTTTACTTCCTGACCAAATTTATCTTTGGTGATGGCTTCCATTACATACCAACCGGAACTCCATTCTGGCAGCTTAAACAAACGAAGTGATTTTTTGTTGGCAGTATTAAAATCATGATCGTAAACCTTTATATTTTTCTCCCACTTGTACACATTGTTTTCCTCCTCAAACTCATCCATTGGAAAATATTTTTCAAACTCGTTTTTATTCATTAAGTGAATATCGCCTTTACTCCAATAGCGATTCTTATAAATTTTGGAAGGCATTTTCAACGCCCAAATTTTCACATTTCCTGCTGAAGCTTCAAATTCACCGTTGAGGTTGGTAGTGGTAAATGTAATGGTGTCCACATCATTTTTATTGATTTTTTCGGTAATACCAATATTGATGTTGAGGGCTTTGTAACCTACTCTCGCATAAGTGGTGGAACTATGTGTTTCTCCATTAATATCAGTTACATCAGCATAAATAGTATAAGCATAAGTAGGGGAATATTTTTTATTGACTGACTTGTCTGCTTTGGCAATAAAATCAATTTTAAACTCACCATTATCATCGGTGGTGGTGGTGCCGTTGGTAATTTCCATTTCGGCAGATTGAGGCCAATATCCCCAACGGTAGTAACACCAATAAGGGAAAGAAGCATTTCTTACCACTCGGTAACTTACCGTTGCTTCATCTAACGCAGCACCCGAATAAGTTTTGGCATTACCAACAACATTTACATTTTCTTCTAATTTGTAAGTGCCTTTTATGGGTTCAAACTTTACTTCAAATTTCGGACGTTTATATTCTTCTACCGAAATGTATTTTGAACCGTGCGTATCTGAAATATACATTTGTCCGTTAAGTCCATTGTTGGGAGCAATAAAAGAACCACTAAAAGTTCCATATTCATTGGTAGTTAATTTTAAATCCGATACTTTTTGATTATTCACATCATAAAAAGTAACCGTTGACTTAAAATTCGTTTTGATTTTATTGTTGTTATCAGGATCAGTTTCCAGTACAATCCCTTTAAAATAAACCGTTTGCCCCGGACGGTAAATGGCTCTATCCGTAAAAAATATGGTGTTTGTTCGGGTTTCTTTATCTTCATAATAATTATATTGATAATAGCTGTCTTCGGTGTTTAACCGGTCGTCTCCTTTAGAAAAATCGACATAAAAATTACGGTAATCTTTACTGCCTTCTACCTTAAAATAACCATTTGCATCGGTAGTTTTAGTGCCTAAAGTTTTCCATTCGTAATTACGGAACGTATAATTGTATTTTTGGTAGTACAATTTTGCTGAAACACCTTGTAAAGGTCTTCCTGAGTTTCTATCCATTACAAAAAACTCCATAGACTCGTTAGTATTTCTTCTGGTAAGGTAACTGATGTTACTCACCCAAAATGGAGAAATGGCAACAGCTTCTTTATCGAAATGGAAAGCATTGGTGGTGGAAGTCAGCAAGATATAAAAACCTTTTTCTAGGACATCAATTTTAAATTCTCCCGAATGTTCTCTTAAATCACCATCATTGGGTAGTGTAGTTTTCCATTCTTTAATCAATTTGGAAGCAAGTATTTTTTCTAATCTTTTATCGCTATCATTATTCTCATTCCATTTCTTAAAATCATCATAATCTACTTTTACTAATTTATGAAAAACGGTATCTAAATTTTTGTAAGAAATCAATGCTTTTAAAGGCTGGTTAGGAATGTTAGCCGTTTCAGTTTTTACGTTTAAGTATTTTTTGTTTAATTCATTTTCTAACTGCTTGCATAAATCTGCTCCATAAGTATCAGGATATTTTTTAATGGCATTTTTGCACATATTCATGGCAGTTTGTAAATCCCATGTGTATTTTTCCGGTTCATTTAGGTTAAAAGCATTTCCACGAGCTTGATAGACTTTTGCCATTTCATAAACTACTTCAGCTGTAGAAGTATCTTCAGGAAAACGTAAATATAGTTTTGCTAGTGCATCATAATAAAGTGTATCGGCATTATCGAAAGCAGCATTGTTTTTTACAAATTTTAGTCGTTTTAGTTCAATATCAATTAACGCTGTTGGATTCGTATCATTAATGTGAATGTTGGTCAAATTTTGAAGGGTTTGTAAGGCATAATATTTTAATGAAAGGGAGTCTTTTGATTCAATCTTTAATTTAGAAAAAGTAGTAAAAGGTAGGATGTAGGAAGAATCGTCCATCGCAAATTCATATACCGGTTTGGTGATGCTTGGTTCTTCACTCATAAAAAAATCAGTAGCTCTATGGGCTAAAAAGTCGTATAAAAACGGACGGTAACTTCGGGCATTTTTCTCAATGAGAATTTCATTAAATGTTTCAATAGGTGTTCTTTTTAAACTATCTATGTTTTTAATGGAAAGTTGGTAGTGCTTAATGGTTTCTGTGGTAATTTTTTTCAAATCCCAAGTAGCAATATCGTTGTTTTCGAAGTTGGTAGTAGCCGAGCGATTATAAAATTTCCAACGGTTATTTTGGTAATACATCCAATATAATTCACCAATAATAGAATGGAGCATTGGTTTTAATGGATATTCAGCAGTTTTAGCAACACTATCTAGTTCGTTGAGGGTTTTTACAAAAGCATTTTCTTCTACATAACTTTGCAATTTTGCTTTTACAATGAGGGCTTTTACAATTTGTTCATGATTATTTTCAGCAGCAGCTTTTTTAGCAATGTTTATTACTTCGTCAAGTGCAGATTTAGTTAAGCCGTTTTGCTCTAAGGAGTCAACTACTTTCCATTCTTCTTTATATACATCGCCTTTGGCATACACCAACACGGGTTGGCGGTTATTGTTATCCTCAGACACACTAGTAGGAGAAGAACATTTAATTAATAAAACACTTAGGAAAACTACTATAAAAATGTAGCCGAATTTGAATGTTAATTGTTGCATAAGTTTTAGGTTTTACGAGATAGATGCAATGAATTATAAAATTGCATAAAAATTAGGAAAGAAAGTATGATTTTAAATTAAAACTTCTGTTCTCAAGGATTTAAAAATCATTATACCTGTTGGTAATAGCTGTTTTTAAACCAATAAAAAACATGTTGGAAGAAAGGTCGGCATAATTATTTGTGAATCTTCTATTGGTTACACCAGCTTGCAAAATCATGTTTGATTTCGGATTTAACACGTAAGAGATTTTTACGGTATTATTTATAATGTTGGTTTTTAAACCGTTGAGGGTGTAGTATCCATAGTCGTCTTCACGGTTGTTGTAAGGCTGGTAAACATCCTGACCTAAAGAATATCCGTTGGTGTCTAAACCTACTTTTGCCAATGTGCTGTGCAGTTCAAAAATCCAACGTTTTTTGGCATAAAAAGCTGAGGCAGTTATTTCTTTAAAATTTGCTCCTATAGGATGAGCCAACGGAGCATTAAAATGCGCATAGTTTTGAAGTGTACTTATATTAGTACTTCTATAAAAATAACTGTAAGTAAACGGTCTTACCTCGTTGTATTCTAATTGCAAACGAAGTCGTTTAATGTTGAGAGGTTCTATAAATTTTAATCCGGCTTGAACTCCATATTTATTTGCCCACCAACCGTTTCCAGCTTTTAATTCTTCCAACAAAAATTCATCAAATAATAATTGTCCGTAAAAGATGTATTTTTTTAAGATACGCATTTTTATGCTTCCCCCCATTAGTGCATTATCAGATGAACCCAAAGCATATTCAGTAGAACGTAAAAAGATGATAGGATTTAAGTAAGACAAATCGTATCCTCTATAAAATTCTTTTTCTTGAGATTGAAAAACAATGCTTTCAAAAAAGCCTAAGTTCAACCATTTGGTAACATTCATGCTCAAATAGTGTGTAGTAGCAAATTTTTGCATGTAATTATTATAAATTCCATCAGTAAAACGAATATCTTGATGATTGGAATACAAAGCCATGTATTTAATTTTCCAAATGTTGGCAGTAGCTTTTAAATAAGGATAACTGTTGGCAAAATCAGATAATAAAAGTGAACGATAACCGTCACCAATAAAATGCTTGCCGTAACCTGCTTGTATGGTAAAAACATCGTTGGGTGTAAAGGTTAAATTTCCTTGAGAAAAAATGGCAGCATCATTTTTTGTATAACCATATCCCGGACTAATATGCTTGGTTTGAATCATTGCATCAATATGGCTTGGATAGGTGGAATAATCGTATAAAAAATCGAATTGAGCACTCCATTTTTCGCCTAAAGCCGCTTGTAGCTGAACCCCTGCACTAGTTTCCAATAAATTTTCACTGTAATTGTCAGCTTTTTCTAAGGTGCTTATTGCATTTATAATAGGGTTGATGTTAAAGTAGAAATCACCCTTTTTTTCGATAAGATGTTGATTGAATAGTTGATTGACAAACCCTTTTGAAGTGCTTAATTGCAATTGAGAGATGGTAGTATCGTAAGGAATAACTCTGTCAACTTCTTTTTTGTTATAAGGTTTTATTGCTGCATGAAAATCAACAGCGGTATCTAAATGATTTAAATACAGGTATTCAAAAGTACGTTCGTTATTAATATTAAAATTTTGTGCTAATACAGATTGAAAAGCACTTAATAATAAGAATATGTAGAGGAGTACTCTCATTTTTTCTTTTTCAGTTTAAATAGGAAAGGAATTTGAGTAGATAGAATTACAAAGGCTGTAAGTGTAATAAAAGCGTAACTTGGGTTGAATTGTTGAGCAAAAACTGCTCCTCCAACTATTAATATATTAAACAAATAGATAACAATTACGGTTTGTCTGTGTGATAAACCTAAATCTAATAACCTGTGATGGATGTGGTTTCTGTCGGCACGAAAAGGAGAAACACCACTTAAAATTCTGATAGTAAAAACCCTTATGGTATCTACTAAAGGATATACCAAAATAGACATGGCTAAAATGGGTTTAGAAATATTTTGAATAACATCTGGCAAATCGGTGGCTTTATATTCTACCATTTCTATTGCTAATACAGCCATTAAAAAACCAATGGTAAGTGACCCTGAATCGCCCATAAATATTTTTGCAGGATTAAAGTTAAACCTTAAAAAACCTAATAGACTTCCTGCTATAGCAAAAGATAAAATAGCGTAAATCCAATCGTTGGCAAAATAAAACCAAGCTCCAAAAAATGAAGCGGCAATTAAGCCAACACCTGCTGCCAGACCATCTACACCATCAATTAAATTAAAGGCATTGATAATAACAATATAGGTAAATATAGAGAGCATAATTCCTGCATATTCGGGAATTTCTCTTATGCCAAATAAGCCGTGCAAACTGGTAAGTTTAACATTAGCCATAAAAACCATAATAAAAGCACAGAACAAATGTGCTGCTAATTTTTTTGCAGGCGCAGTACCAATAATATCGTCTTTCATTCCTACGAAAAACATAATAAGCATAGAAGGAACAAGGTATTTAATTACGCCCATTTCGTTTATAGGAAGCCAAAGTAAAAATGAAAAAAGTATTCCGGCAAAAATCATCATTCCGCCCATAGATGGTGTTTTTTGGCTGTGAATTTTTCTGCTTTCTGTTGGGTCATCAAACAGGTGCTTCATTTTAGCAATAGTAATGAAGGACGGTGTTGCAAGCAACACAATCAAAAAAGACGTAATTATCGGTAAAATGATTTCCATAATTAAATATCGCTGTATAAATTTCTTAATGAAGTTCTTAATGCAAAGTAAATATAATTTGTTTTGTGTTCTCCAAAATCAGTTGTTAGTGTTCTTTGGGAGATGCCTAACATTAATGCCATATTATTTTTTGGATTAATTAAAAAACCGGCATGTGCCTGAACGTTTATTAAGTCTGCTGTGGCAGGAACGATTGAAATGGTGTTTTCGTTGCTTGCAAATATGTTATTTCCTTGAGAGCTTAGTTTAGCATAATTTACTTTTGTTTGCACAAATAATCGTTTGTATTTATAATTCATTATCCCAACCATTTCGTCAAAGTTAGCTCCATAAGGATGAGCTAAAGGTTCATTAAAATGCGAATAATTTTGTAGTGCAATAGCATTGCTGTAAGTGTAGGGTTCTACATGGTTATATTCGGCTTGTAAGGTTAATCCCGTAATGCCAAAAAACTTTACCCCTGCTTGATAACCTGTTTTTGTATGGTTTTTATTACCATCATATAATAACTGACCGTAAATAATGGTGTTGATTGGCAATTTAATTTTTGCGTTAAGACCCAATTGAGAATTGTTTTTACCATCAAAACCTGTAACCAACGTATTCGCAAACAATACAGGGTTTAACTGCATAAAATTGTAAGGTTTTGTGCCACTGCTGTCTTCTGTTTGCCATATTGTTGATTCAAAAAATCCTAAATGAAGCCATTTGGTAGCTATCCAACTTAAATAATGTACTGACATGCTTTTACGCATAAACAATTCCTCAGGAGTTGAACCTTGCTCTCTTCTATCGAGACTTGATAACCCGGTGTTTACTTTGGTATATTGAAATTGATTTTTCTTACCAAACCAAGCTGTAGCTTTGTAATACGGATAATGAAAAGCATAATCCGAAAGAAGAATGGAGCGATAACCATCTCCTACAAATTGTTTATCGTTGCCCAACTGAAAGTTAAATCGTTTACTAGGAGAGTAGGAAATATAAGAAGTTGCAGCGTTGTAGTCAAAACCATTATCTTTAAAACGTTTTACTCTTCCTTGTCCCGGAACAACATTGTTTGAGCGTACATAAGTTGCCATGTAATCGGGGAAAACAGCTTGGTTTTCATACAAAGCAGTTTGGAAAGAAAATTTTTCGCCAATATGTCCTTTAGCAATAACTCCTCTGGTATTTACATAAAGCGTTTGCTCTTTATTGAGAGATTCTCCATCTTGTCCCATCTCCAAATTAAGTAAAGGATCTATAGTAAGGTAGAAATCGCCTGTATCAACTCGCACAAAATTTTCGTGAAATAGTTTTCTGGAAAACCAAGATTTATCTTTAAGATAAGTCTTGTTTACATTGATGAGGTAGTCATTTTGTTCTCGATTATTAAGTAAAGAAAAACTATCAGTTGTTGCTTTAGATTGTAGAATAGGTAAAAAAGAAGTGTGCACATTATTTTCTAATGCATTAAATTCTTTTTGATTAACCAAGTTAAACTCTCGGTTGAGCGGTAAATTCAACTGCTGAGCTTGAGCCGATAAAAACCCAATTAATAAAAAAAAGAAGATGATGCGGTAATGCTTACTCATTAGTTTTAGTACTCAAAATAACCTTAAAATCAGGCACCAAAGCTAATGAACTTTTTTAAGATATGTATCAGCTATGCTGATTAATAATTTGTATCAACTGACTGGCATCAATCACACCTGATTGTCGCCAAAGCTGCTGACCATTTTTGAATAAAATAAGTGTAGGCACACCTCTTACCCGATAAGCAGTTGCAGCTTGTTGATTTTTATCAACATCAATTTTTAATACCCTAGCTTTGCCTTGTACTTGTTTTGCCAGTTCATCTAAAATTGGAGACATGGTTTTGCACGGGCCACACCAAGTAGCAAAGAAATCTACTAAAACGGGTCGGTCGGAATTAATTATTTCATTAAATGTTGCCATGGGGAATTAATTATTTAAAAGTGATGCTCCAAATCCCTCTAAACTCATCAATATCAAAATCAACTGCTTTATCGTTAGGATAAAGTGCCAAAATAGATTTGTAATCGCTTTCGCTTACTGTTTTTCCAACTGTTCCGTGGCAAGTAACACAAAGCGGTTGTAAATGGATAGGAGCGTAAAAGCTTACTGTATTATCGGTATTTCGTTTTACTTCAGGAAATAAATCTTCGGTAATTTTTGAAGTGTTTAGATAATAGTCAATCATTTCTTGCTCGGAAGCATTGGGTTTGTTTTTCTCATTTCGTAGTTTGTGGCTGGTTCTTTTAATGCTAACATCATAATGTTTTTCAAGAGAATCAACAATAATACTTTCATTTACATTACAGAATTTAACAGCATTGGTTACACCGCCATCACTCATGGCTTTTTTTAAACTTCCGCTCAATGCCTTAAATGTTTGTTGAGCAATTTCTTGTCCTTTTAGTGTGTAAGCTTGACTTTCTTCTATGGTAAGTTCTTCAACACCTTCAGCAATTTGCTTCGGTTGATCTTCCATTGTTGCAACTTTTTGTTGTTCGGCAGTTTTTTCATTGCCACAAGCTAGTAATGCTGTAATGGCAGTAGTATACACTAAATAGGAAAGTTTATTCATGGTCTGTTTTATTTTCTTTTTTGTTAAATTTATTGTTAGCAAAATCGCCCACTAACCAACCCATAAATGCTCCATAGGCAGACGTTCTGTACCAAACTGAAGTAATGGCACATGAGCCACTTTCACAACCGATAAAATACCAATAGGCATATCCGGCAGCAGCACCTAAAAAAGCTACAAGAAAAGAAATTTTATGGTTTTTTATCCAGTTGAGCATAAGAAGTTAATTAATGATAACACAAAGTTACTCAAATTCCAATACCTATTAATTGTTGGATTTGAATTTAACTTATTTTAAAAGTTGTAAATTAGCCGACAAGATTTAAAACAACACAAAACAACAGTTGAATTTTCCGTTTTACATAGCAAAAAGGTATTTTATTGCAAAGAAATCGCATAATGTTATTAATATTATTTCATGGATTTCGGTGCTTGGTATTGCTGTAGGAACGTTGGCGTTGGTAATTGTACTTTCTGCTTTTAACGGACTGGAAGATTTGGTGGAAAAGCTTTATGCTTCATTCGATCCGGATATAAAAATTGAAGCTACTAAAGGAAAAACATTTGAAGTGGCTGATTTTCCTAAGGACAAAATTTTGCAATTGGAAGAAGTAGTTTTTTATAACCATGCTGTTGAGGATGTAGTGTTGGTAAAGTATATGGAAAAACAAACCATTGCTACTTTAAAAGGTGTTGAACCACAATTTTATGAGATGACCGGTTTAGATACATTAATGATTGAAGGACAAGTGATGAGGGACGATTCCAATAAAATAGTACTGGGTTATGGAATTGCTGATAAATTATCTTTGTATTTACATAATATGGTGGTGGAACAAGTGAGTATTATTGTCCCGAAAAAAGGTTTAGCAAAAGCTTTTGTTCCAACGGATGAGTTTACCCGAAAATTTGCTATTCCAACAGGTATTTTTTCTGTAAATCCCGATTTTGATACCAAATATGTAGTTACACCTTTAAGATTTGCACAAAACGTACTTTCTTACGAGGGAAAAATATCATCTGTAGAGTTAGGATTGAAACCGGGAGTAAATCATGAAGAAGTGAAAGAAAAAATACAAGCTATTTTGGGTGATGATTATGTAGTAAAAACTCGTCACGAATTGAATGAGTTGATTTTTAAAACTAATAAAACCGAAAAATGGATTACTTTCCTTATCTTAACTTTTATATTGGTAATTGCTTCTTTTAACATTATTGGTTCACTTACCATGTTGATTATTGATAAGAAAAAAGACATTTGGATTTTACGAACTATGGGAGCTTCCAGAAAAATTATTAAGCGGTTATTTTTTATGGAGGGAATGATTATTAATTTAGCCGGAGCCATTTCCGGAATGGTGTTGGGGGCTATTATTTGTTGGTTACAAACTCAGTTTGGTTTGTTGAGGTTAGAAGGTAGTGTGGTAGAGTTTTATCCAATAAAATTAGAGTTGATGGATTTTCTGTACATCACTATAATTGTATTGATAATTGGATTTTTAGCCTCTTGGTATCCGGTAAGGGTGCTTACTAAAAGGCATCTTTAATAACTCAGCGCTGTAGCAATTTCATCCAAGGTTTGAAATAAAATTTCGGGATTAGTTTCGGTAACTAATTTTATTCTGAATTCTTTTAAGTGAGGAATTCCTTTAAAATAATTAGCATAATGTCTTCGCATTTCAACAATACCTAATTTTTCACCTTTCCATTTTATAGACATTTCTAAATGGCGTTTGGCAACATTTATACGTTGTTCTATGGTTGGCGGAGCAAGATGTTCTCCGGTAGCCATAAAATGCTTAATCTCATTAAAAATCCATGGGTAGCCAATACTTGCTCTACCTATCATCACACCATCAATTCCATATCTGTTTTTATTTGCTATGGCTTTTTCTGGAGTATCAACATCTCCGTTACCAAAAACAGGAATATGCATTCTTGGGTTATTTTTTACTTCGCCAATTAAGGTCCAGTCGGCTTCTCCTTTGTACATTTGTTTTCTAGTTCTACCGTGAATAGAGATGGCTTGTATGCCAACATCTTGCAATCTTTCTGCTACTTCAACAATGTATTTGGTGCTTTCGTCCCAACCTAAACGGGTTTTTACGGTAACAGGTAAATGTGTAGATTTTACAATCTCGGCAGTCATTTTTACCATTTTAGGAATATCTTGCAAAATACCCGCTCCGGAACCTTTACAGGCTACTTTTTTTACCGGACAGCCATAATTAATATCAATAATGTCAGGGTTGGCTTGGGTGGTTACTTCTGTTGCCTGGCGCATGGATTCAATATCATTCCCGAAAATCTGAATACCAATGGGACGTTCGTATTCAAAAATATCGAGCTTTTTTACACTTTTTGCAGCATCTCTAATTAGTCCTTCTGAGGAAATAAACTCTGTGTACATTAAATCAGCACCATTCTCTTTGCATAACGCACGAAAAGGTGGGTCACTAACGTCTTCCATTGGAGCAAGTAAAAGTGGGAACTCGCCAAGTTCTATATCGCCTATTTTTGCCATTGATAATAAAAATTAGGACAAAATTAAGGAAATAAAAAGGATGAAAGTTGAAGGTTTGACTTTGTTGAACTCGAAAAATTGTTTGAAGTTTGAGGATTTTAATAATTCTCACATTCACACATCAATTAATCCACACATTTATCAATCTTCTTTTTTTCTCAAAATCCCTAATATTTCTATGATATTGTCATTTTCATCTAAGCGTGGGAACACTTTTTCTTGAATCCAAATGTATTTATCTTTACCAAGTGGTTTTACTCGATAATTGAATACAGCAGCTTTTTTATCACTAAAGAATTGATCTTTTTCTTTTTTTATTTTAGGGACATCTTCAGGATGGTATAACTCAGCTACCTTTTCCTGAATCTCTTGAGAAACATTTTGGTGGGGTTTGATACCAAAAATTTCTTCAATAAAAGGACTTACATATTCAAAATCGGGGATATTTCCTTTGGAGTAGTTTGCTAAATAGATAAATTCATCTAAATTATCTAAGATAAAACGGTATTTTTCGCTGTTCTTAGCTATTTTTTCATCGTACTTTTTCTTTGCATCTATATTTCTTATTTGTAACAAGTAGTAATTGTTTTTGGCTGCATTAAAAGGCGATAAGGATAGATATCCCCAAAAAATTTCTCCATCGATTGTTTTAAATTGTACTTCATCATTAAAATAACCGTAATCAGTAATTTGTTGTTTAATTTCTGTACGATGTTGCTGAATGTAATTATCATCCGCAAATAAGGTTTGGTAATTGGTTTTTATTACATCTTTGGCATTAGTAAGGTTAAAAACGGTTGAAGTTCTTTCGTTAGCATCTTTAATTTCTTTAGAAAAATAATCTACCAACAAAAATGCATCATTGGTAGTATTGGCGATAGATTTAAGTATAGAAGCGTTACTGTCTATTGTTCTAATTAGATTTCTTCGTTGCATGGTTATAATGAAGCTTAAAATAAAGGAAAACAAAAACAAACATAT
>Ga0209344_10000893_pt1 | contig 44619 bp, 53 predicted proteins | sample Cruoilmetagenom6_FD_187293 | JGI IMG/M metagenome (GOLD analysis project Ga0209344, IMG submission 187293) | Oil polluted marine microbial communities from Coal Oil Point, Santa Barbara, California, USA - Santa Barbara Oil Seep Sample 6 (SPAdes)... | ecosystem: Environmental > Aquatic > Marine... | reverse complement strand
TCTTACAGCTCTTGTGAGCGACGGCAGCATTGATACCGTGATCGTGGCTATGCCAGACCTTTATGGTCGATTGGTTGGCAAGCGAGTAACAGGCTCATTTTTCCTCGACAGCGTGGTCAATGAAACTCATGCCTGTAACTATCTGCTCACCGCCGATATGGATATGGAGCTGGTCCCTGGATACAAGTCAGCCAGCTGGGAAAAGGGCTACGGAGATTTTGCGCTCAAGCCGGACCTCAACACGCTACGTCTCATTCCCTGGCTCCCTGCTACAGCGCTCGTGATTTGCGACACGCTCGACCACGATGGCGAAGACGTAGCCGTCGCACCACGCGCAATCTTGAAAAAGCAATTGAAGCGCTTGGCCGCCCACGGCATGAGCGCTCACATGGCCTCAGAGCTTGAATTCTATCTCTTTGAAGACACGTTTGAGACCGCACATGAAAAGCGCTACCGCGACCTCAAGACCGCCAGCTGGTATATTGAGGACTACCACATCTTCCAGACCACCAAAGAAGAAGGGATCATGCGCGCGATCCGCAATGGGCTGGAAGGCGCAAACATTCCAGTCGAAAACTCAAAAGGCGAGTGGGGGCCCGGTCAGGAAGAAATCAACGTGCGCTATTGCGAAGCACTTGAGATGGCCGACCGTCATGTGATCTTGAAAAACGGCATCAAGGAAATCGCCCATCTGCATGGCAAATCCGTGACCTTCATGGCCAAGTGGAACAATGACCTGGCGGGCAACTCCAGCCACGCACATTGCTCCTTCTGGAACAAAGATGTCACCGAAGCCAAATTCTCAGACAGTTCTGATCCTGAAGGCATGTCGCCAATGTTCCGCCATTTCCTGGCTGGACAACTCGCGACGGTCAAAGAAATGACCTATTTTCTGGCGCCCATGATCAACTCCTACAAACGATTTGCCGATCAGTCATTTGCGCCTACCACCGCCGTGTGGAGCAAAGACAATCGCTCCGCCGGGTACCGGGTCGTTGGGCATGGCAAAGGTTTGCGAGCGGAATGCCGCATTGGAGGAGCCGATGTGAACCCCTACCTCTCCTTTGCCGCCATCATCGCAGCTGGGCTTCATGGCATTGAAAACAAGCTGGAACTGGAACCTGAGTTTCGTGGTGATGCTTATGCGCGCGACGATATTCGGTTTTTGCCTAAAACTTTGCGTGAGGCCCTTGACCTGCTCGACAATTCGGAGACGATGCGCGCCGCACTGGGTGATGACGTGGTGGACCACTATGTCCACACCGGGCGCTGGGAACAGGCAGAATATGACCGTCGGGTGACCGACTGGGAATTGGTACGAGGATTTGAACGCGGATGAGCGATACATTGAAACTAGTGTCTCCGGTTGACGGCTCTGTCTATGTAGAACGCACGCTGGCGTCTGAGAGCGAAGTCGATCAGGCCTTTAAAGAAGCTGCGGGCGCACAGGCGGCCTGGAAGTTGGTGCCTTTGTCTGAGCGTGCGGCATTGCTCGACAGATTTATCAATGCCTTCACCGCCATGTCTGACGAGGTTATTCCTGAACTTGCATGGCAGATGGGGCGTCCCATCGCCTATGGAGCAGGCGAAGTGAGTGGGTTTGAAGATCGCGCGAAACACATGATTGCCATCGCCGACAAAGCTCTGTCACCAGTACGCCCCGACCCCATTGACGGATTTGATCGCTATGTGAAACGCGAGCCACTGGGCGTCGTCTTCACCGTCGCGGCGTGGAACTACCCTTATCTGATCGCTGTTAACTCGCTGGTACCCGCTCTCATGGCTGGCAATACCGTGGTGTTGAAGCACTCAGGTCAAACACCCTTATGTGCTGAACGCATGGCAGAAGCATTTGAAAAAGCAGGTGCCCCTGATGGTCTATTCCAAATCCTGCACATGGACCACGCCATGACGGAGAAAGCCATTCAACACCCAGATTGTGCCTACGTTGCTTTCACTGGTTCCGTTGGTGGCGGCTACGCCATTCAAAAGGCCGCGGTCGAACGCTTCATCGGCGTTGGTCTGGAACTCGGCGGCAAGGACCCAGCATACGTTCGTGCTGACGCCAACGTCGCCTTCACAGTAGAAAACCTTGTTGATGGCGCCTTCTTCAACTCCGGTCAGTCCTGCTGCGGTAAAGAGCGCATCTATGTGGCAGGCGAAGTGTACGACAGTTTCGTCGAACAGTTCGTTGAAATGACAAAAGGCTACCGTCTAGGTGATCCCCTAGACGCTGACACCACCATGGGCCCGATGGTACGCACAAGCGCCGCGACCTATGTTCGTGGCCAAGTCAAAGAAGCTATACGCTCAGGTGCAAAATCGCTCATCCCAGAGAGCCATTTCGCGAACTCAAAAGAGCACACGCCATACTTGGGTCCACAGGTTTTAGTCGATGTAGATCACTCGATGGAACTGATGACTGAAGAAACCTTTGGTCCTGCAATTGGCATCATGAAAGTCTCCGGCGACAATGAGGCGATACGCCTGATGAACGATAGCCGCTACGGCCTCACCGCCTCGGTCTGGACAAGTGATGCGGATGCTGCGCGCCATGTGGGCGATCTGGTCGAAACCGGCACCTGGTTCATGAACCGGTGTGATTATCTTGATCCGGCCCTTGCCTGGACGGGCGTCAAAGACACAGGCCGTGGCGCCACGTTATCGATGGTTGGGTACGAACATTTGACACGTCCAAAAAGTTACCACCTACGTGTAGGCAGCTGACATCATGATCGACACATATCAAAGCCTTATCGCGAACTGGAGCTATCCCACCACTGTTCGGTTTGGCCCTGGACGCATCGCCGAACTCGCCAACGCGTGTCGTGGTGCGGGCATACGAGCTCCCTTGTTTGTAACAGATCCCGGTCTGGCAACGTTACCCATCGTCACCAACGCCCTGAGTGGGCTTGAAGAAGCGGGTTTATCGACTGTCCTTTTCAGTGATATTCAGGCAAACCCCGTTGCCGCCAATGTTGATGCAGGCGTAAAACTTTACCGTGAAGGGCATCATGATGGCGTCGTCGCATTTGGTGGTGGATCTGCATTGGACACAGCCAAAGCCATTGCCTTTATGTCCGGACAATCACGACCCATTTGGGATTTCGAAGACCGAGAAGATTGGTGGACACGCGCAGACCCTGCAGGCATTGCGCCCGTCATTGCCGTGCCAACAACCGCCGGCACAGGCTCGGAGATGGGCCGCGCTTCAGTCATCACCAATGAAGAAACACATACCAAGAAAGTTATCTTCCACCCCAAAATGTTGCCGGTGGAAGTGATCTCTGACCCGGAACTGACCGTTGGTCTGCCTGCTGCCATAACAGCGGCCACGGGCATGGACGCGCTTTCTCACTCCCTTGAGGCTTATTCCAGTTCCTTCTGGCACCCCATGAGCCAGGGCATTGCGCTCGAAGGCATGCGGCTGGTGAAAGACTGGTTACCCGAAGCTGTGAACGACGGCAGCAATGTAGAAGCCCGCGCCTATATGTTAGCGGCGTCTTCCATGGGCGCTGTCGCATTCCAAAAAGGTCTTGGCGCCATGCATGCCATGAGCCACCCATGTTCCAGCATCAAGGGAACACACCATGGCCTCACCAATGCCGTTGTCATGCCCTATGTACTGCTTCACAACATCGACGCGATAGACGAAAAGCTCGCGGCACTCGCCCGCTATCTCGACATTGGTACCACAGCCACTAGTTTCATCGACTGGGTGTTGGCGCTGCGCGAACAATTGCAAATTCCAAATACGTTGCAGGACCTTGGTGTCACTGTAGACCTCATCGATGAGATGGCCCCAATGGCACTGGAAGATCCCTGCACTGGCGGCAATCCGGTTTCCATGACCCGCGGCACCTATGTCTCTCTCTATGAAAAAGCAATCAACGGCACCTTGGATTGAGCTGAAAGAACAAAATGCCCCTCGATACTGAGAGCTATGCCCTGCCGGTTGCACGGCTGATTTCTGACATGCGCGGTCAAGTCGCCTTATGGCGTTCGGCTGGTGAAAAAATTGCACTCGTGCCTACCATGGGTGCGCTTCACGATGGACACCTGTCGCTGATTGATGTTGCCAAAAAAAATGGCGCAACGAGGACTATCGTATCCATTTTCGTCAACCCAACTCAATTTGGTCCTGGTGAAGACTTTGAGGCCTATCCGCGAACCGAAAAAACGGATGCGGAAAAACTCGTTGGTCGCGCGGACCTCATTTTCGCTCCAAATGCTGGCGAGATGTACCCCGATGGATATGGCACAATTGTTTCAGTAAGCGGCGTCACAAACACTTTGGAAGGCGAAGCACGCCCTGCTCATTTTGACGGTGTTGCAACCATTGTCGCCAAACTATTGCTGGCCGCTCTGCCCGACTATGCCGTTTTTGGTGAAAAAGATTACCAGCAACTACTCACCATCAAACAAATGACGCATGACCTTCTCATCCCCGTTGAGATACTTGGCGGACCAATTTTGCGAGAGGTAGACGGCCTCGCCATGTCATCACGCAACATCTACCTGACGACCGCCGAACGCGAAGCAGCGGGACAGCTCAATCATATCCTGCGCACAACCGCTAATGACATTGAGAATGGCACCAACATAATGACGGCGACGAGCGCAGCAGAACATAGATTGTTAAAGCTCGGGTTTGCCCAAGTTGATTATCTCACTGTGCGGGACACGGTAACTTTGGCGACCATGGAAACGCTAGACCGACCTGCCCGAATTTTGGTCGCTGCGAAAATTGGTCAGCCGCGCCTACTCGACAATATGCCGGTTGAATTCAAAAACTAAAGTAGCCCGAGTTCTCTCAACTCTTCACGAAGCTCCAATGGCATTTCATCTTCACCGTCTGCCGCACGGGCATCCTTGGGCGCATTTTCTGTCTCCAGATAGCGCCACCCCTGAAACGGGCGCTTGGCCAGACGCTCGGTTAAAACAACATCCTGATCCAAAACCAAGCCGCAGTGTTTCTTTCCCTCATCATCGACGAGAGGACGCAGTTCGATGATCCGCTGGCGACATCTCACAATGCCCTTCATCACCCAATAAAGCGATCCATTGTCCAACAGCTCATCAACACGTTTAGGCGTCATGCGGGTGACGTGTATCAGCTCAAGAGGCTTTTTCGCCTTCTTTTGCTGTGCCAGACGCACTTTGTGATAGTCCTGAAGCGTCTCAGGATCTTCCACGCCAACACATAGCTTAATGATATTGACGGTCAATCGCTCTGCTCAACAAAACTCACGAGTGTAGCGCCCGCTTCAACTTGATCACCTTCGCTGACCGCAACGACCTCAACTTCACCATCGCTCTGCGCTTGAATGGTCTGCTCCATCTTCATGGCTTCCAAAACCACAAGTGCGGCCCCTTTGCGAACTTTGTCGCCAGGTTTCACCAGAACCTGAATAACTTTGCCGGGAAGCGGTGCTGTAAAGCGATTGCCACCTGCCGCGTCTTCAAGCTCCACATCCATTGGATCAGGACGCCTGAATTCGTAAGACGCCCCATTGAGCATCAGCACGAAGCCCGCACCCAATTCAATTACAGCGGCGGCAAATCGTTTTCCATTAACCTGAGCGGTGAGCTGCCTGTTCTCCAATACACCGGCGACTTCGAATGAAGTACCGTCCAATTCAATGTGCCAATCAGATCCAGCACTGCGCGCAGAGATAGCCACAGTTTCACCCGCAACATTCAGACGGATAGGTTCACGACGGCCGCCACCAAGTCCCCATCCATCGCCACTTGCCCAAGGGGACAGGGGATCACTGGCCGCCAAAGCAAGTTGGCGGCTGGCAAGTTCATGAAACGCGCCAAGCGCCACAATCTCTGGCGAAGGCATTCTTGAACTCGGCACCAAGTCAGCCAGATGCGTATCGATAAAGCCAGTATCAATGTTACCAGCGACAAATTCCGGGTTTTGAACGATCTCCGCAAGAAACGCGGTATTAGCCTTTAGTCCGGCAATTTCAATCGTTTCCAGCGCCCGCGCCATTTTACGCAATGCGCCTTTACGGTCTCCATCCCACGCAATCACCTTCGCGATCATGGGGTCGTAGAACATTGAAACCGTATCGCCTTCGCGCACGCCGGTATCAACGCGAACAGCCACATTGTTAGTTGGCAGACGCAACCTATGCAATGTGCCCGTTGACGGGAAAAACTTCTTTGCGGGGTCTTCTGCATACAGCCGCACTTCAACGGCATGCCCGTTGATCTCAAGCTCATCCTGCTTTGCGGGAAGCTCTTCACCCGCCGCGACACGTAATTGCCACTCAACGAGATCCTGCCCGGTAATCATCTCTGTCACAGGATGTTCGACTTGAAGCCGTGTATTCATTTCCATGAAAAAGAACGCATCCGCACTCAGCCCATTTGAGCTATCAACGATAAATTCAATCGTGCCGGCACCGCGATACTGAATAGCTTTTGCCGCTGCCACAGCCGCGTCACCCATGGCTGCGCGCATATCTTCCTGCATGTCTGGTGCCGGTGCTTCTTCCACCACTTTTTGATGGCGACGTTGAAGCGAACAATCTCGTTCAAACAAATGAACGACATTGCCATGAGTATCAGCAAACACCTGAATTTCGATGTGACGTGGTCGTGTCACAAACTTTTCAATCAACACCCGATCTTCACCAAAGGCGCTCGCGGCCTCGCGTTGTGCCGACTTCAGGGCACTGTCAAAGTTCGCACCATCATCCACACGTCGCATGCCCTTGCCACCGCCACCAGCCACGGCTTTGATCAACACCGGGTAGCCGATCTCTTCTGCTTGTGAGGTCAGAAATGCAGGGTCCTGGTTTTCACCATGATAGCCCGGCACCACAGGTACCTTAGCTTTCTCCATCAGCACCTTGGCGGCATCTTTCAGCCCCATCGCCCGAATAGCATCTGCAGTTGGGCCAATGAAGATCACACCCGCCGCCTCACACGCGTCAGCGAAGGCCGCGTTTTCAGACAAAAACCCATACCCCGGGTGAATAGCCTCCGCGCCGCACCGTTTGGCAACATCGAGGATTTTATCCGCAACCAGATAGCTCTCGGCAGCTGGCGATGCGCCGATGTGATACGCCTCGTCAGCCAAGGCAACATGCGCTGATGCCACATCAACGTCTGAATAGACCGCGATTGTGCGTAGGCCCATTTTTTTCGCTGTGCGAATGACCCGGCAGGCAATTTCCCCGCGATTGGCAATTAGTACTGATGAAAACATGGCCATTACATCCTGAACACGCCGAACTTCGTGTCCGGTACGGGGGCGTTTAGCGTTGCGGAAAGCGATAGGGCTAACACACGTCGTGTCTCTTGAGGCGTGATGATCCCATCATCCCAAAGCCGGGCTGTGGCAAAATAGGGATGTCCCTCATCCTCATATTGAGCCCGAATAGGTGCCTTGAACTCTTCTTCCTCATCCACGCTCCAGCTTTCACCACGCGTTTCCATACCATCGCGCTTCACGGTCGCCAGAACACTGGAAGCTTGTTCGCCCCCCATCACAGAGATGCGTGAGTTCGGCCACATAAAGAGAAAGCGTGGGCTGTAGGATCGACCACACATGCCGTAGTTTCCTGCGCCATAAGACCCACCAATCACCACTGTTATCTTCGGCACTTGCGCGGTAGCAACAGCCGTCACGAGCTTGGCACCATCTTTCGCGATCCCGCCAGACTCATATTCACGCCCAACCATGAAGCCCGCAATGTTTTGCAGGAACAACAGTGGCACACGCCGTTGACAGCACAATTCGATAAAGTGCGCGCCCTTCAGCGCTGACTCTGAGAACAAAATGCCATTGTTGGCAATAACCCCAACAGGCATTCCGTAAATATGGGCAAACCCCGTAACCAACGTCGTGCCATACAGCGGTTTGAATTCGTCAAAGTCCGACCCATCAACCAAGCGCGCGATCACCTCGCGCACATCATATTGAACCGCGAGCGAGGATGGCACGATGCCATCCAGCTCCGCCGGATCATACAGAGGCCCGACAGGCGCCTGCAGTTTGATGTCGACTTTCTTTTCGCGATTCAGCGTGCCTGCTATCTGCCGCATGATTGCCAAAGCGTGATCATCATCCAGCGCGTAATGGTCGGTAACGCCGCTGGTCCGAGAATGAACATCCGCGCCGCCCAAATCTTCAGCAGAGACGATTTCACCCGTCGCTGCTTTCACCAAAGGTGGCCCACCTAAGAAAATAGTCCCCTGCTCGCGCACGATCACATTCTCATCAGACATTGCAGGCACATATGCACCGCCTGCCGTGCAGGATCCCATCACGATGGAGAGTTGCGGAATGCCCTTTGCGGACATGTTTGCCTGATTGTAGAATATCCGTCCAAAGTGGTTTTTGTCAGGAAAAATTTCCGCCTGGTTTGGCAGATTTGCGCCACCAGAATCGACCAGATAAATACATGGCAGATTGTTTTCTTCCGCTATTTCCTGAGCCCGCAAATGTTTTTTGACCGTCTCAGGATAATAGGTGCCACCCTTGATGGTCGCGTCATTGCAGACGATCACACATTCCTGCCCGGCAACACGGCCAATGCCGGTGATAACACCAGCTCCATGAATACTACCGCCATACATGCCATGTGCCGCCAGCGACGACAGCTCTAGAAACGGCGTGCCAGGATCAAGCAACCCATAAACCCTATCGCGAGGCAATTTCTTGCCGCGCGAAATGTGACGCGCACGAGAGCGTTCGTCCCCCCCCAATGCGTGTTTTTCTCTCTGCTCGTTAAGGTCCGCAACAAGCGCCGCCATAGCCTCGGCGTTCAGCTTAAATCGTTCGTCACGTGTCGAGACTGTCGTTTTGAGAACGGCCATGTGCCGCAATGCCCCCGATAATTACTTTGCGGACCACAAGTACGCAATCTGCCGTCTATTTTGAGAAGAGTATCCAACTTTCTCCCAAAACCAAGCCCTTTTTCAAGGAGCTGAGCGAAACCACCTGCTGAAAATCGAGCATTAAGTGACAGACAACCTTGTGCGCCTGTCCTTTCGTCTCATGGTCGCCCAAGGAAAACCGTCGTCGCATGGCCTAAACCCTAAGCCACGCATAACACTCCAAAATCAGCCACGCTCAAGGGCAACGGCAGTTGCCTCACCACCGCCAATGCACAAAGAGGCAACGCCTTTAGATGCTCCCTTTTGGATCATCGCATTGAGCAAGGTTACGATGATGCGCGCGCCAGACGCGCCAATCGGGTGCCCCAATGCACAAGCGCCACCAAACACATTTACCTTCTCAGGGTCGAGATCCAGCTCCTGGATCGCGGCCAAAGTTACCACAGCAAATGCTTCATTGATTTCATAGAGGTCAACATCACTTGTTTGCCAACCGACCTGATCCAATAGCTTATTGATGGCTGCCACCGGTGCTGTTGTAAACCACGCTGGTGCTTGCGCGTGTCCCGCCTGCCCTTTCAATACTGCAAGCACATTCAAATGCCGTTTCTCAGCTTCAGACTTTCGCATCAAAATAAGAGCTGCTGCACCATCTGAGATCGACGAAGAATTGGCAGCCGTCACACTTCCATCAGGTGCAAACGCTGGTTTCAAAGTTGGAATTTTGTCCGGTTGTCCTTTCAACGGCTGCTCATCATTACTGACAACGACATCCCCCTTGCGGGCCTTGATCGTCACCGGTGCAATCTCTGGCGCAAAGCTGCCGTCTTCCGTCGCCATTTTGGCGCGCGCCAAAGAAGTCAGAGCAAAAGCATCCTGTGCTTCGCGCGAGAACTGATAGTGCTTTGCTGTGTCTTCCGCGTAGGTCCCCATCAGACGACCGTCATAAGCATCTTCCAGCCCATCCAGGAACATATGGTCTTTCACTTCTCCATGTCCGAGCCGCATGCCGCCGCGTGCATTTGGCAATAGGTAAGGCGCATTGCTCATGCTCTCCATGCCGCCAGCGACAACGACATCTGCGTGGCCCATCGCAACAGCATCAGCCGCCATCATCACCGCTTTCATGCCCGAGCCACAGACTTTGCTGATTGTGGTCGCAGGTACTGACAGATCAAGCCCCCCTCGCAATGCTGCTTGGCGCGCAGGGGCTTGGCCAACACCGGCTGGCAAGACACAGCCCATAAAGACTTCGTCCACATCGTCACTTGAGAGGCCCGCACGTTCAACCGCCGCCGCGAGAGCATGCGCGCCCAGTTCCGGGCCTGAGACTGAGGAGAGATCTCCTTGAAATCCACCCAAGGGCGTACGCGCCGCGCTCACAATAACAATGGGATTTTTATCTAACTCGCCCATGAGCGAAATCTCCTCTATCTTCCAATTCAGACTGTCATTTTACAACGCCGGACATCGGACCCGAAGATGGAAAACTTACTTCACGATATTAGCTGGGTTGTGCCATTTCGCAGCCCTTTTCTCACCCCTATTTTCCAAGGGTTCACATGGCTGGGGTATTTGCCGTTCTTCATGATATTCTTGTCGCTAGGCTATTGGCTTTGGGACAAAGACAAGATCACGCGTCTTGCCGTCCTCATCGCCCTTTCTGGCATACTCAACGCTTACTTAAAGGATTTTTGGGCAGACCCGCGCCCACCGCTTGATTTACGCATGGATGGTGGAGTTGGCGAGAGTTACGGCTTGCCAAGCGGTCATGCGCAAGTTGCCACCGTGATGTGGTTCTGGCTCGCCTGGGAAATCAGAAGAACCTGGGCCTGGATCACCGCCACCATATTGGTCAGCGGCGTCATATTCTCTCGCATCTATCTTGGTGTACATGATGTAGAAGACGTAGCGGTCGGTTTTATCTTGGGTCTCACTAATCTCGCGATTTTTGGATGGTTCGTCTCCGAGCATTTCCGGCGCTGGCATGACTTGCATCCAGGATGGCAGGTTGCCCTAATCCTGCTGATCCAACCCTTTCTCTATTTCACATGGCCAGACGCCGAAGGGCCAGAATACGCATTTGGGCTCGGGCTGTTCCTTGCTGGTTGGTGGGCAGGCGCCAAACTCAACAAGCATCACTTTGACTTCGAAAGACACCCAGAATGGTGGGCCGTAGTTGTCGCCGGTGCACTTGGTGTGGTTGGTCTATTTGTATTGTTCGCCGGCATTGGCAAGCTGGCAGACGTGTTGGAACTGGACGACTATAGCCGCCAGATTTCCATCCTTCTGGTTGCGCTCTATATGACGGTTCTCGCTCCTTGGGCGTTCCGCGTCGCACGCATTGGGAAATAAGCCTTAGGCGGTTTCGTTGAACAATTCTCGGCCAATCAACATACGGCGAATTTCACTCGTCCCGGCGCCAATCTCATAGAGCTTGGCGTCGCGGAGCAGACGACCCGTATCATATTCGTTGATGTACCCATTGCCGCCCAAGGCCTGAATGGCTTCAAGCGCCATCCATGTCGCTTTCTCGGCCGCAAAAAGAATGGCTCCAGCTGCGTCCTTGCGCGCAGTTTCATCACGATCACACGCCTTCGCCACAGCATAGACATAAGCCCGGCTGGCATTCATCGTCGTATACATGTCGGCCAGTTTACCCTGCATCAACTGAAACATGCCGATCGGCGTATCGAATTGTTTTCGCTCATGCACGTAAGGAATAACGATGTCCATCGCGGCTTGCATGATGCCCAATGGCCCGCCGGACAAGACGGTGCGTTCATAGTCCAAGCCACTCATCAAGACGCGGACGCCATTGTTGAGCCCACCCATGATATTTTCTTCAGGCACTTCACAGTCTTCAAAGACCAGTTCACAGGTACTCGAACCGCGCATGCCAAGCTTGTCCAGCTTCTGGGCTGTTGAAAAACCCTTGAAGTCCCGCTCAATCAAAAAGGCAGTAATGCCTTTTGCGCCAGCCTCAGGATCGGTCTTTGCATACACCACAAGCGTGTCGGCGTCCGGACCATTCGTAATCCACATCTTGTTCCCATTGAGAACATAAACATCGCCTCTTTTTTCCGCCCGCAATTTCATGGAAACAACGTCAGATCCAGCGCCCGGCTCACTCATGGCCAGGGATCCAACATGCTCTCCGCTTATTAGTTTCGGCAGATAGCGATGTTTTTGTTCTTCAGTCGCCCACCGTCTAATCTGATTCACGCACAAATTTGAGTGTGCCCCATAAGACAGACCAACCGATGCAGAACCGCGGGAAATTTCTTCCATCACAACAGTGTGCGCAAGATAGCCGAGGCCAGATCCACCATACTCTTCCTCGACGGTAAGCCCCAACAAACCCATTTTACCAAGCTCAGGCCACAAATCACGAGGAAACTCGTTCGTCGAGTCAATCTCCGCCGCGCGAGGCGCGATACGTGCATCAGTGAACGCGCGTACCGTATCGCGGATCATGTCGACGGTTTCACCTAGATCAAAGTTGAGCGTCGGATAATCATTCGAGGTCATGAAAGAACTTTCATCAAGGCTTATAGATACTGACAAGGTCAGAAACAGTGAAAACGGTAAAAACACCCGGGCCGGTCGCACCACCAATGACAAACAAACTATCGGTTGTCGCCGCCATCGTCATACCATGTCGCGGCGTGTTCAGCGGCGTTGACGTCTCCCAGCTCGTGCCCGCATCATTCAAGACATAGTGCGTATCGAACGTACGTGGTGGAGACACTTGCTCTCCGCCCGCAACATGCACTTGGCTCTCAAACACAGCTGCACCCAAGCTTGCGCGTGGCTCAGGAAGAGCAGGACCGCGATGCCAAACGTTTGCTTCAAGGTCCAAAATATCTACACGAGGTGTCGGCGCTCCATTGGTTAATCGACCGCCGATAGCAAGAATATTTCCGTTGTGAACGACAAGGGCTAAAGCCGCACGCGCCGCAGGAAAAGAAACAGCAAGTGTTTCCCAGCTATCTGATACCGGATCAAAAACAAAAATGCGTTCCGCATGTGACCCAACACCACCGATGACATACAATCGTCCATTGACGCCGGTCATCTTGTGCCAAGCACGAGGTGCTGGCATATCGGGGCCTTGAACCCAGAAACCGACAGAGGGATCAAAGACCCAGAAACTTGCATTGTCTGGCCCGTTGCTCTGTGCCAAATAGCCCCCCGAAAGGTATAAGCGCCCATTCACGGTCGCCAGGGCAGCCTGTTGCACACCCATTGGTAAAGCCGGTAACGACCGCCAAATATCACCAATCGTATCGTAGGCTTCAAAGGAAGATTGTGGTGTGCTAATACCAGCGCCGCCGGCGACATAAATTTCATCGCCAAGCAATGCAGAGGCAGCAAAAGCCAGCCCTGTCGAACTAGGCGCACCTTCCTGCCACTCACCGGCTGAAGCAGGTAGAGTTACGAATATCGATACACAAAACAACGCTAACATTTGTAAAAAAGTACGCATGGGTTTTCTCCGTGAAAATCACCCCTAAAACAAAATAAGTACCGCAAGTCCTAAAAAAGCAAAAAAGCCTACAACGTCCGTAACCGTTGTGACAAACACGCTCGACGCAATTGCCGGGTCAATACCAAAACGGTCCAAGCCTAACGGCACCAAAATGCCAGCCAGGCCGGCAAAAACCATGTTGATGACCATGGCACTCGCAAGCACCACGCCAAGCGCAACATTCTGAAACCAAAGGGCGCCAATACAGCCCATCAAAGCCGCGAATAAAATCCCGTTGAGAAATCCAACCATCACTTCGCGCGTAACAATGCGTCGTGTATTGAGCGGCACCAGATCGCGCGTGGCCAATGCTCGCACCGCAACCGTCATCGTTTGCGTTCCGGCATTACCGCCCATGGACGCAACGATCGGCATCAAGACTGCAAGTGCCACCATCGCTTCAATCGTGCCGTCAAACAGCCCGATGACGACAGACGCCAAAATCGCTGTAAGCAAATTGATAAAGAGCCAGGAAAAGCGATTGCGGGTGGTCTCCACCACCGTATCAGAGACACTTTCTTCAGAGACGATACCACCAAGGCGGCGAATATCTTCACTGGCTTCATCGGCAATAATTTCAACGATGTCATCCACCGTGACCACGCCAACCAATCGCTCATTTTCGTCTACGACCGCAGCCGAGATGAGGTCATATTTTTCAAACAGGCGCGCAACATCTTCTTGGTCCATCTCGACTGAGATCAGCGCTTGATCTGTATCCATCACCTCTTGAATTATCACCGGGCGTTGTGACCGCATCACCCTCGACAAGGGCAGAGTACCAACCGGTCGATGAGAGGGATCCACGACAAAAATTTCATAGAAGTCGTCTGGAAGGTCTTGCGCTTCGCGCAAAAAATCAATTGTTTGACCAACATTCCAGAACGGTGGAACAGCAACCAATTCGCGTTGCATGATGCGACCGGCACTATCTTCCGGGTACTCCAGAGACCGCTCAATCGCCGCCCGGTCTTCCGCAGGCATTTGCTCCAGGACTTCGCGTTGATCGTCCGCGTCCATATTCTCCAGAACATAGACAGCATCATCGGAGTCCATTTCCTGAACTGCTGCAGCAATATGTTCAGGCGCCATCATTTCAACGACATCATCGCGAATGGCTTCTTCAAGCTCACTCAGCACATCAGGCTCAAGCTCAGGCCCAATCGCCTGAACCAGAGCGCGCAATTCATCTGAGCGAACAAGCTCTAGAAGTTCTGCTTGGTCCGCAGCCTTGAGCGGCATGACCAACGCACGAAGTGAATTTACATCCCCGCGATCAAGTGCGCGCACAACCTTGCTGACATACTTCGGCGTCAGCGTGGTGTCCCACTCTTCGCTCAGTCCAGCAGGTGGCGCAAGATCGTTCACTCAACGAGATCCTTCCGGCACGAAATGAAAACCCTCTACCAGAGCCATTTTGGCATTAGGGTTGATGGGAAAATCAGTCTGGCGATGTTCGCCCAGCTCCGATTCTCAATGCTTGGGCAGTTTGCTTTAAAGCGTGGCATGATGCTACCGCGAGCAGCCCTTTGATAGCCAATTTTCCAACAAAAAAGCCGAGAACATTGTTCCCGACTTCTTTAGTTTTAACCTGTTATGGTGCGGACGAGAAGACTCGAACTTCCACGGGTTTTACCCCACAGCGACCTCAACGCTGCGCGTCTACCAATTCCGCCACGTCCGCAAATCACATGGCTGGTGTGAAGCCGCTCGTGTAACAAATCAATGGCTCGGCGGCAAGCATTCTCTTGCAAAACAGCGCCTCCCAACCATAAATTCATCGCTCCAGGTGGGCCTAAATCCCATCCCCATCCATATTGCTCGGCAGATGGATGCCACACTCGTCTTTATCAGACCCAGCCCAGCGTCCCTCACGGTATCCACCACCTTCGCGAACTTTGGAGGTGCAGGGCATGCAGCCAATAGAACGGTATCCGTCTTTCACCAGAGGATGCCTGGGCAAACGATGCTGTTCCAGGTAATCACTCAGCTCTTCTTCGCCCCAGAGCGACAAAGGGTTGAGCTTAAAGCGCGTCGCCCCATGTGGGTCTCTGCCATCAATCGCCCGTACTTTTTCTTCTTCGATTGCATTCATGGTCGTGCGTGTCGATGTCTGAAACCGCTTGCGGCCAGTGATCGACGCTTTGAACGGTGCCAAAGCACGTTCCAACGGCAAAACCTTTCGAACGAAACAACAGGCATCCTGATCTTGGTTCCATAACCCTCCATTGGGGTCTTGAGCAGCAAGGTCTGCTGGCAACGGGCCGATTGCGCGTAAGTCCGTGAGCCCGAGTTTTTCCTGCAACCGGTCTCTATAGCGCAGGGTTTCGCCAAACAATTTCCCCGTATTCAAGAAAATCACCGGAACCGTCGGATCTATTTCAGCAACCATATGCAGCAAAACAGCGGATTCAGCGCCAAAAGACGACACCACCGCAATTTCACCAGGAAATTCCTTTTTTATCATCCCCTCCAACAGCTGTTGGCCAACCAAACCTGCATACTCATCACGCAGAATGTTAAGTCGCGGCGACGTAACTGTGACACCGTCTAGCGGCGCTGGGCGGCCTTTTGGTTCGCTCACATTTGTTATGCTCATGGCAACCATCCTTGTTGATCTATGTAGCCATCCGTCTTCTTGGAAATATCTTTCAACGCCATGCCATCCGCTCGCCACCCATCTCGCAGTTTGGCAATGTCATCAAGGCGCCCTGCCCATTCGACACCAAAAACCTGCTCGATATGCAGTCGAAGCCGCCTTGCCAATCCAGGCGACTTACCGGCCGTAGACACGGTCAGGGTTAAATCCCCTCGACGGACAACCGAAGGCACATGAAAATCACACTGCGCCTTAACATCTTCAATGTTCACCAGCACGCCGTTTCGGCGCGCACTCTGCGCAAGCTCAAAACCCCTGTCTGCTGACAACCCTGCGCCAAACACCAAAGAAGCCGCAGCAATTTCGCCTTCAGAAGGTTGCTGCCGTGAAAGTCGGTTTCCGGCATGCTCGATAAGGTCAGTAGAAGGGTCGAGCGAATACACACGCACTCGTGCGCCAGCTGAGTCCAGCAAATCTAAGCGCCGTTCAGCCAACTCACCCTCACCAACGAGGATGATCAAGCCGGCCTTCACATCGAATAGGATGGGCAACATGTGCGACCTCCGGACATGCCGCTACAGTGGAGCGGCTCATTGTGCACAGAGATAAGGCGGAATGAATATTAATTCAAGAATGAAACGTGAAATAGATTATATAACACCAAATTTACGATAAATAGAGACAAAAAGTCTATCCTTGTCGATCAATCACCCTTTTAGCAGGATCGAAAAGTAAGTTTATCTATCTTATTGACTGAGCGTTGCTGATTTTTTCGGTGATCTGCACAGCAATCTTATCTTGCTGCACGATTATCTCACCACGCGCGATAGGAATATTGTTCGCCACAATCCAGATTTCGTCATCCTGGTGAGAATCAAGTTCAATGACAGCGCCACGGCCCATCTTTAGCAGCTGATTAATCGGCATTTTAGACCGCCCAATCACCACAGAAAGCTCGACAAATACTTTCTCGACAGCATTCACTGTTATCATCCTCGAAACATTATGTGGCTTAGATGAAATCTCACGCCACCAAATCAAGAAACAGCATTCCATGCTAGGGTTAGCACATGGTTAATATTCACACGACATCAGCCTATTCCAAAGAACCCATTCCCAACACATCGCAAGTTGAGTGGCGAATTTCGGATGCTCAGGTGCCTTATGAAGAAGCCCTGGCCTTTATGGAGAAACGTGTCACGGACATCGCTGAGGGAACAGCTCGTGAGTGCGTCTGGCTTCTGGAGCATCCCCCCACTTACACAGCAGGCACCAGCGCTGACAAAAAAGACCTGCTAACGCCAGAACGTTTTCCCGTCTTTGAGACCGGACGTGGCGGCCAATACACCTACCATGGCCCGGGTCAGCGCGTCGGCTATGTCATGCTTAATCTAAAACAACGCGGGCCTGACGTGCGCGCCTTTGTTCACAATCTCGAAGAATGGCTCATCCGTTCCCTCGCCGCCTTCAACGTAAAGGGCGAAACGCGAGATGATCGTGTGGGTGTCTGGGTTCCTCGCCCTGACCGAGGGCCCACTCGCGAAGACAAAATTGCTGCCATTGGTCTGCGCGTGCGCAAATGGGTGACTTTTCATGGGGTCAGCCTGAACATCGACCCGGACCTAGAACATTTCTCCGGCATTGTGCCTTGCGGTGTGACCGAACATGGCGTCACAAGCCTGCTTGATCTGGGGCAAATTGTATCGACCCAGGAAGTCGACGCCGTCCTGAAAAAGACTTTTTCCGAAATCTTCTAGACAGTTTCGTAGTGAACCCGGCCTGCAATCAGGATTGCACCGATACCAACTGCGATCGAGGCAAACCAGAAAAAACCACCCAGAATAGGTGCGGCAGCCCCACCCCATAAAACCAGTGAACCAACGATAACGATCGCCAAGCGCTCACCCGCACTGCTGCCAAATGACAGGCCAAACAAGCCCGTCAAAAGACCGCCGATCACAAATACGGCTGCGATCATTCCTGCGAAGAACACGATCCCATACAATAGGATCAGTAGGAATGCGAAAGGAATACCGACAATCGTAAACGCTGCCAAAACGCCGACGATGGGCAAACCCAACATCCAAACAACACCATAGAAAACAGCCAATGCAGGCGTTGATTGAGCTGATCTGCGAACATTCTCAGACCATCGCGGCGCCACAAAAGACAGCAGTCCAGCAAACAAAGCCAAGATGATCACGCCCGGCAGTGTCAGTTCAAGAACGGGCGTCGCATCATTCTGGCGCTCTTCCCACCCATTGCGCCAATCATCTGGCTGCACGCGAACGACCTCTTCTCCTTCAGAGAAAAAGTGAGCTTCCACCTCACCTGTCACTTTGGCGTCGGAGGCAATATCGGCTTCCGCATTTGTGTAATAGGCAAGGTCGCCATCAATATCAGCGTCGGGCCCGAGCGTCAGGTCTACAGCCCAGACAGAGACATCACCCTCTATTGGGCCATTTATGAGAACAGTCTGAGCGCGGATATCCACATCACCATCAATGGCCCCATCAACCACGATGCGTCGCCCCGCGAGCCACGCGTCACCATCGATGGTCACGTCATCCGCAATAACAATAGAATCGCCAGAAGCGCGCAAGTTACCTTCTACGTTTTCGCTGACAACAATGTCTGCGCCCGCAAGGAACACGCCTCCGTCATTTTCCCATTGAACGGCGGCTTCTTCTGCAAATGCTCCATGAGTGCTAAACAGCACCAACATCAAGGAAACCCACAAGACACGGCTCATCATCTTTAGCTCCACCTAAAAGCAACATCGTGCTCATTCTCGTACGATGCGGGAAAAAGCACAACGCCCGCACGGAACCAATTCCGGCGGGCGCCATATCTCATATGTGGTGTGATCTATTCAAATTCAATAATCACAGCGTCCACTTGAAGGCTATCACCGGCTGCCGCTTCGACATTGGCAATCACACCATCGCGTTCGGCGCGAAGGATGTTCTCCATCTTCATGGCTTCCACAACCGCTAGTGTCTGTCCGACCTTCACTTCGTCGCCTACTTCGACATTGATGGAAACAACCAGACCTGGCATCGGACACAGTAAGAACTGCGACGTATCCGCCTCAACCTTCTCTGGCATATATACCATAAGAGCATGTGCATTGCGGGTGCGCACAGCCGCGTTCATCGTCGAGCCGCGGTAATGCAGATTGTATCCCTGCAAGCCTTTTGCACGCTCAACAAGCACCGTGATGGCATCCCCATCAATGGTTCCTTCAAAAACCACATCACCCGGACGCCACTCACTCGCAACAGTATGCGTGCTGATTTCCTTGTGGTTATCATCCAAAAGCACAACAGAAAGATAATCTTCTTCCGGTTCTGTGCGAATCGAAATCGCATGATCATCATCCAACGCAACGACCCACTCTTCTGGAAGGAAACGCGGCCGGTTTGGTAGTTGACCTGTGATTTCTGTCGCCCGAAGCGCATGAATTTCATTCATGAAAGCCGCAACCATAACGAGCTTGTCTGCACGTTCTTTGCTGATCGGCACACCATCAAAGCCATCGGGATATTCTTCTGCAATAAAGCCCGTTGTGATTTTTCCTGAGCGGAAACGCTCATGCTCCATAATCGCGCCAAGGAACGGAATATTGTGCCGAATTCCCTCGATATGGAACGTATCCAAAGCAACGGACATAGCTTCAATAGCTTCTTCTCGGGTCGCCGCATGTGTGCAGAGCTTCGCAATCATCGGATCATAAAAGAGAGAAATTTCTCCTCCCTCATAAACACCCGTATCATTGCGCACTGTCACGCCCGTTGAAGACGTCATTTCTTCTGGCGGCTGATAGCGCACCAAACGTCCTGTTGATGGCAGGAAACCACGATAGGGGTCTTCCGCATAAATACGGCTCTCAATCGCCCAGCCATTCAACTTCACATCTTCTTGTTTGATGGAAAGTTTCTCGCCGGCAGCAACGCGGATCATCTGCTCAACCAAGTCGATCCCGGTGATCAGCTCCGTCACTGGGTGTTCAACCTGAAGGCGCGTGTTCATTTCTAGGAAGTAGAAATTGCGATCTTTATCGACGATGAACTCAACAGTCCCTGCGCTGCGATAATTAACAGCCTTCGCGAGTGAGACAGCTTGCTCACCCATTTTCTTGCGCGTTGCTTCATCCAAAAACGGGCTCGGTGCTTCTTCAATGACTTTCTGGTTGCGCCGCTGGATCGAACATTCACGTTCGCCAACGTAGATTGCGTTTTCGCCATCAGCCATCACTTGAATTTCAATGTGGCGCGGGTCGGTAACGAACTTTTCAATGAAAATCCTATCATCGCCAAAGCTCGACTTCGCTTCATTGATCGCAGACTGAAAACCTTCCGCCACATCATCAGCAGACCAGGCAATACGCATGCCCTTCCCGCCACCACCTGCGGAGGCTTTCATCATCACCGGATAGCCAACTTCACCGGCAATTTTCAATGCTTCTTCTGTGTCTTTGATCACCCCAAGGTTACCAGGCACTGTGCTCACTTTTGCAGCACCAGCAAATTTCTTGGACTCAATTTTGTCACCCATCACTTGGATGGCTTTGACATTTGGTCCGATGAAGGCAACGCCTTCTTTTTCTAGCAGTTCTGCAAATACAGAATTCTCAGACAAGAACCCATAACCCGGATGAACAGCTTCTGCGCCTGTGTCTTTCACAGCTTGCAGAATTTTTTCCATTACAAGATAGGATTCCGACGAAGGTGCTGCCCCAATGTGAACGGCCTCATCGGCCATCTCCACATGCAGCGCATCCTTATCTGCTTCCGAATAAACGGCTACAGTTTTGATGCCCATCCTCTGAGCCGTCTTGATAACCCGACATGCAATTTCGCCACGATTGGCGATCAGGATCTTCTTAAACATTTGATCGCCTCCTTAAAGCGGAATATTGTCGTGTTTTTTCCAAGGGTTTTCCAGTTGCTTCTCTCTGAGAAGTGCCAGAGCCCGTGCAATGCGTGGGCGTGTGTTGTGAGGCATGATGACCTCATCGACATAGCCACGTTCCGCTGCTTTGAATGGGTTCAAGAACCGGTCTTCATATTCTTTTGTGTGATCGGTAATTTTTTGCTCATCACCAATGTCTTTGCGATGAATAATTTCCACAGCACCCTTCGCACCCATCACGGCGATTTCTGCTGTTGGCCATGCATAGTTGATGTCGCCACGCAGATGCTTGGACGACATAACGACGTATGCGCCGCCATAGGCTTTACGTGTGATCACAGTGATTTTTGGAACCGTTGCCTCGGCATACGCGTAGAGCAACTTCGCACCATGTTTGATCAGTCCGCCATACTCTTGTGATGTTCCAGGCAGGAACCCAGGCACATCCACGAAAGTCACGAGGGGAATATCAAAGCAGTCACAGAACCGCACAAACCGCGCTGCCTTACGGCTCGCATCGCTATCCAACACGCCAGCCAAATTCATTGGCTGATTGGCAACGATACCAACGGTGCGGCCTTCAATGCGTCCAAAGCCAGTGATGACGTTCTTTGAGAAATCTTCCTGGATCTCGAAGAAGTCTGCCTCATCAACAACCTTACACACCAACTCTTTCATGTCGTACGGCATGTTCGGATTGCTTGGGATCATCGTATCAAGAGAGGATTCAACCCGGTCTTGATCATCAAAAAAAGGTCGTTCGGGAACATCCGCTTGGTTTGAGGAAGGCAGGAAATCAATCAAACGACGGACCTGCGTCATCGCAACTACATCATTCTCAAACGCACCATCGGCTACTGACGACTTGGTCGCATGAACCGACGCGCCCCCTAGTTCTTCAGCCGTCACTTCTTCGTTCGTCACGGTCTTCACAACGTCAGGCCCCGTCACAAACATGTAGGATGTGTCGCGCACCATAAAAATAAAGTCAGTCATGGCGGGTGAATAAACATCACCACCGGCACATGGCCCCATGATCACTGAAATCTGCGGAACAACACCGGAAGCTAGAACATTGCGAGAGAAAACCTCACCGTATCCGCCCAACGCATCAACACCTTCTTGAATGCGGGCACCGCCGGCGTCGAATAAACCGATAATCGGCGCGCCGGTTTTCAGCGCCATGTCCTGAACTTTGGTAATTTTCTTAGCGTGATTGCGAGAAAGAGATCCGCCCATCACTGTAAAATCTTTGGCAAAAACGTAGATCGGGCGACCATTCACAGTGCCCCAGCCGGTTACAACACCATCACCAGGCACTTTCTGGTTTTCCATACCGAAGTCAGCACAATCGTGTTCAACGAATGTATCGAACTCTTCAAAGCTGCCTTCATCCAGAAGAAGGCTGATGCGCTCCCTGGCGGTCAGCTTGCCTTTGGCATGTTGAGCTGTAATCCGCCGCTCGCCGCCGCCCATTCGAGCTACAGCGCGCCGCTCCTCAAGCTGGCGTATGATTTCCTTCATGAGGCCCCCTTTGATCCGCGTTTTATCAACAAACACGGGTTCTTATTCTGGTCCAGATACCACTTCAACTAGAAGCATTTCAGGGTCCAAAGACGAGCTGTCCCGGCCCCCTAAGGCGCCTTGAATAGCACCGAAAAACCACATTTGCCAACGTCTTATGCTGTTTTTTGACAGAGCGAAAAGCCTCATCCCTATGACGTAGCGGAGGTGAGGAGTTCCAAGTATATGGCAGAGGCCATAAGCGCCTCTTTGCGCCCCGTCAGCCGAGCTTCGGCCTCTTCATCAGTGCCCCATTGTTCCGCCTGCCAAATTTCATCAATATGCGCGAGCACATGGGCTTTTCCCGCATCAATTTGATTGTCCATCAACGCTAACCCCAATACCAATGAGCCACTTATGGTAACAATTTGGTGCAAGCCGGACAGCTCAAACTCGGAAAATGTCGCCACATAAGCGTGCAATTTCGCCAGATCATCTGCCGATTGCGCCTTAAACATGACACCTGAGGTCACCTCCAGGTTGGTGCCTGTCTTTAAGTTAAGCCAGGCCAAAAGAGGATCCCACCCTTGTGCTTGGCGCAACACCAGGCTGTCTGGGTGCTCCGCGCGGTAGCACAGCAAATCAGAAGCACCAAAAGCTGAGATTTCGTCGACAATCTCATCACGGCGAAGCGCCACCCGATCAATCGCTGTATTGGCAAGCTTAGTCACCAACATGGCCTCTGGGTCAATTTCCAGTTGTTGGGCTTCCCATTCCGCCGCAATCGCATCCGCAAGCGCTTTGATAGGCACTGCCAAAGGTTCGCGAGCAGGCGTTTTTACTCTGCGGCCATCCAATTCAATCGAAAAGCCTGCCTCGGTGTCAACCACAGCGACTTGGCTGTAGAACCGTTTCGGCAATTTGCGTTTGTCGCTATCACCTGGATGCGACACAAATCGATCGGCTGCGACATTCGTTTCAGTTTCGTCAGACATCCAAACTCTCAATCAAATGGCGAGGACAGAATATCCCCCACGCCTCGTATAACATCACCAGCACCCTCACCCGCCTGATCTAACAGACCATCATCTTCATTTGAACGGCTGGAAGACGATCCCTTGAGGACCGTCAAACAAGCGCTTGAAGCATCTGCATCGAAACTCTCCGCACTAATGAGCGGCAGTATGGCACCGACACCTCCCGTCAAAAGACCAGCACCAACTGAAAGCGCAATGTCTCCAAGAACAGAAGTTGTATCAGGAAGGATCGTTGGATCAGCAAGCGGGCCTGTAATATTCACCGGCGTCGCAAGGCTCAGAAGTCCAGGATCATTTGGGTGTGGATGAAGCGTCATATCGATCGTCTCTGAAGCAAGATTGATAGAACCTGTACCAGACGTTCTAATTTTGTCGGTCACCAATGCGAGAGCCGCGACTTGCCCAACTCCATTTGAAAAATTCAACTCATTGATGAAGCAAGTCAAATCAGCCACTCCTGCATCACTGCCTTTGGGAATAAGCGCCCAAAGCAAGTCGGCGGCAATCAATTCAAAGACAGATGAGTCAATGCGCCCGCGCCCTGTTGCAATATCAACTTTCCCGTTCAAGCTGGACATCAGGGCTTTGACAGACTGCCCGCGCCCGGACAAATCGACACCAACGTGCCCCCGCACATCCACAAGGTCTGTTGCATCGACTTGTTTAAGAAATTGTCCAATATCGAACCCAGGCGCATTTAACGTCATGCTAGCTTGAGGTTGTTGACCATCGTTTGCATTAAGCTGCGCCTCCAGACGGTGCCCCTCGTATTCTGCGAAAACCGGAACGGACACAGCACCATCTTTCAACGTCACAGCAATATGCACGTCTTTGAGATCAAGCGAATGGTATGTTAGTTCTTCGAATGTCACTTCAATCTCACCGTTGGCGAGATTAAGCACACTGAAGGGTAACGGTGCATCACTGAACAAACTGCCTTCGTTTGTTGCACTACCCGTTTGATCAATAAACGTATCGACAACAAATGCACTAGACGCAAACACACCATCAACGCGCAACGGTGCATTTTCAGTTGGACGTACGCCGTCTAATTTTCCCGTCAAGGTGAGATCATCATAGGCAAGCTTCAAATTGGAAACAGCAAACGCCTCAGCATTGCCTTCGAAGTATCCAGAGGCGGAAGCAATACGATCAGCAACAGATCCACGCACCCCGATTGCGACACCTCCCCCTCGTGGTTCAATATCAGCGCGCTCAAGAAAAATTTCAGTAACATCGCCTCGTCGCCCACTGTCATACGTCAGCTGCAAATCATCAACAATGACTTGTGGTAAATCCTGAAGTGACGTTTCTTCATCACCTGCCGTTTCACCCGCAGAACCTGTTCCCAGTTCCCAATTGCCCGCCCCATCTGCACGCCGCTCCAAAAAAAGCGTCGCACCCGTAACATTCAATTCCCGAACACTCACCGAGCCGACAAGCAATGACATGAGGGAAAGCCTGAGGGCTACCTCCTCTGCGTGGAACATATGAGGCTGTTTGCCCCATGAAGCATTTCCGAATGTGACCTTGTCGGCAATCACGGTCGGTCGCAAGGAGAACCCAATATGCAAGGGGCCCTCTAGTTGAAGCGTACGCCCAGTCAAATCTTCCGCAAGAGCTTCAATCTCTGGTTTATAGTGGTTGATATCTACGAAAGTCAGAGCAAATAGACCGAGAAGAACAATCGCAACTGTCCCAAGCACTATACGTAAGAAACGTTTCATCGAAAATTCCCTTCTCAGTCGCTACCACTTGAACCATCTGTCTGTTTCCATCCATTTTCAAGAAACGGGATCAGCTCATCAAACGTGTCCAAAACGCTCACAGCACCATGTTGCATCAATTCCTCAACTTCATGATAGCCCCATGAAACACCAATCGGCAGCGCCCCGGCACCCACGCCCATTACCATGTCGTAACTTGTGTCACCAATAATGGCTGTGTCCTGCGGCGCAATACCCGTCTCTTCCATTGCCTTCAGCAACATCGACGGGTGTGGTTTTGATGGATGACCATCGGCTGTTTGCAACGTCACAAACATATCTTTCAAACCATGCAACTCCAGTATCGAGGTCAAGCCTCTTTGGGATTTTCCAGTCGCCACGCCCAAGAGAACATCGTCGCGGGCCGCCAGTGCGCTCAACACCTCCAGCGTTCCGGGAAACAATGGTTCGTGCAAATCTGGTTCTTGGCGCAGATGGAAAAATGCCTGTCGGTAACTCTCCTTCACGAGAGTCCGGGTGCTAGCATCTTCCTTGGGTAACAGTTTGGAAATCGCTTCTTCGAGCGACAGGCCAACAATGGATAAAATCGCATTCCGCGGCAAATCGGGCAAAGAGTGTTCCTGAAACGCATGGCGCACCGCCGCCACAATCATGTGCTGGCTGTCCACCAATGTTCCATCACAATCAAAAACGACCAACTTGCGAGAAGCCATCAGTCCAACTCCTCAAACGGGTTGGCGTCGTTTTCCAGTTCCAAGCCCAAAAGGTTCCAACTTTGCACCATGTGTGGTGGCAAAGGCGCCGTTATGGAAAACCATTTTCCGTTGGGATGTTTAATGCCAATGCTGCGCGCATGCAGGTGCAGCCCGGCGGGCAGTCCACCAGGGTGTGCAGCAGAGCCACCGTATTTTCCATCCCCGACAACCGGGCACTTCAATGCCTCTGATGCATGAACACGCAACTGATGCGTCCGTCCGGTAATCGGCATAAATGCAAGCCACGCAAGCTTCTGCCCAGCGCGTGCCACCGTTGCAAAATGTGTTTCGGAAAATTGCGCACCATCAGCCTTGTCAGGCACCGGCACAATCCGCTCCCCCATTCGCCCAGCTTGTTTAGCCAGCGACATGCGGATTGTTCCTTTTGCAGGCCGTGGCACGCCCACGGTAAGTGCCCAATAGATTTTCCGCGTATTGCGTTCTTTGAAACTGCGGCCGAGCTTTGCCGCGGCACCAGGTGTACGTGCAAGCAACAAGACACCACTTGTATCCCTGTCCAAGCGATGCACCAGGCGCGGCCTATCTGGCAGATCGAACTTCAAACCATCAAGCATGCCGTCTAGGTGACGTTCAGTCTTGGTTCCTCCTTGAACAGCCAATCCACTTGGTTTGTTCAAGACAATAATCGACGCATCCTTGTACAGCACGAGGCTCTGCACAAACCGCTCATCTTCCGTGTTGAAAGTTGGTTTCACTTTTGCTTTGCGAACAGGGGCGTCTGGATCCACGGGCGTCGCGGCCCCAAACGGCGGAACACGAATGATCTGGCCGGACTCAACTCGGTCATTCCCTTTCACACGCCCACCATCCACCCGCACTTGTCCTTTGCGCAAGAGTTTTTCAAGACGACCATGCGCAAGCTCTGGATAATGTCTTTTGAACCAGCGGTCCACGCGACTGCCATCATCATCCTCACGAACTTCGATCAACGAAACGCCACTCATGAGAGTACCGCCCGTGCAATCCATAAACCAAAGAACAGAGCGAGCACCGCACCGCCCAACGAACCAAATGCATAGAGTGCGGCCAGCGCCAATTCCTTTTTTTCAATCATCAAGGACACATCCAGTGAGAATGCCGAGAACGTGGTGAAGCCCCCCAGCACACCTGTCACCAAAAACACGCGCATTTCAGGAGACAATTGAAAACGCAAGGCCAGCCCTTCCACCAAGACGCCCATGAAAAAGGAACCGATAACGTTGACTCCCAAAGTACCCCATGGAAACCCCGGGCCCATCAGGCGCAACGCCTGCGCTGCAAAGAGATAACGCCCTGTCGCGCCAAAAGCGCCCCCTAAGGCGACCGCCAACAACATTTTCACGGCTGCTTCTCTCCTCTAAGTTTTTCCCAATAAGCAAGACGCTTTGCGATATCGCGCTCGAAGCCGCGTTCTACAGGTTGGTAAAAGCGTTGGCGTTCGACATCATCAGGGAAATAATTCTGGCCAGAAAACGCATCCGGCATGTCATGGTCATACTCATATCCAGCGCCATACCCAAGCTCCTTCATGAGTTTTGTTGGCGCATTGAGAATATGTGCAGGCGGCGCCACCGACCCGGTCTCTTTCGCCACACGCTGGGCACCACGAAACGCCACATATTGTGCATTCGATTTGGGTGCCGTCGCCAAATAGAGCACTGCTTGCGCCAATGCTAACTCACCTTCAGGGCTACCAAGAAACTCATACGTATCTTTTGCAGCCATCGCCTGAACCAGCGCTTGAGGGTCAGCCAAGCCAATATCCTCAATTGCCATACGAACAATACGTCGCGCAATAAAGCGAGGGTCTTCTCCCCCTTCTAGCATTCGCGCGAACCAATAGAGCGCCGCGTCCGCATCCGACCCACGGACGGACTTATGAAGGGCACTGATTAAATTGTAATGCCCTTCCCTCGACTTGTCGTAAATCGGAGCGCGTCTTTGTATCAACTTACTCAAGGCAGGCACATCAAGAGGAACATGTGGCGCAAGCGCTAAAATTTCTTCCGCAAGGTTGAGCACAAACCGCCCATCACCATCTGCCATGGCACACAATGCAACTCGAGCGTCCGCGTCCAAAGCGAGCTTCGCCCCGACGAAAGCTTCAGCGCGGTTCAACAATTCACCAAGCGCATCATCACTCAACCGATTGAGAACCAACACCTGGGCACGCGACAACACAGCCGCATTCAGTTCAAACGACGGATTTTCTGTCGTCGCCCCAACCAAAATAACCGTGCCATCTTCCATAACGGGAAGAAAGCTGTCCTGTTGTGCTCGGTTGAACCGGTGAATTTCGTCCACGAAAAGCAACGTACCACGGCCTTGGCTTTTGCGAAGGCGCGCCATCTCAAAGGCTTTTTTTAGGTCTGCTACGCCGGAAAACACGGCTGAGATTTGCTCAAAAGCCAGCCCCACGGCATCAGCCAACAACCGCGCTGTTGTTGTCTTACCTGTCCCCGGAGGCCCCCAAAATATGATGGAAGAAAGATGACCGGACGCAACCATGCGCCCAACCGGACCCTCTGCTCCGATCAAGTGATCCTGGCCAACAATTTCCGACAAAGCTGCCGGACGCAATTTGTCAGCCAAAGGACGCCGGTCATCCCCGCCAGTTTCTGGAGTTTGAAATAGATCGCTCATCGCTCAGACTTAGCATATTTTCAGGAATGCCAAGGAAGGGAACTACCAATATCTGCTCTATTTTTTGGCTAAACCCGCTGAAACATGGTCAACTCGCTGTCATTCAGAATGCTGGACATACCGTGCAAGGTGACAATCCAAAAGACCTGATCCAGACTCTAGAGAGCTTTCTGCGAGCGCCAACGTGAATGCAAGGACTACCCGCGAACACGGGCAGAAATCCGCTCACCGGCCCGCTCAATGGTAAATTCCCATTCAGATCGACGCCCATCGGTTAAACGCTGAAGCTCATCCACATTGTCCACCTCGTTCCCTGCAATAGCCCGAATGATATCGCCGGGCTGAATGCGCAACCTGTGAGCAGCGCTGCCACGAACAATGCGTAAAACGACCACACCAGTCAAAAATGGATCGATCCGCAACTCTTCGGCAAATGCCGGCGAGAGATTTCCCACTGTTGCTCCGGAAAATGGATGACGCCCGGAAAGATCAGCCATATCCCGCACCGGCCTCTCAGGCGCTGCTTCCAATTCAACGCGCGTACTGTCTGAACGACCATTACGCCGATAGCCAACGTCTATTCGCCCGCCAACCCCTTTTGTCGCCAACCGATACCGCACAGCTTGCGGATCAAACACTTCCCGACCCTCCACCGAATGGATCACATCACCGGTTCGAAGACCTGCCCGCTCTGCTGCACCGCCTGGATAGGTTCGTTGAATGAGTGCGCCACCCGGACGGTCCAGCCCAAGAGACTCCGCTAGGTCAGAGGTCACATCTTGAAGCGACGCTGCCAACCAAGGGCGCTCCACGCCACCAGAGCCGCCCACAGCGGAATCCACCACAGCCCGCACCATGTTCGACGGAATGGCAAAACCGATCCCTACGGACCCACCGGACTGCGAGAAGATCGCTGTGTTGATGCCCACTAGCTGACCATCCATTGTCACCAAAGCTCCACCAGAATTTCCTGGATTAATCGCAGCGTCTGTTTGGATGAAAAACTGATAATCTGTAGCGCCCACCTGAGTGCGAGCCAGTGCCGAAACAATCCCACTCGTCACTGTCTGTCCAACGCCAAACGGATTGCCGATTGCCAAAACCAGATCACCGACTTCCAACGTGTCACTATCCCGAAAGCTCATGGCAGGGAGCGGTGGTCCGTCATAATCGATTTTCAAGACGGCCAAATCCGTTCGCTCATCTGCAAGCACAAGGGTTGCTTCATACTCGCGGCGATCCGCCAGCGCCACAGTGAACGTGTCGCCATCTGCGACAACATGATTGTTGGTAACAATGATGCCGTCGGCCCCAACGATGACACCAGAACCCAATGACTGCTGAACACGTTCTTGTGGGACGCCAGAACCAAAGCGATTGCCAAAAAACTGCTTGAAAAAGGGATCATTGAACAAGGGGCTGCTTGGACGCTCCTGCACCACTCGTTTTGAGTAGACATTGACCACAGCCGGTGCCACATCCCGAACCAGCGGCGCGAAAGAGAGAAGCATTTCGCTCTGAGATCGCGGCACCACACTTTCCGACCGCGCTGGCCCACTCGTCACCAAAGCCAGACCAACGATCAGGACAATTGCTGCCCCGACCCAAATCGTCGCAAACCAAGATTGAGAAACCATTTCAAACACCATGACGCCCGCCCAGATTGGCCCGCGTTAATCCGGCTCAAATTCTGAAAGGCAAATGTGTCTTTGGCAAGCCTGATCACCAAAGAAGCTTGTTACAACGTAAACGGGGCGGAGTTCAAAAGAACCCCACCCCGTCAAAATTCGCTAGATGTAGTCGTTACGCGTTTTCGAGAACACTCTCGTCATCAATCATAACAGGGCCAGAATCTTGGCCTTTTGCTGACAGATCGCGATCTACAAATTCGATCACAGCCATCGGTGCATTGTCGCCATACCGAAAACCAGCCTTCATGACGCGGGTATAACCACCATTGCGCTCTTTATAGCGTGGTCCCAGCTCATCAAAGAGCTTCGTTGCCCACTTTTGCTCCGGCAACCGTGAATAAGCCTGACGACGAGCGTGTAGGTCGTCGCGTCGGGCCAGTGTCACAAGCTTTTCAACGTAAGGACGAAGTTCTTTCGCCTTTGGCAGCGTTGTGATGATCTGCTCGTGCTTGATCAGCGCGACAGCCATATTGGCGAGCATCGCCTTACGGTGACTAGCTGTTCGGTTGAGCTTGCGGCCGGCTTTACCGTGGCGCATGACCCTCTCCTCATTCAAAAGTGACGGCGCCTCGCGACGCGGTCAGTGGTAATCAATAATGATCTTCGAAACGCTTCGCGAGATCTTCAATATTCTCAGGCGGCCAGCTCACGACTTCCATACCAAGATGGAGGCCCATTTGTGCAAGCACTTCCTTAATTTCGTTCAATGACTTACGACCGAAGTTCGGCGTACGAAGCATTTCAGGCTCTGTCTTCTGAATGAGATCGCCAATATAAACGATATTGTCGTTCTTCAAGCAATTAGCAGAGCGAACAGAGAGCTCCAATTCGTCAACCTTCTTGAGCAGTGCTGGGTTGAATTCCAACTCAGGGTGCTGCTCTTCGACGACAACTTCTTTAGGCTCATCAAAATTGACGAACACTTGAAGCTGGTCCTGAAGAATACGTGCAGCGAACGCCACTGCATCTTCTGGTGTCACCGATCCATCTGTTTCAAGATCGACGGTCAGCTTGTCATAATCGAGGATCTGACCCTCACGAGTATTTTCTACTTTGTAGGAAACACGCCGCACTGGGCTATAGAGGCTATCAACTGGGATCAGGCCAATTGGCGCATCTTCCGGCCGGTTGCGTTCTGCGGCAACGTAGCCTTTGCCATTGCTCACCATGAATTCCATGCGAATGTTCGCACCTTCATCAAGCGTACAAAGCACATGCTCAGGGTTCAGAATTTCAATGTCTGATCCTGCGTCAATATCACCTGCAGTGACGGTGCCTGGACCCTGCTTGGAAAGCATCATCCGTTTTGGGCTATCACTGTGCAACATCAAAGCCATCTGCTTAATGTTCAAGATGATGTCCGTGACATCTTCGCGAACGCCCGCAATTGACGAAAACTCGTGCAACACGCCATCAATCTGCACAGCGGTTACAGCCGCCCCTTGCAATGACGACAGCAGCACGCGCCGAACAGCATTCCCAAGTGTCAATCCGAAACCACGCTCCAGTGGCTCAGCGACTACTGTTGCTGTACGTCGTCCATCATGACCCGGCTGAATTTCCAGCTTAGTCGGCTTGATGAGCTCTTCCCAGTTCTTCTGGATCACCTGTAGAACCTCATGCTTTATGCATCTAGCTGAACCGAGTTTCGGAGCGGCTGAAATGCTGCGACGAATTATCGTCGAATGATCTGTGGTGGTGCCGCAACCAGCGACACCCACAAAAAAATTGTTAGACGCGGCGGCGCTTTGGCGGACGACAGCCGTTGTGAGCGATCGGTGTCACGTCACGAATACTCGTGATCGTAAAGCCAGCTGCTTGCAACGCCCGAAGAGCAGACTCACGTCCAGACCCTGGACCGCAAACTTCGACTTCAAGCGTTTTCATGCCGTGATCTTGAGCCTTTTTTGCCGCGTCTTCTGCAGCCATCTGAGCTGCGAAAGGTGTTGATTTGCGGCTGCCCTTAAATCCCATCATGCCAGCTGATGACCAGGAAATTGCATTTCCCTGAGCATCGGCGATGGTGATCATCGTGTTATTAAAAGTCGAATTCACGTGCGCTACGCCAGAAGTAATATTCTTGCGTTCTTTGCGCTTAACGCGTGTCTTTTCCTTAGCCATTCTCTAGCCTTTTCTATCGAACGGGACGTCCCGTCAGTACCGTTCTTACTTCTTCTTGCCTGCAATTGCTTTAGCAGGGCCCTTGCGTGTGCGCGCATTCGTGTGGGTCCGCTGACCGCGCACAGGAAGACCGCGACGATGGCGCAACCCTCTGTAGCAACCGAGGTCCATCAAACGCTTGATGTTCATAGCGACTTCACGACGTAGATCACCTTCAACAAGATAATCCCGGTCGATTGTCTCGCGGATCTGGATCACCTCTGAATCAGACAGTTCATTCACACGACGTTCGCGTGAAATCCCGACTGCTTCGCAGATATCTTCCGCATTTTTATCCCCGATCCCATGGATATAAGTGAGCGCGATAAGCACTCGCTTATTAGTGGGAATATTAACACCAGCTATTCGAGCCACGTTCTTCTCCTGCAGCAAGGAATCACAATGCTGACAATCCATATAAAAAACGGGCTAAATCGCCAAAACACCGCAGATTACTGCCGTTTTTTGGTGAATGTCCGTTGCTTTGCTATGGAACTGCCGTTGCGTTGGCCGGGATTATAGGAATTTCCCCTTCCCGGTCAACCGCTTAGCTTGCGTTATCCTTCTCTTTAAGTTCAAGTGCCGCTTCAATCTCCGCGGTCACTGCATCCATATCTTTCATGCCGTCTACAACTTTGAGTATTCCAGCCGTTTTGTAATAACCAATCAGGGGCGCAGTCTGCTCGTGATAGACAGCCAATCGCTTCTTCAACGCCTCCGCATTGTCGTCTGCGCGGGCGCCGCCAGCAGTTTCCGCAGCGCGCCCTTCAATTCTGGCAAGTAAAATGGAATCATCCACTCCCAGCTCAATAACCGCATCCAGCTTTGCATCGCGAGACGCCAACATTTTATCCAAAGCTTCAGCTTGGGCCACATTCCGCGGAAAACCGTCCAAAATATAGCCATTCACGCAATCAGCTTCTTCCGTCCGATCCGCAATGATCCCAACAACTATTTCGTCAGGAACCAAATCGCCCGCCGCCATCAAGGTTTCAGCCTTTTTGCCCACCTCTGTACCGGCAGCCACAGCCGCTCTCAGCATGTCTCCAGTAGAGAGCTGAACCAAACCATGTGCAGTTTGTATGCGTTCTGCCTGGGTGCCCTTACCGGCCCCCGGAGGTCCAAGAAAGATCAGTTTCATCGACGCGCGCCTCTGAGTTTCGATTTCTTGATCAGACCTTCATATTGGTGCGCCAGCAAATGGCTTTGTACCTGAGCAACTGTGTCCATTGTCACATTCACCACAATCAACAGCGACGTACCACCAAAGTAGAACGGTATGCTGTATTGCGAGATCAAAATCTCGGGCAACAGACAGACGAAGGTCAAATAGATAGCCCCGACCGTGGTCAACCGTGTGAGCACGTGGTCAATATATTCCGCCGTGCGCTTGCCAGGACGGATGCCTGGCACAAAACCACCGTGTTTTTTAAGATTATCCGCAGTATCCGCAGGATTGAACACAATCGCTGTATAGAAAAAGCAGAAGAAGATAATACCCGTAGCATAAAGCGCAATATAGAGCGGCTGCCCATGACCCAACCACGCGGTAATGGTATTCAACCAGTCAGGCCCCTGCCCGGCGGTGAAATTCGCAACCGTGATCGGGAGCAGCAATAGCGATGACGCAAAGATCGGTGGAATCACCCCTGCCGTATTGAGTTTCAATGGCAAGTGAGAGCTATCCCCACCGTACATTTTCTGCCCAACTTGACGCTTTGGATATTGCACCAACAACCGACGTTGAGCCCGCTCCATAAAGACGATGAACGCGATCACACCGACGACCATAATCATCAGGATCAAGATCACTCCAGTAGATAGTGCGCCCTGCCGACCCAGTTCCAATGTCCCGGCCAAAGCGGCAGGAAGCTCCGCCACAATCCCGGCGAAAATGATCAGCGAAATACCATTGCCGACGCCACGAGCTGTAATCTGTTCACCAAGCCACATCAAGAACACAGTACCGCCCACCAAGGTGATCACGGTGCTAATCCGGAAATAAAGCCCAGGGTCCAACACAACATCGCCAGCGCCTTCAAGACCAACGGAAATGCCGTAACCCTGTAAGATCGCCAGTAATACCGTGCCGTAGCGCGTGTATTGATTGATCTGCTTGCGACCCTGCTCGCCATCTTTCTTGAGTTGCTCAAGATGAGGGCTCACGGTCGTCATCAGCTGAATAATAATGGACGCCGAGATGTAGGGCATGATGGTCAGCGCGAAGATAGCCATTCGGCCTACTGCGCCACCAGAAAACATATTGAATATGCCGATAATGCCACTTTGCTGTTGCGCGAAAATCGCCGCAAGCGCCGCCGGGTCAATACCAGGAATGGGAATATAAGTTCCCAACCGGTAGACAAGCAGCGCACCCAGTGTAAACCAGATGCGTTTTTTCAGTTCCTCTGCTTTACCAAAAGCAGAGAAATTGAGATTTGCGGCTAGTTGTTCAGCGGCAGAGGCCATTCAAAAGACTCCGGAAGCTCAAAAATACAAACCAGGCCACACCGGCAGCCTGGTGCTTCAACTTACGCCTCGGCTTTTGCCGGTGCTTCTTTCACTTTGACTGACCCGCCAGCTTTTTCAACAGCTTCAATAGCTGATTTTGATGCGCCTGCGACTTCAATCTGTATTTTTGCACTCAATTCGCCCTTGGCGAGCAACCGAACACCGTGTTTTCCAAGTCGTGTGATCAAACCAGCGGCGATCAACGCCTCGTCATTAACAGGCTTGCCTGCGTCCAATTTACCGGCATCAATCGCGCCTTGAACGCGGCCAATGTTAACTTCGCTAAACTGTTTGCTGAAGATATTCTTGAAACCACGCTTTGGAAGGCGCTGGTAAAGCGGCATCTGACCGCCTTCAAAACCCTTAATCGCCACGCCAGAACGAGACTTTTGCCCCTTCACACCGCGACCACCGGTCTTACCTTTGCCCGAACCAATACCGCGCCCTACACGTCTGCGTGCTTTGCGGGCGCCATCAACATCGGAGAGTTCATTGAGCTTCATCGTATCTATCCTTGTGCGCATACCCTTCTAACGCGGGTACACTCGGCTTTGCCTGTTAGTCTTCTACTACCTGCACCATGTGAGCGACCTTAGCGATCATGCCCCGTACGGATGGCGTGTCTTCAAGGGTACGAACTTTGTGCATCTTATTCAGTCCCAAACCAATCAACGTCTGACGTTGGTCTGATTTGCGCCGGATCGGGCTGCCAGTCTGTTTGACTGTTACCGTGCCGCCGGCTTTTTTTGCTGCTGCCATGATCTAATTCCTCTACTTGCCGCTTATTCGCCGGCGAGTGCCTCTCCGGCGCCATCAGCGCGACGACCAACAATGTCAGTCACTTTTTTGCCGCGACGAGCTGCAACCATACGAGGGCTCTGCTCTAGTGTCAGCGCATCAAAGGTTGCACGGATCATGTTGTAAGGATTTGCTGACCCTAAGGACTTCGCAACAATGTCCTGAACACCCAGTGTTTCAAACACTGCGCGCATTGGGCCACCAGCGATAATACCTGTACCGGGAGGTGCTGCACGAAGAACAACCCGACCTGCACCATGACGACCATAAATGTCGTGATGTAGTGTCCGACCTTCGCGCAAAGGAACACGAATGAGGTTCCGTTTTGCAGCTTCAGTGGCTTTGCGGATCGCTTCAGGAACTTCCCGAGCCTTACCTTTACCAAAGCCTACACGACCCTTTTGGTCGCCAATGACAACCAAGGCAGCGAAGCCAAAGCGACGGCCACCTTTTACAACTTTTGCCACGCGATTAATGTGAACTAACTTGTCCACAAATTCGCTGTCGCGTTCGCCTCTATCACGAGATTCTCTGCGTGCCACGATGTCGATCCCTTAGAAGTTGAGGCCACCCTCGCGGGCACCCTCCGCCAGAGCTTTCACTCGGCCATGATAAATATAGTCGCCGCGATCAAAAACGACATCTTTGATGCCGATTTCCGAGGCCCGCTTTGCTAACAACTTGCCAACTTCTTCAGCGGCTTGCTTGTCGGTGCCTTTAGCGCCCTTGAAATCCTTGTCCTTAGTTGACGCAGACGCGACGGTCTTGCCCTCTAGGTCATCAATCACCTGAGCATAGATATGCTTGGATGAACGGAAGACAGAAAGCCGCGCGCGACCATTGGCCACTTTGCGAAGCTTCGTGCGGGTGCGCTGTTTACGGCGCTCTTGAAGTGATAATTTCTTGCCCATGGCTCGATTACTTCTTCTTGCCTTCCTTGCGGAAGATATACTCGTCCTCGTACTTCACACCTTTGCCTTTATAAGGCTCTGGTGGGCGGTACGCACGAATTTCGGCAGCCACTTGGCCAACCACTTGTTTATCGATACCCGAAACTTCAATCTCAGTCGGTTTCGGCGTCTTAATCGTGATCCCCTCTGGGACCTTGTAAACGACGTCATGGCTAAACCCAAGCGCTAGTTGCAAGTTTACACCCTGCATCTGAGCACGATAGCCAACACCGTTAATCTCAAGCTTCTTAACGAAGCCATCGCTCACACCAGTGACGAAGTTCTGAACCAACGTACGTTGCATGCCCCACATGGCACGTGCCCGTTGCGTTTCTTCTCGAGGAGACACAACCAGTCCCCCTTCACCGTTTTCGATGCCTACTTCATCAACCAGCTTCAGAGCGAGTTCGCCCTTCGGCCCTTTCACAGAGACATTCTGGCCATCCAGATTGACTGTGACACCGCTTGGCACAGCGATGGGTTTTTTTCCAATTCGTGACATGGCGTATTCCTAACCCGTCCGTTTGCCTTAACGTCTCTAGAAGACGCGGCAGAGTACTTCGCCACCGACTTTTTCGTCACGCGCGGCTGAATCCGACATAACACCCTTCGGTGTCGACAGGATCGAGATCCCCAAACCGTTATTTACGGATGGAATATCCTTCACCGATGAATATACGCGACGACCAGGTGTGGAAATCCGCTTGATCTCGCGAATAACCGGGTGGCCCTCATGGTATTTCAACTCAATTTCGAATTCGGCTTTGCCGCCATCGAAATCAGTTCGCGAATACCCGCGAATATAACCTTCTTCCTGGAGCACATCGAGCACGCGACCGCGCAAATTCGACGCCGGAGTTTTTACAACGCCCTTGCCGCGCATCGCCGCATTGCGAATACGTGTCAACATATCTCCGAGGGGATCTGTCATAGACATAAGATCTGTCTCCTCACCAACTTGACTTGACTAGGCCAGGGATCAGGCCTTTAGAGCCCAATTCCCGAAGCGCGATACGGGACATTCTCAGCTTGCGGTAATAAGCACGAGGCCTTCCGCTCACTTCACACCGATTGCGCACGCGTGTCTTTGACGAGTTACGTGGCATTTCGGCAAGTTTAATGCCCGCCTTAAAACGTTCTTCAACAGACAGTGTCTTGTCCACAGCAACCGCCTTTAGGGCAGCCCGCTTATCAGCATGTTGCGCAACAAGACGACGCTTCTTCTTGTCTTTTAGAACGCTGCTCTTTTTAGCCATTCTTACCTCCGGTGATCCTGCAATCAATCTTGCAGATCAGCGTATAAATCTTCAAATCGCGAACGGGAAATTAATCCCCTTCAATAGCTCGCGGGCTTCGTCATCAGTCTCCGCCGTTGTGCAGACAATCACATCCATGCCCCACACTTGGTCGACTTTGTCATAGTCAATTTCAGGGAAAACGATGTGCTCTTTAAGGCCCATCGCAAAATTGCCATTCCCATCGAAACTCTTCGCATTAAGTCCGCGAAAGTCACGAACACGAGGAAGAGCAATATTCACCAAACGGTCGAGAAATTCGAACATACGGTCCCGGCGAAGCGTGACTTTGCAGCCAATATTCATTTCTTCGCGAAGCTTAAATGTCGCGATGGACTTTTTGGCTTTTGTCGCAACTGGCGCTTGCCCTGCGATCAAAGTCAAATCCGCCATTGCTGACTTAATTTTCTTGGAGTCACCGACTGCCTCGCCGACGCCCATATTGAGCACAACTTTTTCAAGCTTCGGCACCATCATCTCATTCGCATAAGCAAACTTCTCTTGAAGCGCGCCACGAACCTCATTCTGGTAAACGCCTTTGAGGCGGGGTTGATAAGCCTCAGCCATCGATCACTTCTCCTGATGCCTTAGCAAAACGAACTTTTTTGCCATCTTCCAAGACCTTGAAACCGACCCGTGTCGCATTGCCCGACTTAGGATCCACGTAAGCTACGTTGGACAGGTCCAGCTTGGCTTCGCGCGATGTAATCCCACCAGCACTGGTCTGGGTCTGTTTTTCATGGCGCTTCACCAGGTTTAGTCCTTGAACAAGAACCCGACCTTCAGTTGGGAATACGCCAATCACCTCGCCCTGCTTGCCTTTATCTTTGCCAGCAAGCACGACGACCTTGTCGCCCTTTTTAATCTTCGCAGCCATCAGATCACCTCCGGCGCGAGCGAAACAATCTTCATATGATTTTTCGCGCGCAGTTCACGGGTCACTGGTCCGAAGATACGTGTACCGATTGGCTCACCTTGAGCGTTAATAAGTACCGCTGCATTCCCGTCAAAGCGGATCGTGCTTCCATCAGCGCGGTGGATATCCTTCGCTGTGCGAACGACGACGGCTTTCATGACGTCACCTTTCTTCACACGGCCACGAGGGATCGCTTCTTTCACGCTGACAACGATGATGTCGCCTACCGAAGCGTACTTACGCTTGGAGCCGCCCAACACCTTGATGCACTGAACGCGTTTTGCGCCTGAATTATCAGCGACGCCCAGATTTGTCTGCATCTGAATCATGGCTAGTGCCCGTTTTCACTGGGACAAAAGTTAAGTCGGATGACTTAACCCTCGTTCCCGATTACTTCCCAAGTTTTATTCTTTGATACCGGCCGACATTCGCGGATCGATACCAACTCACCCACCTTGACGGAGTTACCTTCGTCGTGTGCGTGATATTTCTTTGTCCTACGGACAGTCTTTTTTAGCAGCGGGTCGGTAAACCGGCGCTCGACTTTGACCACTACGGTCTTGTCGTTTACGTCGCTAACAACGACGCCTTGCAGTATTCGCTTCGGCATTATCGAGCCCTCACTTGCCGGCGACAGTAGGCTGCGACTGCTGGGAGGTCTTAACCCGAGCGATATCGCGGCGTACCTGCCGAATGCGTGACGTGTTTTCCAATTGTCCGCTAGCTGCCTGAAAGCGCAGATTGAACTGCTCTTTCTTTAGCTTCACTAGTTCGTCTTCCAGTTGGTCTGGCGTCAAATCTCTAATTTCACTGGCCTTCATGGCCTCATCCTCTTCTCAACCGTGGAGCCGAAGCTCTTAGCCCTGTTCTCCAGGCCGTGTAACAAACCGAGTCTTGATCGGAAGCTTCGCTGCACCGAGACGAAGCGCCTCTTCTGCAACATCGGCTGATACACCGTCAATCTCGAACATAATCCGACCAGGCTTAACTCGAGCAGCCCAATATTCTGGCGTACCCTTACCTTTACCCATCCGAACTTCTGTCGGTTTTTTCGACACCGGCACATCAGGGAAAATCCGGATCCACACGCGACCGGCACGTTTCATGTGCCGAGTAATCGCCCGTCGAGCCGCTTCAATCTGGCGCGCCGTAACCCGCTCCGGCTCAAGAGCCTTCAGACCAAACGCGCCAAAATTAAGCGCGGTGCCGCCTTTAGCGACTCCTTTGATCCGACCCTTATGGGCTTTACGGAACTTTGTACGTTTCGGTTGCAGCATCGTTTAACTCTCTTCGCTTGACCACCAGCCTTAATCGCGGCGGCGGCTTTCTGCTCCGTCTAGTGCACGGCGTTCATGTGCCATTGGATCATGCTCAAGGATTTCGCCCTTGAAGATCCAAACTTTGATCCCACACACACCGTATGCAGTGTGAGCAGAAGCAACGCCATAATCGATATCCGCACGTAGCGTATGAAGTGGCACACGACCTTCGCGATACCATTCCGTCCGCGCAATCTCAGCACCGCCAAGACGTCCCGCACAGTTGATCCGGATGCCGCCAGCGCCAAGACGCATTGCAGACTGGACCGCCCGTTTCATTGCCCGGCGAAACGCAACTCGGCGTTCCAGCTGCTGAGCAATGTTTTCAGCAACAAGCGTTGCGTCGATCTCAGGCTTGCGAACTTCAATGATGTTCAAGTGAACTTCAGAGTCCGTCATCTTGCCGATTTCGCGACGCAACTTTTCGATGTCAGCACCCTTTTTACCGATCACCACACCTGGGCGCGCTGAGTGAATTGTCACCCGGCACTTTTTATGTGGACGCTCGATAACAATCTTACTGATCCCTGCCTGTTTCAGTTTCTTTTCAAGAAACGTCCGGATCTTCAGGTCTTCGTGCAACAGGGTCCCGTACTCACCACGGGTCGCAAACCAGCGAGAATCCCAGGTGCGGTTGATCCCAAGGCGAAGGCCGATTGGATTAACTTTATGACCCATCAGGCTTGTTCCTCAACTTGCCGAACAATGATCGTAATCTCACTGAACGGTTTCAAAATCTTGCCTACCCGCCCGCGAGCACGTGGCCGCCAGCGTTTCATTACCAGGTTTTTGCCAACAAACGCTTCGGAGACAATCAGATCATCAACGTCGAGATCATGATTGTTTTCGGCATTTGCGACAGCGCTTTCCAGCACCTTTTTGACATCCTTGGCGATCCGCTTTGGCGAGAAAGAAAGATCAGCGATAGCGCGCTCCACTTTCTTGCCGCGAATAGTCTGCGCCAACAGATTAAGCTTCTGAGGGCTAATGCGGATCATCCGGCCTTTAGCCATCGCTTCGCTGTCGCTCAGGCCGCGTGGAATAGAAGTCTTGCCCATCGTTAGCCCCTCTTCGCTTTCTTATCTGCCGTGTGGCCGAAGTAAGACCGTGACGGAGAAAACTCACCAAACTTGTGGCCAACCATGTCTTCAGAGATAAGCACTGGAATGTGCTTACGACCGTTATGGACACCAAACGTCAAGCCGACAAACTGCGGCAGGATCGTCGAACGGCGGCTCCAAATCTTGATCACTTCTTTACGACCCGACTCGCGAGCAGCTTCAGCTTTTTTCAAGATGTATCCGTCTACAAACGGACCTTTCCAGACTGAACGTGTCATGATCTATACCCTATTTCCGACGCTGGTGACGGCTGCGTACAATGTACTTATCCGTCGACTTGTTATTCCGCGTCCGCTTACCTTTAGTAGGCTTACCCCAAGGCGTCACCGGATGGCGACCACCTGAAGTCCGACCTTCGCCACCACCATGAGGGTGATCGACAGGGTTCATGGCAACACCACGAACCGAAGGACGTTTACCCAACCAGCGATTACGACCGGCTTTTGCGAGAGTGATGTTTGACTGATCCGGATTTGACACCGCACCAATCGTCGCCATGCACTCTCCGCGAATAAGACGTTGCTCGCCAGATGACAGACGCAGAATTGCAAAACCTTGGTCACGCCCAACAAGCTGAACATATGTCCCAGCAGATCGAGCAATCTGACCACCCTTGCCTGGTTTCATCTCCACGTTGTGGATGATGGTCCCGACTGGGATATTTTTCATCGGCATCGCGTTGCCGGGCTTCACGTCAGCTTTTTCTGATGAAATCACTGTATCGCCTTCAGCCAACCGCTGTGGCGCCACGATGTAAGCCTGCTCGCCGTCTTCATAACGAAGCAATGCGATGAACGCTGTCCGGTTCGGATCATACTCAAGGCGCTCAACCGTAGCTGGCACGTCAAATTTGGACCGCTTGAAATCAATAATCCGGTATGTACGCTTATGTCCACCGCCGCGGCGACGAGACGTAATGCGACCATGATTATTACGGCCACCGGACTTTGAAAGACCTTCAGTCAGCTTCTTAACGGGCTTACCGCTCCACAATGCCGACTTATCGACAAGAACGAGGCCACGCTGTCCAGGGCTTGATGGTTTATATTGTTTAAGTGCCATAACGTCTGCGCTTTCGCTTCTTCTTTCCGCTGCCCTTAAAGACCGGTGGTCACATCAATTGAGTGACCGTCCTCAAGCGTTACGATTGCCTTTTTGAAATCGTTCTGCTTGCCCTTAACGCCTTTAAAGACTTTAAGCTTGCCTTGCTGCCGCAGTGTATTCACGGCTTTGACTTTCACTTTGAACAGCTTTTCGACAGCAGCCTTAACTTGTGGCTTTGTCGTTTCAAGCGGCACACGGAAAATCACCTGATTATGCTCAGAAGCCAGTGTTGCCTTTTCGGTAATTACCGGAGACAGGATAGCATCATAATGACGGGCTTCGCTCATTTGAACCGCGCCTCCAGGCTTTCTAGCGCAGCTTTGGTCAACACCAAAGTATCTCTGCGCAAAATGTCATAAACGTTGATGCCTTGAACCGGAAGCACGTCTACCGCAGGAATGTTCCGCGACGCGAGTGCAAAATTATTATCCAATTCTGCGCCATCAATAATCAAAACCGACGTCAGACCCAATTTTTGTAGCGAATTCCGAAGCGCCGCTGTCTTGCCGTCTTTCGACTTAGCTTCGTCAAGCACGATCAACTTCTCGGCTTTGACTTTCGAAGACAGCGCATGCTTCAACGCCAGTGTTCTGATCTTCTTCGGCAATGCAGTCGCATGACTACGGACAACAGGCCCGAACGCCTTACCACCACCACGGAACTGAGGAACCTTACGGTTACCGTGCCGTGCTCCGCCGCTGCCCTTCTGGCGAACGAATTTTTTCGTCGTGCCAGCGATTTCAGAGCGACCTTTTGTCTTGTGCGTACCAGCTTGGCGTTTTGCCAATTGATACGTCACCATCCGGTGAAGGATGTCTGCCCGCGGCTCAAGCGCGAACACATCATCCGGCAACTCGACCGAACCGGCAGCAGCAGCCTCTAGTGTTGTCACTTCCGCCTTCATGATGCGTCATCCTTCTGTTCGTCGCCAGCTGGCGCATCAACAGACGCTTCAACAGCTGGTGTTTCCGGTTGACGGAGAGCAGCTGGCATCGGCACACCTTCTGGAAGGGGCTTCTTAACCGCATCCCGCAAGAACACCCATCCACCTTTAGATCCAGGCACGGCGCCCTTCACCATGATCAAACCGCGGTCTACATCGGTTTTTACGATCTCAAGGTTCTGCGTCGTCACCCGAACGGAACCCATCTGCCCCGCCATCTTCTTACCTTTGAAGACTTTACCAGGATCTTGACACTGACCGGTTGAACCGTGGCTACGGTGAGAAACAGATACACCATGTGACGCCCGAAGGCCGCCAAAGTTGTGCCGTTTCATAGCACCAGCAAAACCCTTACCGATCGAAGTCCCTGACGCGTCAACCTTTTGGCCGGACACGAAATGATCGGCAGTGATCTCTGCTCCGACGTCCAACAGGTTGTCTGCAGTCACACGAAACTCTGCGAGTTTCCGTTTCGGCTCGACATGTGCCACTGCGAAGTGGCCCCGCTGTGCGCGCGTCACGTTTTTCACCTTGGCTTTGCCTGCGCCCAATTGGACGGCAGTGTAGCCATTTTTGTCAGCAGTCCGTTGTGCAACGACCTGACAATTGTCTAGGCGCAGTACCGTTACAGGTACATGTTGACCCTCGTCTGTGAAGAGGCGAGTCATTCCTAGTTTTTGAACAATTACTCCGGAACGCATGGGTCCCAAATCCTTTTATCGTTTGGAGACAGAAGTCTCCTTAGAGCTTAATCTCAACATCTACACCAGCAGCCAAGTCGAGTTTCATAAGAGCGTCGACAGTCTGTGGCGTTGGATCAACAATATCCAAAAGCCGTTTGTGAGTTCGAATTTCGAACTGCTCCCGACTTTTCTTGTCAATATGCGGACCCCGAAGCACCGTAAATTTTTCAAGGCGCGTTGGCAGAGGAATTGGTCCCCGTACACTTGCACCCGTCCGTTTTGCGGTATTCACAATCTCTTTGGTCGAATTGTCCAACACACGATGGTCAAACGCTTTCAACCTGATGCGAATATTTTGGCTCTGCATGTTCAGTCCTTATGCCCTGGGGCCAGAAAAGTTGGCGCGGTCTCCAACGTGAAGACCACTCCTCCCACTTACTCGATGATTGAAGCGACGACGCCGGAACCGACGGTACGACCACCTTCGCGGATAGCGAAGCGCAGCTTTTCTTCCATCGCAATCGGCGCGATCAATTCAACTTCAATCGCAACATTATCTC
>Ga0209344_10000892_pt1 | contig 44651 bp, 46 predicted proteins | sample Cruoilmetagenom6_FD_187293 | JGI IMG/M metagenome (GOLD analysis project Ga0209344, IMG submission 187293) | Oil polluted marine microbial communities from Coal Oil Point, Santa Barbara, California, USA - Santa Barbara Oil Seep Sample 6 (SPAdes)... | ecosystem: Environmental > Aquatic > Marine... | reverse complement strand
GCGATCTCGTTCACCAACAGGGTGGGGGCGTCATCTGACGGCACCACGAAGAACTCGACCCCGAGAATGCCGACATAATCGAGGGCGTCCGCGATCTGGCTGGCCATGCGAATGGCGGTGGCGGCCGTTTCGGCGCTGACTGTCGCCGGTACGGTGCTGATTTTAAGGATATGGTTTTCGTGGATGTTTTCGGCAGGGTCGAACGCGCGCGTCTCGCCGCGGGCATTGCGGGCCACGACCACTGAAATCTCGCAATCGAAGGGAATAAGGGCTTCGAGCACCAAAGGCTGGCCGCCCAGATCGGCAAAGGCCGAATCGGCGTCGCCTTTTTGCCGGATCATGCGCTGGCCCTTGCCGTCATAGCCCAGCCTGGTGGTCTTGAGCACGCCCTTGCCCCCGGTCGCCTCAAGCGCCCGCTCAAGGGCTGAAAGGGTGTCCACGGCCCTGTAAGGGGCCACGGGAATGCCAGCCTGGGTCAAAAAGGCCTTTTCGGCCAGCCGGTCCTGCGCAATGGCCAGCGCCCGGGCACCGGGGGCCAGCGGCTTTAGGCCCTCCAGAAATTCGGCTGTCGCCAGCGGCACGTTCTCGAATTCATAGGTGATGATGTCGACCGCATCGGCAAAGGCCTTGAGCGCCTGTTTGTCGTCATAGGCGGCAACGGTCTTGAAGGGGGTCACATCAAAGGCCGGGCTTTGCGGGTCCGGGCAGAAAATATGGGTTTTCATGCCCAGCTGGGCGGCAGCCGTTGCCAGCATGCGCCCCAATTGCCCGCCACCGAGAATGCCGATGGTGGTGCCGGCGGGGAGAATATTCATGTCAGTCATTGTCTACCGGAAATTCAGGGATGCTGGCGGTCTGGATGCGGCGGAATTCGGCGAGATTTTCGACGATTTCATCATTGGACAGGCTGAGCACCGAAGCGGCCAGCAGCGCGGCATTGATGGCACCGGCCTCGCCGATAGCCAGCGTGCCCACGGGAATGCCGCCGGGCATTTGCACAATGGAGAGCAGGCTGTCCTGTCCGTTCAGCGCCTTGGAGCGGACGGGCACGCCAAAGACGGGCAGGGTGGTCATGGCGGCAATCATGCCGGGCAGATGGGCGGCGCCACCGGCCCCCGCAATGATGACCTTGAAGCCATTGGCGCGGGCTGAATGGGCGAAATCCCACATGCGCTGCGGCGTGCGGTGGGCGGAAATGATCCGCGCCTCATATTCGATCTTGAGGGTATCGAGTGTCTCGGCAGCCAAGCGCATGGTCGGCCAGTCAGACTGGCTGCCCATGACAATCGCTACAGGTGGTGAGGTGAACACGGCGCGCCCCCGAATGCTGTGCAAAAAGAGCGTTTAGGGGAAAATCACTTTTTATTCAAGTGAGCTGCGGGGCTCACTCCGCCGCAACTTGCAAATCAGTGCACTCGGCACAGGCGGAAATGATGTTCACAAAATCGGCCTTGCCGAGATCAAGACTGCCATCGGGCAGGCCAAGAACCCGATCCATGACAATGCAGATGAACTCCATTTTTTCCATCAGCGCCGTCGCCGCCGCTGCGCGCTCTTCGCCATTGGTGGCATAAACGATCCGGGCCACGGCCTCGCGCGTGGTGGTGCCGAGCAGCAATATGGTCTCGGCGGCCCCCTCGGGGCTGCTGGTGTCGAATGTCTGCTCTTCCACACCCTCGGCAATGATGCGGGTCAGCACCGGTTTGATGACCTCGATCATGGCGGTGTGGATGCGGTGAAACAGGGTGACATTGTCGACGTGGAACAGGGTCTGGAAGGTGCGGATGACGCGCACGCCCTCATTCACCTTGCGTTCGCGCGACATTTCGAGAAATTTCTTCAGCCGGGCAAAGGAATCAAGGGTCGGGTCATCCAGCACGCTTTGGGCGTCTGCCGCCGTCTGGGCGACATGGTGCTGGGCGATGGCCTCGAGCAGGTCCTCCTTGGCGGTGAAATGGTGATAAAATGCACCCTTGGAGATCCCCACGGCCTCAATCACCTGATTGACCGAGGTGGCGTCATAGCCCTGGGTGATGAAGAGGTTTTGCGCCGCCTCGACGATCTCTGCCTTGCGTTCGGGTGCCGGTTTAACGGTGCGGGGCATGAATTTATCCTGATGGGGCGGCATGGGATTTCCCGTTTCAGTGCCCGGTACGCTGGCGATATTGGAGACCGACCGTCGGTCTGTATATAATTTTTTACCGACGAAAATTTTACAACGCAACCTGTTTTTGGGGTTGGCTGCGCGGGCGCTGGCTTGGCGCTGCGGTGAAATGGATGGATTGAGGGGAGGTGATCGCGCGGGGCCCGGTATGATTTGCGGGCATGAGGCTGGCGCGAAAGGTGCTCTGAAATTCAGGCGATAATGTCGGGGAGCAGAATATCTTCAAGCTGGGTGATGCGGTCCTTGATCGCCAGCTTTTTCTTTTTAAGACGTTGAAGCATCATGGTATCTGCGGCGCGCGTGGTGATCAGGGCGTGGATGGCGGCGTCCAGATCTGAATGTTCCTGGCGTTTGGTTGCCAGTTCCAGCCCGAGTTCTGCTAGTTGTTCGCGTGTCATTTCCAGCATGGCGATCTCTCGATGGGCGCGTCGTGTGATGCAAAGCCGATGCTAGACCATCGGGCGCTTCACTGGGTAGTCGATCAGATCACAATTTGCACGGGATTTCCCCAAAGAGGTGTTCTTGGCTCGACAAGACATGAAATTTTTGTGACGATGCCTTGTCCAGCACCTGGAGAGGAGTTGTCATGACCACAGAAGGCCACATCGCCGCATTGGAACGGCGCCATAGCGAACTTGAACGTCAATTGGAGAAGGAGCTAAGGCACCGATCGCTCGACGATCTGCGCGTAGCTGACATCAAGCGACGTAAACTGGAAGTCAAGGATGAACTCGTAAAGCTACAGCGTAACGCGGCCTAAAACCCCGCGTATCTGTCCCGCCATTTGGGGAGGAAGGCCACGGCAAATGCCGTGGCTTTTTTATTGGGCGCTGCGCATTGGCCCTAAATGCCGAATGTCGCTCGTCCCCCATCATAGATCAGCTTGAGGGCGAGCAGGAAGATCAGGATATAGGTCAGGCGGTAGAAGAATTCTGCCGGCACGATGCGCACCAGTTTCAGGCCGACGAAAATGCCGATAAAGGCCATTGGCAGCATCATGGCCGACAATTCAAGATTATCGAGCGAAAGCTGGCCCAAAAAGTAATAGGGGATCAGCTTGACCGCATTGACGATGGCAAAGAACCACGCCGCTGTCCCCGCAAAGAGGGCCGGGGACAGGCGTTGCGGGACGACATAGATCTGAAAGGGCGGACCGCCGGTATGCGAGATGAAGCTGGTGATGCCGGCCAGCGTGCCCCAGAACAGGCCGGCGGGCCGGGACACGCCGGTTTGCAGTTTCTGGCGTAGCGGCAACCATGCATCGAGCACGAAGATCAGGCTGATAACGCCGATGGCCAGCGCCACGGCAGCGTCCGAGACCATGGACGAGGTGAGCCAGCCAATGCCAATCCCGATAATGGCGCCGGGCAGCATGATCCTCAGATTGGGCCAGTGCACCTCGCGCCGTAGCGAGATCAGCGCCACGGCATCCATGACCAGCAGCACGGGCAACATCATGCCTGCCGCATCCCGCGCCGGCATGACAAAGGTCAGCAGCGGCACAGCGGCGGCGGCTATCGAGGGGGCAAGGCCGGATTTGGAGAGGCCCGCCAAAAACATTGCGAGGGCGGCCACCGCCAGAAACAGGGGATCAATGGTCATGGGGAATCCGGAGGTCAGAAGAGCGCCATTGGGCCTTCAAGCGTCAGGCTTGTCAACTGGCACCCATCGGGCCAGCAATCATTTTGGTGTGCCGGGTTTGTGCTCGTCGGCCGTGCTGTCGAAATTGCCCTCGGTTTCGGAATCGGGATCTGGAATGGTGGGATCGGGTTCGACCTCTGCCGCCGCATCGCGGGTATCGGCGATCATGACTTCGTTCAGCAATTCGGTGGATTGGCGCAGATAGCCGATATAGGCGTCCTGATCCTGACGCAGGGCCCAGGTTTCGCGCAGCACACGGCGGTCATGCCGGGCAAAGGCATTGCCCAGCTCATTGGCATGTTGTGCGCTATAGCCCAAAAGGGTCAGCGCCTGGGTGCCCAGACCCAGCGCCGAGCGGAAGGTTTCGCGCTCCCACACATCAACGCCAATATCCATCAAGGCATGGGCATGGGGGCGGTCCAGCGCCCGGGAGGCGATCTTGGCCTTGGGGAAATTCCGTTTGATCATGTTGGCGATATCGAGAATGCGCTCGCGCCCGGCAACAGCAATCACGATCAGTTCAGCCTCTGCCGCGCCCGCTGCATCGAGAATATCCACCCGGCCGCCATCGCCGTAAAATACCTTGACCCCGAAGCGCTTGACCAGATCGATCTGGGCCGGATCATCATCGATCAGGGTCATCTCAAACCCCTGCGCGCGCAACAGGCGGGTGACGATCTGGCCAAAACGGCCATAGCCGAGAATGATGATCTTCTTGTGCCCCTCGAAGGGCTCGATCTCCGGGCGGGGACCGGTTGGCGAGTGGAGGCGGGGGGCCACCAGCTTGTCAAAGGCGAACAGCAATAGCGGGGTCACGGCCATGGAAAGGGCGACAATCACCGTCAGCAATTCGAGCTCAAGGGCATCAATGCCGCCGGTGCTGCGGGCGAACTGCAGCAGCACGAAGGCGAATTCCCCGGCCTGGCTCAACAGGATCGTCGTTAAAATCCGGTCGGCCATATGCATGCGGAACAGACTGGCCAGGGTGAAAATGACCACGGCCTTGACGGCCACCAGCCCGAGCACCGCGCCAATGATCAATACCGGATGTTCCGCCAGCACCGAGAAGGTGATCGAGGTGCCCACGGAGATGAAGAACAGGCCCAGCAGCAGGCCCTTGAACGGCTGCAAATTGCTTTCAAGCTCGTGGCGATATTCGCTGTCAGCCAGCAATACCCCGCCCAGAAATGCGCCGAGGGCGGCGGAAAGGCCAATGGATTCCATCAAGAGCGAGGCACCAATCACCAGCGCCAGTCCGAGCGCGGTGAAGGCTTCGCGCACGCCGGTCTGGGCGACGAAGCGCATGACCGGGCGGATCAGATAACGTCCGGCGATAATGGTGATGGCAAAGGCGGCCACGATCTGCAGGGCGGTCAGCCAGTTGACGCTTCGGGCAATGGTTTCCACATCACCGTTCAGGGCGATGGCGCCCGGGCCGGCGGCAAGCAGCGGAATAATGGCCAGCATGGGAATGACAGCCACATCCTGCAACAGCAGGATGGCGAGGCTGCCGCGCCCGGCATCGGTGGGCATGATCCCGCGCTGGGTGATGATATTGAGGGCAATCGCCGTCGAGGACATGGTCAGCGAGAAGGCGATGATCAGGCTGGATTGCCAGCTGAGCCCAATCCAGTAGTCGATCACCGCCAGAATGAGGGCGGTGCCGAACAACTGGGTAATGCCGAGGCCGGCAATGCGCGAGCGCATGCGCCACAGCTCGAGCGGTTGCAATTCCAGCCCGATCAGAAACAGCATCATCACCACGCCGAATTCGGCAATATGGCGCACGGTTTCACTGTCGGAAATCAGTCCGAGACCATAGGGACCGATCAGCACACCGGCGAGGAGATAACCCAGAATGGTGCCGAGGCCCGCAGCCTTGGCCAGCGGTACCAGGGCCACGGTTGCGGCGAGCAAAACAAAAATGGCCAGCAGGAGATTATTCTCCATGACCGGCCATCCCGCTTGTGCCGGACAGGCCGGTACAATATCGAATACTGAAAAGCACGGTTGCGGCCATCATCCACCAAAACTGATTTCGGCGATGATGGGGCGAATGCGCTAGGTGTTCAATGTCTTATTCGTCGTCGTCGTCATTTTTGAGCGAGGTCAGCTTGGCGAAAACCGAATCCGCATCGAAGTCGTCGCGGCCTTCCTTGGCGTCCTGGCCTTCAGTGTCGGTCTCGCCGCTCAGGGCTGCGTCTTTTTCCGCCATGTTGCGGGCTGCACTTGAAAGCGCTTCTTCAGCGGAGAGCAGCATGGTGCCCTGATCGGCCTCATCCGGCGTATTGCCGCCGCGAGCCGCTTTCTTGACTTCCATGTCGAGATCGATCTGCGAGCAGAGCCCGAGGGTCACCGGGTCCATTGCCGTCAGATTGGCGGCATTCCAGTGAGAACCTTCGCGCACCGCTTCAATCGTGGTCTTGGTGGTGCCGACCAGGCGCATGATCTGGGCGTCCTTGAGTTCAGGATGGCTGCGCACCAGCCATTTGATCGCACCGGGGCGTTCATTACGGCGTGAAATGGGAGTATAGCGCGGGCCCTTGCGCTTGGCCTGGGCCACGACAACCTTGGGATCCGACATTTTCATGCGATAGGCGGGATCAGCTTCTGCCTTGGTGATTTCCTCACGGGTGAGCTGGCCATTGTTCAGCGGGCTGGCACCCATGATGCCCCCTGCAACATCGCCGTCGGCAATGCCCTGAACTTCAAGCGGGTGCAGGCTGCAAAAAGCGGCGACCTGATCAAAGGTCAGAGCGGTATTGTCAATAAGCCACACGGCAGTGGCTTTTGGCATCAAAAGAGGTGTGGCCATAGTCAATATCTCCTCGTGGTGCGTCCCGGGAGCTTCCGGTACGCCCCGCCTCTTGGCATCATGCTGAGGGGGAATTTGTGACCTATATAATCCGCGTCGCCCGGTTTCGCAATCAGCATATGCGGGTTTTCTCGCTTTGTTAGTCTACCGATTTGCGGCATGATTCGTGTCACAAGCGTGCGCAGATGACGATTTGGCGATGGAGGTTTCAAAATGATCGATGATGAAGGCAGGCCCCAAAAACCCGTGGAGCATGTGGTCGGCATGGTGCTCGATGCCTTGTCGATCGAGGAACTCGAGGCGCGCATCCTTGTGCTCGAGGGTGAGGTTGAGCGGCTGAAACAGGCGATCACCGACAAGGCCGCCACCCGTTCGGCTGCGGATGCCCTGTTCAAGCTCTGAAATAAACAGCGTTGAAATTCATAGGGTTGACGGGATATGAACCGGCAAGGTTAAGAGAATGACACCTATTAACCTCCAATTAAGAGTTTCGCGGTAGCCTTTGTTTATCCGGACTTTTTGGATTTTACAGAGCGGTTTCTCCCTCTGTTTGACGCCTCCCTGTTAACTTTCGAGAGCCGTTTCGACGGCTCTTTTTTCTTGCCCGAAATTCCGTTTCGGACCGCTGGGGACAGGCGCATATTAAGCTTGTTGAAAGTCGTATAGTGTCCAATAGGTGACGCCGTGCCATTCTGAGACTAGAATTGGCATTCGGAAATTTTCAAACTTTTGGCTGGAAACGCGTGGAAAACAAGCAGGACAGGCCGGGCGCGGTTGCCATCGGACCCCGATTTATCGCATCGGGCGGGTTCGATGTGCTGTATCGCGAGGGCATGGCCCTGATTGAAGAGGTCGCTGCCTATCTCGATGGCGCCGGGCGCGAGGACAGCCGCACCCTGCCGCGCGATGCTTCCTTCATCTATGCCACCGAGTCCATGCGCCTCACCACAAGGTTAATGCAGATCGCCTCCTGGCTGCTGTTGCAACGTGCCGTGCAGGAAGGCGAGATCACGCCGGAGAACGGGCGGACCGAAAAGGAAAAGGTCAAATTTTCCGCAACACCCTCTGATCGCGGCGGGCCGGGCTGGGACGAGTTGCCGGCGGTTCTGACCGGCTATATCGCCAAGGGCGACCGGCTTTATGAGCGGGTTGTCCAGTTCGACAAGCTCGAACGCGGTGAGGTTTCATCTGGCGGCTCTATCGGCCGGCAGGACGGGGTGGCCGATCAATTGTCGCGGCTGCAATCGGCTTTCGGGGCTGGTGCCAAGCTGAAATAGCAAAACCGGCAAACGCTTGGAACACAAAAAACCCGGCCAGTTGGCCGGGTTTTTGTTTTTGCAAGATGCAAGCCTGGATTTAACCGAGGATGCCCTTGAACTTTTCCTTGAACCGGGAGACGCGGCCGCCACGGTCGACAAGGTGGCCCGAACCACCGGTCCAAGCCGGATGGGTCTTGGGATCGATGTCGAGCTGAAGGGTGTCACCTTCCTTGCCGTAGGTCGAACGTGTTTCGTATGCGGTACCGTCGGTCATCACTACCTTAATGGTGTGATAGTCCGGATGGATTTCCTTTTTCATCGCTTCACCCTCAAATCAAACGGGCGCGCAGGGCACCCGGGGAGCATTCACTTAACTGGTTGGCGGGCTTTCTACAGAACCTTAAGCCAAACCGCAAGAGGTGTGACGGTTTGCCGTAAAGTCGCCGCCAAACGCCGGTTGCAGGTGCTGCCACCAGCGCTTATGTAGGGGCACCCTCAACAGGCGTGGCCGGAACATGACCGATAATACTGTACAAAGCGTGACGGCGGGACAACGCGGTCCTTCCGAGGCGGCGGCCCCTGCCAAGGATATCAAGCCATTGCGGCGGCTGGTGCCGTTCATCATGCGCTATCCGGTGCGCCTGACATTTACCGTCATCTTTCTGCTGGTCGCAACCCTCGCTTCCCTTGCCATTCCCATGGCGACGGGCGGCTTGATCGACGAGGGCTTTATTTCGCAAAATCTCGACAATGTGACGCAATATGGTGTCGGCATTGTTCTGATGGCCGGCATCATGGCGGTCGCCAGCGGCGCGCGATTCTATTTCATTTCGGTGATCGGCGAACGAGTGCTTACCGATTTGCGCAAGGCAGTGTTCGATCACATGCTCAGCCTTGATGCGACTTTCTTTGACACGCACCGGGTGGGCGAACTGACCTCGCGGCTCAATTCCGACGTGGCAATCATTCGCAGCGCCATTGGTGCCAGCGCTTCGCTGGCCTTGCGCTCGCTGGTGACGATTGCTGGAGCCGTGGTGATGATGTTTCTCACCGCCCCCACACTGGCGCTGGCCGTGATCATCATCATTCCGGCGATCGTGGTGCCGATGGTGTTGCTGACGCACCGGTTGCGCGGCATGTCGCGGCGCACTCAGGATGCGATTGCGGACATTTCAGCCATGGCGACCGAATCGCTGGGCGCGATCCGCACGATCAAGGCGTTTGTGCAGGAAGAAACCCAGTCGGCCTCATTCGGCAAATGGTCCGAGATCAGTTTTCTGGCGGAAAAGCGCCGGCTGCTGATGCGCTCCTTCCTTGTGGCCGTGGTGATTTTTCTTGGCGCTGCAGCCATTGTGCTTTTGGTCTGGTGGGGTGCCCGCGCCGTATTCGAGGGCAGTGTGACCGCCGGTCAGCTGACCCAGTTCCTGATTTTCGCGCTGATGGCTGCCGGTTCCCTAACCAATGTTTCGGAAGTCTGGGGCTCATTGCAGGCCGTGGCTGGCTCGACCGAACGGCTGGTTGAAATTCTCGATACCGACCCCGGCCTGCCGATTGCCGCCAAGCCCAAGCAATTGCCGGTGCCCCCGCTGGGCACGGTCAAGTTCGACAAGGTCAATTTCGCCTATCACACGCGCGACAATGAAATCGTGCTCAATGATTTGAGCTTTGAGGTCAAGCCCGGCGAGACCGTGGCGCTGGTAGGGGCGTCCGGATCGGGCAAATCCACCGTGTTTGCCCTGTTGCAGCGCTTTTATGACGTCAAGGGTGGCGTCGTCAGCGTTGACGGGCTGGATGTGCGCGATGTGTCGCCGTTTGAGCTGCGCAAGCGCTTTGCCTATGTGGAACAGGAATCGATGATGTTCGCGGGCACGATTGCCGAGAATATCCGTTTCGGCAAACCCGAGGCCAGCGATGAAGAAGTTGTCGCGGCGGCCACGGCGGCCTTGGTTGATGAGTTTGTGCTCAATCTAGAGCATGGCTATGATTCAATCGTGGGCGAACGCGGCGTCATGCTCTCAGGGGGGCAGAAACAGCGGATCGCCATTGCGCGGGCCCTGCTCAAGGATGCCCCGATCCTGCTGCTTGACGAGGCCACCAGCGCGCTGGACGCGCAGAGTGAGCATCTGGTGCAGGAAGCGCTGGAACGGTTGATGCAGGGGCGTACATCGATTGTTATCGCCCATCGTCTGGCAACCATCCGCGATGCAAATCGCATTCTGGTGCTTGATGGCGGTCAAATGATCGATTCGGGCACCCATGACGAGCTGGTCGCCAAGGGCGGGCGCTATGCTGAACTGGCGAGCCTGCAGTTCCGGTTGGCCTGATGCGCAAGATGCGGTTCTTGCTGGTGGCTTTGTGTTTTGCCGCAGCGCTGGCTGCGCCGGGCATGGCCGCCCCCGATGGCAATATGAGTGTGGCGGCATGGGCGCAGGAGAAATGCGCGCGCTATAGCAAGGCGTGGGACGCCATTGCGCCCGGCTTTGGCATCGAGAGACTCGGCGACGCGTTTGTAACCAATCACGCCGCTTTTCTTGAGAGTGATTGCACGCTGCCAGCCAATGTCTGTCCGCGCAGTGCGGCAGAACTTGAAATGGCGAACCTTCTCTCCCTGGCCGCGCTCAATGCGGGCATGACAGGCTCATTCGTGCCCTTTGCCTGCCGTGACTAAAACCCGTCAGCTTTTGATGGATCACAAAAGCCGGGCTCCCGCTTGTTCCTGGGCCCGCCAGATCAGCCTTCAGTCAGTTTGAACTCGATGCGGCGATTGCGGCGATAGGCTTCTTCGCTGTCGCCGGGATCGATCGGGGTGAATTCGCCAAAACCGGCCGCGACCAGCCGGTTGGGCGAGACGCCCTGGGCGACCAGATATTTGGCCACGGCAATGGCGCGCGCTGCCGACAGTTCCCAGTTCGAGGGGAATTGCGAGGTGGCAATCGGGCGCCGGTCGGTATGGCCGTCAATGCGCAAGACCCAGTTGATCTCGGGCGGGATTTCCTTTTCCAGCTGCAACAGCGCTTCGCCAAGCTTGGCGATCTCTTCGCCCCCTTGCTCCGAGATATTGGCCTGTCCGGCGCTGAACAGCACCTCGGACTGGAAGACGAACCGGTCCCCGACCACGCGCACATCGGAACGGTCGGCCAGGATTTCGCGCAGGCGGCCGAAAAAGTCGGAGCGATAGCGCGACAGGTCCTGCACGCGCTGGGCAAGGGCCAGGTTAAGGCGGCGGCCGAGATCGGCAATGCGGGTGCGCGATTCCGTGTCGCGGGTTTCCGAGGCTTCCAAAGCCTGTTCCAGCGCCCCGATCTGGGTGCGGAGCGCGGCAAGCTGCTGGTTGAGCAGCGCGACCATGGCCGAGGCCTCGCTTGAGAGTTCTTCCTGAGCTGCCAGTTCGGCGGTCAGCCCGGCAATCTGGGAATCCTTGTCGGCCAACCCACCGCCCACGCCCGACATTTGCTGGCGCAGACTATCGCGTTCCGCTTCGGCACCGGACAGGGTGGCGCTCAATGAGGAGATGGTTGATTCAAGATCATCGGAATTGGCCCGTTCAAGCTGCAGCAATTCGGTCAGTTCCGCGATCTGCGAATTGAGCCGTGACAGCGCCGTGTCCTTGCCCAGAATTTCCTGGCCAAGGAAGAACTGCGCCAGCACAAACAGCGACAGCAGGAACATGATGACCAGAAGAAGGCTCGACAACGCGTCGACAAAGCCTGGCCAGTAATTTGTGCGCTCGATATTGCGCCGGCCATAGGATGCCATGTGTCAGCCCTTAATGATGCTGGTTTCGGTCGCCATTATCTTCGCGCAACATGGCTTCCATGAGTTCGCGCAGCTTTTTATTGGTCTCGCCCTGTTCGATGATGTGCTTGCGCAAATCATCCTGTTCGGCGCGGATATGCTTGACCAGCCCGTCAATGCCGCGGGCCAGCTCGGCCATGGCGCGAATGGCGTTTTGCGACGAGTTCGAGCTTTGCATGGTGGTGCCGAGCCTGTCGAACATGGCTTGCATGTCCGAACCCGAAACCCCAAGCCCTGAGGCCTGCATGGCGGTCATCGGGTGGTCGAGCTCGGTCATCGAGGCCATCCAGTCTTCCAGATCGGTATAAAACGCGTTCTGCGCCTGTCCGGTCTGCAGATCGAGGAACCCGAGGATCAGCGACCCGGTCAGACCAAACAGCGAGGAGGAGAAGGCCGTGCCCATGCCGCTCAAGGGCGCTTGCAGCCCCTGTTTCAACGTGCCGAACAGATCGCCGGCATCGCCTGCGGTCACATCCAGCCCCTGAATGACGGTGGAGACGGAGCCGACGGTCTGCAACAGGCCGTAAAATGTGCCGAGCAGGCCGAGGAAAACCAGAAGGCCGGTCAGATAACGCGAGGTTTCCTTGGCTTCATCAAGGCGGAAGCCGACGGAATCAAGGATCGAGCGCATGGATTGCGGGGTGATCACCGCTTCGCCGAGCCGGTCGCGCATGATGCCGGCGACGGGGGCGAGCAGAACCGGCGGCTTGTCATTGGCGTCCGGAATGCCGTCCTGCAGCGAATTGACCCAGCGCACTTCGGGGAACAGGCGGATGACCTGCCGGAAGCTGAGCAGAACGCCGATTGCCAGAACGAACAGGATCAGCCCGTTGATAAAGGGGTTGGACCAGAATGCCACCAGCAATTGCGGTGACAGGATGACGCCGAGCAGACCTACAAGGATCAAAAATACAACGATTTTGACCAGATAGAGGGTCGGGCTGGCAAGGTGATAGGGATCATAACTATCAGACATGGCGAAACGCGCTTCCTCCGGCTGGGTGCAGCACAAGAGTAGTCAGAGCATTCTGGCGTGACAATGGCTATTCAGCCGCTTCCCTCAGGCAAACGTCCAAAATTCAGCCGACAGAGCGGATCGCCTTTTGCACGGCGGTATGGATCAGCTCATTTCCGGCGATGATCTCGCCATTGACGAGGCTGTTCGGCTTGCCGGCATAATCGCTATTGAATCCACCGGCTTCGCGCACCAGCAACATGCCGGCAGCGATATCCCAGGGCTTCATGCCCGCTTCCCAATAGCCGTCAAAACGCCCCGAGGCGACCCAGGCCATATCAAGTGCCGCCGAACCGGTGCGGCGAATGCCCGCAACCGAGGGGGCCAGATAGGCGACCTGCCGCAATGTGCGGGCGTCGTCATCGGTGCCGGTCAGCTTGATGCCGCAGGCGAGGACCGCGTCGGCCAGGTTCTTGCGGCCGGCCACGCGCAGGCGCTTGTTGTTCATCCAGGCGCCACCACCTTTTTCGGCGGTAAACAATTCGTCGGTGACCGGGTTGAATACGACCCCGGCGATCAGTTCGCCATTGCGCTCAAGCGCGATGGAGACGGCAAACAGCGGAATGGCATGCAGGAAATTGGTGGTGCCATCGAGCGGATCGACCAGCCAGCGATGCTGACCGTCGGTGCCTTTGACCTCGCCGCCTTCCTCCATCAGGAAGGAATAGGTGGGGCGGGCCCGGGTCAATTCTTCAAAAATGACCTCTTCGGCCTGCCGGTCGGCATTGGAGACGAAATCGGCGGGGCCCTTGCGGCTGACCTGCAGGTTCTCAATCTCGCCGAAATCGCGGGTGAGGGAGCGGCCTGCCTTGTAAGCGGCCTGCACCATGATGTTGAGAAGCGCCGAACGGGCCATGACGATTGCTTTCAGTTAACGAGGGTAAAGAAGGCGCGGTTTGCGCTGTTACCGGCAAACCGCTCCTTATAATTTTTTTAGAATGCAGCCCCGGCATGCACCGGCAAGGCTGGTCTGCCGGTATTAGTCGGCGCGTTTGAGATAGGTGACTTCCTCGGTGTCGACGACAATGCGTTCGCCCTGGGACACGAAGGGGGGCACCATGACCTTGACGCCATTGGACAGGATGGCCGGCTTGAACGAATTGGCCGCGGTCTGGCCTTTGACAACCGGCTCTGTCTCGACGATTTCGAGGGTCACCTGACCGGGCAGTTTCACGCCGAGCGGGGTCTCTTCATACATTTCCACGGTCACGGTCATGCCGTCCTGCAGAAAGGCGGCGCGTTCGCCGACGAAATCCTTGGCCAGGTTGATCTGCTCATAGTTTTCCTGATCCATGAACACTAGGGCGTCGCCCTCGGCATAAAGGAACTGGAAGTCTTTTTGTTCAAGCTGAACACGCTCGACGGTTTCCGCGGAGCGGAAACGTTCGTTGAGTTTGGTGCCGCCAATAATGGCTTTCAGTTCGACCTGGGCATAGGCGCCGCCCTTGCCGGGCTTGACGTGATCGGTTCTGACCGCCACCCAAAGGCGGTCCTGATGCATGATCACATTGCCAATGCGGATTTCGTTGCCGTTGATTTTCATGATTTTCGGACTTTTCTAGCAAACGGCCCTCAGGGCCAAATCTTTGATTGGCGCGCTTTTGCCCCAGATCGGGCTCTGGTTCAAGGTTTTAGTGATTCTGCCCTGGTCGGCGGCTTGCTCGGCCAGAAGCGGGCCCGCTCTTCGGCGGCAGCCAGATCCCCCGCAGAAACGGAGATCAACAGCTTGTCCAGGGCCGGATCGGTTAGGCCCTGACGGCGTGCCAATGCCCGCCACATGGCCGCTGTCTGCAGGTCAAGTTCCACGCCTTCGCCGGCGGCATATAGCTTGGCCAGCCGGTTTTGCGCCACCGGTGAGCCAGCACTTGCGGCCCGGTCATACCAGGCGATGGCCTCGTCGAGATTGCGCTTCACGCCCTGGCCCAGATAGAGCAGGGTGGCGTAATCGATGAGAGCTGGGCCATAGCCCTGCTGGGCGGAGAGCTTTATCTGCTCGGCACCCGCTTCAGGGGCGGGGGGCACGCCGGCCCCTTCGAGCAGCACCATGCCATAATCATACTGGGCTTCGGCCAATTGCGCCTCCGCTGCGTCTTTGAGGAGGGCAGCGGCCCTGGCAAGATTGGGTTCGGCGTAAAGCCCCTCCACATGCAGCAGCGCCATATTGTATTTGGCTTCAGGATTGCCGGTTTCAGCGGCTTTCTTGAACAGTTCGGCCGCTTTCTTGCGATCCTTGGGAACACCGCGCCCGTTCTGGTACATCATCGCCAGTTCGAAGGTTGCGGCAATGTCGCCATTCTTGTCGGCCAGTGCGTACCAGTTGGAGGCGCGAGCGGGGTTCTGGGCGACGCCCAGCCCCTGCGCGTAAATTTCCGCAATCAGGGTCTGCGCCGGCGCATCATCCTGTTCGGCCCGGGGCAGCGCGAGGCTGAGCGCGGTCAGGTAATAGCCGCGCTGGAAGGCACCATAGGCTTCATCGACCGGCTGACGCGGCCCGAAAATTGCCTCGCTGATGGCATTAGCCTCGGCCACGCTTTCGGCGCGGGCCAGCGTTGGTGCCAATAGCGCAAGGCTTGCCAAAACCAGGGTCGGGACAATCTTCATTCGGCGTCTTCGAGGGTTTCTGCAATGGCGGCAAGGGTTGCGGCCGGACCTTCGGCAGTCAGCCAGGTGCTGGGGGCAATGGCGACAAATTCGCACCCCTCCGCATCGACATCATCAAGGGTCGCATCGGGATTAGAATAGACGGCGGGCACTTCAAAGGTTTCTGACCACCAGCGGGCTTCTTCGCGGGCGGTGGGGTCGGGATCGCCCTGGCCTTCAACCGGGCCAAAGAACATGTAGTCGGCCCCGGCCTCGGCCTTGGTCATGGCATCATGGCGCGAATGCAGCTCGCCAGCCCCCACGATCATGCTCGGCTTGAGCAACTCGATGGCTTCGCGAAAGGCGTTGATGCCGGTGGAAATATGCACGCCATCGGCACCGATGGCCTTGGCGAGGGCAGGCATGTTGTCCAGCAAAACGGCACAACCGGCATCCTGGGCGATGGGGAGAATGGCGCGGGCCAGCTCCTCGTAATCTTCTTCGCTGCGCCGGCCGCGTGTCAGCAGCAGAGCCGAGACATAGGTTGCATCAAGCGCTTCACCGAGCTGCTCCGGGAAGGATTCAATGTCGGCATTCTGGGGCGCGATGAGAAAAATTTGCGTATTCATGATGTTCCTAGCGGTTCAGCTTTGCGCGTGAATTTTGACGACAAAAAGGACACCGGCGGTTTCAACGCCAATGCGGGTCTGCGGTCCGGATCAGAAAGACTTCCAACTATTGGCTGCACGGGCTGAAAGTGCCGCTTGTGCCGGGCGTATCCGTACACAAAATACCGCCCCACTGGAAGCCGGTCTTGCCGTCATATTGAATTTCAAACCAGTCGTAGCCGTTGAAGGTCACGCCGCTATTGCGCAGCAATTTGACCGGCTGGCCTTCGGTGAGGCTGTCGGTCTGGTCGAAGGAGACGCCCGGTCCGGCGCGCACCTTGCCACCCCAGGACTGGCCGGCAATGTTGAGATCGCCATTCTGGCCGGTTTCCACATAGGGCTGGCAGAGGCGCGGTTCGCCGCCATTATCCTCGACAAAGGCGACATGATCCTTGCCGAAAAAGCGCAGATTGTCCCGGGCGTAAAAGAAACTCTCGTCATTCCAGTAGCCGTTGAGGCTATCGGTGCGCGCGGTATCCGCGTCGGCGGTTTCGCCCGCCGGGATTTCCATTCGGGCCGTGTCCGGGTGCTTCGCGTCGATGGCGAAAACATAGCTGATATCCCCGGTCACGCAGAGGAACGAGCTGGGATTTTCAGCCAGCGCCGGGCCGGCAAACAGGCCAGCCGCCACAAGGGCAGACAACAGCAAGGCTGATGGTTTTACACGCATGGGCGGTTTCTCCGGGACGTGCTTCAGGCCGTCAGGGCCGCAATGCCGGGCAATTCCTTGCCTTCCATCCATTCCAGAAAGGCCCCGCCCGCGGTCGAGACATAGGTGAACTTGTCCTTCACCCCGGCCTGGGCCAGTGCGGAAACCGTGTCGCCGCCACCGGCCACCGAGATCAGGTGACCGTCATGGGTGCGCTTGGCGGCGTGGCGGGCCACTTCCATCGTGCCGGTATCGAACGGGGTCAGTTCAAACGCGCCAAGGGGGCCGTTCCAGATCAGGGTCTTGGCCTCGTCAATGGCGCCCTTGATGCGCTCGATCGAGGCGGGGCCCACGTCAAGGATCATGCCGTCGGGGTCCATGGCATCAAGGCCATAATGGCGGTGGGGGGCATTGGCCTCGAAATGCCAGGCGACGCAGGCATCGACCGGCAGGATGATCGAGCAGCGCGCCTCATTGGCCTTTTCCATGATGCGGTTGGCGGTATCGGCCAGATCCTTTTCGCAAAGGGAATTGCCGATGCCGATGCCCATGGCATAAAGGAAGGTATTGGCCATGCCGCCACCAATCACCAGCGCCTCGACGCGGGTGACGAGGTTCTCCAAAAGATCGATCTTGGAGGACACCTTGGCCCCGCCGACAAGGGCGATCACCGGCTTTTGCGGTTTGCCGAGGCCGGATTCAAGGGCTGTGAGTTCTGTCTGCATGGCGCGGCCGGCAGCGGCGGGCAGCAGACGGGCCAAGGCCTCGGTCGAGGCATGGGCGCGGTGGGCGGCGGAGAAAGCGTCATTGACGTAAATATCGCCGAGGCTGGCCATACGCTTGGCCAGCTCGATGTCATTGGCTTCTTCGCCGGGATGAAAACGGGTGTTCTCAAGAATGAGCACGCTGCCCTCTTCGGCTGCATCAATGGCCTTGGCGGCGGCGCTGACATCATTCCAGTCGGTGGCCACAAAAATCACCGGGCGGTGCACCAGCGCTTCAACAGCGTCCACGGTGACCTTGAGTGACATTTCGGGGTTCACCTTGCCCTTGGGGCGGCCGAAATGGGAGAGCAAAATCGCCTTGCCGCCGACCTTGGTGATATCTCTGAGGGTCGGCACCAGCCGCTCGATGCGGGTGGCGTCGCTGACCTTGCCCTCGATCACGGGCACATTGAGATCGGCACGTACGAGCACGCGTTTGCCCTTGAGATCGAAATCGTCGAGGGTTTTGAACTTTGCCATTTCCGGCTCTCCGTTTTTTACGTACCGCTGGCCAGGCGTATCTGGTCAATCCAGCCGAGATTCGCGAATGCATTCAGGACGGCGTCTACGGCAACCGCAGCCAGCACCATGCCCATAACGCGTGAGATGATGTTTTCTCCACCACTGCCGATGATCTTGTGCACCGGGGCGGCCAGAAGCATGAGCACCAAGGTGACAAGTAATACCGCGCCAAGCAAGAGGGCAGTTGTGGCCTGATCGGTCACCGAGAAGCGGTTATTGTCGGTCAGCAGCACAATGGCGAGCATGGCACCCGGCCCCGCGATGGAGGGAATGGCCACCGGAAAGACCGCGCTTTGCATGTGGTCAACAGGGACGTCTGCCAGTTCTTTGGCCGGTTTGGCCTGCCCAAAGATCATGGTGAGGGCAAACAGCAGCAGCACAATGCCGCCAGCTATCTGGAACGACACCAGAGAAATGCCCATGGCTTCGAGCAGGAATTGCCCGAAGACGAGGAAAAACAACAGGATGGCCCCGGCCACCAGAATGCCGCGAAAGGCGACGGCCCGGCGTTGGGCGGCCTCAAGCCCGGCGGTTGCGGCGAGGAAGATGGGGATGGTGCCGATGGGATCGACCACCACCCACAAGGTCACAAAATCGCGGAGCAACGCGCTGGGGTCCATGAACGTTTGTCCTTCTCTTTTCAAATCTTGCACAAAGCACGACTATGCCAGAACCGGCACCAAAGTGAAGCAACTGTTTGTCCGGATGAGGATTTCGGGCAGCTGTTGCTGCCCGAAAAAAGGCCTCTAAAGCGTCTTGCCAATCACAACGGCAGTATCGGCCATGCGGTTGGAGAAGCCCCATTCATTGTCGTACCAGCTCATCACGTGCACGAACTTGCCGCCGACGACCTTGGTCTGCTGCGCGGCGAAATTGGATGAGGTGGGGTCATGGTTGAAGTCGGACGAGACCTTGGCTTCGTCGTCATATTCAAAAATGCCCTTGAGGCGGTCGGTATTGGCGGCGGCCCTGGCGATCTTGTTGATTTCCTCGACCGAGGTTTCGCGCTTGGCAAGGAAGGTCAGGTCAACAACCGAGACGTTCGGGGTGGGGACACGTACCGAGGCACCGTCGAGCTTGCCTTCAAGTTCGGGCAAGACCAGACCCAGCGCCTTGGCGGCACCGGTTGAGGTCGGGATCATGGAAAGGGCTGCCGCACGGGCGCGGTAGAGATCCTTGTGCATGGTATCAAGGGTCGGCTGGTCGCCGGTATAGGAATGCACGGTGGTCATGAAACCATATTCAATGCCGACGCCCTCATTGAGCACCTTGGCGAGCGGGGCCAGGCAATTGGTGGTGCATGAACCGTTCGAGATCACCAGGTGATCCTTGGTGATCAGCTCGTCATTGACGCCCATCACCACGGTGATGTCGGCACCCGAGGCGGGCGCGGAAACCAGCACGCGCTTGGCACCGGCTTCGAGATGGAAGGCGGCCTTGTCGCGGGCGGTGAAAATGCCGGTGCATTCCATGGCAATGTCAATATTCAACTCGCCCCAGGGCAGGTCCTTGGGATCGCGCATGGCGAAGACCTTGATCGGGCCACGGCCCACGTCGATCGTATCGCCGTCGACCTTGACGGTGCCGGGGAATTTGCCGTGCACTGAATCATAGCGGATCAGGTGGGCATTGGTCTCGACCGGACCCAGATCGTTGATCGCGACGACTTCAATGTCAGTGCGGCCAGATTCGATGATGGCGCGCAGGATATTGCGGCCGATGCGGCCAAAGCCATTGATAGCGACGCGAACGGTCATATGAGTGCTCCTGAAAATTGGCTAACCGGATGTTTGCGGACGTTTCTTACAACCGGGACGTGACAGCTTCAACTATTGCTTGGCTGGTAATGTTGAAATGCTCGAACAGGGTTTCGGCCGGTGCCGAGGCACCAAAGCCATGCATGCCGATAAAGACACCGTCTTCACCCATGAACCGCTCCCAGCCCTGCTGCACGCCCGCTTCCACGGCAACGCGCAGTTTCGGCTTGCCGATCACCTGTTTGCGATAGGCTTCGTCCTGGGCAAAGAAAATCTCATGACAGGGGACCGAGACAACCCGGGCGGAGACGCCCTGCTGGGCCAGTTCCGAGCGGGCGGCCATGGCGATCTCGACTTCCGAACCGGAAGCGAAAATCGCCACATCGGCATCAGCCTCACCGGCCAGAAGGTAAGCACCACGGGCGCAAAGATTGTCTTTTTCGAATTCGGTGCGGACGGCGGCAACATTCTGGCGGGTCAGCGCGAGAATGCTTGGCCCTTCGGTGCGTTCCAGTGCCAATTGCCAGCATTCGGCGGTCTCGGTTGCGTCCGCCGGGCGATAAACATTGATATTGGGCATGGCGCGGAGGGAGGCGAGATGCTCCACCGGCTGATGGGTCGGGCCGTCTTCGCCAACGCCAATGGAATCATGGGTCATGACGTGAATGGCACGAATGCCCATGATCGCGGCGAGGCGGATCGAGGGACGGCAATAATCGGAAAAGACAAAGAAGCCGCCGGTATAGGGCATGAGGCCGCCATGCAGGGCGATACCATTGACCGCCGCTGCCATGCCATGCTCACGCACGCCATAATTGATGAAACGGCCATTGTGGTTCTCGGCGCTGAAATCTTCAAAGCCGGAGGTCTTGGTCAGGTTCGAGCCATTGAGATCGGCAGAGCCGCCCATGGTTTCGGGCAGGAGCTTGTTGATCACCTCAAGGGCCATGTTGGAGGCCTTGCGGGTGGCAACGGCCGGCTTGTCCTTGGCCAGCTGTTCCTTGTATTCGGCAATAGCCTCGCCAAACCCGAGGGGCAGGCGGTTGGCAACACGGCGCTTGAACTCGCTGGTCTGCTCGGCATCGAGCGCTTCAAGCTTGGCTTCCCAATCGATGCGCAGCTTGGTGGAGCGCAGGCCGGCCAGGCGCCAGTCATCCATGATCTGGTTGGGAATGGTGAAGGGGGCATAATCCCAATTGAGGTCCTTGCGGGTCCCATCGGCTTCCTCGGCGCCATAGGGGCCGCCATGGGCCTTGGGCTTGCCGGCGCGGGTTGGCGCGCCATAGCCTGCAGTGGTCTTGCAGGCGATAAAGGTCGGGAAGTCGCTGTCATGAGCGGCAGAAATCGCCTTGGCCACAGCTTCCGGGTCATGCCCGTCAATCTCGATCGTGGTCCAGCCATAGGCCTTGAAGCGGGCAACCTGATCGGTTGAATCGGCGAGGGAGACATAGCCATCAATGGTGATGGAATTATTGTCCCAAAGGACAATCAGCTTGTTCAGCTTCAAATGACCGGCAAGGGCTGCCGCTTCATGGCTGATGCCTTCCATCAGGCACCCGTCGCCCACGAGCGCATAGGTGAAATGGTCAACGATATCATCGCCGAATTCAGCGGCCAGTTTGGCTTCGGCAATCGCCATGCCCACGGCATTGGCCACACCCTGGCCGAGCGGGCCGGTGGTGGTTTCAATCCCGGCGGCATGGCCGTATTCGGGATGGCCGGCGGTTCTGGAGCCGATCTGGCGGAAATTCTTGATTTCCTCGAGGGTCATGTCCTCATAGCCCAGAAGGTGCAACAGCGCATAAAGCAGCATGGAGCCATGGCCGGCAGAGAGGACAAAACGGTCGCGATTGGCCCAGTCGGGTGCCTTGGGGTCAAAGCGCAAAAACTGGCTGAACAGGACGGTGGCGATGTCAGCGGCACCGAGCGGCAGGCCGAGGTGCCCGCTTTTGGCTTTTTCGACGGCATCGAGCGACAAAAAACGAATGGCGTTTGCCATGGCATCATGTTTGGCGTGATCGGTCATGGAATTCCGCTTCTCTATAGACTGCTAGACGTTTGGTCGGTTCAAAATTAACAGGCCAGCTATTGGCTCAAATGCGGGTGTGAGACATAACAGTTCCCGGTGATGAGTCAATCTCGGCAATGTGGTTCCGGGCGCGTATGGCGGTTGCCAAGGGACCTTGGCTTGGGCTTAGGTGCTTTATGCGCGGATTCGGTTTGAGCCGGAGAGGTTATAATGGGCGAAATGAGCAGTTCAGACAATTATGAAGTTGCCTCGGAGCGTCTCGAGCGGGCTTTGGCCCGGCTGGAGACCGGCGTGATGCGCCTTGGGGAGCGCAGCCGGTCCTTCGGGGCCAGCGAACAGGAGCGCCAGCAATTGCGGGTTGATCGCAATCGCCTCTCGGGTGAACTTGAGCGCGCCCAGCAAAAAGTGGCGCGGCTCGATGATGGCGCGGCACAGGTTTCCCGCCGGCTGGTGGATGCCATGGAAACGGTCAAATCCGTACTTGCGAAATAGCCATAGGCCCCGAATAGTATCAGGCCCGAGGAGAAACCAATGGCTGAAGTCAGTATCGAAATCAACGGGCGCAAATATCGCATGGCGTGCGAAGACGGGCAGGAAGAACACCTGCAGCGCCTGGGGCAGCGCTTTGACCAGCATGTCAGCAGTTTTAAAGGGGATTTCGGCGAGATCGGCGACACGCGATTGACGGTCATGGCCGGGATTGCGGTCACCGACAGTCTGGTTGAAGCCGAGCGGCGCATTGAAAGCCTGCGCGCCCAGCTGGATGAAATTACCCGCGCCGGCCAGTCGATGGCCGAGGAAAGCGAGGCGCTGGAAACGCGCTTTGCCGCCCGCATGTCCGAGGCCGCGCGCAAGATCGAACTGGCCGCGTCGGTGGTCGAGGCGGCCAATGAAGAAGGTGGCGACCGGTAACATTTGTTTGCGCTGACATTTGCCCCTTTGCGCAACGCCATGTTCGCACTATATGAGAGAAGCTGCCCGGTGCGTGTAGGATAAGTATTCCCGGGGCCTTATCGATCTTAAGGGAACTGTGCCTGACCGGACCCGTGGGTTCGGACATACGGTGCCCACCTACTTAGTAGGTTCCGGGATCGTAATCCCACGGCCAGGGCGGCACCTAATTTGACGAGAACGGGATAAGCCGCTTGGCCGATAATCTGATCGAAGAAGCCAAAGCCGGTCTGCGCGAGCAGGCTCGCCTGCAACGGGCCGCCCTGGGGTCTGCCTTAAGATCCGAGGCCGTGGAACTGGCCGCCAATCATTTTTTTGCGAATGTGGAACTGGGCAAGGACCAGATCGTGGCCGCCTATTGGCCCATTCGCGACGAGATCGATTGCAAGCCGGTTCTGGTCCGGCTGATGGACAGCTTTCAGCCCGTTTGCCTGCCGGTGATCATGGGCGACGACGTGCCCTTGCAGTTCCGGCGCTGGGAATTGGGCGCGGCGCTCTATGAGGCCGGTTTTGGCACGCTGGCGCCTGCGGACGATGCGCCGCGGGTTGAGCCTGACGTGATCATCATTCCGCTTTTGGGGTTTGACCGTGCCGGGACGCGGCTGGGCTATGGCAAGGGCCATTATGACCGCACCATTGCCGCGCTGCACAAAAAGCCGACCCTGATCGGCTATGCGTTTTCGGGCCAGGAGCTCGACAGCATTCCTGCCGATGATCATGATGTGCCCCTTGATTATCTGGTGACCGAAACCGGCGTCACACGGTTTTCCTGAATATGCGGATTTTGTTTTTAGGTGACGTTGTTGGACGGGCCGGCCGCGATGCGGTCAGCAATCGTCTGCCCGGGCTGATTGAACGCTTCGCGCTCGATTTCGTCATCGTCAATGGCGAGAATGCCAGTCACGGCAAGGGCCTGACCGAAAGCCATTTCAAGGACATCAAGGACGCGGGTGCCGATGTGGTCACGCTGGGCGATCACGCTTGGGACCAGCGCGATACGCTGAGCTATATCGAGCGCGAACCGACGCTGATCCGGCCCATCAACATGTCGCCCGATGCGCCGGGGCGAGGGGCCATGCTCTGCCACGGCCGCAATGATCACCGGGTGCTGGTGGTGCAGGGGCAGGGCCGGGTGTTCATGAACCCGGTCAATGATCCGTTCCGGGCGATCGAGACCGCGGTTGATGAATGTCCGCTCGAATTCATCGCCGATGCCATTGTCGTCGATATGCATGCCGAGGCGACCTCGGAAATGCAGGCCATGGGCCATTTTCTCGATGGCAAGGTGTCGCTGGTCGTCGGCACCCATACCCATATCCCCACCTCCGATCACCGCATCCTTTCGGGCGGCACCGGGTTGATGTCGGATGCGGGCATGTGCGGGGATTATGACAGCGTCATCGGGGTGGAAACCGATGAGCCGCTCAACCGGTTCCTGACCGGCATTCCGCGCGGCCGCTTTGTCCCGGCCGAAGGCCCGGCAACGCTCTCCGGCGTCGTCATTGAAACCGACCCCAAGACCGGGCTTTGCACCTATATTTCCCCTTTGCGCATTGGCGGCAGCCTGAGCGAAGCGCTGCCTGATTTCGGCGCATAGAAGGCTTTCTGCTTCCCTCTCGTTTGCATCCGGTAATCCACAGGGCTTGGTGAAACCGCTTGCCAACCTCGCGCTGATCGGTTCGGATGACGCAAGGGATGAGCAGGGACTGAATGTCACTGAGCTCCTGCTCCTTGAGGCGGCGCTTCGGCGTCAGGCTGGCGGCTGAAATGCCGAAAAGCGGGAGTGGGGTCATGGACCTGATAATCAACTTTCTCAATGATATTTTCTGGGGCTATGTCCTCATTTACGGGCTATTGGCCGTGGGGATATTCTTCACCGTCCGGCTGGGCTTTGTGCAATTTGTGCATTTCCCCGAAATGTTCCGGGCGGTCATGGGATCGCGCGAGGGTGACAAGGCGGGGATTACGCCGTTTCAGGCGCTCTGCACCAGTCTTGCCTCGCGGGTCGGAACCGGCAATCTGGCCGGTGTGGCCGTGGCGCTTTATCTCGGCGGGCCGGGGGCGATTTTCTGGATGTGGATGGTCGCCCTTGTGGGCATGGCCACCGCTTACGCGGAATCCACCCTGGCGCAGCTTTATAAGACCAAGAACGAGAATGGCGAATATCGCGGCGGCCCGGCGTTTTATATCGCCCATGGGCTCAATGCCCCCTGGGCGGGTGCGGTTTTCTCGGTCTGTCTGATCATCGCCTTCGGGCTGGTGTTCAATGCGGTGCAGGCCAATTCCATTGCCGATGCCATGCAGGGCGCTTTCGGGGTGCCGAAACTGGCGGTGGGCATTGCCGTCGCCATTTTGGCGGCGATTGTCATTTTCGGCGGTATCAAGCAGATCGCGCGGGTCGCCGAAATCATCGTCCCGTTCATGGCCGGGATTTATCTGCTGGTGGCGCTTTATATCGTTGCCATCCATATCGGCGAAGTGCCGGGTGTGTTGGCAACCATTGTCAAAAGCGCTTTTGGCATTGATGCGGCGGCGGGTGGGCTGGTTGCGGCCATGCTCAACGGCGTCAAGCGCGGCCTGTTCTCCAATGAGGCCGGCATGGGTTCGGCCCCCAATATCGCCGCCGTTGCCACACCGGACCCGCACCATCCCTCCTCGCAGGGGTTTGTGCAGGCGCTCGGGGTGTTCATCGACACGCTGCTGATCTGTACCGCAACCGCCTTGATGATCCTGCTGTCGGGCGTCATGGTGCCGGGGTCTGAACTGACCGGTACGCCTTTGACCCAGGCGGCGATGACCGTACATATCGGCGGGGCCGGGCAATATTTCATTGCCATTGCCATATTGTTCTTCGCCTTCACCTCGATCATCGGCAATTACTCCTATGCCGAAAACGCCATGACCTTTCTCAAGATGGGCAATACGACTGGGCTGACCGTGTTGCGGCTCGGGGTTTTGGCAATGGTGGTCTGGGGTGCTTACGAGAGTGTTGCGACCGTCTTTAACGCGGCGGATGCCTCAATGGGGCTGATGGCGACGGTCAATCTGATTGCCATCGTTTTGCTCTCGGGCACGGTGGTCAAATTGACCCGCGATTACGTGACGCAAAGAAAGGCGGGACAGACCCCGCTCTTTCATGCCGAGGACTATCCCGAGCTTGTGGAACGCATCGACGAGAATATCTGGAACCGGCGCGATCCGGGCTAAACCCGGGCATCAGGCGGGCGGGGCATCAGCCCTGCCTGCCGCCCTTTACGGCTGAGGGAGCACACGGGCGGAGGCTAAAATCGCGTTTCCCCTTTTGACGGCGCGCAGAGAGTTACATATAAGCGTCGCAAATTGACCATAACCGGATGAAGCAGGGGCACCAATGGCCGGCCACTCACAGTTCAAGAATATCATGCATCGCAAGGGCCGTCAGGACGCGATGCGCTCGAAGCTGTTCTCGAAGCTCTCGAAGGAAATCACCGTTGCGGCAAAAATGGGCACGCCCGACCCGGACATGAACCCGCGTCTGCGCCTGGCGATCAACAATGCCAAGGCCCAGTCCATGCCCAAGGACAATATCACCCGGGCGGTCAACAAGGCCGCCATGGGCGATGCCGACAATTATGACGAGATCCGCTATGAGGGTTATGGCCCGGGCGGCGTCGCCATTATCGTTGAAGCCCTAACCGACAATCGCAACCGTACCGCCTCCAATGTGCGCGCCACTTTTTCCAAAAATGGCGGGGCCCTGGGCGAAAGCAACACCGTTGCCTTCATGTTCGACCGGGTTGGCGAGATCGTTTATCCCGCAACCGCCGGCGACGCGGACACGGTGATGGAAGCGGCGATCGAGGCCGGTGCCGATGACGTCGTCTCCGATGAGAACGGCCACACCATTTATTGCGCCTTTGAGGCGATTGGCGATGTGTCGTCGGCGCTGGAAAAAGCGCTCGGCGAGGCCGAATCGGTCAAGCCGGTATGGAAGCCGCAGACCGGGACACCGGTTGACGCGGAAAAGGGCGCAACGCTGATGAAGCTGCTCGCCGCCCTCGATGATGATGATGACGTGCAGAACGTCTATGCCAATTTCGAGATGAGCGACGAAGACATGGCCTTGATGGCCGACTAGAACGTCTGGCGATTTGAGATGCTCAAATCGCCCGTTCCTTACCCTCAATGAAAACCCGGATCAGGCGCTGGTGCCGGTCCGGGTTGTTTCTGTGGGGCTTGTGATTTCCAGAACATTATCGAGATGGGTGCGGTTGCGCCCGCGTTGTTTGGCGGCATAGAGCCGCTGATCGGCCGCCCGGTAGAGTGACACAAATTCGGTCGGCTCGGTGGCCAGGGTGCCGCCAATGCTGACCGAGAGTGCATAAGGCTCGCCGCCGGGCGCAAAATTTGCGGCAGCCACCGCCTGCCGGATGCGTTCGGCAATGATGCGGGCCTGGGCGTCGTCGCTGCTCGGCAGGAAGGCACCGAATTCCTCGCCCCCCAGACGCCCCAATATATCGCCGGCCCGAATGGCGGACTGAATGGCCCCGGCGATGATGCCAAGCGCCAGATCGCCCTGGTCATGACCGAAATTGTCATTGACCTGTTTGAAATTGTCCGCGTCGATGACCAGCAGCGCGCAAGGGCGATGCGGTGAGGCATATTGCAGGGCAATATCCAGCGAAGCGGTGAAGCCGCGCCGGTTCATGCAATTGAGCATGCTGTCAGTATAGGCCAGCTGCCTGAGGGCATTATTGGCCTCGATCATCTGATAATGGCGCACCATGAATATGCCGGCCACAGGAATGGCCAGCGCCAGCGGCAGGATCAGGGCCATGATCAGGTTTACCAGATCGAGATGGCCGTTAAAATGCAGCATCACACTGGTGGCGATGATCAAGGAAACCACCACCGTCACCAGGGTAATCATTGCCGTCCACAGAACGACGTTTGCCCACGCCATTGCTGGCAATTTTGGAATTAGTCCAACCATTGCGATACGTCCCCTTATGTCCCCCGCGGCGAACCTAGATACGACCCGTAAACATGACCTTCCGGCAAAAGTTAAAATTTTAACGATCTCGCTGTGTTCAGATGGATTTGTTTCTGGTTTGTTCACACAAGTCTTGGTAGGCTTGGCGAAGTTGAATAGGGTTATTTATGGCAAATTCGGTACGAATCATCGGGATTGATCCGGGCCTCCGCAAGTGTGGCTGGGGCATAATCGAGAGCAATGGCAACAGGTTGCACTACGTGGCCTCGGGCACGCTCACGCCACCGGTGCAGGGGGAGCTGGCCTATCGGCTGGCCTTCCTGTTTGAGGGGCTGACGGGGCTGATAAAAAAATATCTGCCCGACGAAGCAGCTGTGGAAGAAACCTATGTCAACAAGGGCGCGCGTTCGGCGCTGCAATTGGGGCAGGCGCGCGGCGTTGTCCTGATGACACCGGCCTCGCTCGGCTTGCCGGTGGGTGAATATGCGGCCAATCTGGTCAAGAAGTCGGTCGTTGGCACCGGGCACGCAGACAAGAACCAGATCCAGCTGATGATAAAGACATTGCTGCCCATGGCGGATTTCAACGGGGCGGATGCGGCCGATGCGCTGGCGATTGCAATTTGCCATGCCCATCATCGCCGTGATCTCAGGCTACAGGCGGTTCGGGCATGATCGGTAAACTCAAGGGGATCGTTGACAGTTTCGGCGATGATTTTGTGCTGCTCGATGTGGGCGGTGTTTGCTATGAGGCGTTTTGCTCGTCGCGTTCGCTGCAGACGCTGCCAAAGCCCGGCGAGGCGGCAACGCTGTTCGTTGAAATGATCGTGCGCGAAGACATGATCCGGCTTTATGGTTTTGCCGGGCAGGCGGAGAAATCCTGGTTTCGCACCCTGACCGGGGTGCAGGGCGTCGGGGCCCGGGTGGCGCTTGCCATCCTTTCGGTGCTGACCCCCTCGGAGCTGGCCAGCGCCATTGCCCTGCAGGACAAGACCGCGATTGGCCGGGCCAATGGCGTCGGCCCGAAACTGGCGCAACGCATTGTTACCGAGCTGAAGGGCAAGGCCCCTGATCTTGGTACGGTTGATGCCGGGGCGCTCGGATTGCAGAATGCCCTGGGCGATGGAATCGCTTCGCGCAATATTACCGATGCGGTTTCGGCCCTCACCAACCTTGGCTATTCCAGCCAATTGGCCTCCGGCGCTGTGGCGCGGATCATTGCCAAAGAGGGCGAAGATATGCCAACCGAAAAACTCATTCGCCTCGGGTTGCGGGAGTTGAGTAGTTGACGGATCTGACTTCGGCCGATGCGGGCCGTGATAGCGAGCTTGATGTATCGCTCAGGCCTTCCGGCTTTGACCAGTTTGTGGGGCAGGAAGCGGCGCGGGCCAATCTGCAGGTATTTATCGAGGCGGCCCGCCAGCGCAAGGCGGCGCTCGATCACGTGCTGTTTGTCGGCCCCCCCGGCCTGGGCAAGACCACCCTGGCGCAGATCGTGGCGCGTGAACTGGGGGTGGGCTTTCGCGCCACTTCCGGGCCGGTCATCACCAAGGCCGGTGATCTGGCGGCGCTGCTGACCAATCTTGAAGACCGCGACGTGTTGTTCATCGACGAAATTCACCGGCTGAGCCCGGCGGTTGAGGAAATCCTTTATCCGGCGATGGAAGATTTCCAGCTCGACCTGATTATCGGCGAGGGGCCGGCGGCGCGTTCGGTGCGCATTGATCTCGCCCGGTTCACGCTGGTTGCCGCCACCACCCGTGCCGGCCTGTTGACCACGCCGCTGCGGGACCGTTTCGGCATTCCGGTCCGGCTCAATTTCTATACCCCTGAAGAACTGGTCAAAATCGTTTCCCGTGGTGCCGGGCTATTGGGCGTCGAAATGAGTGCCGATGGGGCGCTCGAAATCGCCCGCCGTTCGCGCGGTACGCCGCGCATTGCCGGGCGGCTGTTGCGCCGGGTCACTGATTTTGCGCTGGTGGATGGCGCGCCCGAAATCAACGCGTCGGTGGCCGACAAGGCGCTGTTGCGGCTCGATGTGGATGCGCGCGGTCTTGATCAGCTTGACCGGCGCTATCTCGATATCATTGCCGAACATTATAATGGCGGGCCGGTGGGGATTGAAACCATTGCCGCCGCGCTTTCCGAACCGCGCGATGCGATCGAGGATATTGTCGAACCCTATTTGATGCAGCAGGGCTTTATCCAGCGCACCCCGCGCGGCCGCATGATGACCGGCACCGCGTTCCAGCATCTGGGGCGGCAGGTGCCGCAAGGCTTTTTTGGCGGCCAGTCCGGCCTGTTTGACGAGTCCGAGAGTTGACCGCGTTGCATTGACTTGGTGACGTTCCGGGGCGAATTGTGTGCGGCTGATTTTTTGTTTTTCAAACCACATATTTTTCCGGATAATTCTGTTTCATGACCCAGTCCCGCACGATGATCCATTTCCCTGACGGCACGCGCCGGTTCAATTTCCGCGTCGCCGGTGTGGCCTTGCGCGCGGGGCATGTTCTGGTGTGCCGGGAAGATGATGATGATTTCACCATGCTGCCCGGCGGGCGCGTCGAGATCGGCGAGCCGAGCGGGGTGGCTCTGGCGCGCGAGATCGGCGAAGAACTGAAATGTGCCGGTGATATCGGGCGGCTCTTGTTCACCGCCGAGAATTTCTTTCACCTCAAGAATGAGGAATTTCATCAGGTCGCGCTTTATTACGCGCTCAGCCTGCCCGAAAGTTTTCCGTTTCTCACCGAGGGGCCGAGTTTTATCAGCCATGACGAGGGCCATGAATTGACCTTTTCCTGGGTGCCGCATGAGCCGGCAGCGCTTGCGGGCTTTAACCTGCTGCCAGCCTGGCTCTACCCGCGCTTTGCCGATCTGCCTTTGGCGAGCGAGCATGTGATTGTCGACGAACGGTAATTTGAAACTTATCGACGCCCCCAAAACCTGCCGTATCCTTGCCCCACCTTTTCACATCACCGGCGCCGGCGCGACGAACGTTCGGGGTGAGGAGGGACCGGGTTCCTTGGGGGTCGCCTCAGGGAAGGCCAAAACTGTGCCGCGACCAGCCTGCCCCCGTTGGCAGGTGTACCGGGGAAACCCGGCGGGGATGGACCCCAGCGCTTTAAGAGTACAGGCCACGCCAAAAATCCCGGTTGCATGAGACGGTGTATGTCTCATTGTTTTATTATTCAGACGGGCCATGCACCGTCTCATGCCGCCTGTTTATGGACACCGTAGGTTTTCGGGCCGGACGGGGGTTTCGGGGTGCGCGCAATTCCAGCGGACGACCGACAATTCCCGCGCCACCCCCATCGTCATCCCCGCGCAGGCGGGGATCCAGCGCGGGCAGTCCTGCCCGCGAGAAGACCTCTTACGCACCGCCGACGCGGCGCACTGGATTCCCCGAAGTCTCAAACGAAGTGCAACACCGGGATAAGGTGTTGTCATGGGACAAAAGTATCATCAGTTTACGCTTGAGGAGCGGTGCACCATTGCCCGGCTTCGTGAAGGCGGACAATCTTACCGGCAAATCGCTTCAGCTCTGGATCGCGCGCCATCGAGCATTGCGCGCGAAGTAGCGCGCAACCGCAGTGCGCAAAGCCGCTACCGGCCCGGCTTTGCCCATGAACAAGCCTGGAGCCGGCGCTGGCAGGGCATGCGGCTGGAACGGGATCCGCAATTGCGCGGGCTGGTTCTCACCCGGCTGGCGGCCGGATGGTCTCCCGAACAGGTGGCCGGACGGCTGGGATGCATTGGCAAGGAGACGATCTACCGCTTCATCCATGCCCAGATCGCGCGCACCAAGGATTATAGCTGGCGGCACTACCTGCCGCGCGCCAAGTCCCGGCGCGGCTGGCGCGGGCGCAAGGGCGGGTCTGCGGCCTTGCATATCAAGGGACGCATCTCAATCGCCCAGCGCCCGGCCATAACCGGGCCCGGCCATCATGAGGCGGATACGCTGCTGTTTGCCACCTATGGGCAGGCGGTGCTGGTCACGGTGGAAAAGCAGTCCCGGCACATCACACTGAGCAAATTGACAACCCGCAAGGCACCCCTTGTTGCCCGTCACATCAGGCGCCGTATCGGCACGCTGCCTGCCCCCTTGCGCCAAACCCTCACTGTCGACAACGGCACCGAGTTCGCAAGCCATGCCGAAACCGGCGTGCCAACCTATTTCTGTGATCCCCACAAGCCCTGGCAAAAGGGCGCCGTGGAGAATGCCAATGGCAGACTGCGCCGCTTCCTGCCCCGGAAAACAAACCTCGATACCCTCTCTCAGCGCGACCTTGACCGCCTCGCCACAATCTACAACAACACACCCAGAAAGTGCCTCGGCTTCAAAACTCCAAACGAGGTCAGACGCACACAACTGTTGCACTTCAAATGGGACTCCACCTTCCCGCCTGCGCGGGAATGACGAGGAGATCAGGACGAAGAGATTAGGACGAAGAGATCAGGACAAGGAATGGACCCCCTCTCTTCCTTCTCCCTCGGGCTCGACCCGAGGGTCCATGAGATACCCGCCACACCGAATGGATGCCCGGATCAAGTCCGGGCAAAAAGGAGAATGGACTGGATGCAATCTCCCCCAAACCCTCATCCTGAGCTTGTCGAAGGACGAGGGTTTCAGCACCGAGTGTGTCGCCATCCTTCGACAGGCTCAGGATGAGGGCCGCCACGAACCCAACCCCTCCGCCGTCATTGCGAGCGGCGAAGCCGCGCGGCAATCCAGAGCGGCAAGCACCGCCCCTTCAGCCCCAGCCCGCAACACCTGGCAAAAATCAAAACCCGTCATTGACTTGCCCTGCCGCGCCCATGACTCTTGTTCCCACTGACACGGAGATATTCAATGCATCGATGCTTTGCCGCCACGGCCCTGACAATCCGCACCCGCATGGATCAATCATCATGAATGCCGCGTTCGAATTCCCGGTACGGGTCTATTACGAAGACACCGATTTCTCCGGCAATGTTTACCACGGTGCCTATGTGAAATTCTTCGAACGCGGGCGGACCGAGTGGCTGCGCGATCTCGGCGTGCATCATTTTGAACTGGCTGAACAAGGCCTCGCCTTTGCCGTCCGGCACATGGAAATCGCGTTCATCAAGCCCGCCCATATCGATGATGCTCTGATCGTCACCACTTCGGTTGAATCTTTGAGCGGGGCGCGGATTGTGCTCGATCAGGCGATTTATCGGGACGAAGTGCAGCTTGCCAGCGCCCGGGTGACCATTGCCGTCATCAATGCGGCGGGGCGGGCGACACGGTTGCCAAAAATCCTGCAAACCCTGTTTCGCGCGACCTGAATCGATTATTAACCCTTTATTGACCATAATGGAGCGAGAGAGGCGGCGGGCGCGGTGAATTGCACGGCAATCCGCGGTGTTTCTCTTAAATTTGACAAAATTCGACGCCATGCGACGTATGGGGCATGGTGAAGGCCGGTTATCGGTCTTGCGGCAAAGGTTGGAATTCATGGAAAGTATGGATGCTGTAAGCGCAGCGGGAGAAATCGATTTCTCGTTGCTGGCGCTGTTTTTGCAGGCGGACTGGGTCGTCAAGCTGGTGATGCTTGGCCTCTTGGGTGCCTCGGTCTGGTCCTGGGCCATCGTGATCGACAAATCCATGCTCTATAATCGCGCCCGCCGGGCGATGAACCGGTTTGACAAGACCTTCTGGTCCGGTCAGTCGCTTGAGGAATTGTATCAGTCGCTGTCACAGCGCACGGTCACCGGGCTTGATGCGGTATTCGTTGCGGCAATGAAGGAATGGAAGCGCAGCCACGAACAGAACGCCTCCTCGCCGATCGGCTTGCAGGTGCGCTTGGAAAAAGTGCTCGATGTCGCCATTGGCCGCGAAAGTGATGTGCTCGAGAAAAATCTCGGCTTTCTGGCCACTGTTGCCTCCGCTTCGCCCTTTGTTGGCCTCTTTGGCACGGTATGGGGCATTATGAATGCTTTCCAGTCGATCGCCGGTTCCAAAAGCACCAGTCTGGCCGTTGTGGCACCGGGCATTGCCGAGGCGCTGTTCGCCACCGCGCTTGGCCTTTTGGCCGCTATTCCCGCGACCATTGCCTATAACAAATTGTCCTCCGATTCCGGCAAGCTGACCGCACGTCTTGAAAGCTTTGCCGACGAATTCTCCACCATCCTGTCGCGGCAGCTCGAAGCACGGGGCAAGCGCTGATGGGCATGTCCGTTGGAGCCCGCAAAGGCGGGGGCCGCCGCCGCGGCCGTCGGGGGCGTTCCGCGCCCATGTCGGAGATCAACGTCACGCCAATGGTCGACGTGATGCTGGTGCTGCTGATCGTTTTCATGGTCGCAGCCCCCTTGCTGACGGTCGGTGTGCCGATTGATCTGCCCGAGACACAGGCCAAAGCGCTCAATACCGAAGCCAAGCCGATTACCATTTCGGTCACCCCCGAGGGGCAGGTCTACCTGCTCGAGGATGTGGTGCCGATCGAGGAACTGGTCGCGCGGATCAACGAGCTTGCCGTTAACGGCACCGATGAGCGCATCTATGTGCGCGGCGATGCCAGTGCCGGCTATGGCACTGTCATGCAGGTCATGGGGGCCCTGTCGGGTGCCGGCTATTCCAAAATCGGTTTGATCACCGAGCAGGTACAGGGGCAGTGAGCCCATGCGCGCGGGATTAACCGCCTCCCTCGCCCTGCACGTCGCGCTGATCGTCATCGGGGTGGTAGGGCTTTCGTGGGGCCAGCCTCAGGAGCCGGAAGAAATCGAATCCATTTCAATTGATCTGGTGCCGGTGGAGGCGTTCTCCAACATTCGCGCCGGCACGCTTGAAAGCAAGGTCATTGAGACCGAAGCACCGTCGGTGGTCGAAACGCCAAAGCCGGCGCAACTGGCCGAGCGCACCGGCAATACCGAGGAAGATCAGCCCAAGCCCGAAATGGCGGACACGCCAACCCCGGCGCCAACCGTGCAAACTGCACCGGAACCGGCCGCGCGGGTGGAACCTGAACCCGAGCCGCAGCCCGAGCCGGAAAAAGTTGTCGTGCCCGAACCGCAGCCGGAACCAACCCCTGCCGCCGCGCCTGAGCCGACCCCGGTTGAGCCAACGCCAGTTGTGCCTGACCCGGTGCTGGCGGCGACCCCGGATGTTGTCGCTGAACCCAGGGAAGTGGTGCCGCAGCCGGTGATCAAGACCGCCTCGATTGACCAGAAGCGGGCCGAGTTCAAACGCAAGCAGGAAGACGAAGCCAAAAAGCGGGCGGCGGACCGCGCCAGGGAAGAAGCGGAAAAGGCCAAGGAGGCCGACCGCATTTCCGACATTATAAATGCCGAAGATTCACGCGGTGGGACCACCGGTACGGGCGGGCAGGCGACAGCCGGCAAGCCTACCGGGCAAGCCTCGCGGCTGACCCAGTCGGAACGGGACGCGCTGGCGGCGCAAATGCGCAAATGCTGGAACCCGCCATTGGCGGCATTGTCCGAGCCGGGTTTGACAGTGCGGCTGATCGTTGATCTCAATCGGGATGGAACGGTTGCGGGCACCCCGCGTATACTCTCGCAGGTTACCTCGCCTCTGGTGCAAACCACGGCGATGGCGGCCCAGCGGGCAGTGATGCGGTGCGGGCCTTACCGGCTTGCGGCAGACAAATATGACGAGTGGAGCCAGGTTGATGTTACGTTCGACCCGCGCGATTTGTAAAAATGACGGCTGAGCCCATAGGCCACGGCATGGAGAGACAGATGAATTTGATCACACGGCGCACAGCGCTGAAACTGGGCGCTGCCGGGGCTGCAACATTTGCAGCCATCGGTCCCGCTGCTGCTTTGGTGAAGATCACGGTGACGGGTGGCGATTTTGTGCCGCTGCCGATTGCCGTGCCGGATTTTGCCTCGTCAGATCCAGCCTTCGGGCGTGAGGTGACCGATATTGTGCGGGCCAATCTCACCCGCTCGGGCCTGTTCTCGGTGATTGATGCGGGCTCCCTGCCGCAGCAGGTCGGGGACATCAATGCGACGCCGGCCTTTGAGAGCTGGCGCGGCGCGGGGGCCGATGCGCTGGTCATGGGGCAGGTGGACCGGCTCGGTCAGGTGGAATCCTCGGTGCGGGTATGGGATACGCAAGCGGCCGCGCAGGTGGTTGGCAAATCCTATGCGACCGATCCGAACAGCTATCGCCGCATTGCCCATCAGGTAGCCGACGCCGTTTATGAATCGCTGACCGGTGAAGGCGGCTATTTTGATACGCGGATTGTTTATGTGTCGGAAAGCGGCCCGAAGGCCAATCGCGTCAAGCGTCTGGCGATCATGGATCAGGACGGCGCGAATGTGCAATATCTGACCGAGGGCAAAACTCTGGCGCTGACACCGCGTTTCTCGCCCTCAAGCCAGATGCTGAGCTATATGAGCTTTGACGATGGCAATCCGCAGGTCTTCCTGCTTGATCTGGCCAGCGGCCAGCAGCAGCGTATCGGCTCGTTTGGTGAAATGACATTCTCGCCGCGCTTTTCGCCCGATGGGCGTTCGGTGGTGTTTTCCGTCGAGCAGGGCGGCGCGACCAATCTTTATGCCCTGCCGATTGGCGGGCAGCAGCCGCAGCAATTGACCAGCGGTTCGGCGATCGATACGGGCGCATCCTATTCACCTGATGGCGGGCGTATCGTATTTGAATCCGATCGCGGTGGCTCGCAGCAGATTTATATGATGGGGGCTTCCGGCGGCGGGGCGCAGCGCATCTCTTATGGGGATGGTTCCTATTCGACGCCGGTCTGGTCGCCCAAGGGTGATCTGATTGCCTTTACCAAACAGTCGGGCGGACAGTTCCATATTGGCACGATGCAGCCGGATGGGTCAGGGGAGCGGGTTCTGGTCTCCAGCTTCCATGCGGAGGGGCCAACCTGGGCACCCAATGGACGGGTGATCATGTTCTTCAAGGACCCGGGCGGTAATGATGGCCCCAGGCTTTATTCCGTTGATATCTGGGGCCGGAATGAGCAACAGATCACAACCGAAACCTTCGCGTCGGACCCGGCTTGGTCGCCTTTACTTACCTAGGTAAAGGGCAATGGGGTCACTGGGGTGGAAAACTGCCGAATCTGCCCCAATTCGGACAGATTGACCCGCGATTAACCATTGTTAGCAACGGGGGCTTAAGATAACGCATGGTAAATACTATGACTAAATTTCTCTTCTCTGGGAGTACCCAATACATGCGTTATGTGGCGCCTACTTTAAAATTCCTGCGCAGCTTCGCGCTGGTGGCCCTTGTGGTCACTGTTGCCGCTTGTGCGCGCAACCCCGCAGATAGTGCCAATGGCGGTATCGGCGGTAACGCCACACCGGGCAGCCAGCAGGAATTCCTGGTGTCGGTTGGCGATCGGGTGTTCTTTGAAACCGATTCCTCGGTCGTGACTGCCGAGGGGCAGGCAACGCTCGACAAACAGGCCGCCTGGCTGAGCCGTTATTCCCAGTACCGGGTGATGATCGAAGGCCATGCCGATGAACGCGGCACCCGCGAATACAATATTGCGCTTGGGGCGCGCCGTGCCGCTGCCGTGGTCAATTATCTGGTCAGCCGTGGTGTCAACCAGTCGCGGATCACCTCGAAATCCTTTGGCAAGGAACGGCCAGTGGCCATTTGTAACGATATTTCATGCTGGTCGCAGAACCGCCGTGCGGTGACCGTCATCAACTAATCCGGTTCAAGTTAACTGGAGGCAATAGCGCCGGGCATCACTTTGTGGTCCCGGCGCTTTCTTTTGACCAAATTGCCCCTTATCTTTGCTTGGGCATGTAGATGCGGGTGCCTGATAAAGGCGCGCAGTTTTGGAGACGAGGACGTGCAGATGAAATTCTTGAAAAGCCCTGGCCGGATGCGTGTCAGGATGGCGGGTGTCGCACTGGCGCTTGTATCCGCCACAGCAATTTCCGCCGCCAGCCCTGGCAGTGATGCTATGCGGGTGGACAATGCGGCGGCCCAGACCCTTCACCTGCAACAACAGGTGGATGGTCTTGGTCAGGCATTGAACGCTTTTGCGCCGGTGCCCCGCGCGGATGTCGGTGCGGAAAAGCCGATTCTTGTGGCGCAGTCGAGCCGTGATGTTGCCTCGATCAATGTGCGGCTTGGGCAATTGGAAGAACAGATCCGGGTGATGACCGGTCAGGTCGAGGGCCTGCAATTCCAGATGACCCAGATGCAAACGCTGATCGAGCGGATGCAGGAAGATTATGAATTCCGTTTCCAGGCGCTGGAGGGCACTGGCACGCCGGGAAAAACTGAGGCGGCACCCCAATCCGGTAGCGATATGCTTTCCGGCGGGTTGCCGCAGATTCAGGACAATACCCAATCCGATGTGGTCGATCTGACGGCACCGGATGCGGTGGACCAGCCCATGGATGGTGGTTTTGAGCTGGGTGCACCGGAGCAGCCATTGGGCACACTTTCCGGCGATGATCTTACCCTTGGCGGGCAGCCGCTTGATCTCAATTATGATCATAGCGGGCTGGTGACCGATAATGATGCGACGGCACAATATCAGGCTGGATATGATGCTGTGGTACGGGGAGATTATGCCTTTGCCGAGGAACAGTTCCGGCAGTTCATTGGCCTGTTTCCCGATCACCCAGGGGCACCCGATGCTACCAATTGGCTTGGGGAGGCGCTGATCCTGCGCGGGGCTTATGATGAGGCGGCGGATATTCTTTTGACCGGTTTTCAGTCCTATCCCAATTCTCCGCGTGCACCGGATCTGTTGCTCAAGCTGGGTATCGCGCTGTCGGGCGCGGGAGAGCATGATACTGCCTGCCGTACCTTTGGTGAGGTGCAACGCCGCTTTCCGGATGTGTCGGCAAGCTTTAATGCCCGGTTGAGCGAAGAAATGGGCAAGGCCCAGTGCTAACCTCCCTTACGGGTGAGGGGTCATTGCCAGATCCGGCGGCGCTGTTCGCGCCTTTGGCCGGATATCATCGGGTTGGTCTTGCAGTTTCCGGCGGGCCGGACAGTTTTGCGCTAATGCTATTGGCGGCCAAATGGGCCGTGCAGCAAACCCCGCCGGTGCCGCTTGTGGTTTATACGGTGGATCATGGTTTGCGGCCTGAAGCTGCAGCAGAGGCCGCGTTTGTGGCGCGAACCGCAGAAGAGCTCGGGCTTGCCGTCCGTATTTTGCGCTGGACGGGCGCAAAGCCGAAAGCCGGTTTGCAGGCTGCGGCGCGGCAGGCGCGCTATCGCCTGATCGGCGCGGCCATGGCGACCGATGGCACAGAGGTGTTGCTGACCGCGCACCATGCCCATGATCAGGCTGAAACCCTGTTGATGCGGTTTGCGCATGGCAGTGGCCTATCAGGGCTTGGGGCCATGGATGTGTTCGTCTCTCTGGAGGGCGTCACGGTATGCCGGCCCTTGCTCGGGTTGGCACCCGAGGTTCTGGGGCAAGTGGTCACTGATGCGGGCCTTGCAGCTATTGCTGACCCTTCCAACCAGAATGAGGATTTTGAACGGGTGCGCTGGCGCGGGGTGCTGCCGGTATTGGCCAATCTCGGGCTTGATGCCGGCCGGTTTGCGCTGTTTGCCAAGCGGGCCCGGCGCGCCGATGCAGCGCTGCAGCAGCTGACGCATGAGGCTTACGCCAAACTGGCCATCAGCGATGGTTTCGGCATTATCCGGATCGAACGGGCAGCATTCGCCTTCCTGCCGGCGGAATTGCAGGTGCGAGTCGTGCGCATGGCGCTGAGCGCGGCCGGTGGCGGCCAGAAGCCTTTTGGTCTGCAGCAGGTTGAAGCGCTGGCTGCCGAACTGGTAGCCCCACAAGCTTTATTCCGCAGCACGCTAATGGGCTGCAGCATTGATTGTGGTCCCGAGACAATCGCATTCCTCCGCGAGCCCTTGCGGGTGTCGCAAACCGCGCATCAGCTGACGCCGGGCGCGCGACTATGCTGGGACCAAAGATTTGCCATTACCAATCTGGCCGGAATGGACGTTGAAATCCGCCCTGGCACCGACCTGACCCGCCAGGCGGCCGAGGCGACATTGGGCCGCAGTTTGCCGGTGCCGATGGCCGCCATCCATGCTGCACCGGTGGTGCGGGGCGCGGATGGCGAGATTATTGCCATTGGTGCCATGGTGCTGGACCGGGCAATTGAGCTGCGATTTCTGGGCGTTGCGGGGTCTGATCGCCCTGAAACGGCGTAAATGTGAAAATCGGTTAGTCATGCGTCAATAGCTGCCCTTGTATCGCCTTACTGAGCGCCTTACATTCGAGGCTGTCCGCCGGATGTCCTATTCCGGCCTTCCAGGAAAAATTTAATGAACGGCAATTTCCGCAACTTCGCCATCTGGCTTGTAATTCTTTTCATGCTGATGGGCCTGTTTCAGGTATTTCAGTCGTCGACCCGATCAGTTTCGGTCACCGACAGAAATTACAGCCAATTTATCTCCGATGTGGATACCGGCAAGGTCTCCAGCGTGACCATTGTCAATAATGTTGTCTCGGGGACCCTTGCTGATGGCACGCGGTTTGAGACCATAGTGCCCGATGGCGCGGATATTGTGAGCCGGCTTGAATCCCGTGGCGTGCAGATTACCGCCAAAGACCCTGAATCCAGCCCGTTCTGGACCATCCTCCTGTCCTCGTGGTTGCCCTTCATCGTCATTATCGGCGTGTGGTTCTTCTTCATCCGGCAGATGCAGGGTGGCGGACGTGGCGGTGCGATGGGCTTTGGCAAGTCGCGCGCCAAGCTGTTGACCGAAACCCAGGGCAAGGTGACGTTTGAGGATGTTGCCGGTGTGGACGAAGCCAAGCAGGATCTCGAGGAAATCGTCGAATTCCTGCGTGATCCGGGCAAGTTCCAGCGTCTGGGCGGTCGTATTCCGCGCGGTGTGCTGCTGGTTGGTCCTCCAGGTACTGGTAAGACGCTGTTGGCGCGCTCGGTTGCGGGCGAGGCCAATGTGCCGTTCTTCACCATTTCCGGTTCAGATTTTGTGGAAATGTTTGTGGGTGTCGGTGCATCGCGTGTGCGTGACATGTTCGAGCAGGCGAAAAAGAACGCGCCCTGCATCATCTTTATCGATGAAATCGATGCTGTCGGTCGTCAGCGCGGTGCCGGTCTTGGCGGCGGCAATGACGAACGCGAGCAGACCCTCAACCAGCTGCTGGTGGAGATGGACGGGTTTGAGGCCAATGAAGGTGTGATCCTGATTGCTGCGACCAACCGTCCTGATGTTCTCGATCCGGCGCTGCTGCGTCCGGGCCGGTTTGACCGTCAGGTCATGGTGCCCAATCCCGATGTGTCGGGCCGCGAAAAGGTCCTCAAGGTGCATGTGCGCAAAGTGCCGCTGGCTCCCGATGTCGATCTCAAGGTTCTGGCGCGTGGTACCCCCGGTTTCTCCGGTGCCGATTTGATGAACCTCGTCAATGAAGCGGCCTTGCTGGCGGCGCGGCGCAACAAGCGCTTTGTCACCCATGCCGAATTCGAGGATGCCAAGGACAAGATCATGATGGGTGCCGAACGTCGCACCCTTGCCATGACCGATGACGAAAAGAAGCTGACCGCCTATCACGAAGCCGGTCACGCCCTGATCGCCTTGAAGGTTCTGGGCATTGATCCGATCCATAAGGCAACAATCATTCCGCGCGGACGTGCGCTCGGCATGGTGATGACCTTGCCCGAGAGTGACAATTATTCGTTCAGCCGCGCGAAAGCTTTGGCGCGTCTGACCATGTTGTTTGGCGGGCGTGAAGCCGAGATCTACAAGTTCGGCCCTGAAAAGGTCACCAGTGGTGCCTCGGGCGATATCCAGATGGCAACAAGCCTCGCGCGTTCCATGGTCATGGAATGGGGTATGTCCGAGCGGCTGGGCCGGGTGCGCTACAAGGCCAATGAACAGGAAGTGTTCCTTGGGCATTCGGTAACGCAGTCCAACCATATGTCGGATGAGACGGCCAAGGTCATTGACGAGGAAGTGCGCAAGCTCATCGAGGATGGCGAGCGTTCGGCGCGTGAACTGATCACCGAGAATGCCGACCAGTTTGAAGCCATTGCCCAGGCCCTGCTTGAATATGAGACCCTGACCGGGGACGAATTGCGGGCCTTGATGGAAGGCAAAATGCCGGTGCGTCCCGATGATAGCGACACATCTGCTCCCAAATCGACGGGCGTGCCCAAAGCTGGCAAGTCGGCCAAGAAAAAGCCCGGTCCTGCCACCGATGGCGGCCTGGAGCCTCAGCCGGAAGGTTGATTGCAGTGCAAACAAGTTGAAAAGGCCGCCCAAGGGCGGCTTTTTTGCCATCTGGATGGCCGCGCCATATTTTTGGCGTTAACTGTGTTCTTTAAAGCGTTCATTGCTTTCTTATGATTGATTATAAAAACCACGTACTTTGCTGCCGCTGAGGGGATTTTGACATGGGTCGGAAATATTTCGGGACGGACGGCATTCGCGGGCTGGCGAATGGCGACAAACTGACCCCTGAACTGGCGCTCAAGGTGGGCATGGCGACCGGGCTTGCCTTTCGGCGTGGTGACCATCGTCACCGGGTGGTGATCGGCAAGGATACGCGGCGTTCCGGCTATATGATCGAGGCAGCGCTGCAGGCCGGCTTTACCGCTGTGGGCATGGATGTGTTCCGGCTTGGGCCGATGCCGACGCCGGCTGTGGCCATGCTGACCCGTTCGCTGCGGGCGGATATCGGCGTGATGATCTCGGCATCGCATAATCCGTTTGATGACAATGGTATCAAGATTTTCCGGCCCGATGGCTACAAGCTGTCGGACAGTGTCGAGCGCGAGATTGAGGAATTGCTGGATAGCGATTTGTCGGCGCGGCTGGCACAGGGGCGCGGCATTGGCCGGGCCAAGCATATTGATGAAGCTGGCACGCGCTATGTGGAATATGCCAAGCGCACGCTGCCGCGGCATGTGGATTTCACCGGCCTTAGGATCGTGGTTGATTGCGCCAATGGGGCAGCCTATAAGGTCGCGCCCGAAGCACTTTGGGAGTTGGGCGCGGAAGTGTTTCCCATCGGGGTTGATCCGGACGGGTTCAATATCAATGACAAGGTCGGCTCGACCTCAACCGAGACCGTGCAGGCCAAGGTCAAGGAATTGCGGGCGGATATCGGCATCGCACTCGATGGTGATGCTGACCGGGTGATCATTATCGATGAAAAGGGCGAAGTGGTTGATGGCGACCAGTTCATGGCCGTTATCGGTCATTCCTGGGCGCAGCGCGGCTTGTTGCAGGGCGGGGGCATTGTTGCCACCATCATGTCCAATCTCGGTCTGGAACGCTATCTCCACTCCATTGATCTCAGCCTTGAACGCACGCAGGTAGGTGACCGCTATGTGCTTGAGGCCATGCGGGCCAAGGGCTTTAATGTCGGTGGCGAACAGTCGGGCCATATCATTCTGTCCGATTTCACCACGACCGGCGATGGCTTGGTTGCAGCGATGCAATTGCTGACCGTCTTGCAGGAACAGAACCGTCCGGTTTCCGAGGTGTGTAACCGCTTCGAAAAAGTGCCGCAGCTGATGAATAATGTACGTTTCCGGCAGGGCAAGCCGCTCGACAACAATCAGGTCAAACAGGCAATTGCTGAAGGTAATTCCCGCCTCGAGGGTAAAGGCCGCTTGATTATTCGCGAGAGCGGCACCGAGCCGGTGATCCGGGTTATGGGCGAGGGCGATGATGAAGGTTTGGTCGCGGCCATTGTCCGTGATATCGCCAATGCCATTCGTCAGGTCGCCTGATCAGACCTGCTTTTGTTAGCAATTTCAAATATTTGAAGCCGCGCCGCGCATTTTTGCGGGCGGGTTTGAACACGCCTTAATTCTTTGCAAAATGTAAAGAAAAAGTTGCTGAAATATTAATTTCGTCAACCCTGAAAACTCTATATTTTGCAGGGTGTTAGGGTTAAATCTTTAGGTTAAGTGGCCATTAAGAATATATGCGCATAATCCCCTTCTAATCCGCCCCCAACACGTGGCAATTACGAAGGAACGAGACAATGCGCAAGCTGAAAGCAGTGGTCATGTTGGCCGTAGCCGCCCTGCTGGCTGGCCCGGCCTATGCTGCCGATTACCCCCAGTATCCCCCCATCGATATTCCCGACCTTCCGCCGGTTGACTATGGTCTTGCCGGATCATTCTATCTGCGCGGCAGCGTGGGCGGGAATGGCTGGTGGGCCGAGAATGCCCAATACTGTAATTGTGCGGTGACCACTTTTGATACGCCGGGTTATGGCTATAGCTTGGGTGTCGGCGCTGGTTATGAAACCGGCGACGGTTTGCGCGCAGACGTAACCATCGATTTCCTGAGCAATGGCAATCTGACCACTTCGAATGGCTATAAGGTCCATATGCGGTCCGGTCTGGCCCTTGCCAACGTCTATTACGACTTTCCGCTCAATGATGGCGGGTATTCGGCTGAGGGCGGTTTCGGTCTTTATGTCGGTGCCGGCCTCGGTGTTGCCCAGACCTATTCGGAAGTCATGGACGGTAGCACCCAGTATGCCTGGGGCCGGTCTTTTGAGGGCGCAGGTGCCATTATGGCAGGCGTTTCCTATGATATGGGCAATATGGTTGCCGATGTCGGCTATCGCGGCATCTACATGAACAAGGTGATGAGCCAGCCGGCGAATATGGCGAATGCCTATCTTGTTAATAACAATTTTATCCATGAAGTGCGCGGCACCATGCGCTACCGTTTCAATTAAGCGGTTTTTCCAGAGCGGCGGACCTGAGATATGGTCCCAAGAAAACGGCACCCAGAAGGGTGCCGTTTTTTTATTTGGCGGGATTGGCGGTTATGCATCGAGCTGGAATTGCTCGAAGCGTCCGAGGGCCTCTTCAATGGTTTGTTTGTGTATGGCGGCGGTGCCGATGCCGACCCAGTGCCAGGCCTGAATCAACAGTTTGTTGGCTTGCCGGTCGGTCTTGAGATCGAGCGCCGCAACTATTTCGTCGCCGACGAGGACCGGCAGGGTGAAATAACCGAGCTTGCGTTTTTCCCGTGGCAGATAGGCTTCGAACAGATGCTCATAGCCGAACAAGGCTTTGGTGCGGGCCCGCTGGATGATCAGGGGGTCAAAGGGTGAGAGGATATGGG
>Ga0209344_10000890_pt1 | contig 44702 bp, 36 predicted proteins | sample Cruoilmetagenom6_FD_187293 | JGI IMG/M metagenome (GOLD analysis project Ga0209344, IMG submission 187293) | Oil polluted marine microbial communities from Coal Oil Point, Santa Barbara, California, USA - Santa Barbara Oil Seep Sample 6 (SPAdes)... | ecosystem: Environmental > Aquatic > Marine... | reverse complement strand
AAACAGTCTCTTATCTTTTAACTGACAGCTTAAAACTAAAAAAAGCTGTCAGTTCTAAGCTATCAGTAAAACCATAAAACAAACTCTCAAACAGTCTCTTATCTTTTAGCTGACAGCTTAAAACTAAAAAAAGCTGTCAGTTATAAGCTATCAGTAAAACCATAAAACAAACTGCCAAACAGTCTCTTAACTGAAAGCTGACGGCTAAAAACTTAAAGCTATATCTTACTGACAGCTTAAAACTTAAAGCTATATCTTACTGACAGCTTAAAACTTAAAACTTAAAGCTGACAACTCCACTCTTATAGCTAAAAACTTACCCGTGCTTATCATTAACTTGATCAAATAGCGCTTCAAGTTCAGGCTGCTCTTTACTGGTTAGCTTACTGACCACTACAATCGCAATACTTGCCATAATAAAGCCTGGGACTATCTCATACATTACCGAGCTTAACGACTCGCCATTAATGGTCAGTGGCGCGTAAATCCACACTAAAACGGTAATTGCTCCCGTTAACATACCGGCTAAGGCACCATGTCGATTCATTTTCTTCCAGTACAGACTCATAATCACCAACGGACCAAAGGCGGCACCAAAGCCTGCCCAAGCGTTACTAACTAAGGTTAAGATTGAGCTTTCGCGATCATAGGCAAGTGCAATTGCCACTAAGGCTACCGCTGCTACCGATAATCGCCCCACAAATACCAATTGCTTTTCACTAGCATTTTTATTTAAAAATGCTTGATAAAAGTCACCGGTTAATGAACTCGAGGTCACCAATAATTGCGAAGAGATGGTACTCATGATCGCTGCCAGAATCGCCGCTAATAAAAAGCCGGCAATGAGTGGGTGAAATAACACTTGGCCTAATAAAATAAATATCGTTTCTGAATCTTCAATTTTCATACCAGTTTTAGCAACATAAGCGATGCCGGCAAAACCGGTTGCCATAGCGCCAAACAAAGAAACAATCATCCAGCTCATACCAATTCTTCTTGCGGTGGGAATATCATCAACCGAGCGAATCGCCATAAAACGAACAATTATATGTGGCTGGCCAAAATAGCCTAACCCCCACGCCAAAGCGGAAATTATCGCGACTATACTCACACCACTAAATAAGTTTAAAAATTCAGGATTTATCTGCTCTATGGTATTTAACATGTTCGCGGTGCCACCAACATTACTTACCGCCACAATTGGTACTAACACCAAGGCAATAAACATAATACAGCCCTGAACAAAATCCGTTAGGCTAACCGCTAAAAAACCACCAAAAAGCGTATAAAGCACAACAACACCCGCGGTGATATATAAGCCAACTTCATAACTTAAACCAAATGAACTTTCAAAAAGCTTGCCGCCAGCAACAATGCCGGAAGAGGTATATAAAGTAAAAAATAGAATTATAACAATTGATGAGGTAATACGAAGTGCATGTGAGCTATCGGCAAAGCGATTTTCAAAAAAATCGGGCAAGGTAATCGAGTCATTTGCCAGCTCAGTGTAGGTTCTTAACCTCGGCGCCACAATAAGATAGTTTAAAAATGCCCCTAAGATCAAACCAAAGGAAATCCAAGCGCTGCTTAATCCAACCGCAAACATTAAACCCGGCACCCCCATTAACATCCAGCCGCTCATATCAGATGCGCCGGCAGAAAGCGCGGTAACCCCAGGGCCTAAACTACGTCCCCCAAGCATAAAACCAGAAACATCACTGGTTGATTTTCGATAGGCATATAAGCCTATTCCTAACATAACTAAAAAATATAGTGCTAATGAAATCATTGTTCCAACAGCCATTTAACCTCCAAATAAATCGTTTTTCCACACAGCCTAACATAATGAACATTATTCTGTTTGGTATTTAAATTGTTCAAATAAAAAGCACTTTACTCGTTATTTGAACCTGAACAGGATTATTATCCTGAGATAATAGCGGATTACCATGTTTTTCGTGAGTATTCTCACTTTTTTGTGTTATAAATAGCACCCTAATGTCACAACCAATTATAATAATAAATTATCTGTGCTAAACCAGATTAATCAGGAATAAGTATGTACTTTTATGCAGCTAGGCAACCTATATTAGATAAAGAAAAGAACCTCTTTGCCTATGAGTTATTGTTTCGCGATAGTATAATTAATGTCTTCCCTGATATTGATGGCGACGAAGCAACAACTAAAATGATCGAAGCCAGTAATTTTAACCTTGGTATCAGTGAATTTACCGGTAATAAGCCCGCTTTCATTAATTTCACCTTAGAAACTTTAATTCAAGGGTACCCAGAAACCTTAACAACTGAAGAAGTTGTCGTTGAAATTTTAGAAACCGTCAAACCGGGTAAAAAATTATTATCTATATGCAAAGATTTAAATGAAAAAGGCTACACCATTGCGTTAGATGATTATATTCACCAATCGGTTTGGCAGCATTTCTACCCGTTTATTCATATTATTAAGATTGACTGGCAAGATACGTCTATCGAAACTATAAAAGCCGTAAAAATTGCTATTGCCGATTTTCCGCATATACAATTATTAGCTGAAAAAGTTGAAACCTATGAAGAATATAATCAAGCCGTAGAATTAGGTTTTGAACTCTTTCAAGGTTTCTTTTTTGCCAAACCCGAAATGGTAAAAACCAAAAGCCTATCACCGTCACAAATGGCCATGGCTGAATTACTTTATGAAACCTCAAAAAAAGATTTAGACCTAGCCAGTATCACCTCTGTTTTTGAACGTGACGTGACCTTATCCTATAAATTATTACGTTATGTTAACTCGCCGATTTTTAAGCGTCGCAATGAAATTTCCACCATAAAACAAGCATTAGTGATATTAGGTTCGGCGGAGTTAAAACGTTTTCTTGGGTTAATGTTTGCGGCAAATATTAACCCAGAAAAACCTAGCGAGCTGATTAACTCGGCGATGGCTCGGGCAAAATTTTGTGAATTAATGGCCAGCGAAGTAAAACCTCCAATAGATAATTCCATCGCATTTTTAACCGGTCTGCTCTCGTTAATTGATGCCATTGTTGATGAAGACTTCGCAAATATTCTCGCGAAGCTGCCATTAGCGCAAGAAATAAAAGACACCTTATTAACCCGTAAAGGTGTATTGGCGACCTTGATTAAGCTCTTAGAGTTTATTGAGCGTGCTGAATGGTCGAAAACCACAGTCGTCATTGAAAAAATAGGCTTAGAGAAAGATCAGGTTTTGCAAAGCTATAATGAGGCGATTGCCTGGGCAGATGAACAAACAATTGCAAATTATTAACCTCTAATACCACTGCCACTAAGTTATTGCCTACTAATGCTGGTTAAATACTCCATGGCAGAGGTACTCACATGGATAATGTGAGTACCTCGCTTTGGTCTCGAACCACAAACCTGAGTTCTCGAACCACATAAGCCAGCCATTGCTCAATCGAGCGCCTTGCCGTGATTTATTTTTCCTATGCACGACAAGTTCATACACTTAGTGAAACTAATGCTCTAAGCTAACTTTCACGATAAATGCAAACAAAAAACTAAGACCACAATCAATACCCCTTTAATATCAACCGCTTACAGCGACACATATAAAGAAATAGTTAGCAACTTAAAGCAGTAGAAATGGCCCATTAATTAATGGGCTTACACATCAGTTTGAGCTTTGAAGGCAAGTTTTAAACTTAATTTTTTCGTGATTAGTTTATAAGCTCATTTTCAAAGCCGTTCGGGTTTTGTGACTGCCAGCGCCAAGTATCTTTTATCATGGTGGATAAATCACGCTCAGCATGCCATTCCAATAACGTATTGGCGATACTAGCATCAGCATAGACAGTAGCAATATCACCAGCACGACGTGGCACTATTTTATAAGGGATATCTTGCCCTGAAATCGCTTTAAAGGTGTTTACAATTTCTAACACCGAGGTGCCATTACCTGTGCCTAAATTAATTGGCACACACCCTTTAATTTCGTTAAGTTTTTCTAACGCTTTAACATGGCCTTGGGCTAAATCTACCACGTGAATATAGTCACGCACACCTGTGCCATCTTTGGTTGGGTAATCATCACCAAAAATTTGTAGTTGCGCTAAACGGCCCACGGCAACTTGCGAGACATAAGGTAGTAAATTATTTGGAATACCGTTCGGGTTTTCACCAATTAAGCCTGAGTCATGCGCGCCAATCGGGTTAAAGTAACGTAAACAGGCAATTGACCACTGTTCATCACTTTTCGCCAAATCAAATAAGATATTTTCAATCATTAATTTTGTTTGACCATAAGGATTAGTGGCCGAGGTCGGCATAGTTTCATCAAGCGGCGAAGGGTTACTTTCACCATAAACTGTGGCCGAAGAGCTAAAAACTAAGTTTTTAACACCGTGTTCAGCCATCACTTGTAATAAAGTCACCGAGCCGGAAACATTATTATGATAATAACTTAACGGGATAGTGCTTGACTCACCCACAGCTTTTAAGCCAGCAAAATGTACGACAGCGTCAATATCATGTTGCTCAAACACTTGGCTCATAGCCTGGCGATCACAAATATCTGCTTCAATAAAAGTCACTGACTTACCGGTAATTTGTTTAATACGATCAAGTACTAACGTTGAAGAGTTTGACAAGTTATCAACAATAACTATGTCTTTGTCTAAGGCCAATAATTCCACAACGGTGTGGCTACCAATAAATCCAGTACCACCAGTGATCAACAAACTCATCTAAAAAATCCTTAAAAAATATCAAAATAGGCAGCGCTAAACTGCCTTAACAAGGTTTACTAACTATTGATAATATTCTGACACTAACGCAATGAAGTTACCAAGTTTTTCTTTTGGCAAGGCATTGATGCCTGCCGCCGCGGCTCTCCCGCCGCCGGTATCAAATTGCGCACAAATATTGCCCGCGCCTTGTTTATTGTTTAATGGTGCCCGCAAGCTCACTAAATAACTATTATCTGAGTTTAAAGTCAGCACGGCATGAGCTTTATTTGGCGAGCGATTGGCCAGTTCATTGCCAAACACGCCACTGACCCGTCGTGACCATGGCGCATTTTCAAGCTCAATCACCTGTAAAACATCATTCTCGTGTAATACTTGTGCATTATTGGCTTGCTGCATATCCGCGTTATAGGCTTGCTCAAGCGTGGCAAAAATTGAATTGGGCTGATTAATTAGCGCAAAAGGGTCGGGATAATTTAATAAGTTTTTAAATAGCGTTTCCGGCGCAATATGTAAATCATCAACCGAGCGGCCGTAACCGTTATAGTTAATATAAATACCTAAGGCTTTAAGTTGTGCTTGCTGACGTTCAGATAAGCCCTGTTGCCTAACCAATTCTTCGGCCGCCAACAACATATTATCGCCAAATGCCGCAACAATCGCCCATAAAACATATTTTCCTGATAAATGCTGATTGATCAATAAACTGGTACAGGTATTGGCATCAGTATCAATAATAGCCGTTAAATGCTTAGAGTCTGGAATAGCACCCGAGCGATGATGATCAACATAAAACACCTCAACATTACTGACCAGCAACTGCTCTAAGGCGATAATATTTTTTTCCATCGAAATATCAAGTACTGCGACTGAAGTCGCCTTATCAACCGGCACTTGCTGCAACAATTGAATATCACGCTTAACCCCAGTAACTAGAGTTGAAGACTTGGGCTCAGCAAGGCGCAACTGCAAAAGCGCAATAATGCCATCAGCATCGCCGTTAAAAACATCAAAATGCATGGAAATCCCCTTAAAATAAAGCTGTTGTTTTTAGTTTTTGTAATTACTGCTAGCTTTATAGCTGTCAGTTTTTAGCTATCAGTGAAAGGACAGCTGTATGTTTAAAGCTATCAGCTATAAGCAAAATACGCTGGCAGCACGCTCAACTAGTTCGCTACCCTGTTTTTTTTCTTTTAAAAGTAGTAAAAGTAGGGTCAGATACACTTTAATTAGGTTGCTAACAGCCAATATTCATTAACACTAACCCTACTTATTAAGACGGCTGCAATTTAATGTGTATCTGACCCTACTTATTAAATGTGTATCTGACCCTACTTATTAAGACGGCTGCTATTTAATGTGTATCTGACCCTACTTATTTATTTAATGTGTATCTGACCCTACTTATTTCACTCAACTGCTGGATATTTATTGTTTGAACTGACAGCTTAAAACTGAAAGCTATGTCTTTCTGACAGCTATCCCTTTCTTAAAGCTTCTTTGCAATAAACCCATGTTCAATCAAATAATCAACAACCTGCTGAGCGCACTGCTCGACACTTTTACCGCTGCTTTCGATATGTATTTGCGGGTTTTCTGGTGCTTCGTAGGCTGAGTCTATGCCGGTGAAGTCTTTAATTTCGCCGGCTCTGGCTTTTTTATATAAGCCTTTAGGGTCGCGCTGTTCGCAGATTTCTATAGGGGTATCGATAAAGACTTCGATAAACTCGCCTGGCGCTAATTTACTTGCGGCTAAGGCGCGATCTGCTCGAAATGGTGAGATAAAAGCGGTTGAAACAATTAAGCCGGCATCAACAAATAACTGTGCCACTTCACTGATACGGCGAATATTTTCCACGCGTTCTTCATCACTAAAGCCTAAGTCACCATTTAGGCCATGGCGTACATTGTCACCATCAAGCAAGTAACTGTGGTTATCATCGGCAAAAAGCAGCGCATCGACAGCATTAGCAATAGTTGATTTACCCGAGCCACTCAAGCCGGTGTACCATAACAAACAGGCCTTTTGTTGCTTTAATTCCGCACGCTGCGCTTTACTCACCTGCGAGTTATGCCAAACGGTATTTTCAGTTTTCATATTATTCCTAAATTTAATAGAAGCTGTCAGTAAAATATAGCCGTAAGCTGTCAGTTTTAAGCTTTCAGTAAAACCAACAACAAACTCCCAACGAGTCTCTTATCTTTTAACTGACAGCTGACAGCTGACAACTTTAAAATAGGGTCAGATACACTTAAATAGTTTGCTAACAGCCAATATTCATTAACAAAAACTCCATTAAGCTAGGCAGCTGAAATTTAATGTGTATCTGACCCTACTTATTTGAAATAGGGTCAGATACACTTAAATAGTTTGCTAACAGCCAATATTCATTAACAAAAACTCCATTAAGCTAGGCAGCTGAAATTTAATGTGTATCTGACCCTACTTATTTGAACAACAAACTCCCAACGAGTCTCTTACCTTTTAACTGATAGCTGACAGCTGACAACTTTAAAATGGGGTCAGATACACTTAAATAGTTTGCTAACAGCCAATATTCATTAACAAAAACTCCATTAGGCTAGGCAGCTGAAATTTAATGTGTATCTGACCCTACTTATTTGAAAACTCCATTAGGCTAGGCAGCTGAAATTTAATGTGTATCTGACCCTACTTATTTGTGATAGCTAAAAATAGCCGTAAGCTTTCAGCGAAACCACAAAACAAACTCCCAACGAGTCTCTTATCTTTTAACTGACAGCTTAAAACTGAAAGCTATCCCTTACCGACAGCTGACAGCTTAATACTTAAAACTTATCTTTTTTACTGACAGCTTAAAATTTATAGCTAAACATAACTTAAAATGCATAAACCAACGGTATCATAGTTAGTACTACAGCGCTGTAAGCAGCCGTTATTGGCCAGCCAAATTTAATAAAGTCGGCAATTTTATAGTTACCGGCGTTAAACACCATAATATTGGTTTGATAGCCGTATGGGCTAATAAAGCTGCCGCTGGCGCCAAACGCTACTGCCATTACTAATGGTAAGGGGTTAACGCCTAGGCCAATGGCAATATTATAGGCGACTGGAAATGCTAATGCGGCGGCGGCGCTATTGGTGATCACTTCGGTTAAAAATAAGGTAATAAAAAATATCACCACTAAGGCGATTATCGCGCTTTGTCCCGCTAACGCTTGTTCTATTTCACTGGCGAACACTGCCGCGACGCCGCTGTTTTCAAACGCTTGCGCTAAGGTTAATGCGCCGAGTACAATCAGCCATATTTCAATCGGGAAGCGACGTTTAATTTCATTGACCGTTAAACAACCGGTGAAAATCAATAAGCCTAAGTAGAACATTAAACTCGACAGTAAACTGATACTGCTGACCATAGTCAGGGCAATGGCGATAAAAAAGCCAAAAATCGCTAAGGCATCACGCCAGCCCGAGAGCATGTTGTCGGGTTTATGGCCGGAGAGAATAAAGAAGTTTTTCGATAAATTTGTTCGCGCGCAAAAGTCTGAGCCAACCGCTAACACTAAAAAATCGCCGGCTTGAATTTTGATATCACCAAGCTTACCTGAAAGCGAATCCCCTTCTCGGCGCAGCGCTACCACAGCCGCATCAAAGCGAGCGCGAAAGCCGGCCGATTTTAAGGTTTCGCCAACAATAGCCGAGTCAGGCTTAATAAGGACTTCGGTTAAGTTTTCCCGCAATAAACCGTCTTGCTCAGCAAATAAAGCCAAGCCATCAAATTGTTGCAGGATTAATACCTTGCTAATATCACCACTAAAAATAAGCCGATCATGGGCTTGAATTATTTCATCTGGAGTCACTGGTGAAATCAGCCGCCCGTCACGCACCAACTCCACCAAAAATAACGCGTCTAAGTTGCGTAAACCATTATCTTCAATGCTTTTACCGACCAGTTTTGATTGCGCTTTCACTTCCGCTTCAAGTAAGTATTGATCAACCGCTAGCTGTTCGTTTTTCACGTCAGCTAAGCTGTTTTGTCTCAGCAATATAATCAATAAACACGCAAGCAGTGCCGCGCCGCCGACTAAGGTAAAGTCAAAAAAGCCTAAGCTTGCTTGGCCTTGTTCAAGCCATAATGAATTAACAATTAAGTTTGTTGAGGTACCAATTAAGGTTAAGGTGCCGCCCAAAATAGCGGCAAATGATAACGGTAATAACAACTTACCAGGATTAACCACGGTGTTTTTTTTCACCACTGAAATGAGCGTTGCCACCACCGCAGTATTACTAATTAAGGCCGAGCTTAACGCAGTAAAGGTTAGGGTGCGAATGCTAGCAGTCGTTGCTTTGCCGTTCAGCATTAACGCCGACACGCGCCGCAATATGCTGGTGCGTTCATAAGCAAACGAGCATAGCACCAACAATAATAACGTCACTAACCCCGGATTAACCGCATTGCTGAGAATTTCATCACTACTGACAAATGACGCCGCTAAGCACAATAAAGTCGTGCTAGCAAAAACACGCTCGGGTTTATTTGGAAAAAAAACCAACCCGATAAGCGTTAAGAAAAAAATTGCCACTAATAGCCATTGTGTTAACAACATAATCTAACCCTAACCCTGACTAAATAAATTTGTCGGCATAAAACGTAGCTAAAACATAGCTGTAAGAAAGACATAGCTGTAAGCTGTCAGAAAACATAGCTATAAGCTGTCAGTAAAATCTAAAACAAACTAATCTCGTCTTTTAACTGATAGCTGAAAAGTAGCTGTAAGAAAGACATAGCTGTAAGAAAGACATAGCTATAAGCTGTCAGTTTCAAGCTGTCAGTAAAAACCTAAAACAAACTGCCAACTAATCTCTCGTCTTTTACTGATAGCTGAAAAGTAGCTGTAAGTTCAAAACTATCCGTAAAACCCCAAAAACATCAGTATGGCACTTGTCTTTACTGACAGCTGACAGCTTCAAACTTAAAACTAATCTTTTTTACTGACAGCTAAAACACAGCTGTAAGCTTTCAGTTTAAAGCTTTCAGTAAAACCCCAAAAACATCAGTATGGCACTTGTTTTAACTTGTCTTTACTGACAGCTGACAGCTAAAAACTTATAGCTAAAGCGTAACTATTTCTTTAACAAATCACGAGCGCCCCAATGAGGAAAATGCTTACGCACTAGCGTGTTCAGCTCTTTTTCAAAATCAGAGTACTGATGTTGTTGCTGCGCATCTAACGCGCCATTAATCATACCGGCACCAACCGTGATATTACTCAGTCGATCAATAATGATAAAGGCGCCGGTCGCTCTGTTGTCGTTGTAAGCATCAAAGTGCAAAGTTTCCGCTAACTCCAGATTCACCACACCAATTTCATTTAAGGCTAATTGGTCAACGTTAGACTTTTCCAAGGTATTAACGTCAATACGATGACTAATGCTAAGCGCATGGCCCGTGGTCAGCTTACTGCCATGTTTAATATAATATTCTCGACCTGGCTCAAGCTCGTCTTCATGCATCCATACAACTGTCGCGCTTAGCTCTTTAGCAGACATCGGTGAATGACCTTTTTTAACAATCATTTCACCGCGGCTAATGTCTATTTCATCTTCTAAGGTCAAGGTAATGGCCATGCCTTGATCGGCACGTTCAATTTCACCTTCAAAAGTCACAATTGCTTTAACAATGCTTTCTTTACCTGACGGTAAGGCAACAATTTCATCACCGACACGAATATGACCTGAGCCGACCGTACCAGCAAAGCCCCTAAAATCAAGATTAGGACGATTTACATATTGCACTTGCAAGCGAAACTGCGTGAAGCCTTTTTGATCATCGACCTTAATGGTATTAAGCAACTTCATCATAGTGGCACCTGGGTACCAAGGCATGTTGACACTTTCTGCCACAACATTATCGCCCTTAAGCGCTGAAATCGGCACAAAACGGACATCATCAAAGGCTAAGTCATCAGCAAACTTGCGATATTCTTTCTTAATCTCTTGGTAACGCTCTTGGCTGTAATCCACCAAGTCCATTTTATTGACCGCCACCAACACATGCTTAATACCCAGCAAAGAGCAGATAAAAGAATGACGACGAGTTTGCACTTGCACGCCATGGCGAGCATCGATCAAAATAATCGCTAAATCACAATTTGACGCACCGGTTGCCATATTACGGGTGTATTGTTCATGGCCCGGCGTATCAGCAATAATAAACTTACGCTTGTCAGTAGCAAAGTAACGATAAGCAACATCAATCGTAATGCCCTGCTCACGCTCCGATTGCAAACCATCCACCAATAACGCTAAATCAATCGCATCACCGGTAGTGCCCGATTTTTTACTGTCATTTTCAATCGCCGCCAATTGATCTTCAAAGATCATTTTAGAGTCGTGTAACAACCGGCCAATCAAGGTACTTTTACCATCATCAACACTGCCACAAGTAAAAAAGCGCACCATTTCTTTATTTTCATGCTGCTTCAAGTAAGCTTCAATGTCAGTTTCAAGCAAATCATTCGCATGCACATCTTTCACGGGTGAATCAATCATCATTATTCCTCATAAAAATAGAAGCAGTAAGAAAGAGATAGCTGTAAGCTATCAGTTTTAAGCTTTCAGTTAAAAGACAAACCATCAGTGTGGCACTTGTTTTAACTGATAGCTGACAGCTTTAAACTTATAGCTTTCTTCTTACTGACAGCTTACAGCTCTCTTTTTACTTATAGCTGCTCTATATCGTGTTTCTCAACCCTGTCAACATGGCTGATAACTCTTCTGTTTCTTTAATCCAGTCTTGGCTTTTATTTTTGGGTAAATAGCCAATCTCGATTCCAATATAAATTTGTGTTCTCAGCTCGGCTAAAGAAGAGCGAGAAATAGTAATAAAATGCCGCTTATCCTTAGGCGTTTCCCGCGTCATGCCTTCAGCAATGTTACTCGGTACCGACAACCCCGAACGCGTTATTTGATCTCTAAAACCAAAATCACGTAAAGACGACGTTTGCTTATAAATCTCCACCGACAACCGCGCCGCCCGTTGCCACACCTCTAATTTTTCAAAGTTCATAACAATCCCTGTTAAGAAAGCTGTAAGAAAGACATAGCTGTAAGCTGTCAGTTTTAAGCTTTCAGTAAAACCTAAAAACACAGTTTTAAGCTTTCAGTTTTAAGCTATCAGTAAAACCTAAAAACACAGTTTTAAGCTGTCAGTTTTAAGCTATCAGTAAAACCTAAAAACACAGTTTTAAGCTTTCAGTTTTAAGCTATCAGTAAAACCTAAAAACACAGTTTTAAGCTTTCAGTTTTAAGCTATCAGTAAAACCTTAAAACAGCTGTTTCCGTCAGCTTAGAACTCAAAGTTACTTTTTGCTACTTCCCTTACCAAAACCCCAAAACTTGTTTTTATTTGTCTTTACTGAAAGCTGAAAGCTTAAAACTTACAGCTATCTTTTTCTTTTTAACTGAAAGCTGACAGCTCAAAACTTACAGCTATCTTTTTTTTACTGAAAGCTTAAAACTGATAGCTATCTTTTGTCTTTACTGAAAGCTGAAAGCTTAAAACTGATAGCTATCTTTTGTCTTTACTGAAAGCTGACAGCTTAAAACTTACAGCTATCTTTTGTCTTTACTGAAAGCTGACAGCTTAAAACTTACAGCTATCTTTTGTCTTTACTGAAAGCTGACAGCTTAAAACTGATAGCTTTCTTTTAACTTACAGCTATCTTTTTCTTTTTAGCTTACAGCTTCAAACTCTAGGTTATTTTTAAAGCTCCGCTTTAAAAATAACCTTCCATCTTCTTCTTCTCCATCGAGCCGGCGGAGTCGTGATCTATCACGCGCCCTTGTCGTTCGGAGGTTTTGGTTAATAGCATTTCTTGAATAATTTCAGGTAAGGTGGCAGCGGTCGACTCAACTGCGCCGGTTAACGGGTAACAACCTAAGGTTCTAAAGCGCACACTTTTCATTTGCACTACTTCATCTTCACCAATGGGCATACGTTCGTCATCAACCATAATTAAGGTGCCGTCACGCTCAACTACTGGGCGTTTTTCAGCTAAATACAGCGGAACAATTGGGATACTTTCTAAATAGATATATTGCCAAATATCTAACTCAGTCCAGTTCGACAGTGGGAAAACACGAATACTTTCGCCTTTATTGACCTTGCCGTTATAAACATTCCACAGCTCTGGGCGTTGGCTTTTCGGGTCCCAGCGATGGTTTTTGTCACGGAACGAATACACCCGCTCTTTCGCGCGCGATTTTTCTTCGTCTCGCCTAGCACCGCCAAAAGCCGCATCAAAACCATAGTGATCTAAGGCTTGTTTGAGCCCTTGAGTTTTCATGATATCGGTATGCTTAGCACTGCCATGCTCGAACGGGCTAATATTCATCGCTATGCCTTCTGGATTTTTATGCACCAGCAAGTCAAAGCCATGGTCTTTCGCCATTTGATCACGAAAGGCAATCATCTCTTTGAATTTCCAATTAGTATCAACATGGAGTAACGGAAAAGGGATTTTTCCAGGAGCAAAAGCTTTGCGCGCTAAATGCAGTAATACCGCAGAGTCTTTACCGACAGAATATAGCATCACAGGATTATCAAATTCTGCGGCAACTTCGCGCATGATATGGATAGATTCGGCTTCAAGCTTTTGTAAATGTGTTAATTGCATCGCTGTTCACTAAAGGTGTTGACATAATATTGACCAATATCATGCCACAGCAATCAAGCATTATCCATATAAGTAAAAGCTTGTTTATACCAAAAAGATATAAGCATAGGAGCTAATAGAGATTAATTTGCTATTGGCAATTAACGTGAGCAATGGCCGAGATTATCTTTGTAACGACGAATCAGCGCTAACGACGAAGATGACAGCGTTTCACTATCAATTTCAGCCATCGGCTTAGCCATAACATTCAGTACTTCTTTACCTAATTGCTTGCCTAATTCAACGCCCCATTGATCATAAGAGTTTACTTGCCATATCACCCCTTGCACAAATATTTTATGCTCATAAAGCGCCAATAACGCCCCTAATGATGACGGATCAAGTTGCGGCAGTAACAAGGTATTACTCGGGGTATTACCTTTCATGGTTTTGTGGCTAGCTAAGCGTTTAATTTCAGTATCACTAGCGCCTGATAAACGCAGCTCTGCTTCGGCTTGTGCTAAAGTTTTACCTTGCATTAACGCTTCACTTTGCGCAAAGCAATTCGCCACTAAAGCATCATGATTGGCTAAATGCTCACTGGTCGGCGCCAGCGATAAAATAAAGTCAGTAGGGATAATATCAGCACTTTGATGCATTAACTGCATAAAAGCATGTTGGCCATTAGTGCCTTCTTGGCCAAATACCACTGGCGCGGTTAAATAATTGAGCGTGTTGCCATTATTAGCAACCGACTTACCGTTACTTTCCATATCGGTTTGTTGTAAATAACCCGGCAAAGCTCTTAGGGCATGGTTGTATGGTAAAATAGCTAAACTGGGGTAGCCCAAACCATTACGATTCCAAATACCTAACAAGGCCATAATAACCGGCATATTCTGCTCAAACGGCGCGTGCTGAAAATGCTGATCCATCTCAAAAGCGCCAGCTTTTAAAGCATTAAAGTGCTGATTACCAATAACCAGTGCTAGCGGCAAGCCCACGGCAGACCATAACGAAAACCGCCCACCAACCCAATCCCACATCGGTAAAATATTATCCGCGTTAATACCAAAAGCAGTCGCCGCGGCAATATTAGTACTCACTGCATACCAATGCTGGGCAATGATGTCGCTAGTAGAATTATTGTCAGATGAGGCGTTAAGCATCCACTCTTTAACAATAGTGGCATTGAGTAGGGTTTCTTGCGTGGTAAAAGTTTTAGAGATAACCACCACCAAGGTGGTGTTAGCATTAAGCTTAGCAAACTTTTCTTGCGCCGCGTCACCATCAACATTAGCCAACACATGCGCTTTTAAACCGGGCTGATGATAAGGCACTAACGCCGAAAGCGCGACCTTAACACCGTAATACGAGCCACCAATACCAATCGCTAAAATATCGGTAAACTTTTCACCACTAACCGAGCGAACCTTCCCCGATTGCACATCATCAACAATCGCCGCCATTTTAGCTTCAGTATCAATAACCGCTTGCGCTTGCTCGCCTAACACAGCTTTTTGAATTGCATCTGGTGCACGTAACACCGTATGCAGAACCGCACGCTGCTCAGTATTATTTAACTTTTTACCCGCAAACTGCGCCGTAATTTTATCACTAAGCTTAGCTTGCTTAGCCAAAACAAATAAACCACCAAGCTCTTCATCAGTGACATTCTGCTTAGCATAATCCAAAAACAAGCCAGCAGCAGACAAAGCATATTTATCACTACGCGCATCATCCGAAAACAACGAAAACAACTGACGTGACTTAGCGTTAGCAGCAAGATCTTTTAAATAGCCAATATCCATATAAATCTCTGAAAAAAAGTTTTAAGTTTAAAACTAACAAGCTTTAAGTTTTAAGCTGTCAGACAAGAGACAGTTTAAAGCTCTAAGCTATCAGACAAGAAACAGTCTAAAGCTCTAAGCTGTCAGCTATCAGCAAAACAAGCGCCATATTTGTGGTTTTTCTTTTCACTGACAGCTTTGTCTTTTCTTTTCACTGACAGCTCAAAACTGACAGCTGATAGCTATGTCTCTAGTCTTTTACTGATAGCTTAAAACTGACAGCTGACAGCTATGTCTTTAGTCTTTTACTGATAGCTTAAAACTGACAGCTGATAGCTTGGTTTTTAGTCTTTTACTGACAGCTCAAAACTGATAGCTTACAGCTATGTCTCTAGTCTTTTACTGAAAGCTGACAGCTTTATACTGATAGCTTATTTTTTGTCTTTCTGAAAGCTTACAGCTTTATCAATTGTTTTATATAAGCCGTAAACTCTTCAGCCAATTCAGGATGACGCATGCCATATTCAACATTCGCTTTCATGTAGCCAAGCTTTGAGCCGCAATCATGCGACTTGCCTGTCATATGAAAGGCTTCAACGGTTTCTTTTTCCATTAGCATGGCAATCGCATCAGTGAGTTGAATTTCATCACCTGCGCCAGGAGGCGTGATTTTTAACAGATCCCAAATTTTTTCTGATAATACATAACGACCTACAACCGCTAAATTCGACGGTGCTTCATCAACAGCAGGCTTTTCCACAATAGCCGTCATTGCTTTTGACTCACCGGGTGCAAGCTCAATACCGCCACAATCAACCACACCGTAATTACTGACTTGTTCCATAGGTACAGGTTCAACCATGATCTGGCTATAGCCACCCACTTCATTGTAACGTGCTAACATGGCAGCAAGATTTTCAGTTTTTAAATCGGCCGTCGCATCATCCAAAATAACATCAGGCAGCACAACCACAAAAGGCTCATTACCAATTATAGGTCGGGCCTTTAACACCGCATGGCCTAAGCCTTTAGCCTCACCTTGGCGCACATGTAAAATAGTGACATCTTTCGGGCATATCGCTTGAATCTCATCAAGCAACTGACGCTTAACCCGTTTCTCTAAGGTAGTTTCCAGCTCAAATGATTTATCAAAATGGTTTTCAATGGCGTTTTTTGAAGAGTGAGTAACTAAAACAATCTCTTTGATACCAGCAGAAATACACTCATTAACTATGTATTGAATAAGCGGCTTATCAACAATCGGCAACATTTCTTTTGGAATGGCTTTCGTCGCTGGCAACATTCGAGTACCTAAACCTGCGACAGGTATTACTGCTTTTTTTATTTTATTTAGCATTTTAATCCTTTTAAAAGTATGCTCAATATTTACAATATAACAAAGCAACTAATTATCGTATATTTGCTATAGGCTTTAATTTTTATTTATATTGCGTTGCAATCCAGTTCTGGTACGAGCCATCCATCACACTTTGCCACCAAGCTTCATTATTCAAATACCAAGCAACAGTTTTTGCAATGCCGGTTTCAAATGACTCTTTCGGTTGATAGCTCAACTCATTATTGGTTTTAGTTGCGTCAATAGCATAACGACGGTCATGATCAAGCCTGCCTTTCACGTAAGTAATAAGTGATTCAGTGTTTTGCGCCATCGCCGCTTTAGCCTCAGGAAAACGAGTAGCTAAATCTTTGGTTTTAACAATATCAATATTTACCCATTCATTATCACCGCCAATACTATAATTTTCACCAACTCGACCATTTGTAAGACTAAATCAATGCCGTAAGCGTGATCTTCAACGTATAACCAATCACGAATTTGTTGGCCATCCCCGTATATTGGCAAGGCTTTATCATGCAAAATCATGAACAAAATTAGCGCCAATAAAACCTGCACCACTTGTATATTAAGTAAGAAATTTATCAACAGTTAACAGCATTCCTTGGTATAGATTTAGTTGCTGATAAAGACATAGAAACTAACCGTTAAAAGTTAAATTATTTATGGTCGACTTAGTTATAATCATGCACTTAAAGCTTTATATCTCATGATATATTTTCATATTTAGCTTTATAATAAATAAGTCAAATATTTCTATCAAAAAAATCGACCATAATAAGTTAACTTTATTTCAGATTATCTAAAATTATAGAGGCTGCTGCATCTACAGAAAATTTATCTTCCAATAATCTAAAGGCTGCAAGGCCTTGCTTTACGCGTAAATCTTTATTTTTAAGTAAATCAAGACCGTATGATAATAAACTATCATCTTCGCCATTTATAAAAACTTTACCTGCATTAGCATTATTAATAATAGTTTGTAAATCATTACCCGAGTTCACACTCCCAAGTATAGGTATAGACTCCACCATGTAGCCTAAGAGCTTACCAGGGAAATTATGTGCGGTATGATTCTTGGCTAACGAAAATAAGCCAATATCAATCTCTGCTAGCACTTTTCTAAATTCAGATTGAGAAACAGAAGGCAAAATAGTTACATTGTCTAAGCGCCACTCATTAGTTAAGCGAGTTATCAAGCCAACTTCATCACCCTGACCAATAAATAAGAAATGAGCATTAAATTCATCTCTAAGTCCCTTAGCTAATTTCATTAAATTCTTCATATCTTGGGCGTGACCAATATTGCCGCCATAAAAAAATATCACTTTATCTTTAAGGCTTAATTTAGTTCGAATACTGTCAATTTCAGCAATATCTCCTAAAGGATTCATTGAAGCCCAATTAAAAAGCACATGTGTATTTTTTAATTCTGGATAAATAGACTGAAATAACTCAAGATTCTTCTCAGACATTAAGCCTATTGAATCGGCACTTTTATAGCTTAATGATTCAAAGAATCTAAAATAACGAGTGATTAAAGACTTTTCTTTAATCATCCCAGCATCTATAGCCCACTGAGGGAAAAGGTCTCTTAGAATCAAATAAGCTTTACACTCACATTTATTTTTAATTTTTTTAACTAATGGACCAAAAAATACCGAAGGTGAATAATAAACAACACCATCAAAGGTATCTTTAGTTACATTTGATGAAATTGTACGCCAAGCATTAAAAGACATTAGCGTTTCATTAATAGCACGCTTTACCTTACCAACATCTTTAACGGGCCCGTTAGCAAAACGCCAAACATTAACTCCATCAAGTTTAATTACATCCAATTTTTTTGGTTGCAGATTAACACTTGGCGTTATAACCGTTATTTCATGCCCCTTGGCAATAAAGTCAAGAGCTAGCTCATGTAACATTTTTGAACCAACTCTAGTGCTTACAGGCAAATAGTCGTCAATAATAAACGCAAAATGCATTAATATTTTTTCCACACAACACGATTAACATAATCAGTATATGAGTGAATAATTCTCACAACTTTATCTGATACGTTTGGCATAGAATAATCAGCGACTTGGCGTAATGACCTCTCTTCCCCTCTACATTGTGTTTCTAAAATAGCTAATGCTTGCATTACCCGAACAGGCTCTAATCCAACCATCATTACTGAAGCTTCTTCCATGCCTTCAGGTCGTTCATGTGCTTCCCGTAAGTTTAATGCAGGGAAGTTTAAAATTGAGGATTCTTCATTAATTGTTCCGCTATCAGATAGAACAGTTCGTGCTTCTTTTTGAAGTTTCACATAGTCTTTAAACCCAAGTGGTTTTAATAATTGAACCATTGGATGAAACTTGATATTTTTAGCATCAATTCGTTTTTGTGTTCTTGGGTGCGTTGAAACAATTACGGGTTCATTATATTTTTCTGCAACAGTATTGAGTGTTATAACTAGTTTTTCGAAATTTACTTCGGAATCAATATTTTCTTCACGATGAGCACTCACTACAAAATATTTGCCCTGTGTAAGATCTAAACGAGATAAAACATCTGAAGCATCAATACCAGCAAAATTGTGTGACAATACCTCGCACATTGGGCTACCTGTTTTAATAGTTCGGTCTGCGGGTAAACCTTCAGCCAACAGGTATTCACGCGCAATATCACTATATGTGAGATTAACGTCAGCTGTATGGTCGACAATACGACGATTTATTTCTTCTGGTACACGCATATCAAAACAGCGATTTCCGGCTTCCATGTGGAAGATCGGGATTTTCCGTCGCTTAGCAGGGATAGCGGCTAAACAGCTATTGGTATCACCTAATACAAGTAGCGCCTCTGGTTGAACATTTTCAAGAACATTGTCAACGGCAATAATGATTTGACCAATCGTTTCTGATGCATTTTTTCCAGCAGCATTTAGGAAATAATCAGGTTTACGGAGCCCTAAGTCATCAAAAAATATTTGATTTAATTCATAATCATAATTTTGACCTGTATGAACTATGATATGCTCACAATGCTCATCTAATTTTTCTAGTACTCGCGATAACCGAATTATCTCAGGGCGGGTACCAACAATACTTACAACTTTTAATTTTTTCATCTTTTAAACCTTAAAATTAACCGTGTCAGGGTTTTCACGATCAAATATTTCATTAGCCCATAACATCACAATTAACTCTTCATCACCTGCATTAGTAATTTCGTGTGACCAACCTGGCGCTGTTTCAACAATTCTAGACTCTTCTCCATCCACCAACAATTCGTAGCTGTCATTTGTCACTATATGTCTAAACTTAAATGATGCTGTTCCCTTAATCACGAGAAATTTCTCTGTTTTGGTATGGTGATAATGTCCGCCCCGTGTGATCCCCGGGTGTGCAGTAAAAAAAGAAAATTGACCTGAATCTTGAGTTTTAAGCATTTCAACAAACGTACCACGTTCATCATCATGTCTGGTAACAGAATATGCAAACTGTTCAGGCTCAAGATAACTTAGGTAAGTAGAATAGAGTGCGCGGGTAAATTCAGTTCCTACTTTTTCACTAACAAGATTGTTGCGACTATCTTTAAATCGAGTGAGTAAAGTAGCAACTTGACCAACTGTTGTTTTATAATTGGGTGTAATTTCACAATGTGTATTTTTAACAATAGAGTCATCTAGCAAACGGACAAAACTTTTACAAACATCATCAATATACACAAGATTTAGAGGTGAGCTGGGGTTATGAATAGTGATAGGTAAATCATTTAATGTGTTATAACAAAAGGTTGCCACAGCAGAATTATAATTTGGGCGACACCACTTCCCAAACACATTAGGTAAGCGATAGATATAAACATCCGCCCCTGTTTTTTCTCTATATTCTTTAAGAGTTTTCTCAGCCCCAGCTTTACTTACGCCATAGGCATTATCTAACTTTGCTTGAATAGAAGAAGTTAAGACAACAGGTACGTTTTTCTCCGACTCAATTAACTGTTTTACAATTAAAATAGTTAAATCAGTGTTACCTTTTTTAAATTCAGCATCGTTGTCAGGGCGGTTAACACCAGCCAGATGATAAATAAAATCAGCTTGAGCTGTTTTCGTTAAAATATCATCTTCTGAATCTTCACGTGTAATAGTAACAATATTTTTGTAACCAGCTTCATTAAGGAATACACATAAATTACGACCAATAAAACCATTTGCTCCAGTAACTAAAACATTCATTTAAACACCTTCTGGAACAATTAAACTTCCTGCTTCAATCTCACGCATAAAATCAAGTTTACGTAATAAGTTTTTCATACCTTCAACATCTAATCGAAGGGTATTATGCGAATTGTAATCTTCAACTTTAGAAAGGTCTTTTTCACCTTCTTCAGTATATTGTGAATAATTTAAATCACGATTATCAGCAGGAACTCGATAATACTCCCCTTGGTCTTGTGCAACGAACATCTCTTCACGGCTACATAAAGCTTCGAATAATTTCTCTCCATGGCGGGTTCCAATTACATTTACCTGATGTTCTGGTTTTTTCATTAAACTAAAAATAGCTTTGGTTAAAACATCAATTGTTGCAGCTGGCGCTTTTTGTACAAAAATATCGCCGTTAACACCATTTTTAAAAGCATGAATAACTAGATCTACTGCATCATCTAACGTCATCATAAAACGAGTCATATTAGGATCAGTAATCGTAATAGGGGCACCTTCAATAATCTGACGCACGAACAAAGGAATAACCGAACCACGTGATGCCATAACATTTCCATAACGTGTAGTACAAATCGTCATACCTTCTGGCACATTTCGTGATTTAGCGACAATCACCTTTTCCATCATTGCTTTTGACGTACCCATAGCATTAATTGGGTAAACAGCCTTATCTGTACTCAAACAAACAACATTTTTAACGCTATGATTAATTGCTGCTTCAAGTACGTTTTCAGTGCCTATCACATTAGTTTTAACTGCTTCTAAAGGGTAAAACTCACAAGATGGTACTTGCTTAAGTGCCGCAGCGTGAAAAATAAAGTCAACACCACGCATGCAGTTTGAAACACTTTGGTAATCTCTAACATCACCAATATAAAACTTCAATTTATTAGAATTAAAGTTCTTACGCATATCATCTTGTTTCTTTTCGTCACGAGAGAATATTCTAATTTCCTTAAGACCACTATCAAGGAACCTTCTAAGAACAGCATTACCAAATGAACCGGTGCCCCCAGTAATAAGTAACACCTTATCAGTAAACAACATTTACACAACCTTCCTTTTTTTAAAAGTTAACCTTCGTAACGCTTCATAAGCGCAAACCGAAAAAGACACAACAAGTAGAGATAATATAATTCTGACATTAATAATACCTCCCCTGAGAACATATACATACATCACAAAAAAGTAAATTAACAAAAAAGACTTCCAATCTCTCTTATAACTATTAAACACAGCATTAAAGTATATATTTGAAAAATAAAAAAGTATTATTGGAGACAAAATCAGACCGAAAACGCCTAAATTCAAAACCAAGTTCCCATAATAACCAAAAGTTATATTGGTTGTACTACTCTTTGTTCTTTCTGGGTATAGTAACCTTGTTTCTGCAGTAGATACTGGTTTGTCTTTATATAAACTCCGAGGAACAAAAGCATACACTAGATCAACTAATGCAACCCCAAAATAATCATTGTTTTTATCCGTATAATCAATCGCATCTTGTAAAACATAAGCACTATCGAAATCCATAATAAAACTCGCACTAGATAAGTAATTACTCACATTATCCTGGGAGTTAGAGCGTAAAATTGCATTTGATGAAAAAACGAGTATTGCAGAGAAAACTGTAATTAGGACGTATTTACCCGGTAGTTCATTCCGATGACATACACTATAGATAAAAATCAAAATAAAGCCCCAAAACATAATAGAAGATCGCCCCCCCGTTAATGCTATTATAAAGATACAAGCAAACAAAATGATGACTTTATATTTAACAAAACCTTCCTTATACATATCGTACATCATGATAACAATAAAGAACTGATATAGAAAAAATACCCATGCAGTTCCAATTTTTGACTTAGCGTAAAAATATGCATTTCTTAAAATTAGATTTGAAAAATTAAAATCTCCAAAAACACTATAAAATAGAAATAGAAATAGAAATAAAAGTATTGAAAATATGCATATGTAATGAAATAGACCAAATGTTTTTTTTAGCTTATATTTTATGCCCGTAATTTGACGACATGATTCTTGATACTTAATCAACATGTAGTAAGAAACAAATATTGAAAAAAAAATTTGAGTCACGAGATAAAATAGAAATAATGCCCCTAAATCATCATATTTACCACTTGCGACAGCCGGTATATAAAAAACAAGATCATAAAGTGAGTTTAATATAAATGGGGAGAAGATCAGTACCAGGAAATACCGCATATCAACTCAGTAACTTTTTTAAATTTGACACTGTTTTATGAAGACCTTCTTGATCAATAAATTCATATATAATTACCTCGGGTATTGAATTCTTATACTCAAGAGCTAATGTTGAACCAAGGTGAATTAAAATATCTACTTTTGGAAAAGCACCAGTGGCTACCATCGAAAGGTTAAGCTTTTTCAATTGACTATAATCAAAAGTTTTCACTAAAACAGGATGAGGCTTGAAAAATAATCTTGTGCCATCGATCTTGCTTAGCTTTGCTGCAGCTTCATATTCTAAATCAATAAGAATACGACTTCCGACACCAACAAGCAGCACATTACAGTTACCATCAACAGGATATAAATTTAGTGTAGGTACTATGTAATCAATATTTTTAATTTTATCGACAATATAATGACTGAAAAAATCAGACTCATATTTATTATAGCAATAAAGTTTATTCAGTATTGGTAACTTGATATCGGGTTTATAGTCACCAGTAACTACACCGTGCTGATATAACTCTATTTCTACATCCTTTTCTTTTGCAATTAAAGACAATAGCATCGCCCATCTATCCAACTGGTTTGTCATTATAATTTTCTTAACTTTCAGTGCATCAATCTCTTCATAAACAGCCATCATTTCCATAATTAAAAGACATGATTTAAAATACCAAGGACTCTGATAGAATCGCTTAAAAAACTTAAACAATATAGAAATATAAGTAAGTAACATAGCAAATGATAAGCTAGCTTTTTTTCCATAGTCAGGACTCAAAGATATTCCTTTAGATTTAAGCATGTTTTGACATAAAATTGATCTAGCTTTTTCAGATGAAATAAAATATATGATACCTGAATTCATCTCATCACTCAGCTTATACCTAATCAACATTGAACGACATAAAAACAAAGCAGGGCTAACAAAAAGCGCAAACAATGATTGTATTAGGCATAAGGTTCTTCCAATCTTAGTTTTGACTAAACGGCCATAAGGTCTAAATATAAATGGGTATTTATCCTGTTTCATATTGTGGTATAGATCTAAAGAATACTCATACTCCAGTGACCTAATTATAATTTCTTCAATACTTTTCATTAAAAGCCTTATTCATTATTATTAACATTTGTACTAATTTCCAAGGTGAAATTTTCAAAAGTGGCATCAGGCATCCCTATATCTTCAACTAAAAAGTATGATGAAAACGAACCATACAAAATTAAAAAAAGTAAATACATATTGTTTTCAGATACAGGCTTAAAAAAACTTTTATTACCTTTTTTGACCTATTACTTGTAAATATAAAATTCATGTTCAAATATGATAGGTAATTGATTACGTAAAACTGTATCAATGTAAAAATCCAAATCCATTTTAGGACGTATTTTCTGAAGTAGCAGAAATATTTTTAATAGATAAGTCTGAATAGTAAATCATGGTGTACAAAAGGGTGAATGACGATATTAATAAAGAGGCACTTACACCAATCATTCCATATCGCGGGGTTAAAATTAACAGAAGACATACGTTTAAAGTTAAAGATGAGAGGAACAAGACAAACAGTAACTTATCTTTTTTTAGCAAGTATAAATCTAACTTATATATTTGTGAAAAACACAATATCAAATTGGCAAATAGTAAGACAAAAAAAACATTTAAATTCTGATAATATAATTCATTACTTGTTACCAAAGCAAAGCAAAGTCCCAATATCAACACACCACAGCCTCCGATAGCAAGTATTTTTATATAACCATTAAACAACACCTTCCGTACTTTAAAGTACTCTATATGTCCATATTCAGAGAAAGCTTTAATTGCAATAGGCCCTTGTTTAACTCCTACAGTAAAACTGATCAATAAACTTAAAATAGAACAAATACTAAAATAGGTAAAATAAACGCCAAGTAATTCATGGCCTAAATTACTTTTTATGAAAAACTTATCTAAGTTAAGAAAAAGAACACTAGTAACTGCAATTAAGAAATAGGGAAAACCATCCATAACAAGTTGTTTAGCTGTATTTAATAGATCTGAAGAAGTATATGAAAGCTTGTCAACTAACCAAAAGCGTTGACAACTGACACACACATAATAAAAAACTATCCCTAGATTAAGTAACCAGACATACAAAATGGTAGATATAGTAACCTCTTCATTTGTGATTGATAGATACATAACCAATAAAATCAAATATGGAACCGACTTAGCAAATTGAATTTTTGTCGCTAATGCCACCTTGATATCTGAAACTAACGTTCGAAAAATTTCGGTTAATACATGCTCTAAAATAACTACACATAAAAATACAAAGGATAATATAAGATCCGCTAATACAAAATAATAGAATACTGCATAGATAATTGGAGATGTAATAAAATAGCTTAGTAAATACACTCTATACTGTGCAATGATGATTACTTTTTTATATATCCCCTTATCTCGATGCATCAATCTACCAGCAGCGGAATTTAACTCAAGCCCTATAAATTGAATAGCCATAGCAATAATCGTTGCCACTATAGCATACTGACCAACCACAACTGCAGACTGAAAATTTGCAAGATACAATATAAAAAAAAACTTAACTCCAGCAGCCCCTCCCCTAAGTAAAAAGTTTAAAGGTAATCTACGAAGAATATTATTTACCGCAGACATTCTTTACCCATCTTAACAATTTAAAAAAACTCCTTGGAGCAATAATCAATGGCGCTAACAATAAATAAAACCCAAACTCATTTCCGCGGATAGAATGATAAGCTATCAGTGTTTTACAGCATTCTCCAATCGAGTAAGTTTTAGTTGTTAACTTATAATTAATAATTTGGTTCACATCTTCTTTTCGACATAAGCTATCTAAACTTTTCACCTCAAGGGTTGGATAACCATAAAGGCCTAGCCCTTGACAAAACTGAGTTATAGTAATGTGGGCATATGTATAGAATTCTATACCGTCAGGTTTACTTGATTCTTTTTCTTTTCGAGATTCCTCTAAAGACGGTTTATTCATTATAATTAACGGGGTAGCAATAATTAAAGCTTTTCCCTTAGCAAGAACTTCCCGTGTGGCTAAAACATGAATCCACATACTTCCTATGTATGGTAATCTATCTAGTGACATCCACGATTTTTTTTCAAATATACATGATGTTATAAATGAACTGGAAAGCTTCGTAGTAGAAAAAAAGTTCTCCCCTGATATAATTTTAGTTTCAAGGTTACATTTTAATGGGCTATCAACATTATCAATAGAAATCTTATAATTAACAAACGCAAATTGAAATTGCCCCTCAAACCTATCTAACTCAAATATAACCGTCTGAACCGCACCCTCACACAAGTGATCATCATCAGATATTACCCACACATATTTTCCTACTGAGTTTTGAATAGACAAATCAACATTCGAATCAAACCCCAAGTTTTTTTCATTTTGGCTATATTTAATTTTCAATTGTGGAAAATTTTCAATTAACACTTTACAAATATCACTAGTAGAGTCTGGTGAACAATTATCTTGAATTACAATTTCTATATCATTTCTATTTAATTTCGAAAGTTGTGAGCATAAATCATGCAATTGAATATCAAGAGTAGCGCCGCGATTGTAGGTTGGTATGGCTAATGACAATTTCATATTAATACACCCTTATTTTATAATGAAAAACCATCATCAACAATTATGTTTTGTCCATTAATATATTTAGCTTGCTCAGAAAGCAGAAACATAATTGAGCCTGTAACATCATCCATACCCAACATTCCTTTTCCGTTGGTTTGAGCCTTATATTTTTCTAAAAACAACTCTGGTTGTTTATCTAATATACCTCCGGGACTAACACTATTCACCCTAAAACAACTATCACTTACGTATTTACTCACATATTTATTCAAATGTATTATAGCCGATTTTATCGCAGCATATTCAACAGGCATAGTCATTGCTGTGTTATCATAAATATCAAAGTCAGGCGCAACTACTCCATAAACAGATGATATATTTACAAGTGAAAATGGCTGTTTATTCAAATTAAAATATGCTGCACATTGTTGCATGAGCAAAAAAGAGGAGCCTAAATGTAGTGCCAAATTTTCATTGAAGCTTGCTAAGCTAACATCGAAAAAATGATTACCATAAGTATTGTTTCTCGGATAAGAACAGTTAACCGCACCGGATAACCCAATCTGTTCTTTAAAAAACTCTTTTACCTCATTCTCATTTGTAATATCTAACCTATTAGTTTCGAGTTTTTGGTCTTCAAAATTTATACCTTGCTTAATTAATTTAGTCCTCAACTCTTGCAAATCAATATCAACCGCGACCACATTTCCACCTTGCTTTAAAGCCGACGAGACAACTCTAGCGCCAAGTAACCCACCAGCACCAACGACCAATATTTTTTTATCTTTTAACATCTTAAATCCAAATTAGTTAAAATAGCTTCTGCCAATAAGAAATCATATATATCATCTATATCAACAGCCCTATCTTTAGGTATTTCTACACAGCAAACTTTACCATCAAATATTTTATTTTTAGAAAGTACAAAATTAACAGTTGAAACATAAACAACCGTTGTTATATCAAATACTACTGGTGCATCTTGACGTCGTGAAACATCTTCTTTAGGGGAGATAACTAAGTTGGCTTGGTTATCACTGGATATTGTAACCATATTAAAGTAAGGGCTACGATTTGCGGGTGAGACTGAAATGCAAATATCAGAATTTGTATCGCGCAACTTATCGATTGCATTTATAACATCCTGCTCATTTCTAAGAGGGCTTGTTGCGGGTAAACTTACAAATCCGGTAAACTTCCCATGCTCTTTTTCAACCCATTTAATGGCATGTCTCCATGCATCCCATTCTGCACTAGTATCTTGAGCAAGTGCAGTAGGTCGCATAATCACTATTGCACCATTATCTTGAGCAACTTTTGCTATTTTTAAGTCATCAGTTGAAACAAATATTTTGTCTATTTTTTCTACTTTTTTAGCCGTTTCAATTGAATATTGAAGCAATGGTTTGCCATTTAACAGCTTAATATTTTTACCTTCTAACCCTTTTGAACCTCCGCGTGCGAAGATAAATGCATGTATTGTCATTTTATATAATCCACATTCCACTTTTCTCAATGTCTTCTATCAAACTTATAACATCATGAGCCTCTTCAACTGTAATGCATCGATTTTCCTGAAAATTGATTTTATTGATAAAATCAATCAACATATCAATATACATATTATTTTTATCCCATTCACTCTCATTAAAAACCATTTCAGTTGCATCCGCGCCATAGAATTGAATGGTGTTTTTAATTAAATCCCAGTCTAAACGCCCTTTTTCCCCAATTATAGTGCATTTCCTACTTGGTTGTTTTTGTAAGAAATCCATATGTAAATTGCACACTACATTTAACTTTGTCGTAAAAACAACATCTACTAAATCTTCTACATCTAACTCTAACTCTTGACTTGTACGTAATATCCCAAATTCAAAATTCAGAGGGCCAAGCAACCATTGAGCATAATCGATATCATGACTTAGTTCCCTTAAGGCCCCCCCACCTAAAGATTTACTAGCAGAAACAGAATTTTTGTAATCTTTACCCGGTCGCCAATCAGGCAAATATTGACCTATATTTATATTGAAATTGTACACACGCCCTAAAAAATGATTTTCAAGAAGTTCCTTCATTTTTAAAGAAGATGTTAAATATCTAAGACAATAACCAACAGCAGTAATAGTTCCAGACTGCTTTGAACAATTAACTAGTTCTTTTGCATCACTTAAACTTGCTGATATAGGCTTTTCCAAAAGTACCGGAATACCAGATTTTATTAATTTTTCAGCATGCTCTTTATGATATGTGGCAGGGGATGCCACAATTACAAAGTTTGGGTTTAATAGAATCACCTCTTCAAAACTGGTCAATACTGCATCAGTATTAGTAGGTAGAGTTGAAGGAAATCGCCCGCTTGATGACATACCGTATACTTTAACAGAAGGGTATAAAAGTTTCAGATTAGCGCAATGACGTTTAGATATATTGCCAAAACCAATAACTACGACTTTTTCAATCATTTATCAAAGTCCCAAATTAACAACATCAGCTTGAGCTCTTTTAAAATCATCCATGCGACCTATATCTAACCAATACTCATGAAAGGGAAACATCATTATATTCGTTTTTATGTGCCGCTCCAGCAATGTAGGCATATCAATGTATTCATTTTCACCAACACTGTTGACAATATCGGACCCTATTACGTAAATCCCAGCATTGACATGAAAGCGTTGTATTGGCTTTTCAACCATACCTGTTATTTTAAGGCCGTTATTTTCTATAACACCAAAAGGTACTTGAATTTCATATTCACGCACACACATTGTCGCATTAGCACCATTTTGATTATGTGCAGCTAACATTTTTTCAAAATCAATTTTAGTTAATACATCACCATTCATTACTATAACAGGTAAGCTAGGTATGCTTTTAGGTAATAACCCCAGTGCGCCACCAGTTCCTAATGGCTCATTTTCATGAACATATAAAATGCTAACACCCCACTTTTCCCCATTCCCAAAATAATCACTGATCATTTCTGGTAAAAAATGAGTAGATATATAAAAATTGTAAAACCCTGCCTGAATAAATCTAAGTAAAACAGTTTCAAGAATAGGTTTATCTCCAACCTTTAATAATGGTTTTGGACAGTTATCGGTCAATGGTCTTAATCTTGTACCAAATCCTCCAGCCATTAAAAATACAGGGTTATCATATTTTGGTTTGCGCAGTACATGATGCAACGTCTCTAAGCCGACAACTTGGCCATCTTTCATCAAAGGGATAGATAATAACTGTTTGTCATCCATCAAAGCTAAAAGTTGCTCTCTTGGTGTGCCCTCTAACGCTGTTGTAGGGCTTCTAAACATTATTTTAGAGACTGGTTCACTTAACGATATGCCCTGAATTAGAGTTCTTCTAATATCTCCATCTGTAATACTGCCAAGTAAACAACTGTTTTCATCGACAACTAACGCTAATTTAAGTGCTTCTGCATCAATAATTTTTAAAGCTTGCTGAATAGATTCAGTTGGCGAAATTAATATATTTTTCCAATTATGACTCATAATTACTTCTTAATTTTTTGAAATGGTTTTGCTGGAAAGTGAATTATATTCTGTCCCAAACTTTTGGTTAGCGTTGCTCCTGCAGCTACTACAGAATTAACACCTATTTTTACATTTTGAATGATTGTAGCACCCGTACCAATATGGACATGCTCGGAAGTTATCACTTGGCCACTCAAAGTAACGCCCGGGGCAATATGATTATTTTCGCCAATAATGCAGTCATGTTCAATAATAGCACCTGTGTTTATTATGCTATTAGCACCTATGCGGGTATTTGTTTGAACTATTGCCCCCGTAAGTATTTGAACACCATCTTCTAATACAGCATAGTCTGATACTATCGCATTTGAGGCAACCACCGTTTGAAACTCATAACCTAAAGCTTTAAACTTACTATATAGAACAGTGCGTAAATTATGACCTGGCAATGAACCAATACCATTTACTAATATAATAGATTGGTTATCAAATGTTAAAATATCATTATCATTTTTAAAATGTTTAATCCCATTAAACACTTTGCTTGTCGGGTCTAAGATTGGACTTACTATGCCAATTATTTCACGTCTTTGTTGACGTAAAATATCAACTAATACGCTTGCATGACCACCTGCCCCGATAATTAAAAGCGGCTTAGACAAAAAGCACCTCACCTTCTTTATGATCTTGCAATGCTTTTTTACCTAACAACCCCCAGTAAAGGTAAGGGCTAGAGCCGTTACCTGGACGCTTGATCGTTAAGTTTTCAACGCTATACATTTCACCAGCAATGATAGTTTTTGCAGCAACTAAACTTTTTCGAGCCACTGCCTTGTTCTTTATTTCAGAAGGACGAGGTCCTTTAACACCATCACCTAATGCAAGTTCAACATCACGAATGGCTTTGATCATTGAGGTTAATTCATTCGGTTCTAAGGACGCTTTATGATCTGGACCTTCCATATTCTTATCAAGAGTAAAGTGCTTCTCTATTAAACAAGCTCCACGCGCAACGGCGGCTATAGGGATGGTGATACCTTTGCTGTGATCAGAGTAACCCGAAGGCAAATTGAATGCTGTCGCTAATGTGTCCATTGCTTTGAGGTTTATATCCACCATCGGCGCTGGGTACTCTGTCGTACAATGTAAAATTGTCACTTTTGCTTTTAAAGCTTGCTGTCCTTGTTCTGAAAAATAAGCAGATTGAAATGCTTCGATACTTGGCTTCTCTGTTTGGTTTGCAACATAACCAAAAGCTATAACTCCAAGTGCCATTTCTATTTCAGCCAAAGTAGCCATTCCTGTAGAAACAATTAGATCACAGCCCGTTTGTGCATGCTCTAGTACTAGTGGCGCATTGGTTAAGTCGCCAGAAGGTATCTTTAATTTCTTAAGTTTTAAATCATTAACTAAAAACTTTAAGCTTTCAGAGTCAAAAGCCGTAGATAAAAATTCAATTCCTAACTTGTTACAATACTCTACCAATTTGAGATGAAATTCATAACTTAATTCTAAACGACTAAGCATTGCAAGCTGAGACTCTTCCTTTTGCGTATTCGTAATTTGATAATCAGCTTGTTTTGCACTGGCTGTCACTAACTTAGATGCTTTAAACGTCTGAAACTTAACAATATCTGCACCTGCATCATGTGCTGCATCGACTAGCTTAAATGCCAGCTTTTCATCACCGTTATGATTCACACCGGCTTCCGCAATAATTAATGTCATATTACATCTCCACTTTTAAATCATAGAATGATTTAAAAGTACTAGCTTTTAATTTCTTGAGTATATTAATGATTTTTCCTGAAGCATCACCTTGCCCATAAGGATTATTAATAACTTCGTTATTGATTTTATAGGTTTTGTTTATCCCAGAATAAATAGCGTCAACAATATCATTTTTGTTGGGATTACAATGTATAACGCTTTTAGCTGACAGCCTGCCTTTTTGACGCATACCTATATTAATAGTCGCAATATCAAATGATGGCACTTCGATAATACCACTGGACGAATTACCAATAACTGCTGCGGCGTATTTAACCGCACTTAAGTATCTTTTCTGACCTAAAGAAGGGATAGCTAGCACTCTATTGGGGTTGTTTCTAGCGTAACTTTCAAGCAATGGAATTATGCGTCTTCCACCATCATCTGCATTTGGGTACGTTAAAATAACCTGATACTCTGAGAATTCATCCAAACTATCAAGTAATGTTTGAAAAGAGCTTACAGGGTCTTCATCAGCTAAAGTAACCGGGTGATATGTCACTAATAAAAATGGTTTAGTTAATGGAAAGGAAAGTGAACTTGATAATTCGGCAACAGTCATAAAAGTACTGCGTGATAAATGATCAAGTCCTATTGCGCCAACATTCTTCACTCGCTCTGGCGCTTCTCCTAACTGAATAACTCTGTTGCGGTATTCGTCGGTAGAAGTGCAATGAATATAACTTAATTTAGTTATCGCATGGCGAATGGCATCATCATAAGCACCTTCGGTAATTTCACCACCATGTAAATGCACAACAGGAATGCGTAATATCATTGCCGTTTGTGCAGCAGCTAGCGCTTCAAATCTATCACCTAAGATAACTAAAGCATCCGGCTGAAGGCGATTTAACGCGTCAGTAAACCCTAGCACCCCTAATCCGATGCTTTTAGCCACGCCCACCGCTGTATCGGATGATAATAGTATTTCTATTTTTTCATCTATGATAAAGCCATCTTGTTCAATCTGGTTATAGGTATTCCCAAACTCTGGGGATAAATGAGTTCCTGAAACTAATAGCTGTAATTTAAGATCAACATCTGCTTGAATGTCTTTTAACAACCAATAAAGCAAACCATATTCAGCACGAGTTCCTGTAAAAACGGCTATTTTTTTCATTTTATTATCCATTTTTTACAGGGGAACTAGGTACATTGACTAAACAGGACTCAATCCACTCTGACACAGGTAAATCCCCACGTTTTGCACTCTCAAACATGGGTAATCGATGCATCAACTTCCAAATAGGCCTAGTCATAACCCCATTTGCATTCGTTTCCTTAATTAGTATCTCGCGGCTCGCGGCATCTGGGCAAATAATTGCATTTAACCAATAGTTAGACTGAGCATATTCAGGTTCTATAACAAATTTATAGTCGGAGCCATTGAATAAGTTTTTATATTGCAGAGCTAACTCTCTTTTTTGCGCTATAAACTTAGGCAAAACTTCCATTTGCGCGCAGCCCAATGCAGCATTTAAGTTTGGTAAGCGATAATTAAAGCCGGCTTCATCATGAAAAAACTCATAAGGATGAGGAACTTTAGCGGTAGTTGTAATGTGTTTGGTATGCATACCTTCATCAATACTTTTACATAAAACCATTCCGCCGCCTCCGGTAGTAATAACTTTATTACCATTGAAGCTAACTGCACTAAAAGCACCAAAAGTCCCGGTATGTTGACCTTTATAAAAAGATCCTAAACTCTCAGCGGCATCTTCTACTAGAGTTATATTCCATTTAGAGCAAACAGCTATTAATTCATCAAGTTCTACAGGATGGCCAAAAGTATGCATAGGAACTACAGCGCGAAAAACCTGTTGTGACACTTTATGCTGACTTAAACCGTCATTATTAATAAAAGCATTTTCTTCAAGGTAAATATCCAAGGCTTTAGGACATAAACCTAAACTTACCTTAGATACATCAACAAATACCGGCTCTGCGCCCATGTGATATAGCGCATTGCAGGTTGCAACAAAAGTCAGTGCCTGAGTAAGGACAAGATCTCCTGCCTTTACACCTGCCATATACAATGCTGTATGCAAAGCCGCCGTGCCATTTACAGTTGCGATAGCTTTCGCGGTCCCGGTATAGGCTTCAATTTGTTGTTCAAATTGATCGACATATTTACCAACGCTGGATACAAAAGTACTATCAAGAGTATTATTGACATATTTTTTTTCATTACCACTAAAAGTAGGTGCATGAAGCGGGATAAATTCTTTTGTTTGATATACTTCTTGAGCAAAGTTAATTAATTTTTTATGCATAATATTTTCTTGAGTATTGTTACATTTTACTATCGAGGTATTTACCTGTTTCTTTATGACCAAATGCTGGGATCATTTTAAAGAATAGCTCTACAATTTCATCTTTTGTCCAAGTTTGATCTTGCTTTAACTTAGTAATCGTTTGCTCGAATTCATTTACTAGTTCAGCGTCGAATAAAGCTTGGTTTTTAATCACACCTAAATTACCAAACCGTTCCATATCAAGCGTTTCGCTTTTGGTAAAAAACTCTTCAAAATCTTTTTCACCAGTAGTGTCACTATCAGTAAATAAGCAAGGCCACTTACCCTGCTCAGGTAACGAGTGAGCTAACTCTCTTGCCTCATCTTCTGAACTGCATAAGTAGGGTTCGTAGCCTAAGTTTTCTAAAAATTTCACGGCAATATCTGCAAAAGTAATGAGATGAAGCGCTTCACTTAATTTAGGAAAAAATATATCTCTATTTTCACCAAAAATACAAGACATCAAACACAATTCACCCGACTCTTGTGGAGTTACAAAGTAGCGCTTGATATCTTTAGGTGCAACAATAGGTTGTCGCTTTTGAATACGTTGATTAAAGCCATGTAATAATGAGCCGTCAGAAAATGCTACATTTGCAAAGCGCGCCGTAGAAATTGAAATATCCGCACTACGACGCATTAAAAACATTTCCATAATGCGCTTTGATGCTCCCATCATATTTACTGGATTAGCGGCTTTGTCTGTTGAAACACAGAAATACTTTTTACTACCATTTTCAGCGGCTTGTTTCATAGTTTTTTCAGTATTAAATACATTAACGTCGATCATACGCATTAACGTAAATGGATCTTTTTCGCTACGAACATGCTTTAATGCAGAAAGATTAAGCACGTAGTCATATTTACCATCGGCTTTAATAAACGCATCATATTCAATTGAGCCAATGTCTAAAGCAAAAGTCTGAAAATCACCATTGATATAACCAAAGGAGCTGCGAATATCTCGTACCAACTCCACCATGTTATTTTCACTGATATCGACAACATGCAGTTTTTGAGGGTTGCGTTTGAAAATCTCCTTAGTTACAGCTTGACCGATAGAACCAGCACCACCCAGGACTAAAAATGACGAATTAGAAACAGTAGCCTCTAATAGTTCTTCGTACTTAGTTATATCTGATGTAAATAGTTCTTTATCACGACCAATTAATGATAAGGTATTTGTCATAAAATTTTTCCAATTAATCTAAAATAATACTACCGCATAAAGACTGTAGGATATCCAGGTTTAAAAAAATCACAAGATGAGTTGTTGACACAAAACGTCTTATAATTGACCTGATTTAATCAAAGAGAGCTAGGTATTATATCGATACCAGAATAAAATTTAATAGTTTTTTTTATAGCATCTTCCAAGCTTACACATTCACCTAATGGTAGTTCACATCTTATTTTGTCGACATTAGGTACATAATTACGACTCCCTCTAGTACTAGAAACTTTTCCTAATATTTTAACTTTATTTTTGCTACCACTAATATTAGATATTATTTCTGCAAGTTGACTGATAGATATACCTCTTTCTGAACCTACATTATAATTTTCACGATTTTTTCCTGAAGATAAAAGCTTCATCAACCAAACAACTAGATCTGAAGCGTATAGATAAGATCGTATAGAAGAACCATCACCATGAATTACGATGTCGCGTTTATTTAGTATGTCATCTATAAAATTACCAAATGCATAACCACCATTTAAAGGTAAGTATGGACCAGCAAAGGCAAAACATCTTGCAATAACAACATCACAAGGTGCGTTTTCTTTAAAATATTTTTCTGATTCTAATTTTGCACTCGCATAGGCATCGTTATGATTAAAAAGGGCATTATCCGCAAAGGTTTCTGGCATATGCGTTAAACTTTCTGGCTGAGGCCCGTATGCTGCACCAGAGCTTGTATAAAGAATACGTTTACAATTAACCCTATCAGCGAGTTCACATATTCTTTTAGCACCATCTATTATAGTATTACGCATTAACTCCGGTTTAGATTTATTAAGTGCTACAGACGCATCTGTCGCGGCATGTATAATCAAATCGTACTGCTCATCGCACTCACTAAAACTTCGAATGTCTCCTTGAATAAAAGCAAAGTTTTCATGATTAGTGAAATGTGGATAATCTTGCTTAAATTTCTCTGGTGAACGGGATAAGATAGTCACTGAAATATTTAAGTTATGAATATCATTTAAATATATAAATGAGCCCAATAACCACTTACCAAAAAAACCAGTCCCCCCCGTTAAAAATATATTTTTATTTTTGTAAAAGTCAAAATCTGTACCTAATTTTAATGCTATAATTTCTAAATCCTGAATATCAATAGCCATTAGAATTCCTTAAGAGGAAATTGTTTATCAATAGGATTTCCGAAAGACAATCTCGGTTTACATTCTCTTGCATCAGGCATTTTAACTTCTAGTAGAGTAGGTTTTGGCTGTTGAATAAATGCTAATACTTGCTCATTAAAAGCATCTTCATTTTCAATTAAGACTGCTTGCATATTGTATGCTTGTGCTAAGCCTATAAATGAAGAGCTATATCCATTCCAATAAGTTGATTGGTTTCGTCCTTCAAAATACATTTCCTGAAATCCACGAACCATACCTAATGATTGGTTATTTACGACAATAGTAAGTATAGGTAAATTATGTCTGGCAATAATATCAAGTTCTTGAATGTTCAGTTGAGCCCCGCCGTCACCTGAAATAGAGACAACCATTTCGTTGGTAGCATAATGCACACCTATAGATGTCGGGATAGCGAAGCCCATAGCCCCTAAACCACCCGAATGATGAATCATTTGTGATTCATCAAGCAGTAAGGAATTCGCAATCCACATTTGATTGTTACCTACATCAGGAACATAATGTACTTTCTTATGACTAAAATGTTTTGAAAGAATTTGACATAATTTAAAAGGGCTAATTTTCAATTCTGGATACTCATTTACAAAATGAATATTTTTGTGAGAATTAAGTTCGTTGACCCAACTGGATTCCATGTTAAATACATTTTGATTACGTATTAGATGTGTAGTAAAAAATAGCTCGCATGATGAACTTATGTTTACATGCCCTTTTACACGATTATCTAACTGTGCAGGGTCAAGATCTATTTGGATTATTTTGGCAGCGTTACGTGCAAAATCATCAACATTAGCCCCTGTCTGACGGACATCTAACCGACTACCTAAAACAATAATTACATCAGCTTCTTGTATTGCATAATTAGCGGTCCGTGTACCGTAGGCTCCAATCATCCCGAGATACCCATTTAACGCAGGTGTTTTTCCACTTCCTATAAGGCTAGCAACATGCGGAATATTCATATCTGAAATATAATGCTGCCACTGATTAAAACTGTCTTCGTTAATCGCTCCACCTCCTAGTAGAAATAGAGGTTTTTTAGCTTTTTCTAACAGTGTAAAAGTTTCTTCAAAATCAATTTCAGGCTTAGAATAGTCTGAATCTCGATCTTGCTCCTTAGGTATTTCCGCTAAGTAATCAAGCACATTATCACTTAATTCGACTTGTTGGAGATCCATTGGTACATCAATTAATACCGGGCCTGGTCTACCTGTTCTTGCTATATCAATCGCTTTTTGTAATTCCGTAACTATATCATCCGGTCTTTCTATTTGAACTGCATATTTAGTAATACTTTTGACGAGAGTAACTATGTCAAGCTCTTGAAAACCTTGTTGACGTATTTTACGTTCACCTTTAAGTTCATATCTATTCACTTGCCCTGTAATAAAAATACAAGGGTAACTATCTAACCAACAGTCGGCAATACCTGTAATTAAATTGGTAGCACCTGGCCCACTTGTTCCTAGTGCCAAACCTAATTGTTTGTTATTGGTGGCCCTAGCGATGCCCCCTGCTGCAAAAGCTGCTGCTTGTTCATGGTGCAATGAAATTAATTTCGTTTCGCCTAGAACATATATACTATCTACTAAATGAGCAATCATACCTCCTATTAATTCGAAACCTACGGTAACATTATTGCCACTTAATACTTTAGCTATTGCGTCAGATGCTTTCATTTTATCTCTTTATAACTCTTTATAACTCTTTATAACTCTTGGTCTACACTAAATTATTATTAACTTAGAAATTTAAACCAAACATTTCTTCAAATTTACTAATAACATAATCTAAATGCTGCTTAGTAAGCCCTGGATATATACCGATCCAAAATGTTTGGTTCATAATTCTGTCTGTATTAGTCAGTTCACCAACAACACGGTAATTAACATGTTCAAAATAAGGTTGACGCGTTAAGTTACCTGCGAAAAGTAAACGTGTACCTATTTTTGCTTCATCTAAGAATTTGATTAATTCGTTACGAGTAACACCACTATTTTCTTTTAGTGTTATTGGAAAACCAAACCATGATGGAACTGAATTCGCTGTTGCTTCAGGCAATTCCATAAAATCAGTACAAGACTGTAAGCCCTTTTTCAAATAAGCGAAGTTTTCTTTACGTGCTTCAACTAAACCATCAAGTCGATCCATCTGTGCTAAACCACACGCAGCCTGCATATCGGTAATTTTTAAGTTATAACCTAACTCTGAATAAGTATATTTGTGATCATAACCATGCGGTAACGAGCCTAACTGTTGATCAAAACGCTTACCACAGGTGTCATCACAACCCGGTTCGCAATAACAATCACGGCCCCAATCACGGAATGATTCAATTATTTTTTTAAGCTGTTTGGATTTGGTAAATACTGCGCCGCCTTCACCCATAGTTATATGGTGGGCAGGATAGAAGCTTACTGTGCCAATGTCACCATAAGTACCCACCATATTACCGTCATAGGTTGTACCTAAAGCATCACAACAATCTTCGATTAACCACAGGTTGTATTTATCAGCGATACGTCGAACTTCTTTTAAGTCGAATGCATTACCCAAGGTATGAGCGATCATAATCGCACGAGTTTTATCACTAACAGCCGCTTCAATTAATGTTGGGTCAATATTGTACGTCGGGATATCTACGTCAACAAATACCGGAATTAAACCCTTTTGAATCGTTGGATTTACTGTCGTTGGAAAACCAGCAGCAACCGTGATAACTTCATCCCCGGGTTTTAATTGACGATCACCTAATGTAGGTGAAGTTAATGCAGTTAGTGCTAATAAGTTAGCCGCAGAGCCTGAAACGGTTGTTAACACATGCTCAACACCTAAATATTCACCTAAACGTTTTTGAAAGGCATCGTTAAAACGACCGGTCGTTAACCAAGCATCAAGCGATGCTTCAACCATTAATTGGCGTTCTTTAGTACCTACCACTTTACCTGAAGGTGGCACGACAGACTCACCTGCCAGAAATAATTTTGGTGCATCAGCTAATTCAGAATATTGTGCGACTAATTCACTAATTTTTGTACGTAATTCTTGTTGATTCATTTGATAACCTATTATTTCTAGTATTTATATTCAGTACTAACGTACTGGTTAATTTCATTTAATGTGTGCTTATTCATATCAGCACCAGCTAACCAAGCTTTATGCCAAGTAACAATTTTACTTAGGGTAGTATCTAAAGACCACCTTGGCTGCCAATGCATACGCATTTTAGCCTTTGAACAATCTAGTTTCAAATAATGTGCTTCGTGAGGATGAGGACCTTCATCTAATGTCCAAGCTGCGTTATCGCCCCAAACATCAACAAGCTTTTCAGCTATCCATTGAACGGGTTTAGCATCTTCGTCTGCAGGGCCAAAATTCCAGCCTTCAGCAAAATCCCCCCCCTGCTCATATAACTTTTGAGCAGTAAGTAAATAGCCGGATAATGGCTCTAATACATGTTGCCATGGGCGTATAGCGTGTGGGCTACGTATATCTACTGCTTTGTTATTCTCAAATGCACTTAACATATCTGGTATTAGTCTATCTAATGCCCAGTCACCACCACCAATTACATTGCCCGCTCTAGCTGAGGCCACACCACAACCATGTTTGGTAAATTCTGCTGGGTTAAAATAAGATTTTCTAAACGCATCAGCAACTAATTCAGCACAACCTTTACTATTACTATATGGATCATGACCACCTTTCGGTTCATCTTCACGATAACCCCAAGGCCATTCTTTATTATCATAACATTTGTCACTAGTAACATTCACTACGGCTTTAACACCACCAATTTTACGAATACAGTCAAGTAACTTAACCGTCCCCATAACATTTATATCATAAGTTTCAACTGGCATATCATATGATAACCGCACTAGCGGTTGAGCCGCCATATGTATAACAATTTCAGGTTGAAATTCAGCGATACTTTCATACAGAAAATCATAATCACGGATATCACCGATAACTGAGTCCATTTTTTTTTCAACATTGGCGACTTCAAACAAGCTTGGCGTCGTAGGTGGAGTTAATGCGTAGCCCCTAACGAAAGCGCCCATATCTTGTAACCATAAAGACAACCAGCTCCCTTTAAAACCAGTATGCCCAGTTAAAAAAACTTTTTTACCCTGCCAAAATTGTTTATCAATCACGCAACTATTCCTAAAACTATTGATTAAATATTACTAAAAGAGCGACTAATACTTACAAGCTAAATTACTTCCAGGTTTTCCAAGGAGCTTTACCAGCATCCCATAATTCTTCGAGATGAACTTTATCTCTGAGAGTATCCATTGGTTGCCAAAATCCGTGGTGTTCATGAGCCATCAACTGATTTTCTTCAGCCAATTGCTTTAATGGGTACTGTTCCCATGTTGTAGAATCGTCTTCAATGTAATCTAACACTTTGGGTGATAATACGAAAAAACCGCCATTGATCATGGCGCCATCACCACGAGGTTTTTCTTGAAAACTTTTTACTTGACCATCACTCATATCTAATGCACCAAAGCGCCCTGGAGGAAAGGTAGCCGTCAAGGTAGCCAATTTACCGTGACTTTTATGAAATTCGATTGATTTAGCAATATCGACATCACCAACACCATCACCATAGGTAAAACAAAAAGCGTCTTCATCTTTTATATATTCAGCAACTCGTTTTAAACGCCCTCCCGTCATAGAACCATCCCCTGTATCGACTAAAGTTACTTTCCAAGGTTCTGCACGCTGATTATGTACATGCATTTGGTTGTCTTCCATATCAAAAGTCACATCCGACATATGTAGGAAGTAATTAGCAAAATATTCTTTGATCACATAACCTTTATAACCACAGCAAATAATAAAATCGGTAATGCCATGCTCCGCATAAGACTTCATGATGTGCCAAAGGATCGGCTTACCACCAATCTCAACCATTGGCTTTGGTTTTAATGAAGTTTCTTCACTTAATCGCGTACCAAGACCACCTGCTAAAATTACTGCTTTCATATACTTCCCTATTCTTTCTTAATGTCTAATAAATAATTATTTTGCTGGTGTAAATGCATCAGCGAAAAAGTTTTCTACCGCGAGATTTTTTGCGATTAAAGCTTCTTTAGTGGCTTCGATCATAACGGGTGACCCACAAGCGTATACTTGATACCTGGTTAACGAGTCGAAATCATCAACAATACCCTGATGAACATAACCCGTTCTGCCTAACCAAGAGGGATCATGTTCAGATAAAACTGGTATATAATTAATATGATCATGATCAGTCGACCATTGCTGAGCTATATCACTGTAAAAGGATTCTTTGTGTGGCATCCCCCAATAGATTGTTATTGCTCTTTTATCTTGCTGAGCAAGCAAGGCTTCAACCATCGCTTTTATTGGCGCAAAACCTGTTCCACCAGCAATAAAAATCAATGGCTTATTATCTGAACGTACAAAAAACGTACCTTTAGGGCCTTCAATCCGCATTAGTTGATTTGAATTTACCGCAGAAAAAATAAGCTCGGACATCGCTCCTTGAGGGAGGTGTCTTATGTGAAGCTCTAGGCCTGTTGAAACTGTTTGCGCATTCGCAATAGAGTAACTTCTTATCGTTCCTTTATAATTGAGATCAATATATTGGCCTGGTAGATAGTTAAAATTAGCCGTTGGCGGTAAGCGCAGTTTAAGGACAGCAATATCATGTGCGGGAAAATCTATCGTTTCTACTTTACAGGGAAATGTTTGGGATTTTATATCCACTAATTCAGGATAATAATGGGCATTAAGCGTGAGATCTGAACAAGCTTTACTGCAACACGTTAAGATTTTACCCGAGGTTACATGTTCACCATTTTCATTCTCAACTATACCTGAGATAAGCTCTGCTTCACAAATTCCACAATCTCCCGATTTGCAGCTATGCTCTAAAGGAACTGATTGTACTAAGGCGTCGTCCAATAATGTATTTTCACTGGTAAACATAATGCCCGATGGTAATATTTCGATATTATAAGTCATATTTCTGTTTAGTAATATTCGTTTAGATGTTGGATTGATTCAAAATCTTCACTCAGATAAAGCATTATCTGAGACAAATTTCGTCGTGAACGAGACACTTTTAGTTCGCCAAAAAGCAGTATTAGCCTCTTGTAACCAAAGAGACGCTAGCCTTCGCGAGCGCCTCCCCTTATTTTTGCCAATAGGTCCCCTATTCATCATACTTCCAACTAAAGTGTCGTGCATATTTGTTATAAAGAAGAAACATCAACACAAACAAAGCTAATTCTATGCTTTCGTGTACTAGGAAGTATTCACCTAATACACCAATTAACGACATAACAACAGAGGCGATTGAGATTAACAACAACGTTTGACGTGATGACAAGCCGGCACGTTGTAATATGTGATGTAAATGATCACGGTCTGGTTTAAAGGGGGATTTACCTTTGCGGTAACGCCGCATTACTATTGCTAACATATCCATTAACGGTATTGCACATATCCATAAAGCGGTTACTGGCCTAAACGATGCGTTATCACCTTGTGTGCCAATAGTTAATAACCAGATAACGCTAAGGCCAATGAACATACTTCCGGCATCGCCCATAAATATTTTTTTGCTATATTTATTGAAAAAACCCAGGTTAAACATTAAATAAGGCAAGATTGCTGTCGCTAAAATTAACGGGTAGGTTAAATAGCCGCTATTACCACTCATTAAAAATAACACTGCAATTGCTGTAAACGTATTCAGGCTTAAACTACCAATTAAACCGTCAATGCCATCTACCATGTTATAAGCATTTATGACTACGATTATGGCAAAGTAAGTAAATATTATGCCTAATGGCCCTAGTTCAATATTACCTAAGCCAAACAAGTTGCCCAAACTCGCAATATAACCACCCACACCGTAGATCATTAAACTGGCGATAATAATTTGTCCAACAATACGAATGCGTACTTTAAGGTCGTATTTATCGTCAAGTGCGCCAATAAACACCATCATCGCTGAGGCGATTAAGTACATACGAAGTTCTAGAGTATTTGGCAACCAAAGTAAGCTTGCTGCTAACACAGCAGCAAAAATAGAAATACCACCAATAAGGGGGATTTGACCTTCATGGTGTTTTCTTGCATTAGGTTTATCAACTAAGCCAACATCAACGGCAATTGGCTTGAATAAGTTTATAGCCAAAAAAGCAAAACAGAAAGCGCTTAAGGCGGTTAAGGTAGTAACTATCATCTAAATATACTCTTATTTACCTAGCACTTGGTTTGATTCAGTCGACTGAACTAGATTAGATTCTTTTTTATTGGCAATTAATGGACCGTTACCCATCTTAGTCGCAGTTCCCTTATTAGTAAAGTAACGTATTAATACGATCAGTACTGATATAATTCCACCTAGCATAGTACCTAATACAACGATTAATACGCGTTTAGGCTTAGCTTTTTCTTCTGGTGCGTTAGCAGGGTCAATGGTTTTTAACACGTATTCTTTTGAGACTTCTGCCAGCATAATAGTTTTAGTTTGTTGTTCAATTAGCTGATAAAATATGGTTTGCATATCGGCCAGCTGAGTTTCTTTTAATTTTGCCGTTAAATAATTGATGCTACGTTGCGCTTCGGTTTTGTCTTGCTCACGCATTGCGACGTTAATATCACTCACCAACCATAATAACCACTGCGTGGCAATTTCAGGGGATAGATGCTCAATAGCAAGTGTTATCATGCCTGTTTTTTTATCTACAGTGATAGTAAAAATATTTTTAAATTTCTTATAAGCCTGCCATGGAGAAGGCTCTGGTTTTTTAGGTGCTTTTACTTCTCTTACCCATTTTTTAATTTCCTGGTTATAAACTTCATCATCAATTATCAATGTATTAGCGCTAATATCCCAGCTTTTAGCCGCCATTAAAGGTACTAATAATTGATGATTATTAATGAATTTTTCTAGAAACACTCGTGATTTTAATACTTCTAGCGCCAGGCCTGTTTTGTCGATGCCTCCGCCACCAATATTAATGCCAGCTAAGCTTGCTAAACCGCCGAACTGCCCGGCCATTTTTGCTAAGCCACCCGCGCCAGTTTGCTCACTGGTTGGAGACAATAAGGTCGTAGCTTTATAAATGTTAGGCTGATTAATAGCATAGATGATTGATATTATGGCAAATAAACCACTGATGATGATAATCAATAAC
>Ga0209344_10000889_pt1 | contig 44710 bp, 62 predicted proteins | sample Cruoilmetagenom6_FD_187293 | JGI IMG/M metagenome (GOLD analysis project Ga0209344, IMG submission 187293) | Oil polluted marine microbial communities from Coal Oil Point, Santa Barbara, California, USA - Santa Barbara Oil Seep Sample 6 (SPAdes)... | ecosystem: Environmental > Aquatic > Marine... | reverse complement strand
AAACCCAGGGGCTAGTGCTGCTGGAAGCGATGGCGCTAGGCACACCGGTGGTTTCCACCGCCATGATGGGCACGCTGGATGTATTAAAAGAAGGAGAAGGCTGCCTGATCGCCGAGGATAACCATGACGACTTCGCCGCCAAGGTCAACCACCTGCTAAATGCTGAAACCCTGCGCCAACAGCTAACCGAACGCGCCCACACCTACGCCGCTAGCTGGCACGAAGATTCCAAAAGTGCCGAGCTGGTTGCTCTTTATCGAAAGCTTGTGGTTGAAAGTTTGGTTAAGAAGAAAAAGTAAGCGCCGAACTCTCCGTTGACACTTTGTGGACACAATCAGGGACTTAGGAAGGGAAAAACTCAAATCGCAGACACAAAAAAAGGCACCTAAGTGCCTGATTTTAAAGTTGGTGCCGGTGGCCAGACTCGAACTGGCACACCCGTAAAGGCGGCGGATTTTGAATCCGCGCAGCTACACTTTTAAGGCCGCGCTTGCACAAGGCTTTATAGAGAAAACAGCAGCTTACCGCTTTACTATATTTACATACAGCACATTGGTCGCGCTGATTCTGCGACCAAACTGCGACCACTCCCCTATTCTCACAGCTTGCAGGCACTAGCCACCTGGCTTATTGTCATGGCTCAATAACTGTATAAACAAACAGTAAAGGTGATCCATGAACAGCTACGATGCGCTATGCCAGCGAGTGCAGAAAACCATCAATAGCCCCAAGGCACAGACTGAGAAATGCGCCGAACTCCAGCGCCAGCCCGACGACAATACCGACGACTGGGCGCGCATGCTAAGCGACCTCGGCACGGTCGAGAATGTTGATTTGATACCGCTTGATGACAGCGCAGAGCACGTTCGTATTCGCTGGAATCCTGAAGCGGGGATGTAGTGAGCTACGCAGCTACTCAGTGGCGGAAGCGCCTTGAGCGCAAAGGCTGGATAAGCCTAAGACGTAGAGCGCCCGCCCACGGCATGATTGAATACCACGTCATTTATCGCGGGCACCTTTATAGCGGGCGGTGCAATGCCGCTGAGCTGAATGGCGAGGATATGCTTGTTGCTGGGACTACTGAATATCTGCTGAGAAGAACTGATCTGATAACGGAAGGCGTGTGGCGGCGGGCTAAAAACAAAACGGGGGAAATGGGCAGGGTATGCCGTCCCTGGCAATACCGAATCCCTTCTGCATACACATAAAACATCCCTGTCGTGACGCATCCGACGTGCTATAAGCGGCGTTCCTGGCGTCACACGCTCACAATAGCAGTGTTTCCGCGCTCATTATGTAAGAGATCTCTTACAAAAACTGTCAGTGATCTCTTACAAAAGGCACAAAAAAACCGCTTACGCGGCGATGTGCTGTTTGCGAATAGCGACCCTGCTAAACAGCCGCCAACGCTTGATCCGCTGCAATAAACAACTGGTCTACCTGCTCGCTACTCAGCTCCAGCGCCTCCGCCGCGGCCTGCAGCGTAGGATCATCCCGCCGCCAGTTCTGCGCTTTGTCGATAAACGCCCGCTCGGCAAACGTGCGGGCCGGGTCGTTGGCCCACGCTTCATAATCAGCTGAGAGCCCAGCGGCATCGAGTGCTAGCAGGGCTTCCAGTGCGGGTACTGCTTGGGGCACCTGTGGGGCGGGAGGTGGTGGATTAACAAACTCGCCGTTTTCAAACAGCATCCCACAAACTACATTATCAGTAACCTCAATAAATCCCTCTGCTGGGTAATATTGCTTTTGAACAACAACACCGCTCTGTATAAGTACGTAAGCCATTTATGCTACCTTCCATATTTTAACTTGCAGAAATGTATTTTCATTTCCGTCTGGCACTGATAATCCAAAGCCGTTCGACCCAAAAACTTGCGTGTAGTGTCTAAATTCAAACTCTTTACTTGATGCTATTGCAACTTGACCGAACAAAAAAGACCTTGAATGCACATTGTCTGATCCTCCACAATACTCAGATGTACCAAAAACTTGGTAAAATCCGTCAGTATAATTATAAAGCGCTAAACGGTGGCTATTTGCATAAACTGCAGGTGCCGACGCTTCAAAATAATAAATGCCAAGAGGCAACGTAATTCTTCCTGATGATAGTGAAGAACCTGTTATTTTATTTATTTTTACTGTATTAAGACTTCGCGCTTTATAATCGCCGCTAGCAGAACCCCCTCCACTAGATCCTGGCGGCTTCTCATCAACAATATACAGCAGTGCAGACTCGAAGGCAGGCTGAGGTATATCAGGATCTTCAATAGTTCGCCACTCTTCTTGCGTGCCATCAGCGCTAACAAACAACGCTTTATTTTCGTTACCGACTTTATCGGGCAGCGGCGAATCCCATCGAGTCGATGAGCCGTCTGTTATTAAGGATTTTCCAGCATTACCCGCCTGAGACGGAAGCCCCGATTCACTGATAGCCTGGGTTTGATCGCGAATGGTCGCCGCTTCGTCTCTGTACTCCTGCGTTGCATTACGCGCCGGAATTACTTCGTTGTCATAAATCGACTGCGTTGCGGTCTGGATCTGCGCCGTATCCGTCCTAATCTGATCCGTCGCATCACGAATGCCTGCCGTTTGCGTCTTGATCGCGTTGGTGTCAGTGATGGCCTGCTGCCGGGTATCCTCAGCGGCTTGCAGGGCATCATCAAGCGCCTGTGCAATGCTGGACACCATCGGGTTCAGTTGGGCACTGAACGTTTCTAACGCCGTTTGGGTGCTGGTGAACTTGGTAATAAACTCGCGCTGGTCACCGGTATTAATGCGGTAGAGCGTTAAATTGATTTGGTCAGGCGTGGACATGGCCATGGGCTATACCTCAATAAACGATAATTTGGTTTTGCGGTGCAGGGGTATGTAATGACTGTCGCCGTAGCCCTCCGTCATGCGCGCCAGGAACGCGCCGTTCAGGCGTTCGATGCCGGTGCTTTCGGGGTAGAGATCCACAAACACATCGGCAATCATGCCGCGCTGCCCCAGTTCCACCACTAACCGCGAACGGTCAGCCTCAACCAGCCAATTCAGCTCGATGGTGGCGGTGCGGCGGGTGTTGCCGCCGTTGATCGTACGCAGCGTCTGCCCGGCGCTATATTCGTGTTGGGCCCTGTCTTGGTTGGCAATGGGCAGGTCATAGCTCGCGTTAAACTCAGGCACCCAATCTTGACCCAACACAATGCGCCCTATCTCAATCGCGCCGTCACTGTTACCGGGGTCGTTTATCGTGATGCGGTAACCCGTGATGGGCGTAATCGGAAACCGAAACATCGTCGCTGGGTTTCGAAGCTGGTCGTTATAGGTCGCGCCCCACGGGTCGATGCCCGCCCGCCATACCCCAGCGGGGATAATCTCACCGGTGGACTGTTCGCCGCTGTCCCAGGGCTCGTTCGCCCCCTCTAGCAGGGTTAACCGTACCGTGCCCGAGGCGCTGAGGTTGTGGCGTATCAAGTTGAGGCTATCGACAAACGCACCAGCGGGCAGCGTGCCTACTATCACTAGCTCGTTTAGATCCGCGCTGCGGAATATTTCGGCGCGGTCGTTAATCTGAGTGTTTTCAATCGGCGTACCACTAGCCGCGCTACTGGCCGTGAGTGTCGCGGCGTCGTGTTCGTTGTAGAGCACTAGCCGTAGGTTTTTGGTTTTGCTCACAGAATGATCTCCAGCTCCGCTTTACCGCCCACTTTTTCCAACCGCACGGCAGAGACGCGCCCGACCCGCCCTGCAATGGGCGGCACGTTCACGGTAATGGTTTGGTAAATCTGAACGGTGGGCAGGTAGGTAATCAGCCGCCAACGCTCCCGGCGTACCGCGTGATAGCCCAAGCGCCGGTCGCGCTCGGCTACCGCGTCGGCGCTTAGCTGTATTAACGAATTAACGTTCTCAGGGGTAGCCAGGGGGTGATTCGGTAGCGCCTGCTCTGCCGTGCTTTCACGCCACTCTTGCTTAAACCGCGCCGCCAGGGTGGGGTCGGTATCATCGATCACCCCGGCAACGCTGCGCAGCGGGGCATCATTGCGCCCCCAGCGAAACGTTAGGCCCGACCACGGCGGCTCTACGCTAGCTAGCTGCAGGCTGTTTTCCTGCACGTTGTCAGCGCTGAGCGTTATATCCGGCGTGACACCGGGGTCATCGCTAACGCCTTCAAACACGCGCACATCGAGCCGGTCGAATGCGTCAATGTGCCAGCCAGCCCCCAACGATTCACATAGCGCGTCCAGCACCTGGGCGCCGTTGGTTTCCGCACTGCTGTAAAACCCCACCGTCACATCAGGCAATACGGTGTTGGGGGAAACCGTTTTGCCGTAGTAATCCGCAACCCACTGCACCATGGCCATGGGGGTATCGTGCTGCTCATGGGCAGCGGCGGTAATCTCGCTACCGCTACCGGGGCCGTTGTCCAGCGTAAAGGCACCATCGGTTAGGTGTGCCGTATGGGGCGCATCATTGCCAATATCACGCGGGGTAACGCTCAACAGCGGCAGAAAGCTTACCCGGTAACGCAGCGTTGCGGTGTCAGTGCGAAACGCGGGCACGTTGAAGCGCTGCCCCAGCAGCAGCGGCACCGGGCCGCCGTCGTTGGGTAGTTGCCCGGTGTCGATCGGTTCGTTTAGCTGTTCGCTGGAATCAATCACGCTGAGCGTAATCTCGCCGGTTTTGTACGACTCCAGCCCGCCGTTGGTGGCCACCGCAATGGGCCGAAAATCCGCCCGTGGCCACGACTGATCCCCCAAAAACAACCGCACCGGCCACCCGCGCCACTGGTAATCCAGCCACTCGGTAATTCGCCCATCGTTGCGCAGCTGGATTTTGCCAATCTCGATTAACCCATCGACCCGCGTAGAGATCCCCGACGCGCTAATCAACAGGTCATTCCAGACCGGGTTCGCCAGCGCTTCAAACGCCGGGGCAACGTAGGGTTTGTCGGCTACCTGCACCGTGCCGCCCGCGTGTTCCAGCTCCGCCAGCATCACGCGGTTTTCATTGGGGCTTTCTAACCAGCGCTTGAATTGTGCATCACTGATCATGCGGGGTTCCTTATTTTCAAACGGCTATTGCGCTCTGTTTCTTCCGCTGCCGTGGCGGTGCGGCGGGAGGGATCGACCAGGGCGCCCGTGTTACCGGCAATCGCCGCTAACTGGTTTTCCAGCTGCCCCACGCGCTCTAACAGCCGCGCGTTGTCGTCGCGCATACCCGCAAACGCACGCAACAGCGCGGCGTTGTTATCGGCCTGGGGGTTGGTTTGGGATTGAATGGGCATGGGGGGCATGTTCGGCATGGGCAGGGCGCGCTGAATGTTGCCCAGCTCGCCCATTAGCTCACGCTGATAGTCACCGGCGGCATAGGCGCGGAATTCATCAGCGATACCCTCACGCGATGGCACCACCATTTCACGGTCGTGGATCATTGCCAGCTGGTCACCGGGAATAGACCACGCCCCGGTGGCGTAGGGCGTCACGCCCTCGTTTTTACCGATAGCGTTATAGTGAGCTTCAACTGATCCGTAATCGCGGATGATGGCGTCTAACACCTGCTGTTGTGTCCAGCTAGAGCTACCGCCCTGGCCATTGGCGTTGACCTGGCTGGTTTTGTTAGCCAGGTACGCGGCTTGGTCAAACGCCGTGCTACCAGACCCACCGCCGCCACTGGAACCGCCCACACTCGCCGGGGCCGTGTCCGCATCGTAGTAGGGCTGGATTCCCTCGCCCCGCCCTACGGCGGCGTAGTGCGCTTGTATAGAGCCATAGTCGCGGATAATCGCGTCTAACACCTGCTGCTGCGTCCAGTCTGTGCGCCCATCCTGGCCGGTCTCGTTGACCTGTGCAGTTTTGTTAGCTAGATACGCCGCTTCATCAAAGCCACCCCCACCACTATTGTCGGCGAACTCCGGCAAAATCGAGCTAATCGCGGATGCTAGCGAGCTGGGCAGCAGATCGATAAGATCCGCGATAGAGCCCAATAAATCACTCTGCCGAACCTCTTCACTGAGCGACGATGACAACATTTCACGGGCCCGCTGCTGCTCGCGCAGCATCTGCCGCTCAATGCTCTCAATCGTGCCCAGCGTCGCTACCGATTCGCCGAAAATGTCCTCCAGGCTGCGAACCGAACTGGTCACATCGTCGTAAATCTCTGCGTACTGGCTAGACGACTGACCGTAGTAGTTAGCCGCTTCCGTGAGGTACGCGTTGGACGCGCCCTGCAGTTGGCTGGCAGCCTCGGTATCGCCGTTCTCTGCACGCACTTGCAGCTCAGCAAATTGGCGTTGCGCCTCCTGCAGCCGCTGTGCAGGGTCTAAAATCGATTGATCCGATAGCGCCAGCGAATCCAGCAAATTACCCAGCTGCTGGATAGCATTCAGCTCGTCACGCAGCTGCTGTTCACGCTGCCGCGCCACTTCGCTGGCCAGCGCCATCTGCTCGTTATAGGCATCCAACGCATCATCAACGCCGCCTACAATGCCGCTGCTGTAGAGGCTTGTGCGGTTTAGTAGATCAACTCGCTCAGCGACTCGCGCTGCTGCCAGCTCATTCTCTGCGGTGGTCGCGGCAAGCGTCGCTTGCCGCTGCTCTTCCATCGCCGCGATGTACTGAGAAAGCGGTGGATTGAGCTGTATAACGGTCGCTAGCTGCTCTTGCCCCGCCGTACCCATCAGCTGCAGCCCCTCAACTAGCTCCCGCACACCCTCGCGGGTCGTCGGCAGCTCGCGGCCCATGTCGGCAAACATGCCCGATAAGTCGCTAGCCAGGTTGTCGAATTTCTCCTGCTCGGTGTAGAAGGCGTCGTAATAGCCTGATAGCAGGCTGTTCAGGCTGTCGGTGCCGCCCACTAGTGAGGCGAGGTTACCGGCGGCATCCAGCGCGCCCGCTGCCGTGGCGTCGAATTGCAGATTGAGCCGGTCAACAGCACCGCCCAGCGTTTGCACGGCCTGGGCGCTGGATAGGATCGACTGCGTAGCGGCTTGAATATCTGATCCACTGCCCAGCGCCTCGCGGAACTCAGCGTTCATATCCGCGGCAACCGCGGCGGCCATTTCGCCGCCGACGTTCTCAATCTGCAGGCCACCCACCAGCCCTTGAACCAACGATTCGCCTTCGAACTGACTCAACGCATCTTCAAAAGCACTATTAGTCGCATCCAGAACGGCGCTTAAACGCTCATCTACAATGCCGCCGATGTTTTCAGTGCGACTAGATTCCCAGCCGTCCAACGCTGTGCGGGTTTGCTCCAATTGCGCGGCAGTCATCACGCTGGCTAGCGTGTTGTCGATCTCGACAAACGCGCCGACCATTTCAATCAGTGCATCGTCGTCAGTTTTCTGCTTTTTCGTGACGCCGATAGTGCCAAGCGCGGAATCTTGAGCCCAGCCCATTGAGCGGTCGTTGCGGTCGTAGCGGTAAACGCCATCGCCAGCGTTAGTGTCACCACCGATTTGCGAGCCGATTTGTCCATAAGATTTACGGTCAGATCCGAACAGTCCGCTCAACGCCTTGGTGATGCCGTCAGTGATGCCCAAGCCCAAAATGTTATCGATGGCGAAACCGCCCGCCAGCCAGGGCATAGCGGCGCTAATGCCAGAAGTGATGCTGCTCATTAGTCCAGTGCTAGCAACATTCCCCAGCGCGGCACCAGACGCCGCACTGCCCAACGCCCCGCTATAGGCGGCACCGCCAGCGACTTGGCTCGCGCTTGCTAACGCAGCGGAAGACAAACCGGTTGGCATGGCTAGTGAGCTAGAAGCGGCAGCGCCGCCGCCAAACAGTGAACTACCGGTCTTCCATAGATTGCGGCCAGCGCTTAACGTGTTGCTAAAATCAAATCCACCATTTGATTGAGCATCCGCTCCAGGGATACCCAGCCCCCCGCGCATATCAGTAGTGAAACCAATCACGATGGGCTCAAGCGTCGCTTGGTAGGCAATCTCACCGAGTAAGCGCTTAACGCCGTCCATCAGCCTGTCGCCGAAATCCTCAAACTCGTCATAGGCACCGGTAAACGCATCGCCAAACGTTTCATTGATACGGTTTGCGGCTTCTTCCCACGAGCGCGCAAGCTCTTTAGAAATAGGGTCGGCTTCGAGGGCCAACTGCTGCATTTCATCGCGGATGCCGCCGACCATACGAGCGTACTGGTCGCCATTAATTTCACCGGCGCGGTAACGCTGATTGATTTGCTCTAACGCATCGCGTAGCTGGTGGGCACGTTGGTTGTGGCGGTCGTAGGTGTTAATCAGCGACTCGGTTTGCTTTTCGTAATCATCGGCACCGGTTGCTGCGCGCGTGAACTGCTCAGCATTCCAGCGCACCGCCTCGCCGTACTCTTCTTCTGTCAGGGTGTTGTCTGATAGCGCCTGTTCCAGTATCCCCAGGCGTTCGACGTATTTATCATGCTCCGCTGTCAGCGGATCCATTTCGTGCTGAATGCTCCGCAGAGCGTCAGCCTGCTGTTTCGCTGACTGTTCAGCGGCGCGGGCTTGCTGCTCATAAGCCCGGGTAGCTTCACTCGCTGCCTGTTTTGCAGCTTCGGCGGCTGCGGCTTGATTCTCTTTTTGCTGCTCAAGGCGCTCTAATTCCATTGCATCAATGAGCGTCAATGAGCGGCGGAATGGGCCGGTTATCCCCATCGAATCCAGGTCGCGAGTAACCGCTCCTAGCGCCGAAGGATCACGAAGTGCCGCTATGCTGTCGCGAAGCTTTTGGTTATATTTTTCCCACTGATCTAGGGCTTCGGCGCTAGGAGCATTGCTATTCACCGAGCTGCCCGCATTAGCGGCACCGTCACTTACGTCATTAAACGTATTGGTCAGGGCTGCTAAGCGGACTCCCAGCTCATCAGCAGACACACGCCCAGCGCTGTATTCAGATGCAAGGATGCGCAAGTCGCGCATCACGTTATCTGGTATTCCTAACTGATCTTGCAAGCCCGTTAGCATGGCATCCAGGCTTTTAGCGCCACTTTCTACGTCATCAAAGCCAGCGTTAATTTCTTCAAAAAACGCACGCGCCTGGGTGCCGGTGCTGTCTTCAAAGCCTAGGCTAAGCACCTCTTCCCGAATTTTAGCCAGTGCCTGGCGGGCCTTGTCCGCTTCTTCTTCCTGACGATCTCCCCATTTAATCAACGCGGCGCGTTGGCTTTCAGTGGATAGCGTTTTGAAGTCTTCAATAACGCTATCAAGCGGCTCATCCATGTTGACCAGCGAACTCGCAACTTCATCGCTGCTATCACGGAACATAAAGAACGCAGTAGCGGCCAGTGTTGCCACTCCCAAGGGGCCACCGATCAGGGCGTAAGCGCCGGATGCTGCCCGAGCCACGACTGTAGCCCTTTGAGTCGCCGCCGCGTTGGCATTCACGGCAACAGTGTGTTGTGCCGTGGCCGCTATGGCCTGTTGGCGAGCTACACCCAGGCGCGCCAAAGCGGCGGTGTGAGCATCCGTTCCTTTGGTCGCTCGCGCCTCTGCAATCGCACGGCCTAATAGTCGCTTAGCGGCGGTGGCTTCAGCGGCTGAACGGCGTACCGCCATTTGCATGGAGCGCTCATCAGCAGCCGCGGCCGCGGCACTGGCGGCGTTTCTCTCAATCATCTTACGGGTAGATGCCACCATTGATGCCGCGTAACGGCCCGCCATAACTGCAGCTGTCAGCATGGCAACATCTTTCACTTCATTCAGAATGCTGGCAGCGCCACCCGCCCCCTGAATGAGATCCGTCAACCCGCCTACGGCAGTGGCTAACCCAGGCCCAAGATCGGCCACCAGCTGGTTAGTAAAACCGTCCATAGTGCCCGTGAGCTGATTCATGGCGCGATTAGCTTCAATGGCGCTTTCAATGTCCATTTGCGACATTGCGACGCCCAGCATTTGCGCCTCGTTGGTAAACTCCCGCAGCTTCGCGGCGTTATTGTCCAGCAGCGGTAGCAGCAAAGTGGCATCGCTACCCAGGCGCTCTAGATAACTGATCTGCTCGCCACGGGTTTCCAGCGTACTAATGGCATCCGCAATGCGTAGCAGCTGCTGATCGGGCGCTAATCGCTTCATCTCGCTGATATTGAGATTAAGGTTCTCAAACAGCGCAGCCGCTTCGCCCGTGCCTTCAGCGGTAAATTCACCGATACGTTCGGTAATATCTTTGAGAATATCGCCCATTTGGCCGCCAGCCAGCCCTGCTTGCTGGGCGGCGTAGTCCCACGCCTGTAAGTTTCCCGTGGCCATACCGATGCTTTTAGCGAGCGAATCCGTATCGGCAATAATCTTCGCTTGGTTAATAATACTGCCCGCTCCGAACGCCCCCGCTAAGGCAGCCGCCACACCGCCCGCGCTTGCACGCAGCGTGTTCAGGCCTTCGCTGGTATCATTCACATCATCATTAAACTGGCGGCTGCGGCGTGAACCCTGGTCAAAGCCCTGGTTCAGCCGCGCCAGCTGCTCATCCGTGGCCCTAATGGCCCTGATGCCACCGCTAGCATCTCCAGTAATAATGATGCCGGTTTTGTATTGCTTAGCCATGGGTGGCACACCTCACATTGCGGGCACAAAAAAGCCCGCACTTGGCGGGCTTTTTAAATTTTGGGCATTAAAAAACCCGCTCACATTGGCGGGTTCTTATAGATTACATATTATCTACTAAGCGTCATATGTAGCCGTAAGTCTGAAGCAACTTTCGCAATAATAGATACTTGTTCACCATCGGGCTTAGTAAAGGTGAAGTTGTTTTCACCTGGCCTAATAACCTTTTTTATATCATTGCTGGCAGATATGATCCTTCCATTTATTTCTGCTAGTGACCAGTCAGCATAGACTTTATCAAATAGCGGTGATTTGTCGGAAATTTTCACCACCTTAGGCCCAGTATGGCCCTGCAATCCTTTATGCGATTCAGGCCATGAACCGTTGCTCACAACATTTGTATCCGAGTCTACGTTATGGGGTTGCACACCTAGCAATGAACAGGAGTTCTTATAAATGTCATTAACCATGCTAAATAATGCCGCAAGTAGCAGGGCACTAACAGCTTGACCAATACCCAACGACCAAATAAAGAGGTTTGCTTCTCTTACTGTCTCGATCCGACCAAATCTATTTTCGCGCGGAACCTCGATAAATCCAGCCATGGCAATAACGGCAACGCCTCCAATACAGGCAAGTATTGCTAATAGCCACGCAAAGTTTACCCACCCTGACCACCGATCTCTATCTTGCATTTTACTCATCTCATCACCCTTTACGTAACCAAGAAATCTCAATCTAAGCTTTATTACTTAAAACCTAGCATGCTGAGAATACGACGAACGAATCCTTGCTTTTCAGTTTCGATATTTTTTGTGACTTTCTCCGACTTCACCGAGGGAGTCGATTCTAAGCTTCCTTCACAAACGGGTGGTTCAAGGGCGTTCTTCTCAGGCCTACGGCCTAATAAAGCAATCGCTTGCCTTAAATCATCCACTTTCGTGTGTTCACGAGGATTAAGCAGCTCACCTGTAACGGGGCTGACGATCTCGCCCACCATGCGGTCAACCATAAACATTTTCATGCCCATGCTCTCTAGGCACATGCCTTTAAGGAAAATCCTGCCACCTTTGGACGAAACCCGCTCTATTTGAACATGCCGCTCTTTGGGTGTTTGGTCTCGCTCCCCTTGGTACTTAAATCGCACCTCAACAGGCTTTTCAAAATCGTTTGATGCCCATGCAGGCTCGCCTTTTGATGGGCTTTTGGCATTGACTGGCGGCACGGGCTTTTCTGGTGGAGGGGTGGATTTTGGCTTGCTTGGTCGCGGCGCAATGCCCACCTCTAGGCTGGCCGTTGATTTGCCGTAACCTGTCCATTCATCGTCGTCATACGAACTATGGCTGCTTGCTTTTTCTGGCTGCTTTATCTCTTTGATCGCCGCCGCACCAGGCGCACCGCCTTTACTCTTTACTATGTCCGCTAACCAAGGCCATTCATAAGCAGGCCATTCCCTCATTAGCTCTTGCCATGCGTTGTATTGGTAGTAATAAGGGTAGGTCTGAATGGCATCCGCAAGACCAGACACCATCCTATCCACCAGCGCTTTCAGCGCGGGCAGTAGATTGGGAGCAGGCAAAAACTCGTGGCAGGGCGGTAATTTTTCAGGATTTTGTTGGGCGAAGCTGGCTAGATCTTTCGCCAAATCAGCTTTCCTTCCCTTCGGCTCTAGCCCATTCTCTTGCATCAATGCTTTAAGCTCATTCACCTTAAAGCCATGAAATAGAATAGCTTCCCAGTCCTCCTGACTGCTTGGCACCCACCGCTTTATCAGGTCGGATTTTAACGCCTGGTGTGTCTGAGCTTCAGATAATGGCAACGGAATAGATTTGATACCTGGCTGCATATCTAGCAGTTCGTCTAATGCTGAGAAATAACCTTTAAAACAATAAAGCTCACCAAGCATAGCTTTTGGCGCCCGATTGAAGGCACTTTCTACGTCTTCAACCTCAAGCTCATAGGTATATTCATCGTTGAAAAACTTCTCAAAATGCGGCTTAGCCTTTTCCATGGGCAGGCCTTTCAAATCCTCCCGCATATCCTGAAGGTCTGTTTCGTCTTTAACCTTGATAGGCCCCTTGGTGATCGATAGCCTTTTGGGCTTAAAAAACCCTGCTTCATCCTCATAGAGTGACCAATCCATCCCCTTCCCCTTTTTATAGTTCCCGCAAGGAACCATAAACGAGCAGCGGCGTATTTTCTAATTTTTATTACCGCCCACGGGCTATGCCTGGACAGCGTTGGCCCAGTGATTTAACGGCCCGCTTGGCGGGCCTTGTGAATTACTTAACGCTCAACGCGCCAGCGTGTTTTGCAGGCAGCCAGTGGTTTTGGCGAGTGAGGCGACCAGGCTTTCTAGGTGCGCCAGCTTTTCCTGGGCCCCGATCTTGTTAATCCCGTTCATCGAGCAAAGGTGCGTTAGCGCTTTAAATTCTTCCTGCACGTTGGCGATGCTGCCCACCTTGATAGTGGCACCGGTGCGCGAGGCTTCGGCCAGTTGCGTTAGTAGACGGCGAATGTCCGAGTGGTACATGGCGTCCATGCCCACCAGTTGATGCTCTTGCCAATCCTGCCACTTCCGCGCTAGCGGGTAGTCGATGGTTTCCGCTACGGGGGCGGGCAGTGTTTGCTTGCCTAGGTACTCGCCTTCTAGCGTCATGCGGTGAATGTATTCGACCGCCTCCGGCAGTTGCTCGGGGCTTAGCTCGTCAATGTGATCGACGTTGAACCGGTGGTGCACCAGACAGTAGGCGGCGCTGTGCATTAAGCCACGCTTGGTGGTGAGCATAGTCACGGCTGCTCGTAGGCCTGCGCGCTCGTCGGGTGTGGCGGTTCGGCTTAGCTTCTGCGCCATCCAGTTAAAGGCGTTTATATAGGCAACTTTAATTTGAGCTGCCTTTTGACCTGTGAAACCCATTACCAGAAACATGAAACCGTCTTTATCCATTTCGATAACCCGAGATTCGCGTTTGGCACCCTGCCCTAAATTAACGGTTTGAACATCAGCGCAAAAATGCGCGCATGTAAATTCTTGCGGGCAATCAAGGTTATCGATCTTGCGAAGCACATCACGATGGCGCTTTCCAAACGCCTCTGCCACTTTCAATGAAGTGGTTTTAAGTGCGCCCTGTACGGCATGGATAAAGGCTTCTGGCTGGCTAGAAATATGTGTTGCGGCAATAGCTGTCATGTCTTGGAACTCCCGTATCTTAAGTCGGAGTTCGCCAACAACCTTCCTACAGTTGGGAGGCGAACCGTACGCGGGGTAGGAAGACCGGAGATACAGGAACCCGGCACACCCGAAGGTGTCCCACGCACGGCCCGCCATAACGGGCGCAAAAAAAGCGCCCTTAGGCGCGGTGCGCCTGCATCTATCGGGTTCCTACGCCCGAACCACTGATTTTGCAGCGGTAAGGGAATGTTGGCCCAAGTAGGCGCAGGCGTCAAGCTGCCTGTTTATTATGGTGGCGCTGCGGTTGCTTCTAAAGGGGGTCGGTTGGCCTGTTTGGAATTACAGGGGTTTGTCGGCCAGGCATTAAAAACCCCGCTTGGGCGGGGTTAGTGGTTATGGAGCACTTCTATAATTTCTCGGCTTTTCTTGAGTGACTTTCTAGCATCCTGCCACGTAATAGGCCTATCCCACTTGTAGTCTGCATCGTTGCGCAGAACCCTTAGCTGATCAAGCTTCTTACTTTCAGGCTTCCACTTTTTCCCGAGCGCATCTACTACCCGCTCATGTGATTTGCCTATACCGACCAAGCCATGGTCATCACATGCCTGCTTTGCCGTAAGGTGAGCAGCATAATAAGCGCGGTTAATCATGCTTCTAAGTTGGTGTGGGTATATCTCATCCGCAGGCGTTACAGTCATATCGCTGATGTAGGAAGCAATTTCAATTAACCGATGAGGCATATCAAAAAGCCTCAATCGGGTCATGAGTTGCCGGGAACTGACGTATATCCCTGACTAAGCACGTCATAACACGCCGAAGGTCTGGATTCATCTTGTCATCGTCGATAGACATTTCAAGCATCATGTCATCAAGTTTATCCAGACGTTCTTCGTCTTCATCGGTCATTACTTCAAAGACAATGTTTTTGGAGCCATCCTCGTGCTCAGCTGTGTCGATGAGCAGTTCAAGCCTCACGTTGCGTTGGTGCGCCAAATGCTGGCGTATGACGCCATGAATATTGTCAACGTATTGGGTGTAGTGCTCGACCGATATATTCGCTTCGGCGAGGATTGCTGAAACTTCAGCGTCGTCAGTAATTGATTCCATTTCCCCACCCAAGTTTTCAATTCTATTTCGTAGATCTGCTACCGCTTTAACATCACCCGAGAACCAAAGCGCTTGAACAACAAAGTTGAGCACTTTCTCGCTTCCTGGATTTATTGCCATGGCACGCTTGGAAAGGTCTCGTGCAAGCACCGGGTTATTGGCGAATAATGCTATCGAGGAAAGGTTCAAGAGTAGCGGCGTGTCAACTTGGTCTTTTAAGGTGCTTAACGCTTCGTCAAACGCAGGAAAATCACGCTCAATCTCTGCTACCAGAGCCGACCTAATTAATGACAGAAAGCGGTTGTCCTGCTTGTCGAACAGCATGCGCTTTAGCCGCCGAATCTGAAAATCTGTGATCTCAGGGCGATTATCTTCAAGCCATCCCGACAGCTGAAAAGCGTCTTGAACAGCATGTGCGACAGTGACTGGCTTTGGCATGAGTGATGAAACGTGCCTTGATGAGTTTTGCTTATGTTCGTCTATCTGCTAAGCCGCGTCAAAATTAAAAGGCTTGAATAGCTACACCTCCCATTTTTTCTAAGCCACAAACGCCCCATCCCCATAACCAGCAGGCAAGTACTGCTCTTAATAAAACAGCTTGATAGCACCAACATGCCTGTGAACGCCCATTTCTGTTTGCCGCTTGCGCAGCCGTCAAGCTGACTGTTCATTATGGTGGCGTTGCGGTTGCTTCTAAAGGGGGTCGGTTGGCCTGTTTGGAATTACAGGGTTTAGTGACCGGGCATAAAAAACCCCGCTGGGGCGGGGTTTTAATAGTAAATCCAACTAATCTAGCTTTCCCTAAATTGGCGTGAAAGGTTCGCTAAATATTGAATTAAACTGCCTTTTTCATCTGCTAGTTTATGAGCGTATGGATATAGAAGTGCTAAAATACAGTATCTTTCTTCATCATATAGATGCTGGGTGTATACAAGAGCTGCGTCTCTTTCAGGCTCGCTTACCAAGCACACTCGCTTGTCAAGCCGCTTTGAGGAGAACCCTACACGTGGTGGCACGCAAATGTGAATATGCATTAATCCAGCTGATGCAATGATACCCGGCTTAGTATATGGGGAATCTTTCCCAAACCTAGCGGGGATAGTCTCTGAATCACCAAGAAAATAATGCATGTACTCAGTAAAATCGGACTCAAGGTTTGCCATTAGGCCAGGAAAATCTTTGGAAAAATTCTCAAACAAATATGCTGTATCTGGATGAAACGAAACATCCAACGGTGCTTTTTTCCTGGACCTCATTAACCACCTGCTTAACCAATTCTATTTGTCATGTACTCAGCTGCTACAGCAAAAGCTTCCCCAGGGGTAGCACCCTCTGAAATTTCGGGTGACGCTGATGTCTGCCAAGCCATGCGCTCAGCAGTAACTGCATTTGAACGGGCTAGTGCTAAGTTTCTGCGCAATTCTTTCAGACCAGCTTCTTTAGCAAAGTCATCATCTACATTTTGTAAAATTTCTTTGATCTGATCTTCTACATCACGCAAAGAATCAACCATGCCGGTGTATGGTTCGCTATCAACGATTACATCACCTTCCAGCTGAGATAACCGATATGCATCTGCTTCGAAAAGCTGAGCTAGCCTATGAGCCTTGTGAGCACTACGTCTTACTGACACACAAAACTCAGAGATGCGCCTTGTTTTCGCAGCAGAAGAACACTGATGCACAACAGCTGTTCTCGAGGTATTGAGATCAGTTGCTGTTGTAGAAGCGGATCCAACTCCGCTAGCTAGGCTAGTAAGCATGCTAATAGCAAAACCAATACTAGTTTTCTGGATCGTTTTCATTTCTCGGCCCTCTCAAAGAGGTAATATTCCTATTAATATCAGTAATTTAAGTAAAAATATGAAGTGATAGCTCAGGAGTTTTCTCCTTCAGGAATGTCATCCTACACCAAATTACACTGAGTGCACATTCATTATGATTACATTTACCATAGCAGCGGTCGTGCATACTACCAATTTTAACTTTGCGAAATGATGCTTGCTTAACGTCTCCAACATTTTCAAATAGCCCAACCCAGGGCACCGATTAAGGCAGCTGTCCCTATCAATAATGCGGCGATATTGGCAGCTACAGATAAGAGCAGCCCCGCGCGATCAGCTCCTTTCTCTGACATATTACCTCCTACACGCAGTCGCGTTTTCGCGCCACTACGCCTATAATTATCCATACATCGTCTCCATGCTCATTCATGGGGAATTGATCAGAACCCCCGCCGAGTTGCCCCTCGGCGGGGGTTCGTTTTTTACATCTTAGCCGCATAGGCAATGACTGGTAACGTGCCCCCTCAAGCTGAGATCAGCACGAGCCTGCTTCTCTTAAGAAACCTGCTTACACCCACGCTCTGCTAAGAGTGCCAGCCCATTATCTGCTTTATTTTCATACCACATCGGCTAAGTGTTCCATTATTCTCTTGCTCCACCCCTACGCCACAAACCCCGCATCGGGTTCTATTTCTGGCGTTAGGCCCATGTGATTCATGATCTCCTTTACACGCACTAGGTATTGCTGCCTATTGCGGTACTGGATGCTCTCCGTTACCTGCGCTTGCTGCTCGGCTTCCTGCTCGGCTAGGTGGCTTTGTTCGTTCATCGCAGCGAGCGCGCCCGCTTCGATGTGCTGGATCTGGCCTAGCAGCTTGTCTTGCTCGTCATAATCCAAGCGGGCAAATTTGGGGTGGCCATAGAGCGAGGTGTAGTCGATCCCCAGGCGTTGCCCGCCCGACATGCCTATGGCCGTGCGCCACTGGGTGCGCATGGCGAGAAACAGTTCCAGCGCTGGCCAGTGTTCTTCCCACACCTCGTAGTGCTTGGGGGCTTCGTTGGCCTCGAACTCTTCTAACCCCCAGCATTCCGCATCCTGTTTGCGCTGGTCGCTGGGGGCTGGGCCGCTGGCCCACCACTGGCCAGCGCCGCTTAGTTTTTTGCGGCGGCCTGGCTACGGCCTTCTTGGGCGGCGAACCAGCTCATGATCAATGGGCGGCGGATGTAGGTTTCTTGCATTAGTTGCTCAACCAAGCCTTTATCAAACGGCAAGTCCTTTTTGTCTTCGCCTTTGATACCGCTGACGTTCACCAGGTCTTCCAGTAAGTCTTCGTCTTTTTTCTTACCTGCTTGCTGGGCATCCACAATGGCTCGGTAGTCATCCCATTTATGAAGCTTCCATTCCGCTTGAATGGTAGCTGTCTTCTTTTCGCCCGGCACTTGCACGGGTACGTCGACAGTGGTGGTTTCGATTTTCTTTAGAATAAGAGACATGGTGCTTTCCTTTTGAGTGTCGCAAATAAGCACGCCGCCCTGTGGGCGGCGTGATGTTGTGGCTGGTTAAGTGATTAGCGGAAGATCAGCGAGAAATCGCCGTCATCATTCCCGTTGGGCAGCAGGCGCATATCCATTTGGTAATGGGTAATGCCGTCGGAGTCGCTTTCCTGCGGGGCGGACAACTGCGCCCGCGGGAAGGTCATTTCGACGATGTTGCCCTCTTCGGTGCCGTGTACGAATGAGATCTCCGAAAGCTCGATAATCTCGTGAGATTCGATCTTCGGGAAAATGTCGTAGTCATCGATCCGCGGCGCTTCGATGTTGAGCTGGCCACTGGCACGGCGATCCGTCACGTGAATGCCTTCGTAGCCGACCAAGTGTCGATGCACGACCGTATTGCCAATATCAAACGAACACGACTGCATGCGCGCCATGAAGCTGTCCATCTGGAACGAGCTGTTCATCTTGTTGACTGGCACTTCTTTGGCTTGTGGCGCGAGCGTGCCCGTGGTTGCCGGGGCGGTGGTTGGCCGTTGATACAGCCCCATTACATTGAACTGGATGTAGGGGAAGGCCTTCACATCGCTGGAACGTGTCCAGGTGCCACGCACACCGGGCATTACTTGCAGCTCACCGTCTGACCACCACAGCAGTGATACCGACTCCATGCCGGTGGATACCGGGTCATAGATTACTTTCTCTTCGCCCACGGTTTCGTCGATGGTTTCGCTCATCGCGCAGCAACGTAGCAGCAGGCTAAATGAGGGAGGCACGCCTTTGGTGCCCGAGCCTGCATACGGTACGCGGATCTGGCGTGAGGTGTACGGCGCAGTATTGGTTTGCTCAAACGCACCAAAGCCTTGGCGAACGCGTTCACGCTCGGCGGTATCGCCTTCATAGAAGCCCGCTGCCTCACGGGTTACCACCTCAATCAGCGTGGCGGTGGAGAGATCAGTAGGCGTTACGCCGTACTCTGCTTCCACTACTACCGCGACAATTAGGCGGCGCCATAGTTTGCCTTCACTCATTGCCGGTTACCTCTTGCTTGGCCGCCGCCTTGACGGGCTTGGTTGCTGCGGTGTCGGTTTTTACCAGGGCCGCGGCGGGTTTCGATTCGGCCGCTTTCGCGGGCTTCTTTGTTGGCGTGGGCTGGGTGCGGTGCACTAGCTCGCGCTTGCCGTCACGGATCACGTAACGGCCTCCTGCATTCGGCATGGGGGTTTCCTCCAGGCATAAAAAAACCCGCACGCGGCGGGGTTTGTGGGGTGGTGGTTGGTTAGGGCTAGTTACGCAGCCAGGTGTCAGTGATCCAGAACTCCCGCCACCAAATCAGCTCGCCACGTATGTCGGTAGTTTGCCCACCGCGGTACTGCATGGGGTTGTGCATCTCACTAAAGCCATGCCCCATAAGTGCTTCTCTCAGCGCTTGACGCTGGGCTTTAAACTCGGCCCGCTTGCACACCAGCCAAATGCCATACGTTAGCCGCACCGCTTGCACGGGTCGGGTGGTTTCGGCATCGCCTTTGGCGGTGTCTTCGGCAAAGTAGGCGAGCGCGGCGGGCGTTTGTAGGTCGAAGTTATCGATAGGCTCGGCAAAAGGCGCATTGTCTATCGTCGCCATGCCCGGGCATTTTTCCTGCAGCAGTGCCAACAGGTCGTCAATGATGTCCGGGTCATTCATAACAAGCCTGCCTTTTTGTTGAGGATGTAGTTCAAGCGGTCGTTAAACTGCTGTGGCAAGTCTTGCCGCACCATGTCTTGAGCCGCTTCGATCACCTGGGGATTGCCCACCATTTCCGGTACCGAAGGGCCAAAGCGCATCACCGGGGCGCTCTGATTGTCGCTGCGATCTTCACGGCGGAATATCTGGCTCTTCGCCAGCCAACCACCCTTCACTATCTGGCGGCCCTTGTCTTTACGCACCCGAACGGTAACGCCACGGCGGCGCGCCATACTGCCCTTGCGTGGCCCGCTTTGAACGCGACGATTAGAACTCACCGACACCCAGCGCTCACGAGGCTTAAACTGCACCAGCGGCAAGCGCCGGCCGGTATACAGCACCGCTCTACCCGCATCACGGTCGATACGCTGAATGGTCAGGCGCTTACGTATATCGCCCGCGCTTATGTCGTAACGCTGGCGGGTTTCTTTGCTGAGCAGCGTGGCGGCTTTTTTGGCCGTAGCATTCACCGACCAGCTCAGCGCCTTTTCTACGTCTTTGGGGTCGAACTGCTGCTTTAGCTGTTGCAGATCTCGCACATCAAATTGTAGGTTGGGCATGCTTCCCCCTTGGCGTTACGACACCCAGAGGCGGCGCCATTCACCATCGTCCTCGAGAGTTTGCTGTACCGTCCACGTCCGGTTGGGCAGCGTGATCGTATCGCCACGCTTTGAGACCGCAACGCTCTCAACCGGCACCAGTACCGTTGCTACTTTCATGGCCACTTGATCTTGGTCGTAGACCTCATAGCTGAGATCAAGCTGATAAGGCACATCTAGTAGAGGCCCACCGATGGAGGGTACGTAAGAACAAAGGCCGTCACAGAGGTGAGTGACAACCGCCTCATTGAGGCGGCTTAGGTGGTCACCAAACATGGCGTCCTACTCAGTGAGTTTGATGCACGCCTGAGGCCGGGTGCAGAGGTGGGCCGGGTTGGACTGCGCCTCAAGCTCTACGCCTTTGTTGTGACGCAGCGTTTCACTTGATGCGTAGTACGGCAGCCCCATTGTGTTGACAGTGTCGTTATAATCCGCCGGTGCAAAACGGGTAATGAAGAGATCCATCACGCCTAGCGGCACCACGCGTGCTTGATCGTCTGGGATCTTGACCGCACCGCCACCCCGGTAGCGCTCCCAGTAAATACCGCCAAAATAAAAGGCATCACGTGGATCCGCTCGCAAGCGTTCGCCATTCTGCCAGCGCTCGTAGGCTTCTTTCACTTTGCTATGGCTAATGAATTTGCGCCAGAAACTCTTGCCGCACATCGCCGTCGCTCCAGTGAAGGAAAGCCCGCCTAGCGCTGTTTCGATGTGTTCAAGAATGTCGAGACACTTTTCTTGCATTGGCGTGCCTGCGGTACCAAGCACCATCCCTACCGTTTTTTCTTCAATACCAAAAATCTGGTATAGATCGTAGATAGCGGTAGTACCATCAGAATCCAGCACCTTGCCCTGAATCGCACCAATGCGGTGGTACTCGTGGGTAATGTCGATAAAGCGGGCCATCTTCGCCAAGCGACGATTCACAACGGTTTGCACGGCTTGCATTTGATCTTCGCTAGCGAACTGACGGACGTTCTGTACTTCATCCGCGAGAATGGTCGCCGTGGTTGGCAAGTGGGCCGTTGTGAAGGTAATACCCTTGCGCTTGTCGCCACCAATCACTTGGCCAGGCGCTCCACGCGGTTTGTTTTCTACCAACCCGAGATTTTCGCCATCTTTCTCAATCAGCACACTCGTGGTGCTGACGCCTTCGGGTTCAAACAGGCCTAGGGAGCCGATCTGGTTAGGGGTGTAATCAACTTCGTTAATGGCGGCGGTCAGCGACACCATTTCAAAAATATCGGAATCAAAGGGACCAGGCATGGTCAGTCTCTCTCTTTTCGGTGATCGGTAAGGGTGATGCTGCCCTGCCTGGGCAGTCAGCGGGGCTTAGTCGCGGGTGATGATGTGCAGCGCGGCGAGGTCTTCAATGCCAGTGGCAATCTGCGGGTCTGTTGCTGCAGCTGGCCAGGTGAGCATTGCGCCATGAACGGTGCAGTCACGGGCATGGACTACACAAGGCTGAGGTGCTGTGCTGGCATCCACGGCGGCGTAAAGCACCGCCACGGCTGTTTCGGTGCCGTCAGTAGCGGCGGGGGCTAGCTGCACATAATCTCCATCGCCGTTTAGCGCCAGCACTGTGCCTGGCACATGGTTGCCACTGGCTAGCGTGCCTTGCTCGCGTGAGCGCTTCGGATTCGCTTCTTCCAGCAAGTGCTCGGCGGTATGGGTGCCTTCGGTGTACGTTTTGCTTGGCATGACACTGCCTCTTCTATCGAGTTAATGAGAACAGGCTAGGCCTGCTTGGGACGGTGGCGGGCATAGATCTTGTCGTAATCAATACCCTTACGGTGCCCGCCTTCCGGCGAGTGGCTGTTATGGATGGTGAAACGGTTGCCGTGAGCCGCGGCTACGTCATAGATGTATTCGCTGGCCTCTTTCTCGGCCATGCCGTTGGCTACTAGCTTTTCCATCAATTGGGTTTGGCCGGTGGTCTGGCAGGCTTTCATAATGGCCGTCACACGCTGGCGGTCTTTTTCCACGATTTCCAATGCGGCATCACTACTTAGCGCACCATCACGTGCTTTAGCCTCAAGGCCTGCAATGACGTCAGGGTGACTATCCTTAATTGCCATCACCGCCTGGTAGGCCTGAATATCGTCTTTTGGCTCTGCTCGGGCGCGCATTGTAATAATGCGGTCGCCTAAATCGGCGGCTTGGGCTTCCGCCTCTTCAGGAGTAATATCGAACGCCAGCGCCAGCGCATCGGCAGCGGTCATGGTTTCGTTACCACTCCCTGACAGTTGCGCTTTTAGCTTGGCGATCTCGCCAGCCTGCTCAAGCTGTTTCATGAACAGCTTAGGGTCAGTGCAGGCAACGGCTTTTAGCTGTGCGTCCGCTTCGGTGGCAAATCCCCATTCGATGGCTTCATCTGCACCCAGGAATGTGTCGCCCTGGTCTAGCAGCGCGGCAATCTCTTCTTTACCTTTGCCGGTGGTGGCGGCATAAATATCCACCATTGAGGCATCAATGGTTTTGAGGTTGCGGGCGGTTTCTTCCATTTCCTGAGCGTTGTAGAAGCCCAGCATCAAGCCGCTGGCACGGTGGGTCATCATGGTGGAGCCAATCGCCATCGAGCGCGTGTCACCAGCCATCATGATGATGGTGGCAATACTGGCGGCGGTGCCGGTTACCCGCGTATGCACCTTGGCTTGGTGATTGCGCAAGTAATTGTAGATGCGCACACCGCTGGCCACGTCACCGCCGGGGCTGTTGATCTCTAAGGTGATCTCATCAAGTTCACCCAACGCATCTACAGCGGCAATGAAATCGCGGGCGGGCTGTTCGCCGGTGAAGTCACTGATCCAATCCGGTGCCCAATCGCTACCGATGGGTTTATCAATCGAGACAATCGCTTTGCGGGCGTTATCGGCCAGCGCTTGTGCTGTGAACCATGGCATGGTTATTCGTCCTCGTTTTCATCTTCGTTGGCTGCCAGTGCTTCGAGCGCCTTCTGCAGCGCGCCGTTTTTGGCGGTGATTCGGGGGTCGGAATCCAGCACCAATCCGTACTTGTCTGCGCTGGTGTTGCCTTTCGCAATCTCGGCATCGAGCAGATCCAGCGACCAGCCCCGTTCGCCAGCTTTCTCGCTGCGGGGTGCCAAGCCTGAGCGCACTTCAAGCAGATCGGCTGTGACTTCTTTAAGCGGGTCTACCCAGCTCCACTTTGGCGCAATCCAGTCAATGGCAAGCAGCTGGTCTCGTTTCTGCCAGTAGTTGGCGATCTGTAAGCGCCCGCTGGTCACGGCAACGTCTAGCCACTTGGCGGCAATACGGCGACACCACTGGTGGACAATCAAATGGGCTTGAAGCGCTTCGGCGCGACGGCGGAACTCTAAGAGGCCAGCACGTATTGAGCTGTAGTTAACGCCTTTGAGGTCGCCGGTAAGCTGTTCGTAGGTAATACCTGCACCGGTGGCCACTGCTAGCAGTTCGGTGCGCAGCCATTCGGTGTACTGGCTTTGAATATCCGGCGGCGTAGAGAAGGTGACCTCTTCGTCATCCTCCAGGTAATGAATGCCGCCAGGTGTGAATTCAGTTAAGCCTTCGTCTTCCCCCGGCATGGTGACGTTGGTGCCGAAGAACGGGCCGTCATCTTCTGGGTCGTGGTCGGTTTTGCGCTTAACGAAGGCACCAAACAACTGGGCGAGCTTTTGCCGCGCCAGCGTGGCGTCCTGCATTTCGTCAATTTCGTACAGCCGCACAATCACACTGGTGAGTTCTGGTACGCCACGTAGTTGGCCTGGGCGGGTACGTCGGTACATGTGAATGACGTTATCCGCGGGTACCGGCACACGTTCGTTGTAGGCCGCTGTCAGTTGTTCGTGCGGGTGGTAGCGCCACAAGTGGTAAGCGGTGCGCTGGCCAATGCCATCAAACTCGATACCCATACGAATCAAGCGACCACCAAATGCACGGCTAAACGCTGGGTCTAGGTGCTCTGCCTCGATCACCTGCAGTTGCATGGGTACGCTGAGGCCATCTGAGGCGCGGCGGTACCGGATTCGCCCTAACGCTTCGCCGGCCTCAAACTGCGAGCCCAGCGCCAGCGCTTGCAGGCCGTAGAAGTTGTCGACACCATCAGCATCGCACTCGCCTACCCAGCGATCCCAGAGCGCTTGAGTAGCGGGGTCGCCCCACTGCGGCTTTATGCCGGTACCCACTAGGTTAGACACGTACTTTTCCTTGGCGCTGGCGGCGTAGGCGTTGTTGCGAATGGCGTTATGACTGCGGGCTTGCAGCATTGGCAGGCTTCGTTCAATCGGCGTATTGGGGCCGCTAACGGTGTTGCCTTTGCCTGCCATGCGGCGCTTAGTGCTTGCCCCTTCGTATTGAGCCTTACTGGTCAATCCTGAGGCAAAGCGCTTAATAAACTTGAGCATGCTTACAGCCCCTTCGAGGTCATCACGCCACGGGTGCGTGTTCTTCGGCGACTGGCGGGTATTAGGCTGCCAGCAATCGTTCGCTCTAAATCGCGAAGCTTGTCGATGTCAGTTTGGGCAAATTGAACTGTGCGGCCGTTATGGGTAACAGAGACAACACGCTTGCCCAGCCCGAGATCTACTATGGCCTGCCGAACCTCGGCAAGCTGTTCGGGTGTGTAGGCCATGGCCGCTCCTAAAGTTTGGGTTTAACGACGCGGGCGCGTCTCTTGCGGGGTTGTTTGGCTTTCGCTGCCTCAATGGCCTGGGCTTGAGGGGCTTCGCTATCAGGTTGAATAATGAGCATGTTGCTATCCCAGCTTTCCGCCCATGCAGGCGGCGCCAGCCAGTTGATCTTTTCGGCTTTCAGAATGATCAGCAACGCCAGGTTATATACGCAGAGGTCAAAGGCTTCGTTGGCTTTCTTACCGGGTTTCGACCACTTGCCGGTTTTGGGGTCGCGTATTTCGTAGGTCAGCTCATCATGCCACCAGCGACCCAGCCAGCTGGGCGTATGCAAGTAACCCATACCTGGGTTTTCACGATCCAGCATTGAGGCGACTGCGTCTTTCAGCGTATCGGTGCCTAACATGTATAACGGCACATCGCCTTTCGCTGAGCTCTTTCGGCTTTTACGGCCAGTGTTATCGGGCCATGTTTTACGTACGCGGTTGGGGGTTTTGCTACTGGCCCCCTTAACCAGATAGACCCGGTTTTGGACGCCTGCTTTTGCTAGGCGGCGGTACCATTCATAGGCCTGGTTGGTAACTGACTCTTCGCCTTCGCCTTCCCCACCAGTGTCGACCGCTACGGCTAAGATCGGCATTCTGCGACCTGAGCCATCGGCCAGTTTGTAGGTGCGATGTATCACGTCACGAGTAATAAGATCCCAATCTTCGGGATGGCTCGCTGGGCTGATCGGCCTGGGCTCCTGGTCGTTATTCGGGCCACGGTCTTCTGAAATATTGAAGCGATCCACCACCCACGTTTCACGGTGCGGGCCGTTGCCGTGCACCTGGACAACAAAGCGGCGATTCTTGCCGCCCTGAACGTCGATAGTCACCGTTAAGAAGCGCACGCCGTGAGGCACGGTGCGTTTTACGGTTTCCTCTGCGCGGTCTAGTAGTCGCTGACCGCTGCGCTGGGTAGTTTTACGCCTGAATAGATACGGTCTACCCCAGTCAGTGTTAATGACTGTTTTAAGGGTTTCTTGGCTATCCGTTTGGGCATAGGTTTCTTCTGCCCGCGCTAGCTTTTCAGCGAGACTGAGCCAGCTTTGAAACGCGGCGGCGGGGCCCTCCATCCAAAACGAAGCGATCCTTACAGAGCGGCGGTGGCCTGATAGCAAACCTTCAGGGCTTAGCTCCATGCCCTCAGGCACCCAGCGGCCTGCCAAGTTAAGTGCACGTTTTTGCGAGGGTTCAACCAACGTACCGCAATGCGGGCAAAAGGCTTGCTTCGCAGCTAGGTTGAAATTCTCCATTGTGGGGGTAAACCACTGACGGCATGAATGCTCCTGGCACTGCCAGTACCAGACGCGCCGGTCTCCCTGATTGAACAAATCCAGAATGCCTGTGGTGGGCGGTGCCATATGCGGGCTGTCCGCTGGGCGCTCCCAGTCAGCATCTACCACTTCGCGCCCGGGTGAAGACTCCGCTAGCGTCATGCCGGTAGAGCCAAACGTTTGGGTACGCTTAGCGCCTAGCGTGAAAGCATCGCCTTCGCCGTCGATGTTTTCAGGCAGGCGGTCAAAGTCGGTAATCAATACGAATTGATAGTCAGAGCTGGCCAACACGTTCTTTGATGGCCACTTGATGCCTAGGTAGTTGCCTGCTCTAAAGGTTTTATCGTGAACGTTGTTGTCATGCCCGCGGGGGCTAAGCCGCTTTGCTAATTCCGGCGAGTTTTGCAGCATCCGATCGATGCGCTTCTTGCTGAACTCGCGGGCCTTTTCCTCACTGATCTGGACAATCAAGCCGTCGCCGGGGTCGCAGTCAATCTTGTAGGCAACGTAACCATCTACCAGGGCGTTCGTTTTGCCGGTTCGCGCTGGGCCTGCAAATATCACGGCGTCGTATAAACGACTGCCCATACAGTCCAGCGGCTCTACCATGTACGGGGTGGCGTCAGGCGACCAGTCTCTAACCGTGCCGTCACCACCGACTACCTTCATGCGCTCGGCTGCGGCCTGGCTTGCGCGGATGCGGCGCGGGGGCCTTATCAGCTCAGCAACATCACGTCGAATGGCGGCGGCACTGGCTAAGTTACTCATCATCGTCGCCTTCGTCGTCGCTTACGATTACCTGGTACATCTGCTCACGCAGCGCGTCGGTGGTCTTCTCTACTAGCTCAATAGCTTCTGGAGGTAGGCCAGCATCGCGCTCAAGCATATCGGCTAGGCTATCCAATCCGCTGGCCACCGCTTTAGCCAATCGCGACATTTCCCGGTGCGCCTCTTCAACCGGCACGAGAAGGCGCATTTCCTTCTCAAGCTTTACGCGTGAGATCTCAGATGCATACCAATCTTTACGGTCGCTGGGGTGATAATCATTAGGGTCGGTAGCAGTCCCTGGCCGTGACTCGCTGAACAGCGCCGGGCCAGCATCTTTTAGTGCATAAACGTTGGCACCGTTGCGGGCGCCTGCAGGAATAACGCCAGCTTCTTTTAGGCGTTTTCGCACCGTATCGCGGTGAAGACCAAACGCATCAGCCAGCCTGGTGATGTTCCAGTTGTAGGCCTCTTCAAGGCGATTGATCTCTGCCACACGCTTGTCATCCTATCGGCACCGTACCTCTATTGATTTCGGCAGCATCGGCACCGCGAAACACGGCAACCACGCGGATTAAAGCCAGGTGCTGCTGACGACCATGAACTGCCGAAAATTTGTCGAATTCCGCGGCTGCTTTCCCCCGTGGACAACGCCACACTGCCAGGAAGAACCTACGATTTTTTTGCACCAAAATAGGTCAGAGCAGGAGCTTATAAGCTGCCCTACCATCCCACTTATCAGCCTTAGCAATGTTGCAAGATCTGCATAAAAGCTGAGCGTTCTCGATTGAGTGGACGCCGCCTTTGCTTAACGGTTGGACATGATCAAGCTCGGGAGCGTTGTCTTGCGTGGTTCCACGCAAACCTACAGGCGTTGGCACGCCACACTGATTGCAGCTCCAACCATCTCTTTCAAAGACATCAAAGGGATCAAGCGTGCCATAAGCAATTCGACCGGAACGTTCTGCTGCTCTTCGTGCTGACTTTTCTTTTCGTTTTAGCGCCCGGGCGGCGGCCTGCTCGCAATTTTCAGAGCATACCCGTGACTTATTTCCATACAGCCTTGAGAAAACGCAGGCACAGTGAGCGCACCTAATTGGCTTTCTTCGACGGTGCTTAACAATCTCAGACTGTTTTGCCCTATCCCTACCCGCATCAAGACGACATCGTTTAGAGCAGAGCTTTACGCCGCGCCTTGATGCAAATTGAGAAGAGCATTGAGCACACTCTATTAGCTCAATACGTGTGTGCGGGCCGGTTCGAAGAGGCGTGTAGCTTTCCGAACACGCCCTGCTACAAAAGGATTCGCCCTCGCCTTTCCGCCGCTTGGTGTAGTAAGTCTTCGCACAATGCTTACAACTGTAAGGGCCTCTGCCCTTAGAAGAAGTGCGCGAACCTGAAGCACAGGCAACACTGCAGAACTTCTTAGTCGCAGCCTCAAACGGCCTCAGGTTAAATGTATTCGCACAAGCTAGGCATGACCAAGCAACACGTTTCTTTTTCCTGCCTTTGATCCCAGATGTCTTTTGTCTATCTCTTTGCTGGCGCTGGAGGTCACGGCATTGCTTGGAGCAATAAACTCGCTTGCGACCTAGCAGCGGCTGTTTTAGAGCAACACCGCAAGCAAGGCACTGACCTGCCGGTTGTCTTTTGCACATACACTACACAGCCCTTAGCTATCGTCACTTTCTCCGCGCTGGATAATATCAGCAACCGCTGCCCGATCTGCATTAAACCGGCGGCGCATCGCCTCATACTCAGCGAGCAAGAGCATCAAGCCCTTATGGCTTTGAAGGATCAGCGCTGGTGCGGGTAGCTCGCTGGTAAGGTGTTCCGGTACTGTCGGGACGTTGCACTGCATCTCCATCGGCCGGACGTTGGAGCTCGCGCACCCAGTCACCAATGCCAACAGGAAGATCCCGATCAAGCCACGCGCGGATCTCAGCATTCTGTTCTCCCAGTTGATCAAGCGCGGCTGTGCTGGCGCTTATGTCTTCAGCGATAGCGCTTAACGTGCGGTCACGCTCAGCCATGGCGCTGCTTAGGCTTTCGATCTGCTGGCGCTGCCACTGCTGGTGCTCTTGCAGGATCTCGGCGCGGCTGCGCTGGCGCTCTGCTTCGGCTTGGTAGGCGTCTCGCTGGGTGGTGATGTGCTGCCAGTAGAGAAAGGCACTCAGCAGCGCCAAACCACCCAGCACCAGGCCAAGAGCTTTCGCCTTAAGTGAGGCAATCATTTGAGCCACTTCCTAACGAAGTTAATTAAAACCTCATACAGATCGTCTGCCTTAGCGCGTATCCAATCGGTGCCCAGGAACGCAAGGAACACACACGGGGGGAAGGCGCTAATGGGCGGCCACCCCTGCGACTCAGCAATCCACAGGAACACGGGGAACAGCGGCGTCGCCAATAGCGTGCACATAACTGCACCGAGCAGGGATTTCTTTAGACTGCCCCCCTCGTGAACGCCACGAATGAAGGCCATCGCAAACGTCAGGATGGAGGCAAGTGCGATAGACAGATAATCAAGCAGCCACTCCCAATTGTTTGGATCACGATGTGGCATGGTGGGCTTCTCTTTAGATCGTTTGTGCATGGCGCACCTCTCGGGCGGGCCTCGTTAGTTAGTCGATGGAAATGCCGCCGACGGTTTCGTACACGCCCAGCAGCTCATCAGTAGCTAATTCACGCTGACCATATCCGGCACCTGGCAGGCTCGCCCAGATGCGCCGACATGCATGAATGGCTTCACGAATGCGGCCGTCATGAATCAGGGATAGCGCTTGGCATTGACGGATAAGGTGAATCGCGCCTAGGTCTTGGCTGGCTGGTGTGAAGTCGGGCAAGTTGAAGCGTTCAGCCAGGTCGTCCCAAGTGCGAGTCAGGAACTGATAGCGGCCGGCAGCACTTGAGCTAATGTTATAAGCAGGTAGCCAGACCAACTGACGCGGGTGATCGTCATAGCTTTCAAAGGTGCCACCACCAACAATCACGTTGTAGCCGTCTTGATTGCCGTATCGCGGCGTACCCTCTGCATAGGCCAGCATGTCGAGGAACGCGGCCACGTTACCCGCTCGCGTGTCTTTGGGCGGTGCTGGTTCAAGACGCAGCAGTGCCGCCTCGTCATACCAATGGGCAGGCGAGTGAGCAGACATGATGACCTCTGACATATAAAGTCTAATGCAATGAACTTATGGGGAAGCGCAATGACAGAAGCAAAAGATAACTGGTATAAGTGCGAAATCGTCGCAAACATCGTTGCGAAGTTCTTCATTCCTGCGGTAGTAGCCGCCAGCATATTTTGGTGGAACAGCGAAAGGACTGAAGCCGATAGCGCTGCTAAAATGACAGAAATTGCTATATCAATTCTTTCTCAAGAGCCTTCGAATGATTTCTTTCAGGACTCAGACCCAATTCGCACATGGGCGGTGAAGGTTTTACAAAACCCTAGCTCACCACCTCCGCTATCTGACGAAGCTGCTGCACAACTTTCTCGAGATCCTTCACTTTTGATGAAAGCAGGGATTAGCGAGGGTTTTCAGCAAACAATCTTACGTTACGCTTTAGATGACCAAGAAAGTTCATTCCGAAACCAGCCAAATCTCGATAATAATGAAGAACTGAAACCTGAATAATCAGAGCAGAACGCAAAAAGCCCCGCCGGGTGACCGGCAGGGCTTTATGGTGTGTGGCGGCTAGTGTCATTGAGCGCCAGCCTAGAAACATAGTAGATCAGTCGTGTTGTTAATACAATATGTAGTGTTTCAAATTTGAGCTAAGAGCAACAACTGCACGCGAGCTTCCCGGGCGGCATTCTTTACCGCCATACCGTTCTTAAAGATCGGCTCAGAAGGCTCAGGGTTAGGCGTTCGCCGCGGCTTTCCCGTTTTATCCTCCTCTACCACCACGCTAGCAATCGCGCCCATAGTCGAGAGCGACCCCATTTGAAGCATGCGCGAGTAGATCGGCAGGTGCTGGGCAATGAAATCATAGCTCTTGGCCCATAGCGCCTGCTGCTGCGCTGCCATTGGGTAGAGCTTAGCGGCACGGATCAACACCGCCAGCCGAGCGCGTGGCCGCAAGCGAGCCGCCTCCAGCCACTGTTTAGCGAACTCATGACCTGCATGCACCCGCATACCGCGATCATAGGCAATGGCCAGCGGATCAGCGGCAGACGTACCACCCCCAGGCTGCTCGCCCATCTTCGCTGCGGAGCTGAACGGCTGATAGCCCTGGTTCTCGTGCCAGTGCCAGGTTACGCGCTCCGCCTCCATATCAAGGATGCGATCGACAAACGCCCGTGCCGCTTCCGGATCATGCTCTGGGTGTGTGCTGCGCGCATGCTCTCTCAGTTCACGAATGCCCATACGATGATAGTCACGCGCCATAGTTCCAGCCTCTTTCAACAATGCCATGCCCATTAGATTTTTCTCCACTTTGTCATTGCTAGAAATTGCCGGATGCGACGATAGGACCATCAAGCACAGCTGTAGCTTTAAGCTCTTCAAGCATGTAGCTGGCATGCTCTGATGAAGTGGCGTGTAGGTACCCGATAAATTTGCCGTCTGGTGTTTCGTAACTAAACCCGTAAAGCTGCCATTGCAGGCCATTCACTTCACAAGTCAGCTCAAGTTCCACTTTTCCCTCATCCATTTAAAAGGACTCCAGTTGAGGTGCCGCCGGTCGCTTAAGGCCTGTGGGCATCCAGTGGGTTAGGTGGTCAATTCGATTTAAGGCCGTATCCCAACGGATACGAAAGACTAAATTGCTTGGCTGCCCCATAAACCCGTAAGGCATAAAAACCCAAACATCACCATCACAATCCGAATCCACTAAAGCTGGTAGACGTTCCGCACAACTGACCCACTCACAATTCCGTGCGAGGTCGGCGGGGCCAGTTAATGTTGATTCACTTGATGCCATGCCCATTAGCCCTTTCTCCACTCGGTGCCGTTAGTCATCTTCATCCGATCGCCTGTGTGCACTGAGGTGTGCAACCAGCTGGCATATTCCCTAAGCACTCGCTTGGCTTCTTCAAGCCCTACCGCCAGCACGGCGCAATAGCCCTCACTCTCCATAAGCGCCAGCCAATCACGCTGACTTTCTGCGAGGTCAGCCGTATGTGGTGGCGACGCCTTAAACTCAATGCACAAGCCAAACCAGCCGCCGCGCGCATTCATGGTCTTTAGATCACTGACTCCCGCTTTAGCACCCTGGCGCTTCATCGCTGCGGCCGTCTTGTAGCTGCGCACGCCGCCGTTAGGTGGATGGAACGTCACATCATGCAGGGCGCCCACCGGTTCCCCGCGCATCTTCTCCCCCAACAGCCAACGGATCAGCACCGCTTGCTCGCTCCCTTCCCAGTCAACGGGGCGCTTGCGAGGCGCGCCGTTAGCGTTGATCTTACGCGGACGCCGCTTGCTGGCGGGTAGGCCACTGGTCGTCATAGCTCAAGCTCCTGGTTGCGATCCCACACCGCGAACCGGCGGGCGATTTGATCAAATGAGGTAGCGGCTTCCGGATCGATGGCTAAGCGCCCCAGGCTTTCAACGCCACACTGCTGCTCAATCCATCGGCGTGCCGAGTAATGGCTATGCGGCCAACCACTGCTAAGAGCATGAACGGCATCCAGCCACTCACAAAAGCGGTCGTCATCCGCCAGTGCTCGCGCCTGATCTTCTAACGGGTGATTGTTTTCGCTCACGCATCACCCCGCCGGCGTAAAACCGCACTGCACCACCCACCACACGACTTACCCTTGCTCTCGGGCTTGTGGCACATGAACTTGCCGCGATCTTTAACCGCCTGACTAAAATCTCGCTGGGTGTGAAGCACCTTGCTTGCATCGGTACCCTTTCGAGCGGCGCACCCATCACACATAGAAACCGAGTCTGAAAGCGCGCCCATTAGCTCATCGTCAGAAAGCGTACGCACAGACATAGGCTGATAGCTTAGGCAGGTCATGCCTGCGCCGGGATCAGTTACCCAACCGCCCTCCGGCCACTCGCCGCCTTCCTTCATTTCAATCATGCCCTCAACAACATCGCACCCAGGGAAGTGACGGCACGGCTCGCACAGCATGGCAATCGCTTCACGCCACATATCGGCGTTAGGCACGATAGGCTTGCGCTCAGGGGTATCTGGCTTATCAGTTGCAATTAGCACACCGCACCTCCGGACAAATTCAGCGCCTTCACAGCTTCATTGATCGACTCGCCAAAGCGCTTGGTTCTGACGTAGGTGTGAACGTTGTTATAGAGACGGCGATTCTCTCCGCTGGCCCAAAACCCCACAGGCACTTCCTTGCTTAGGTCGCTTAGCTCAAAATCGTAATAACGCTCTAAAGCTCTATGCGAACCAAAACAGTTGTTATCCACATCGACCGGGTAACCGGTGCCATCCCAAGCATGCACTGCTCTTACTCCCTGGCCGCCCATGAATGAGGCACTGCCCTCGCCATGAGGGCCGATATAGCTAACGATGTCGCCTAACTGAACGTATGGCTCTCGATCCATTGAAAGCGCTGGAACACTGACACCTGACGCGAAGGCGGCGCCAAGTAACTGCAAAAACCTACGGCGTGATAACTCAAACATTAGATACCCCCCCTGCCACACGCTCACTCAAACGCTGCTGGCGCTCCCATTTGCTGTAGTCAGCCATAACGCGCTCCAGCATCGCCCGCGCCGCATCGTTATGATCCAGCTCCGCACGGCTCTGGATACCGCACGCCTTGCGCAGCCAGCGGGTAGCGCCAGCGGCGTTGTGGGTGCCGTCCGGAAACTCGCTAGGGCTTAGCTTGTGCTTAGCGCGCCAGCGCTGGTCCAGGTAGAGCCAAAAGCGCGGGTTCTGGCACAGCATGGCGGCACGGCGGGCGTTTTGGCCGCCTTTCATTTCTTTGCTCAAGCCGTCCATCGTTGACCTCCCGCCCGTTGGGATTTGCGCATGCAGTGCTTGCAGGCGGGTAATTGCTCATGGGTAGCCGGGTCGCGAAACTCGCTAGGCGACTTCCGGTACTGGCACTCTGGGCACTTGGGCTGCTGGTAGGGATTGCGTGTCATGATTCACCCCACCCAGCGTATGGGAGCTTTTTTCCTGCCTGCTCAGCGGCCCGCCACGCTGAATCGCCCACCTTTGGTTCTGTGCGTTGGCGCGGCATCGTGTAATAACTCTCCAGCAGCGGCACAGCAGGCAGCTCAACCGTGCCAAACGCAGTCAGCCGATAGGCAAACCCTGGGGCGCGCTCGACAAACTCCTGTTCTACCAACGCATCACAAGCAACGCGTATCTCATGCAGCGATACCGGCAGCTTGTAGGCATGCGCCAGCGTGGTGAGGTGTGCAGGGTTACTGGATGACATGCCCAGCAAGCGCAGCACTATGTTTTGATGATCAATAGGGTTAAGCGACATTACGCAGCCTCCCATGCGACTAGAGGCTGGTCGGCCTTGATATAGAGAGGATGCCTGGGCGCGCCTGATTTAGTTGTGCCCAGACACCAAAGGCGAGCCCCTGCATCAACCAAAATCTTGGAAACTTCGTTTACGCGTTCTGGCTTTGCGTTAGCACCCCATGCGCAAACAATATCGCCGTACTCTTTTGCCAGCTTCACTAGCCAAGCATTGTTTTGGTCTCCAATAGGCGCATCGTGCTTCCAAAGCTCTTTCGGATTAGTGGCGCGAAGCGCGTATAAATTCGCGACCGTTAAGCCAGCGCACCCCCAAGCCTTTGCAAAGCCTCGGCAACGCCTGATCGTTGGATCATCAAGCGAGGCGTCAGCGGTGCTGGGGTTCAGCATCAAGAAAAGCGCAGTTCCACGATCCGGATGCTCAACCTCGCTTGGGCGAGTTAATAAATATCGGTACTGTCCGCACTCGCTAATAACTGCGCTCACAACACCACCCCCTTAGCCGCTTCAACCGCCAACGCCCGACCACTTTCAGTCAGCCCCAACACCTGGCGCGCTGGAGAATCGGCGCTCATGCCCGCCACCTCGATATAATCAAGATCAAGCAGCTCACGGCAGCGGCCGCAAATGCTGGCCAGAGGTAGGCCGGTAGCGTCTGCCAACTGGTTGCGGGTCATGGGGCCCTTGCTCACCAGCGAGGCAGTCACCAGCCCACGCGAGGCGCTAAGCTTGCCTGAACGGCGGTGATCGCTGAATGCAGCCCGTTTTACTTCATTGCCACTTGGCTGGAATGCGGTATTCATGATTAACGTCCTCCCATCGCAGCCAGCGGCACGCCAGCTTGTTCGAGTAATTCACGGCGGCGGGCCTCTTCACGCTCTCGGGCTTCGCGGCGCTCTTGGGCTTTCTGGTCACCGGGCTGGTTGATGATCTCGCGCAGCTTGCTGACCACCTGCTTACGCTGGCGCTTGCCCTCCTCCGTCACCGGCTTATCAGGCGGCGGTAACAGGTGGGCCACCTTAGGCGCGGGAAGCTTGCCGGCACTCACGGCATCGTTCAGCACTATCTCGCGGCGTTGCGGGTCATGGCCTAGTGACACCTGCCACTCAGGCTGGCGGGCTTCGGCTTTCGCGGCGGAGAGCTCACGCTCATACGCAGCCAGGAACGCCATGCGGGCACCGATCTTGTCCGGACGGTCACCACTCAGCACCGGCTGAGCAGCGGCAAAGGCGCGGGCAATCTCCGGCGTCCAAACCACCGTCTCCTGCTCGTCGGTGCTTTTCAGCGCCAACGCCCACGCTTCGTTACCGCTCAAATGAGCGTTCGCGCTGGGTAAGCGCTCAATAATCGCCGCCAGGGTCAGCTTGCCGTGTAGCTCGGCACGGCAGCGGGCCAGCGCTCGGGCAATCTCGGCATAGGGGTAAGCGCTTAGGTCTTCGGCGATCAGCCCAGCAGCCTTGTGACGGATCTCCTGCCCCAGCACTTCCGCGGTGGCGTAAACCAGATCAACGACCTGATCCATTTGTTCAGGGGTTAACGGCATGATGCGGCCTCCTGCTGTTGGCGGCGTTCGGCTAGCCAGCGCTTAGCCTCCTCCGCATTGCTCGCGTTGGTTTGGGTGCTGTCCACTTGGCGGGCTTTGGCCTGGGTAATCTGCTGACCAGTGGCGAGTTGGGTGGCGATGGATTCGCAGTCCTGCAGGAGCAAGCCCACAGGGTGCAGGCGTGAGGTGTAGAACTGGCTGTTGAGTTTCAGGTAGTACGCAGCCACGGCGGGCGCACGCTCAGCCCCCACACGGTCGACCAGCTGGCTCATGTTCGCGCCAGCCTTTTGATTCCATACCGGCCAGGTGCCGTAACGGGCACGGTAAGCACAGGCGTAGTTCGCCCAGGGCTTGAACGTCTTTGCTTTCGGGTCACGGGTGCCCGGCATATCGGCAGGGATACGCGCCAGTAGATCAGCCCCCGATTCGTGAGCGCCTGAGGTTTCCGCTTGGGGTTCGTCAGCGCCCAGGTAATCACCCTCCGATGCATCGGGGCTTGCCCCCGGTGCGCCTTTCTGAGTGCTCTCTGCTGTAGTCTCTGTAGTAATCTCTGTAATAGTTTGGCGCTTTCCGCCATCACTGTTAGGCGCTTCCGTGCAATCTTGTTTGGCGCTTTCCGCCATACTGGATGGCGCTTTCGTACATTCTAGATTGGCGGAATCCGCCATACTGGAATGGCGCTTTTGTGCAACCTGCATAAGGGCGGCTTCCAGCGCCTCACGATCAAGCCGGTAAAAGGTTTTGCAAGGCACGCCACGGCGCACCTCCTCGATGTATCCCTTGCTGACTAACTTCTTACGGGCGGTCTCTTGCTCTCGACGCGTCATACCCGTTTCGTCAGTCCATTCAGCCTGCGTCTTGTAGAACCAGCCTTCGCTGTCCTTAGTTCGGGTAGACCAGTAAACGCACTGCGATAGCATGAGCGCACCAGTGATGCCGATCCCCAGATCAACGAAGGTGCGGTTGAACGCTATTGGCCTGTCTAGGAGGTTGAGCATGCTCATACCGCACCCACGAAATAGAAAGCCACGCCGCCACCCGCTAAAGTGGCAGTTGCGACACCACCCACCCATAAAAGGAAAACGACGTGGCTGAAAACGACACACAGAAAATGCTGAAAGCCGTGCTGGTGCTTCAGGCTGAAATACTTGGCAGGCTGGATAAGCTCGAAAAGCGAAGCGGCAACGCTATGGACAACAAAATGCAAGAGCGCCTGGGCATTGTTTCGGGCGCCAAGGTTGATACCAGAGTTGAAGTCCTGGCCGAAGTTGAATCCCTGATGGGAAGCCACACAGGGGTTCAGTTGAGCGATGCCATCGCTCACTTGATCTTGAAGATGGACGAGGAAAATCATTAAACGCCACCCTTGAAGCTGGTGCGCCGCTTCTGGACTTCTCGAATTGCCTTGTACCAGGAGCGCGCACCACCAAACCAAATGATCAAGGAGCAAAGAAAACCGTATCTGTACACGCGCGTTTCCTGCTTAGCGCTGGCGTTGGGGCAATACACACACAGCCCGAGAAAACCATTGCCGATCCACAAACTAAAATCAGTGGCGGCGTGCGTTATGTAATGCTCGTTTCCAGCCCACTCCTCGACATTGCGAAGCGTACGCGCCAGCCGAAGTGACTCTTCAATTAAGCTCATACCCTCACCTCACAAATACCTGTATAGAAAATCACGGCTGCGGTACCGATGCGGCTAGCGGGGTGTTAGCGCTATGCTTTGCAAGGTCAGCTTTGAGCTTTCCTGCAGTCACACGCTCTAGCTCGTACTGGCGAAGCATAGGAACAGCATCCCCCCACTGGTTGATTGCTTGGGGAGTAATACCTAGCGCCTCGGCAAGCTTGCGAGTGCTACCAAAATGCTCGATGGCTTTGCGAGTCTGCATGCCTGGGGTCTCCTTTTGTGCATCCATAGATTAAAGCATGCTTTTAAAGTATCAACAAGCATGCTTGCCTAGGCTATAAGTAAGCTAGCTTTATGAATCAGTCAGAGAGAATTGCCGCTGCAATGCGGAACAAAGGGCTTACCAAATCTGCACTAGCCAGAAAATGCGGCGTGAGTGCGGCTGCCGTTGGTCAATGGATTAGCCAAGACACCAAAGCACCGAAAGCTGAAAATATGCTGAAGATAGCGGAGGCAACGGGATGTAGATTTGAATGGCTGACTACAGGTAAGGGGCAAATGCTTAAGCCCGAAACTAACGTCGATACTGCGCCAAACTTGACTGGGTATTGCCCAGAGATAAGCTGGGTTCAGGCGGGACATTGGGCTGAGGTATGTGACATCAACACAGACCCAGAGACCACCAATTGGTACCCGCGTCCACCGGGCGCAAGCGAGCAAACGTTCGTGCTACGCGTGGTGGGTGAAAGCATGGTGCCGGACTATCCGCCGGGGCGGCTGATCTTCGTTGACCCCGAGCAAGTGCCGCTGCCAAATGATGATGTAGTTGCAGTAATGACTGAAAGCAACGAAGCAACATTCAAGCGCCTCATCGAAGAGCCAGGTAGTCCGCGTATGCTCAAAGCTCTCAATCCCGCATGGAACAATCCCTACCTAGAAATTAACGGTAACTGCCAAATCATTGGAGTAGTGATCGCAGACATGCGAATGCGGCAGCGCTAACCCCCGCACCAAAATGCCAATACAGGCCCGCCATTGAGCGGGCTTTTTTACGGCCTAAATTAAAGCATGGCTAAAAAAATACTAAAGCTTGCTTGATTGATTCTTTAAAGATTGCTTTAATCACTTTAGAGATTTTCAAGCGAGGGCAAACACCATGCAAATCACAACCGAACCCACCGAATTCGAATGCCAAGGCTTCAAGTGCCGCTTTGGCCCGCGCAACAGCCAGTGGCCCAGCCGCACGCAAGCCCAAGTGATTGCCTGCATCGCAGCGGGCATGACCCATAAAGAGATTGCCAAGCTGCGCGGCTGCTCGCCTCGCACGGTTAGTGCCACCTCTGCCGCCATCCTCTACTACCTCAACGCACACCGTGCCGCAGAAGCGGTGGCAAAAGCGCTAGAAAAAGATTGGATCGAAAAAGTCCGCTGCTGGGCAGTTATTGCACCGCTGGTTTCAACGCTGATTTTTAGCGGCATCAACCCCGACATGGACGCAATGCGCCACCGCCAGCCAACACGTACCCGCACCCATAGCAGCGTCACCGCGCGGATCAGTCAGCGCCTGAGTGGGAGCCTGTTTGCATGAGCCACGAAATATACCAAACCCTCAGTCAGGGCTATCAAACACACGGCATCACTACTGTGTTTCTGATGAAACTCGGCCAAGCAAACGAGCTGGCACTGGCCATCAATCTGCAAGGCAAGCATGCCGTACAGCTGGAGACCACTCCTCAGGGAATATTCTGCGAAACATGGCTGGCTGCACGTAACGCACAGCACGAAAGTCATCGCCGCTTTGATTGCTTTTACCTGATCAGCGAAACCGCCTATGCAGATCTCAGCACCATTGTTCATCACCTTGAATCATTGCTGATCGACAGCACAGGCGGTGCCCAATGAACCACGTCATCAGCCTCAAGTTCGTGATCAATCACTGGCGCCTGTTCGCCATGCAAGACGGCTACACCCTGCACGGCACCGTGATTTATGCCGAGTCCGTCTTGGGTGGCGGCTACCTGCCCGCGTTCGTTGGCAAGGAAGGCACCAAGATCATCGTACGAACGAACGCCCCGCTACCCACTGAGCTAGCCGCCCGTAACGCACTGCGCGATGTGCTCTGGGGCGCTCACGTAGAACAGCGCATCAACCTACAGCGCCACCCACTGGAAACCGATGGCCCAACACAGGAGCTAGCCGCATGAGCGCTCAACGCACCAACACCAAATGGGCAATAGCCTTGCTTGCGGTCGTCGCCGCCATGGGAATGCTGGCCGAGGGCGAAGCCGAAGACCAAGAGCGTGATGTGCTCGCCTACTGCGAAGGCGTAGCGGTATTCGAGGCAGAGAAGGCGCGCGGCGTACCGCTTGAGCAGCGCGTGGGCCACCGCGATTGGGACGACAGCATCAACGTACCCGAGCAATGCCCAGGCATGCGCCCAGCAGGCCCAGCGCTACCCACTGACGTTTCCCCCGCACGGCTGGCCATGCCCGAAACCGTGCCTTTCAACCAGTTTGTTCAGTTTTGAGGTGATGACGATGGCACAGATTAACCGTTCAGGTTCCGTACACTTCCACGATGCCAGCCTTCATGTATGGGAAGAATCTAATGGCCCAGCATTTGGTGATTGGGAGCACCAGTTCAAGAAAGATGTGTTTATTCGCATGGCGCAACAGCTTAGGCGTCTTGGCTGGCGCACTGAAGTGCCGGCAGAAATGGTTAAAACCTACAGTCGGAAGTTCGCAGAGAATCACCGCTACTGCCAAAAAGGCGACCTTCAGGGCTTCCTAGATCTGTCAGGTCGCCACATTGAATTCGAGATGTGGCAAGACGTTGCAAATGGTGAAAACCCAAACGGAGGGCGCTACGACTTCGATAAAGAGCAGCGCATGCCGTACTTGCTTCGCCTGGAAATGCAGCGCACTCGTAACCGGCTTCGCGCATACCTTTGTAGCGTGTTTGCCGGGTATGAATTCCAATCAGGAAAGCGTGACGGACGAAGTGAAAATCGAGGCCCGGGCGCTTTAACAGCTTTGGAATATGTCGAAGCCTGCTGGGCTTCTAGCTGGCATTTCCAAGGCGATACAAGTGCCTATCAGATTCGTGACGACAATCGAAAGTCAGCTGATGGTCAGTTAATTGAGCATGGTCAGCGTGTTTACTACCCCGATCACAAAGGCCGCATGTGCGTTGGTACCGCCTACTACAACATCAACAACATGTGGTGGGTGGTTAGTGGCAAGTACGAAGTTAGCAACGAAGCGAGCTTTTACCTCTACGTCAACAACCCTGGCTGCCTTCGCGTCAAGCGCAATGAGCGCCAACGCCGCCAACGCCTAGAGAGCGAGTTGGCTAAAGCCATCAAGGCCATGGATTTCAAGCGCGCCCAGGTGCTGAAAGAAGTCCTGTTCCCCGAAAACGAGCCCCTTTACCTGATTTGGCACAAAGGCCACTCGGCTTGGTATGCCCCCAACTTCTGCGGTTACCGCAATAGCGCCAACGACGCAGGCAAATACACCCGCGCCGAGCTGGGTAACTACATCATTGAAGACGACCTGACCAAGGCGGTACCGCTTGAGGAGGCAGCATGAGCACCTTCCGCGTATACGGCATGACCGAATGCAAAGCCCTGCAGCTAGCCCGGGCCTCTACCCCCCCCCAAGCCGGGGAGTCGGTGAGCGAGTACGAGGAGCGGGTATTGGAGCGCTTCAACGTAATCATGGAGAGCAAGCGCAAGGTGCCATTAAGTGCGCCGTTCGATGCGCCCCAGTACGCCAAGCAATTTATAGAGATCGCGAAGCGGTCAGGGCGGGCGCGAGACCTTCGCATCATGTTCCCGAAAAAGGTGCAGGTCATGAAGCGCAATAAGCCCGTTACCCAAACCGTTTGGCAGGAGTACACCCAATGACACCCAGCGAATTCCACCCGTTTACCGGCCAGCAAAACACGCGCTACTTAACCGTGATCGTGGCCGTGAAAAGCGAAAGCCCCGACTCAGCCATCAAGCAAGCAGTCGAAGCCTTCCCGCTATTTGAGAGCCCCAGCCACGCGCCCGATTGCGAAGTCACGGCCATTAGCTGCGGTGATGCGCTGGCGGAACTGGATAGCCGCACATGATCGACCAAGCCGCCTTCGACCTAATCTTTAAGCCAGCGCCAGCTAAGGGCACTGACCAGAACCAGCAAAAGGACGCCTAAGATGTGGTTCAAACACCTACACCTCTACCGGATCCACGAGCAGCAGCTGCTAAGCCCCGAGCAAATGGCCCTGATTCTTGACGAGCATCGTGCCAAGCCCCTAGGCAATGCAGACGCACGCCGCCTTGGCTGGGCAGCGCCAGCAGGTCGCCTAGCTGGTGGCCAGCTACTCCACGAGATCCAAGGCCACCGCTTGATTAGCGCCCTGCGCCAAGAACGCCTACTACCCGCCTCCGTCATTAAAGAGGAAGTAGACGAGCAGGTAGCTGAGATCGAAGCCAGCGAGGGCCGCAAGGTCACACGCAAAGAGAAAACCGCACTCAAAGAGCAGGCTACCGAGGCGCTACTCCCACGCGCTTTCGTGCGCAGCCAGCGCATAGACCTGTGGTGGGATACCGAGCGCCAGCTGATTGGCGTCAATGTCAGCAGCCGAACCCGTGCAGAGGACGTGCTCGACCTACTCCGTGAAACCCTGGGCAGCCTCAAGGTCACGCCGCTATCTACGCAAACGCTGCCCATTCGCGCCATGACCACGTGGCTAGGCGATACCGCCAGCCGCCCTGCCGATTTACAGTTGGGCGACAACGTAGAGCTGAAAGCCAAAGGTGATGACGGCGTGGTGCGCGGGCGCCAGGTGGATCTCGACAGCGACGAAATGCAGCAGCTACTCGAAAGCGGCCGCCAAGCCAGCAAGTTGGCGCTCAGTATCGAGGGGCAGCTTTCCTTCATCCTGCATGACGATCTAGCGCTTAAGTCGATTCGCTTTGGTGACGCCCTCATTGAGGAAGCCGACCACACCGACGATGGTGACGACGCCCTAGCCCGCTTTGAAACCGACTTCATACTAATGGCGGGCAGCCTGCGCACCAATGTTGAGCGGCTTGTTGAATGGCTGGGCGGTGAGACCCAGCGGGAGCCGACAGCATGAGTGCAATCTACGTCACCGACCCCGCCACCAATGAGAGCGTCACGCTCAGCGAGCTAGCGCGGCGCCATGGTATCCACGTTTCCTCGCTGTCAGTGCGCTATCGCGAAGGTAAGCGCGGCCAATCGCTAGTCGCAAAGCCCAACCAAGCGGCGCGCATGGCTGAACAAAACGCACGTGTCAAAGCTGCCGCTGAACGCCGCGAAGCCGTCTTAAGCGCCAGCGCGCTCGGATTGACTCGCCCGCTCAACCATATTGCCGACGCCGGGAAAATTATCGGAGGTGACCAGCATGTCTAAAGCCATTATCAAAGCGATGGAAGAGCGTCTACGCCAGGTAAGCGAGGAAGGTTTCGATACGGCACATGATGATGAGCATCGTGATGGTGAGATTGCAGCGGCTGCGGCGAGCTACGTAATTTCTATCCTTCCGGCCGATACGCTTGGCGATAATGATCTGATGATTGATTTACTAGATGAGCTATGGCCATGGGGCAACTGCTGGTGGAAACCCAGCGACGACCCCAAGCGCAACATCATAAAAGCCATGGCATTGCTAGCTGCTGAATATGACCGCATTGAACGTGCAGAAGCGGCGCCAGAGCCAGAACCCGAAACTCTCTATTCAACAGACGACGAATGGCAGAGCAATAAGTACGACGACCTAAGCGAACTGATTGCAGATCGTGAGCGCGTAGCGGGCGATGTGGTGCATATGGGCGTTAAGCGGTGGGACAAAGCAACTGACTACACCACCAACCTTCATGAATCGGTCATTGAGGGCATGCAATTACAGGCCGAAGACGAAGCGGGAGAGGTTGCCGAAGACTACCCAGAAGTCACAAAACAGCATGAGGAAATACTACAAGCGCTTATCGACGCCTGGGCAACCTCCTATTGCTCCCCAGGCTTCTACACCATCGCTAACGTGCAGGAATACACCATCACCGCCGAAGACGTGGAGGCCAGCCAGTGAGCAATCAAACCGGCGTAGAGCCCTTCATGCACTCGCCCAAAGCATGCGTTAGCTGCCAGAGCTACGAACACCAGGGCTTTGATGAAGACAAGCACTGCCCTTTTCAGCGTCAATCCAGCTTGCAGGTCAAGCCTAGCCGCACGCCCTACGGTCAATGCAGCCGCCACGGTGTGCAAGTCTTCGCCACTCAGATCTGCAACGCCCACGCGCCAGAACCACACATCAAGTGCTTTGACGTTATCAACCGTCCAGAGCCGCGGGTAGCGATTCAGGAGGGCATGGCGTTATGAGCAACCTAAACCTCTTCGGCCATGAGCTCGTCGTTGATAATTTCGCCGGCGGGGGTGGCGCCAGCGAAGGCATCGAGCAGGCGCTAGGCCGCTCGGTTGACTTGGCCATCAACCACGATTCCACCGCCATCGCCGTGCACACCGCTAACCACCCAGGCAGCGAGCATTCAGTCGCGGACGTATGGGACGTAGACCCCGAGCAAGCCACCAACGGCATGCCCGTTGGGCTGGCATGGTTTAGCCCTGACTGCCGCCACCACAGCAAGGCCAAGGGCGGTCGCCCCGTATCTAAAAGCGTGCGAGGGCTGGCGTGGGTAGCCGCTCGCTGGGCAGCCAAGGTTAAGCCGCGGGTGATCGTGCTGGAGAACGTCGAAGAGTTCCAAGACTGGGGCCCACTGATCAAAGGCGCAGACGGCAAGGTGCGCCCTGACCCCGCACGCAAGGGGCAGACCTTCCGTGGATTCGTGAGCTGCCTCAAGCGCCACGGCTACCAGGTAGACTGGCGACTGCTGCGCGCCTGCGATTATGGCGCGCCAACCATCCGTAAGCGGCTGTTCTTGATTGCGCGCCGTGATGGCCTGCCGATTTCATGGCCTAAGCCCACGCATGCAGACCCAAAGCTGCCCGCTATCCAGCGCCGCAACCTCAAGCCTTGGCGCAGATAGCGG